>Ga0126372_10000481_pt1 | contig 13968 bp, 13 predicted proteins | sample PanSoiMetaPlot_6_FD_92762 | JGI IMG/M metagenome (GOLD analysis project Ga0126372, IMG submission 92762) | Tropical forest soil microbial communities from Panama - MetaG Plot_6 | ecosystem: Environmental > Terrestrial > Soil > Tropical forest > Bulk soil | place: Panama | collected 2016-02-17
AGTTCGTCTCCGACTTCCAGAGAGGCACCTCCGCATGCTGGAAGAGCGCGGCGCCGATACTGTGCCCTGTCCAATGGTAGTCATCCGCGATACGCCCGACACAGCACGCTGTGGGCGCGTTACGAGTAACGAAAGGTTACCTGCCCCGGTCCTGAAATTAGTGCGCAGGTTGCCTGACCCGTAGCATCGACAATTATGACGTTGATGGGCATGGGCATGGTAGCGAGCGCACTCGGATTGCCCGCGATAGGCTGTGCATCCAGGCCCTCGCCATCCTCTGCTTCGGTAAAGCGCACGCCGATGAGCTTGCCATCTAGGGAGACGGCAACAAACAAATAAGGAAACTGCATTCCCCGCGAGTAACACTCTTCAAGAATGACAGTTATGTCTTGTCGAAGGGGGTCCAAGTCCATAGCCGACGTGTTTTTCAGAAATCAAAACCGCTTTTAGATGCGGGACCCAACATAGCAAAAAGGAACAAGCCTCTGTTTGACACGGGTAACCAGACTGAGGTCGGTAGGCGAGGTAGTCCATGAATTAGGCAAGCTTTACCGACAGGTTAGGAGGGGAAACGTGGACACGTTTGAGGGTTTCCGCTGGGCTTCGATCTTGGGGATCATGCGGCAGTGTCTCGAACACTACGAGGACGGCTTCCCAAAGCTGCCCGCGTCTCTCGACCGCGAGCGCGCAGAGATCGCATGAGCGGCCCGGCACCTCTTATTCAGGCCCTCGGACAGAAGTGCCGGGCCTAACTAGCCAGGAGGTGTCCATTACTGGCTAGCTCCCTTAAGCATATCACCAAGGAGCAACCCTTGAACGAACTTTCAATTGAAACAGCCCGCATCTTCGAGCCTGTGCCAAAGCCCTCTCGCTACAAAGCGCTCCTTTAGTGGAGCCCGGGCCGCCTTAGCCCATCATCGCGCTGGCGTCAGTCTCTATCCAGAAGAATCGCAGTAGCGATGAGGGCGCGCCGATCGTAGCGCGCCTACACAATCCACCCCAGCTCGCGCGCTTTGTCGTTGGCGGCCTTCACAGCACGAGTTAGAAACTCCGCCCGCGTGATCGGGCCCTTCTGCTGATCCTGAAAATAGTCGAGCCTCGCCACGAGCTGCGAACCGCGGTGTGGCTTTCGGTACACTACCCTTAAGTTGGTACCTGGCATTGTGACGACGATGTCTTGGTCTCGTACTTCTATGTGAAGGTCCTGCATCCTGACACTTTTTACACGATCCACCCCAATGCTCGCGCCTTGTGTCTTGCCGCCTTCCAGGCGCGGGCGTGAAACTCGGCTTGTGTCATCGGGGCACCCTCATCCTTTCGGCCCGAGTGGGATTTGGTGAGAAGTTGCTGAGGGAAGGCGGCTGCCCTGTAATACGTCACCACGTAGCTCGTGCCGGATAGGGTGACGACGATCTCGTCGCCCTGCACTTTGACGCTCAGGTTGACATCGGCAGCTGCCACGCTGTTAGGGCTGCTGCGGCTGTGGAGGCGTCTGTTGCTGCGAAGGTGCCGGCTGTGGCGGCGGTGACGTCGCTTCCTGACCGCCCCTACGGTTGACAGCCCAACCGATAATGAGGAGCAGGATGATGAGCGCGGCAACAGCAGCGATTATTTGATTTTGGGACATGTGCTTACCTCACACTGTCGTCATCCAGCTTAGGCCCTCAATTGGCAAAGGAAAAGGCCGGTGTGGGTCACAGGTCCCTTTCGCGAATGGGTGCAGCCGCCTCTACAGGTGCTGTCGAGCGTATCGCGGATGGCTGCCATTGGACGGGGCACAGTATCGGCGCCGCGCACATTCCCTTGGCGCACTGTAGGCCGGGGCTATCGCCATGCAGGCCGCAATGACAAGGGCTTTGGGCATGAGTCTCTCTCCCTTTTCCTGGCTGACTTGCTTCTCATCTCCCTGTCCAGATCAGCCTCAGAGTCCTTCTGTGAACGAAAGCAACTAATACAATTCAGCCGGAGCAAGCGGGGCCATAACACAGAGCGGCTGTTGCCGCTGTTTGAGCCCTGGCGAAAATACTCGGCTCTGAGTAGATCACTTGTGCTTGGGTGAGCGAATTGCCATCTGTGGGGTGCGCCGTTGTTGACTGACGCCAACACAATCTGACGCACAAGCAAACGCTCTGACGCACAAGGAAGAAAAATAAGTTCAGCAAGCGGATGTTGCTTGGTGAGACGTTGCAAGCCTCATCCTTGCGCCATGACACAGGCCACCATCGCTACCTATATCATCGCACGCCTCAAGCAGGCCGGGCTCAGACACGCATTCGGCGTGCCGGGCGACTATGTGCTGAGCTTCATGGACCGGTTGATGGAGGAGGGGATTGAGCTCATCGGCACCTGCAACGAGCTAAACGCCGGCTATGCGGCGGACGCCTACGCGCGCATCAAAGGCATCGGCTGCGTCTGCGTGACGTGGGGCGTCGGCGGCTTCAGCGCCATGAACGCCATCGCCGGCGCTTACGCCGAGCAGGTGCCGCTGGTGGTGCTGGTCGGAGGCCCGCGCACCACACAACGCCGTTCTGCCATGCTGCTGCACCACAGCGTCGGCGACTTCGGCACCATGCAGCAGGCTTATTCGCACATCACGGCGGCCGCGGTGATGCTAGACGATCCGGCAGAGGCCCCGCAGCGCATCGACCGCGCGTTCGCCCGCTGCATCGCCGAGAAGCGGCCAATCATGATCGAGATCCCGGCCGATATGGTCGACCTTCCCTGCGCCGCGCCCAGGCCCGTTGCGGCACCAGCGCGCCCGCCGTCCGACCCGGATGCACTCGCCGAGGCGCTAGACGAGGTCATGGGCCTGCTTCTGACCGCAAGCCGCCCGGTGATTCTCGGCGGCGTCGAGCTGCATCGCTACGGCCTGATGGCGGAGTTCCGCCGCCTCGTCGAGACGAGCCGCGTACCGGTCGCAACCACGCTGCTCGGCAAGACCGTCATCTCCGAGCACCATCCCCAAGCAATCGGTGTCTACGAGGGCGGCATCTCGCGACGAGAGGTGCGCGACATTGTGGACCAGGCCTTATATCTCTCCATCGGCTACGCCTTGCCGGCGACGCTCGGCGCCGCGCTCGCCGATCCCGCGCGACGCCCCGTCACGTTGATCGGAGACGGCGCCTTCCAGATGACCGCGCAGGAGTTATCCTCGCTCTGCCGCCGGCGGACGGGCGCGATCCTCCTCTTGATGAATAACGACGGGTACACGACGGAGCGGATCATCCACGAGGGGCCCTACAACGACATCCAACCGTGGGACTATCATCGGCTGCCGGAGGTGTTTGGCGGCGGCTGGGGCCGGCGCGTGGCAACCGAGGACGAGCTCGACGACTGCCTTGCGCGAGCCCGCGCCAGCAACGAGGGGCCGGTCCTCATCGAGGTCATGCTCGATCGCTTCGATACCAGCGAGGCGCTGAAGCGGCTATGCGCGGAGCTGTCGCCGGACAAGGGGCGGCAGGCGGCCAAGGCCTGACAAAACAGGAACCACGCGCCAAGGCCTCCGGTTTATGGTGACCCCGGCAGGATTTGAACCTGCGACCCTCAGATTAGGAATCTGATGCTCTATCCAACTGAGCTACGGGGTCATTGGCGGCGGGCAGGATGCGAGGGACGCGTCGGCTTTGTATAGGCTTCTCCCGCAGGTGCGGCCAGACTCATTGTGGCGTTTTGCGAGGCCCGTCTCAAGAGGTTGCTGTTCGTCTAGTCCCTCATCGAGGCTACGCGACGATTTGCAGGCCGCGCACTGCAACGAGCCAGCGCCCGACATTGGGAAAGGAACAGGATTCCATCGCGGCGATTCCAGAGATGCCTCCTCTCCGGGCTCGCGAAGGGTCGAGGCAAGATTGAGATCGCCGACCGTGAAGTCGTCGCCGAGGATATATGGCCCGACCAGCCTGTCTTCCAGTATGCCAAGGGCGGCGCAGAGCTGCTCGAAATTCGAGCGCGACCGCTCTTGGATCAGGCGCCCCCTTTTACAGGCCCTTTGCGATGCTCACGATGCAGGGTTCAATCTCATTGGCTGCCCACAGGCTCCATTGATAGACAAGCGCGTGATCCTTGGCGCCTGCCGGCCACAACGGCGCGCCCGCATAGGTCTCGGCGAGATACATGTTGATCGCGAGAGACTCCCAGAGGACGAAGCCATCATCCTCCAAGCTCGGAATATGTCCGTTGGGATTGATGTGGAGATACTCCGCCGACTGGCTTTCCGTATATGGCCGGACCGGCATGTGCTCGTACGGAATGCCGATCTCCTCGAGCATCCACAACGAACGGCTTGCACGCGACCGGGTCTGACCGAAAAGCTTCAGCATTGATGCGGCATAACGCTGTAGGATGAGTTGTGGGGATGGCCGGGCGTTAACCCGGCACATCTATCTCAACTTCGGCGACGTCACCATCAGCATCGACCGCAAGCACGTTCCTGCGTTCCCGGCGGCCGGTATCGACGTCAAGGGGCTTGCCGGCAAACGGGTGCGGGTGCGCGGCTGGATCGAATGGCGCAGCGGGCCGATGATCGCCGTCACTCATCCAGAGCAGCTCGAGCTGTTACCTGATGCGCCGGAATCGGGAGACGCAAAGCCGGCACCTCCACCGCAAACAGCCCCGGGCCTCTAGGATTGAGCCTCCGCTCCATTGTCATTGCCCGGCTTGACCGGGACGATTTGGCGTGCGCAAGGCTGAAGACGTGAATGGCCGGGTCAAGCCCGGCCATGACGCACTTTTGTGTTGGATCGAAGCCCTAGCCTAAGCGGCGCGGGTGCGGGCCTCGTTCTCGGCGGCCAGCTTGGCGTGGCGCGCCGTCTTGGCGAGCACGTCGTCGATCTTGGCCACGGCACTTGCCTCGTCCAGCTTCTCGACGGCGGCAATCTCGCGGGCCATACGGTCAAGCGCCGCCTCGTAGAGCTGGCGCTCAGAGTAGGACTGCTCCGGCTGCGCCTCTGACCGGTAGAGGTCGCGCACCACCTCGGCGATCGAAACCAGATCGCCAGAGTTGATCTTCGCCTCATATTCTTGGGCGCGGCGGGACCACATGGTGCGCTTGATGCGGGCTTTGCCTTTGAGCGTGCCAAGCGCCTTCTTGACGACCTTGTCTTCAGACAGCTTCCGCATGCCAACACTGGTAAGCTTCGAGGTTGGCACTCTGAGCGTCATCTTGTCTTTCTCGAAGTTGATGACGAACAGCTCGAGTTTGGCGCCTGCAATCTCCTGCTCTTCGATGCTGACGATGCGGCCGACGCCATGAGCTGGGTAGACGATATACTCGTTGGTACGAAATCCGTGTCTTTGCTGTGGTTTCTTCTTTTCAGCCATTACTCTCGTCTCACTGTTAAATATGCTTGCTAAACGCCAATGTCCGGTGACTTAAGCTTGCCAACTTGCTCGCGGCAGCCTCATTCCGCGAATGCCAGCCCCTTTAACGGGTATTTAGGGTACGAGGTTGGCCGTCGATCAGAGGGCCTGATCGCGCCACCTCCCCTAAGTTTGGAAAAAAAAGCGCGTCCGAACAGGGACGCCTTTCTTGGTGCTTAGTGCGCCGAATTTCGTCAGGAAGATAACACAATCTTAGCAAATCTGGAAGCTGTTGAATGCGACAGCACCGCCTTTTCGGCGCCGCAATATGCGACATTTTGGCTATAAGGTTAACGCCTTAACCCGTTGTTTTCAGTCGCCTTCGCCCGGATTTGGGCTGAAGTATTTCGCAAATTTGTCGGGCTCCGCCACAAAAGCGTCGGCATCTGGCGGCGCCGCTTTCTTGGTGGTGATATTAGGCCAGCTTTCCGAATATTGCCGGTTGAGCTCGAGCCATTTTTCCAGATTTGGTTCGGTATCGGGCTTGATGGCGTCGACCGGGCATTCCGGCTCGCACACCCCGCAGTCGATGCACTCGTCAGGGTGAATGACCAGCATGTTCTCGCCCTCGTAGAAACAGTCTACGGGGCAGACTTCGACGCAGTCGGTGTACTTACACTTGATGCAAACTTCGGTGACGACGTAAGTCATCGGTCCCACACGTTTTCGGGGCCAATTCCAGCCCGCATTCTAGCCCCGAGAGGCCGCCCGAGTCGCCCGTGGAAGGGCCCTGCCTATAACAATCGAGCCGTCAGCACAAGGCGAGGCACCTGTTTTGCGAGGAGCGGGATGGCGGGGAACGACATTGCGCGATCTCGCCTTCCACGTGACCGAAATTGCGCGAAGCTATGGACGTACGGATTGGCCAGTCGTGCCTCAGGCTTTTGTATTCTCGGCGCGTAGCGCATCGAGGCGGCGACGGTCGCGCTTGGTGGGCCGCGGGGCCTTGGCGGCAAGCTGGCGCTCTGGCGAGGGCGCCACCCGCGGCGTCAGGTCTTTGTAGAGGGTGCGAGCCATGCTCGCCGGACCGCGCCGCGCCGTCCAGGTGAGCACCCGAACCACGAAGAGCCTGCCCGAAGCCGTGGCCGTCACCACATCGCCTTCGTGAAGGAGCCGGCTCGGCTTAAGCACCCGTTCGCCGTTGATGCGCACCTTGCCTTCGGCGATTGCCCGCGCGGCGCCTGATCGCGTCTTGGTAAGCCTTGCGCACCACAGCCACTTGTCGAGCCGCTGCTCCGACATCGTCGCGGTCAGCTTCCTTCAGGCTGGCGAACGGTGAGACGTCCTTTAAGCACAGCGAGCGCAGCGAAGGGCGAATGCTCGCCCGACTTGGTCCGCTCGGGCTTGGCATGCGCAGCGGGGCGGCGGTGCTCGCGCTTCGATGTCGCTGCGCGCTCGTGATGTTGACGTTTCCGCTTGTGGCCCGTGCCCTTGGCGTGGTGCATCTCTTTGCGTTTTGCCGGACGCCAAATCTCGTCGAACAGCTCTGCCTCGGACTGCGCCGGCGCCGCTTGGTGTTCGCCGGCCACTTCAGCTTGAGAGACCGACACTGCGGCCTGATCAGTCGCAGGTTCAATCTTGTGCCGCTCGCGCCTGAAGCCGAGCGCCTTCAAGATCGAGGCGAACTCCTCGCCGGAGCAGCCCACCACCGACATCAGATCGGGCACTACGCGGAAACCGCCGTCGCCGGTCGCGCCAGCCGGAGCTTCCGGGCCTCCTTCGGCAGTCCTGAACGACACCCGTGCGCGGATAAGATCTGACAGCCTTTCCAGCATGTCGATGCGAATTGCGCGGCCACCGGCGACGTGAAATCCGGCCGCGCGCCAATAAGGCTCAGGGATGCTGTCACCGGCCGCGACGGAGGTCAGGCCCTGTTGCGGACGGGCCGGCAGCGCATCGCTCTCGATGCCGTAGTCGCGTCCGGCGAAGAGCGCCCAGAGCAGAAGCAACAAATCGGCTGCGGCGGGCTTGAGCAACGCGGGGATGTAGACGTTGAACGCGCCGAAGCGAACGCCGTATTTCCTCAGCTGAGCGCGTGCGGCCTGGTCGAGCGACTTGATCTCGTCGGAGGCTCCCTCGCGGCGAAGCACGCCGAGATTCTCGGTGAGCTGATAGGCAAGGCCGCGGGCAAGGCCGGACAGGTCGGAGGCCTTGCTAAGTTCGATCAGAGGCTTGAGCTTGGCTTCGAGTTCGGCCGCGAGCCGCGCTTCGAGACGCTTCAAGACGCCCTCGCGCTCTGGCGCGGCAAGATGCTCGTCGGCGACGAGTTGGATGCGCGGCTTGAGCGCCGTCGCCCCGCGTTCGAGGCGCGCAATCTCGGCGCCTTCCCAAACGATGCTGCCATTGGGCCTGAGCGCGATGGCCTCGTCTGGCGCCGCGGCAAGCGCTTCAGCGCGGGCGGCAAACTCGCGCGCAAGCACCTTGGCGGCGGCATGTCGCGCCGCCCTGCCGTGGATGCCGTCGCCTGACGCGTCAGGGGTGAAGCGGAAGCCGTCGAGCCGCCCGACATAGTGGTTCTCGACCAGGATGCTGCCGTCAGGGGCGATCTCTGCCGCGATCTCCTCCTTGTCGCGCAGCCGGCGCATCAGCACGCTGGTACGGCGGTCGACGAAACGCTGGGTGAGCCGCTCATGCAGCGCATCGGACAGAGTGTCCTCGATCGCTCGCGTGCGGCCCTGCCAATGCTCCGGATCGTCGAGCCATTGCGCGTGATGCGACACGAAGGTCCAGGTGCGGATCTGGGCAAGCCGGCTCGACAACGTGTCGAGATCGCCGTCGGTGCGGTCTGCGAGCGCCACCTGATGTGCGAACCAATCGGCAGGGATCTCGCCTTCATCGCTCGTCACATAGCCATAAAGCGTGGCCACAAGCTCGGCATGGCTCGTCGCGGAAATCTTACGGTAGTCGGGGATCTGGCACATCTCCCACAACAGCCTGACTGTAGCAGGTCCCTTCGCCCTGTCGCGCACGGCGGGATCGCGGCTCACATTTTCCAGCGCAATCACGTCGTCAACCATGCGGGCGCGGACCAGACGCGGATGGTCAGGCGCTTCGCGTAGGCTCTCCCTCAAGCGCTCGATCGAGGAGAAATCGAGCTTGCGATTGCGCCATTGCAGGAAGCCTACCTGGTCGAAGGAATGGTTCTCCAGCCGGTCGACCAAGTCAGAGTCGAACGGCGCGACCTGGCCGGTTACCCCGAACGTCCCGTCGTTCATGTGACGCCCGGCACGGCCGGCAATCTGGCCAATCTCCGCCGGCGTCAGATTGCGGTGCGACTGGCCGTCGAATTTGCGGATGCCGGCAAACGCGACGTGGTCGAGGTCGAGATTGAGCCCCATGCCGATGGCATCGGTCGCCACCAAGAAATCGACGTCGCCGTTCTGGTAGAGCGCGACCTGGGCGTTGCGGGTGCGCGGGCTGAGCGCGCCGAGCACCACGGCGGCGCCGCCTCGCTGACGCCTCACCAGCTCGGCGATGGCATAGACATCGTTGGCCGAGAAGCCGACGATGGCAGAGCGGCGGGGAAGCCGCGTGATCTTCTTGTCTCCGGCATAGGTCAGCTCGGAGAGCCGCGCACGCGATACGAGATTTGCGCCTGGAAGCAGCTCGCGGATCGCATCGCGCATGGTCGCGGCGCCGAGCAGCAAGGTCTCGCTCAAGCCACGCGCATGAAACAGGCGGTCGGTGAAGACATGGCCGCGCTCGCCGTCAGCGGCGAGCTGGACCTCATCGACCGCGACGAAATCGGCCTCGAGCTCGAGCGGCATCGCCTCGACGGTGCACACATAGAAGCGCGGCGAGGGCGGCTTGATCTTCTCCTCGCCGGTGATGAGCGCCACCTTCGCCGCGCCGACGCGCGCGACGATCTTGTCGTAGACCTCGCGGGCGAGGAGCCTGAGCGGCAAGCCGATGATGCCGACGTCGTGCGCGAGCATACGCTCGATGGCGAGATGGGTCTTGCCGGTGTTGGTCGGTCCGAGCACGGCGGTGACGCCGCGTCCGCGCTGGCCATTTGTAAAATTAGAGGAGAAGGAGCGGCTCATTCTTGACTTCCTCATTATCCGATCCGCGAAAAACTCGGAACATGGGGGGAACGAATCTCGTCCGAATCGCTGACTCTGCACATTCGGATTTCGTTCCGAAGAGAATCTCGATGCGCGCCTTTGTTTTCGCCTTCGTCCGCCGGCGCGCCCTCGCGAGGGCGCCACCACTAAATCTAGGTTTCGCGTTCTCCGCTTGCTTAAGCGCCGCGGAAAACCGCGCGAACGAAGGACGGACGAATCAGGGGAGCGTTAATTTTCAGCGTCTGTTCCATACAACATATTGGGGTTGAGGGCTTGTCCGTTAACCCTTGGCCTCGTCAATCGCCAAAAAAGAGCAACGGCTACGGTTCTGCGCTCGCCCGCGACGGACCTGCAACCTGGATCGAGGTCACCAAGGCCGAGCCATATCCCACCGGCGTCGGCAACACAATCCGGTAGGGCACGTACAGGATCGTGCTCCGCACGGGGATGAGCCAAACCTCGATCTCGTTCGTCTGCGACATGAGCTGGATGCCGGGATTGTCAGGCTGGTAGCCGGCAATGGGGATGAACTTCACCTGACAGATTACCGCAGGTCCGGCATAGCCCACTGGCGTGGTCCGCTGCACGGACACCACGCGCTTCGGCGTTAGCACGAGGTCGAAGCGCTGCTTGCCGTCGAATACCGCCAAGGTCTGATTGCAGACATTCAGGTCGCCATTCGGATTCGCGGAATGCGCAGTCAAGAACGCACCGCTCATCGGATCGACCACACCCTCGAGCTGCTCCTTGGTGACCGGTATGTCGTGAGGATTGCGCATCTTGTCCGGAAAGATCTGAACCTGAGTGACCGCGTGACTGCCGAACGTCATGCGGAGCTGCTCGGTCTTCTTGCCGCCGTCGGAATAGCTCAACGCATACATGGCTGGTTCAGGGCCGGCGCTTGTCACCCGCCCGGTGCTCGCCGTTACGCCGCGCCACTCATAGATGAGGCCTTGTAGGATGGTGAAGCGGCCCTCGCCACGCATCTCGTAATCGTCGCCGTGGAACGCCGCGGTGAAACGGAAGGTGCCGAGATTGAAGCTGCCGAGATCGACGCGATAGACCGCCTCGATGCGGCTTGCAGAGGAGAGCGCGTTCTCGGCTAAGGCGGCGCCGGGAGGAAAATTACCGCCAAGTCCTAAAGTCAGGGCGGCGACGGCCACAAGGCTGAAGCAGTGTCGTACTGCCCACATGGGCTAATATCCCTCGCGGGAGTGGCCGGAGCACTCCGCCCGTAAATTTCGGGGTATTCGTAGATTTCGTCAATTGTGAGGTTTGGGAAGGGACGCTTGACCCCCAATTATCATGCCCGTATATCTCGCCCCGCTGGTCGCGACGCCTGTATGACATAAGCGCAGGCGGCGACCAGTTTCTTCTTTTGTCGTAGAAGGATTTACGCCCATGGCCCGTCGTTGCGAGCTCAGCGGCAAAGCCGTGCTCACCGGCAACAATGTGAGCCATGCCAAGCGCCGCACCAAGCGCAGGTTTCTGCCGAATCTGTGCAATGTGACGCTGCAGAGCGATGCCTTGAAAAAGCGCGTGCGGCTCACTGTCAGCGCGCATGCCTTGCGCTCGGTCGAGCACCGCGGCGGGCTCGACGCCTATCTCTTGAAGGCCGCCGACGATGAGTTGTCGCTCAAGGCAAGGCGCCTCAAGCGGGACATTGCCAAGGCAAGCGCGGCGCTATCGGCGCAACACTAGGTGCACCCGCCAAGCCCGGCGTGCTGGAGCCTAAAGCCGGCTTAGTGCATCTTGGTATCTACGGCTCGCCACAGCCCTGGCCAACGTTCTAGGTCTGTGAGCTGTTGGCCGGAGGATTGACGTGTGCGGATGAGATATTTTCCTAGACCGCCATACACCTGGCCTTCAATGAGAGCACCTGGCTTGACCTCGCTCGCCGCCACGTGGCGGATGCGCATCTTGACTCCCTCGTTGTAACGGAATCTCCGCTCGAGAACGAGGGGCCCGCCGTCGGGCAACTCGGCGGAATCGGTAATGTCAAAGCCTACCAGCCGCTTCACGGCAATTGAACCCGGATGAAGGCCGCCGATCAGCCAGCCCTGGAGATTGCCGTTCGCGTCGATCAGACTTTCGGCGAAGGCTATGAGCGTGCCTTTGAGCAGACCGACGGCTAGAAGCGTCGTTCCGAATGATAGCTGCGAGAGAGCGCCGGGCTGTGCGGTCGAGCAGCCTCACGCTAATGGAGCTTCCGGCGTTTTGCCCGCGCCGCCGACGGCACTGCGCGATGCAGCTGCCGCCAGGCGAGGTCCTCGTCGAACAGCTCGGCAAGCTTTTCGGTCATGACGCCGGCAAGCTCCTCTGCGTCGGTCACCGTCACGGCGCGCCGGTAGTAGCGGGTGACGTCATGGCCGATGCCAATGGCGAGAAGTTCCACCGAGGAGTGGGTCTCGATTTCTTCGATCACCTGACGAAGATGGCGCTCCAAATATGACCCGGAGTTGACCGAGAGCGTGGAATCATCGACCGGCGCGCCGTCGGAGATCATCATCAGGATGCGCCGTTGCTCTGGGCGGGCGAGCAGGCGGCCATGCGCCCAGGTCAGCGCCTCGCCGTCGATGTTCTCTTTGAGCAGGCCCTCGCGCATCATCAGCCCGAGATTGCGCCGTGCGCGCCGCCACGGCGCGTCAGCAGCCTTGTAGATGATATGGCGAAGATCGTTGAGCCGGCCGGGCAAAGGCGGCTTCAACGCATTCAGCCACTCTTCGCGGGAGTGACCGCCCTTCCAGGCGCGAGTGGTGAAGCCGAGGATCTCGACCTTCACGCCGCAGCGCTCGAGCGTGCGGGCGAGAATATCGGCGCAGCAAGCCGCAACCATGATGGGGCGTCCGCGCATCGAGCCTGAATTATCGAGCAGCAGCGTCACCACCGTGTCGCGGAACTCGGTGTCGTGCTCTTGCTTGTAGCTCAACGGATGCATGGGATCGACGATGACGCGGGCAAGCCGCGCTGCGTCGATCATGCCTTCGTCGAGGTCGAAGTCCCAGCCGCGATTCTGCTGGGCGAGGAGTCTGCGCTGGAGGCGGTTGGCGAGCCGCGCCACGGCGCCGTGCAGCGCCTGTAGCTGCTTGTCAAGGAAAGCGCGCAAACGATCGAGCTCATCAGGGTCGCACAGCTCCTCGGCGTTGACGGTTTCGTCATAGGCGCAGGTGAAGACCTTGTAGCCGAAGGCCTCGGGGCTATCGAGCACCGAGAGGTTGGGCCGCCACGGCTCGGAACGGCGGGGAAGCTCGGAGGCGTCGGCCTCGCGGTCGAGCTTGTCGGTCGAGCCGTCCTCGCGGTCGTCGAGCGCTTGATCGCTCTCGGCATCGCGCTCGGAGCGGGCGTCGGACAGATCGGCACGCTGCTCGGGCTCGGCGTTCTCGTCCTCGACCTCGGCGGCGTTGGGATCGCTTTCCTTCTCGCTTCCCTGCTTGTCCTCGTCCTGCTGCTGATCGAGCTGGTCTGCGAGGTTGAGCGCGGCAAGCAGATCCCTGGTCAGCCGGCCGAAGGCTTCCTGGTCGAACAGCGTGTCCGGCATGCGCTCGAGCACCGACCGCGCCCGGCCCTCGATCCATGGGCGCCACAGATTGACGATGGCCCGGGCCTTGGCCGGCGGCATTTGCCCGGTAAGCATCTCGCGCACGAGCAGCCCAAGCGCATCTGGCAACGGCGCTTCCGAGCGCTCGGCGACCTCGGCGAAGCGGCTCCGCTCATAGCGTTGCTCGATGCGCGCGGTGAGATTGGCGGCAACGCCCCGCATGCGCTGGGCGCCGATCGCCTCCACGCGCGCCTGCTCGATCGCCTCGAACACGGCGCGCGCCTCTCCACCGGGAGGCGCCAATCTCTCGTGCAGCTTGGGATCGTGGCAGGCGACCGAGAGCGCTGCCGCGTCGGCATGGCCGCGGATGACGGCGATCTCTGCCTTGCTCGGGATGCGTGACGGCTCAGGCAAGCGCGCAGTCTTGCCGTTAAGCCCGGGCGGCTCGCTCGAGAACACCACCTCGAGCGCGCTGTCTGCGGCGATCGAGCGCGTGGTCAGCGTCACGGCGCGTTTGAATGGATCGAGCGGCGCCTCTTTGCGCCTGGTGAGCGACATCGCTAGCTCAATGCAACATTAGCCGTCGACTGCGGCAGGTCCTCGCCGAAGCAGCGCTGGTAGAACTCGGCAATCAGTCCGCGCTCGAGCTCATCGCATTTGTTGAGGAACGACAGAGCAAACGCCGTGCCGATATCGCCGAAGATCTCGGCGTTTTCCGCCCAGGTGATGACCGTGCGCGGACTCATCACCGTGGAGAGGTCGCCATTCATGAAGGCATTCCGCGTGAGCTCGGCGACGCGCACCATGGCGCCGACCGTCTTGCGGCCGGCTTCCGTGTTCCACGACTTGGCCTTGGCGAGGACGATATTCACCTCGTCGTCGTGCGGCAGATAATTCAGCGTGACGACGATCGACCAGCGGTCCATCTGGCCTTGATTGATCTGTTGCGTTCCGTGATAGAGGCCGCTCGTGTCGCCAAGCCCGATGGTGTTGGTAGTCGAGAACAGGCGG
>Ga0126372_10000482_pt1 | contig 13920 bp, 11 predicted proteins | sample PanSoiMetaPlot_6_FD_92762 | JGI IMG/M metagenome (GOLD analysis project Ga0126372, IMG submission 92762) | Tropical forest soil microbial communities from Panama - MetaG Plot_6 | ecosystem: Environmental > Terrestrial > Soil > Tropical forest > Bulk soil | place: Panama | collected 2016-02-17
AGCTCTTTGGCGCGGGCATGGTCGACCCGGCGGTCTACGGCTTCGTCAACTACGACCCGAAAAAAGTCAGCGGCTTTGCCTTCGGCTTCGGCATCGACCGCCTAGCCATGCTGAAATACGGCATCGACGATATTCAGCTCTTTTTTCAAAGCGACGTGCGCTTCCTCCGCCAATTTCCGTGAGGATCGAGGACCTCGGCCGTGCGCTTTGCTTGACTTACGGATAACGGAAGACTGATTAACTTTCCATGACTTTTGCCGACGCCAAACAGCGCTTCTCGAATCGCGTGACCGACTACGTCCGCTATCGCCCCAGCTACCCGTCCGCTTTGCTGGATCTCTTGCGCGCCGAATGCGACCTGCGCCCCGACCGCACCATCGCCGATATCGGCTCCGGCACGGGCCTGCTCACCAAGCTCTTCCTCGACAATGGAAATCGCGTCTTTGGCGTCGAGCCCAACGAGCAGATGCGCGCCGCGAGCGAGCACTTCCTCGAGGGCAACCGGAATTTCTCGAGCATCAACGGTTCCGCCGAAGCCACCGCACTCCCGCCGCAATCGGTTGATTTCATCACCGCGGGCCAAGCCTTCCACTGGTTCAACGTCGAACTTGCCGGCCGGGAATTCCGCCGCATTCTCAAGCCTGCGGGCTGGGTTGTGGTCGTCTGGCAGGACCGCCGCATGGAAGATACCCCGTTCGCCAAAGCCTACGAGGAGCTGCTCGAACGCTTCGGTGTGGACTACAAACGCGTCAAAGACGCCTACCCGGAGAAGGAAAAGATTCGCACTTTTTTTGATTCCCACAGCTTCCGTACCCGCGACCTGCCGAATCACCAGGTTTTCGATTGGGAGGGACTCTGCGGGCGCTTGCGCAGCAGCTCGTTCGCCCCCACCGAAAGCCATGCCAACTATGCGCCGATGATGGTTCATCTCCGCAAAATCTTTGCGCAGCATCACGAAAGCGGCTCGGTGCGCATGGACTACTTTGCGCGCGTCTACTTTGGCAATCTCCCTGTGAACACGCCATGAAGATTTCCTACAACTGGCTGAAGGAATTTGTCGACGCCCCGGCTTCGCCCGAAGAAGTCGCCTCTCGGCTCGCGCTTTCCGGCACCAATATTGCCGGCGTCGAGCATGGGCCGCAAGGCGCGGTCATCGACGCCGAGGTCAGTTCCAACCGCCCTGACTGTCTCGGCATGCTGGGTATCGCCCGCGAGCTTAGCGCTGTCTGTCGCGTACCGCTGAAGGCGATCTCCCCGAAGCCTAAGGAAAGCACTTCCGCCAAAGCGAGTGACGCCGTGCGTGTGAAAATTGACGCCCCGGAGCTCTGCGGCCGTTTCACCGCTCGCGTCATTCGTGGCGTGAAGATCGAAGCTTCGCCCGGGTGGCTCAAAGAGCGTCTTGAAGCCACTGGCACCCCGAGCATCAGCAACGTTGTCGACATCACGAATTACGTGATGCTCGAGCTTGGCCACGCGCTCCACGCCTTCGATTACGACCTGGTTCGCGATCACAGCATCGTCGTCCGCCGTGCCAAGCCGAGTGAAAAACTCCGAACCCTCGACGGCGTCGAGCGCGTCTTTGACCCGAGCATCTGCATGATCGCGGACGGCGATGGCTCGCGCCCTGTCGGCGTCGGCGGCATCATGGGTGGCGCCGAAACGGAAATTTCCTTTTCGACCAAGAACGTTTTGATCGAATGCGCCTGGTTCGATCCCGTAGCCGTGCGCCGCGCCGCGCGTTCTCTCAAGCTCCATACCGAAGCCAGCACTCGCTTTGGCCGCGGCGCCGATCCGGAAATGGCCGAGGTTGCTTCGCGTCGAGCCGCCGAGCTGATTCTAGAGCTTGCCGGCGGTGAGCTTCTTGCCGGGGTGGTTGATAGCTATCCCGGGAAGCGCGCGCCGAAGAAAATCACCGTCACGCGTGCGGGACTTCTCCGCACCATGGGCGCCGACGTTCCGGACAAAGACATCGAGGCCATTCTCAGCGCCCTTGGCTTTGCGCCGGTCCGCACCGATCAGAACCGCGGTTCCGCAAATTCGCTTCTCGCCCAGTGGGAATCGACACAACCTTCTTGGCGCGCTGACGTGGAACGCGAAATCGATCTCATCGAAGAAGTCGCTCGTGTCTATGGCCTGGACAAGTTCCCTGCTCGGCTTCCCGCTGCTCGCGCGGGCGCCGGGCGCCTGCCGCATCACGAAGCGGAAACCCGTTTGCGGGAGCGCCTCATCGGCCTCGGCTATCACGAGATCCTCACCATTCCGCACGTCTCCGAGGAGCGTAACGAACTGTTCCGGCCTCCTGACGCTCACCCCGCGAAGCTCGGCAACCCTCTTAGTGAAGAGGCCAACGTCTTGAAGTCCACCGGGGCCGTCACGACCGCAGCGGCCATCGAGTGGAACCTGAACCACGGCCAGCGCAACGTCCGGGTTTTCGAGATCGCGCAGCACTATCGCTTCGCGAATAACAAACCGCTGGAAACACGGGTCCTTACGGTCGGTGCTACGGGCGCGGCGCGCCAGCAAGGCCTCTACGATTCAGCCCGTGAGTACACTTTCGGCGATCTGAAAGGCGACCTCGACGCCATCGGCGCGCTTAGCGGCGGCTTCCGCTGGGCGTATGACGGTCCCGATTGGCTCAACCCGGCGAAACGCGGCACCGTTTTTCTGGGTAAGGAAGGAACCCAGCCGCTCGGCGTCGCCGGACAGCTGACGAAGCGCGTTGCCGACAAGCTCAAATTCCGACAGGATGTTTTCCTCGCGGAAATTGCGCTTGGCCCTCTTTACTGCATGTATTACGGCGTAAAGAACAACCGCCGCTATGAGCCGCTGCCGCGTTTCCCCTCTGTCGAGCGCGATTTTTCTCTCTTTCTGGGCGCCGACGTCACCTTCGTTCAAGTCCAGCAGGCCATGCAATCGCTGGCCATCCCGGAGATCGCTCGGATCGAGGCCGTCGACCTTTTCCGAGGCAAGAACGTGCCTGCGGGAAGATACTCTTTGCTGGTTCGCGTCACGTTCGAGAGCAGGGAATCCACGTTCACCGAAGCCCAGATCAACGATTTCTCCGCTCGTATCGTCACCGCGCTTCAGAAGAACCTCGGCGCGTCCCTCCGCTCGAGCTAGGTTTCTAGCTCGTCACCTAACTGGACGCTAGCTCACCCTTTCCGGGGAGGCCCTCCGTGGGCATCTTGCCGAAGAATGCGAAAGCCTCGGTGAAGCCTTGAAGCAGTGGCTTATTCGGTCTGCCTCAGCGCGCGTTCCACCAGCGTGAGGCAGCGTTCGGCTTGTTCCTTTAGCAACTCCTCGCGTTCGCCGCGTTCTTTTCTCAGGCTGTGCAGTTCGTCGGCGATGGCCAGCGCCGCCAGGATGGCCACCTTTTGCGTGTCCACCGTCGGCGTGAGGTCCGAGACCGTGCGCATTTTCGCGTCCACATAAGCCGCCAGCGTCCGCACGTAGGCTTCGTCGAGTTCGCCCTGAAGCGAAAAGGTCTGCCCATAGATGTGTACCTTGGCGGTTTGTGTCATAGAAGACTCTCTTACTGCGACCACGACGTTGGATTGCGGTCCCAGCGATGTGCTTGCAACTCCCTTTGCAAGTCCAGCGGTAGCGTTCCCGCTGCGCTGGCCTGGCAGTTCGCTTCGACGTTTCTAAGTTTACGCATGCCCGGAATCGTTGTGCTCACGACCGAGTTCGCGAGGATAAACCGCAATGCCATTTCGGACATTGTGCTGCCCGCCGGAACCAGCGGACGAAGCACCTCGGCGCGCTCGACGCTGGCTTCGAGATTTTCCGGTACAAAGTAGCTATTCCGCCAATCGCCCGCAGGCCACTGGCTCGCGAGCGTCAAGGTTCCCGTCAGGGTGCCTTCGTCGAACGGTACGCGCGCAATCACGGCCGCGTCTCTCATCCGGCAAATTGGAAACAGCGCATCTTCCGGGTTCTGATCGAAGATGTTGTAGATCACCTGCACCGCTTCCGCATGGCCCTCGAGCACCGCGCGAATCCCGTTCCAGGGCTCCCAACGGTTGATGCTCGGCCCGAATGCGCGGACCTTCCCGCTTTTCTTCATCTTCTCGATCGACCGCGGCAGCCGCTCGTCATTCAGCCAGCGGTCTTCCCAGGTATGAAACTGCATCACATCGATTGTCTCGACCCCGAGATTCTCGAGGCTCTTTTCAATGTAATCCTCGACGTAAGCCGGCGGAAAGCAATCCTCGAGCGTGAATTCGCGATGGCTCGGCCAGCGCCGGTTCTTCGGCGGAATTTTCGTGGCCACATAGAGATGCTTGTCGGGCCCGCCGACGCCGGGCCTGTTCTTGTTCTCGCGCAGGATCTTGGCAAGAATCTGCTCGCTGTGTCCGTCGCCATAGGCCCAGGCGGTATCAAAGAAATTGCAGCCGAGCTCCACGGCGCGAGCGAGCGAAGCGAGCGTTTCCGCGTCATCGGATCCGGTCCAGCCCGCTAATCCCCACATGCCGTAGCCAATTTCGCTGACGTTCCATCCCGTGCGTCCGAAGCGGCGATAGTTCATCAAGTTCTCCCGAGAATGACGAGCCATTGTAGCGGATGTGCGCGGCTCCTGCGGCAATGGAGAGGGGTAGGTTGTACCAGCGCCGCCAGGACTGCGAGCGGGGGGCCAAATTGCGCGAAAAACAACGCTAGCGCAGCGAGAATCGTTTCGCAGGGTGCGTTTTACACCTGCAGGACGTCTCCTTCGCGGGCCACGAGTTGATACAGCACCGGGCTGATAATCCGCCCAAGGAACAGGCGCGAGACCAGCCCCGCGACGATCACGATTGCAAACGGTTTCTGCGAGTCTGACCCTACTCCCGTGGACATCGCAGCCGGCAGCAGGCCGAGGCAGGCCACCAGCGCCGTCATCATAATGGGGCGCAGCCGCACGAGCGATCCTTCGAATGTGGCGGGAAGGATGTCTTCGCCCTCGAGCCGCAGCTTGTTGATGTAGGAGACATCGATGACCGCCGTTTCTACCGCCACGCCCATAAGTACGAGCAGTCCCAGAATCGACGACGCACTGAAGGGTGTTTTCGTGAGCTTGAGCGCAACCAGCGCTCCGACCGGCTCCGTCATGATGACGCTCAACACCACCGCAATCGGGAACTTGAAGTTGCCATACAGCGCAAACAAAATCAGGAAAATCAGGAAGACCGCGAGTGGGCCAATAATCATAAGCTGGGCTTTCGCCTGGACCAGTAAGGTGTATTCGCCTCCCCAGTCGAGCCTGTACCCCTCGGGCAGCTCGACACGCTTCGCGACAGCGGCCTGGCCGGTTTTGACAATGCCTTCGAGGTTGCGGCCATCGATCGAAAACTGGATGCCAATGTAGCGGGAGTTGTTTTCCCGGTAGATAAAGGCAGCCCCGGTATTCTCGCGAATCGAAGCCAGCTGCGACAGAGGGATTTGCTGGCCCGAGGGTGTCGGCACGAGCAGGTTGCCGATTTCGCGGGCGTTCGAACGAAACTGCGGTTCCATGCGCACGACGAGATCGAACAGCTTTTCGCCCTGAATGACTTGCGTCGCCGCCTGGCCCCCGATGCCTGCCTGCACGACGGCCTCGACATCGGCGACGTTGATACCGTAACGCGCAATCTTCTCGCGGTTGGCGTCGACCAGCAGGCTCGGCTGACCGAGTTCGCGCACGACCGTGAGTTCGGTGAATCCCTTTGTGCTGCCGAGGACGCGTTTGATCTCAAGCGCTTTCGTCTCGAGGGTGTTGAGGTCCGGTCCAAACACCTTTACGGCGAGGGCGCTTTTCAGTCCCGTGAGAGCCTCGTCCACGGCGTCCTCTGCCGGTTGCGTGTAGTTGAAAATGACGCCGGGATAAGTCTGCAGTTGTTTCTCGATCGCTTCGGTGAGTTCGGCCTTGGTGTGGTTCGAACCTTCTTTCCAGGACTTGTCACTGTATGGCCGCAAGCCAACATAGAACTCGCAGTTGAAGAAGCCCGTGGGGTCGGTGCCGTCGTCGGGTCGCCCGAGTTCGGAGCCCACCACGGTTACCTGCGGATAGGCCAAGAGCAGGTGGCGGATTTGCGGCGCAAACTTGCTGGCTTGTTCGAAGGAAATCGTGTAAGGCATTGTGGCGCGGATCCAGATGGCTCCTTCGTCGAGGTGCGGCATGAACTCGCCGCCGATCGACGGGACCAGCAAAAGGGCGCCGCCGAGAATCAGCGTTGCGAGCAACATCGAGAGCTTCGGCCGGGCCATGCACCACCTCAGCTCACGGCCGTATTCTTCCCGGATCCACTCGTAGGCGCGATTGCGTCTCTCTGCCACCCCGGCCTTGAACCAATACGAGACCAGCACCGGCACCAAGGTCAACGTAAACAACAAGGCGCCGAGCAGCGCGAACGCCATGGTGTTCGCCATCGGTCGGAAAAGGAGTCCAGCGGGCCCGCGCAGGGCGTAGATGGGGATGTAGCCGGCAATGATGATCGCCACCGAATAGAAAATGGGTCGATCCACGTCGCGGGCCGCTGTCAGAATCACATCCTGGAGGCGGTAGCTTGTTCCTTTGCGCAGGGCGAGTTCGCGATAGATGTTTTCGACCATCACGATCGTGCCGTCAATGATAATGCCGAAGTCGATGGCCCCAATCGAAAGCAGGTTGGCGGATTGCCCGCTGGCGTTCAGAAAGATGAAGGCAAACAGCAGCGCGAGTGGAATCGTGAGCGCGGTGATCAACGCGGCGCGAAAGCTCACCAGGAAGAAAACCAGAACCACCAGAACCAAAGCCATGCCGCGCAGCAGGTTCCGCTCGACGGTATCGGTCGTGACGCGCACAAGGTCACTGCGGTCATAGAAAGGTCGCACTTTCACGTCGGGTGGCAGGATGTTCTTGTTCAACTCCGCGGTCTTCCTTTGAACGCCCCTCAGCACATTCTGGGTCTGCTCGCCACGCCGCATCAGGATCACGCCTTCAATGGCATCGTCGTTTTTCTGAAATCCGAACATGCCGAGGCGCGGCGCGTGACCGATTACACTTGTCCTATATCCTTCACGCGGATGGGCACGCCGCTGGCGCTCCCGACGACCGTCTCTCCGATGTCCTCGGTGGTTTTGACGAGGCCCAGTCCGCGCACGTAGTAGAACTGTCCGCCCTGCGAATAAAAGCCCCCGCCGGCGTTCGCATTGTTGGCCGTCAGCGCGTTCAGCACCTGTACTACCGGCAGGTGATAGTTGAAGAGCCGCGCCGGATCGAGCAGTACCTGATACTGCATCACCGTTCCGCCGAACCCGGAATCATCCGCGACCCCGGGCACGCTGCGGAACTCGCGCGCGATGATCCAGTCTTGCATCGTTTTCAATTCCTGTGGCGTGCGGTCCGGGCTTTCGAGCACGTAGCGGTAGACGAGTCCGCTCGGGCTGAACAGCGGCGCCATCGAAGGCATAACACCGGCGGGAAGGACAGCGTCACTCAAGCGCTCGAAAACGACTTGGCGCGCGAAGTAGGGATCGACGCTCTCCTCAAAGGTCAGGCGCACGTCGGACAGGCCATACAGCGAAATCGAGCGCATCACTTCGAGGTGCGGCGTGCCGTTCATTGCCAGTTCGAGCGGCAGCGTTGTTAGGCGTTCCACCTCCTCGGCGGCGTGGCCGGGCCACTGCGTGATCAACTCGACCATTGGCGGAGAAAGATCGGGGTAGGCGTCTACGGGCATGCGTTGAAAAGAGACGGCGCCGGCGACGGCAATGAGCACGGTCACCATCAGCACCAGGAACCTCTGCTGCAACGCGAATTGGACGATGCGGTGTATCACGGGTGGCTCGGTGTGTCTCCCCCTCAGTGCTGCAACGAATTTTTGAATTGCAGGAAGAGCGCGCCTTCTCCGACCACACGCTCGCCTTCCTTCAAGCCGGACGTAATCTCGGTGCGGCCCGCTTTGCTGCCGGCGAACTTCACAAGACGCCGCGCGAAACGGTTTGTGTCTGTCTGCACGTAAACGTAGGGCTGATTTTCGCTGTCGCGCAGCAGCGCCGAATCGGGGATCGTAAGGGCATCGGGATTCACGCCGGCTTGCACCGCGGCGATGACGTACATGTCCTTTTTCAGTTTTTTGCCGGGATTGTCGGTTACGATGCGGGCTTGCACCGTGCGGGTGTTGGGATCGAGAGCGGGCGCAATGTAGGAAATCTCTCCGTGGAACGTCTCGGGATAAGACTCCGTGTTGATCTCCACCTTCTGGCCCACGCGCACGAAGGGCAGGTCGCTCTGATAGGCATTGACCAGCACCCAGACCTGGCTCATGTCCGAAATCGTGAAGCATTGCGTGACGCCGTTCTGCAGCAGTTGCCCCGGCCCGACCAGACGCTCCACCACTTCGCCACTCACTGGCGCGAGCAACGGAATTTCGAGCGTTGTCTTGCCGGTGTTTTTCACGATCGAATCCGGGTCCTTGATTCCGAGGGCCCGAAGCGCGTCTTGACTCGAAACCATGTCCGCCTCGGCTTGCGTGCGCGCGGACGCGGCTTGCTGCAGGTCGGCTTCGGAAATGGCTCCGTGCGCGTACAAGTCTTGCGCGCGGTGAAGAATTTTGTCGGCCAGCTGCAATGCGTCTTTTGCCTTGATGTAGGCGGCTCTCGCCAGGGCGTAGTCGGGGCTATTGACGGTGAGTAACGGCGCGCCGGCCCGGACGGTTTCTCCCGGCGCCACCAGGATTTCGTGTACCGGGCCGCCGATGGCCGGAAACACCGGAGTGGTCTTGAACTGGTTGTAGGCGACCGAACCGGTGAGCCGGAGCACCCGCTGAAGTTTTGTCCTTTCGACACTGGCAATCTCGATGTGAGCCATCTGCTCGTTCGGAACGGTAAAGAGTTCGGCGGTCTCCGACTCGCTCGCGGTGTAAGACGTCATCTTCGATTCGGGCTCGCCGGGACCGGAACTGCATCCGGCGCAGCCGAGACCGATCGGCAAAGCCAGATACGCCGTGGCCCATGCCATTCCTTTCCTCATATCGATACTCCTCGGGATTCCCTGCGAAATGCGGGAATCGTTCGAACCAGGGTCCTTCCGACGGGATTGCGGGTGCTTGGGGATCTAGATGGCAGGAGGCGCGCGCGGAGAGGTGCTCGGAGCGACTTCTGAGGAGACCGCGGTTTCGGCGAGCCTCACTTCAAGGCGCACGGTCGCGGGTGCCGACCCGAGGAGGGGGACATGCGTGGCCACGGCAGCTCCCGCCGTGGAACAAAAGGGGCAGAAGTGCCCGCTGCTGTTCAGGGCGCTGAGGTCCGCGCAAAAGTGGAACTGAGCCGCAAGAAAGATCAACCCTAACAAAAGGGCGAAAAACTTAACCTTGTTGCTGACGCTGAACATGCCTATGACTATAGTAGGCCGAAAATCGCACTCCATGTCCATCAGCAAATGACACTGTGCCGCGCCTGAACCCCGCTTCCGACAAGGCCTAGCGGACTCCGACGGCTGGCCCCGACGGCTCACGAGAGCCTGCCTACTTTTTTGCCACAAAGGTTTTAGCCTCGGCCAGCTCCGGGCGGTCGGCACCGGAGGGGCACATTTCCGTAAGCTTCGCATAGAACGACTGCGCGCCGGTCGTGTCGCCCGTCGCCTGTGCCGCCCGCGCTGCGCCGAGCAGGCCATCGAACCGATTGGGCGCGTTCTTCAACACCATACGGTATTCGGTCAACGCATCCGAGGGGCGCTTCAACTCCATCAACATGTCCGCGAGCATCTCCCGTGCCGGCACCACGGTCGATTCGCCGCCATTCCTTTCCTGGCGCTCTGCGGCAGCCCGTAATTCCTTGAGCGCCTCTTCGGACTTTCCGTTCGCGAACGCGAGCCAGGCTTCGGCTTCCCGCAGGTCCGTCGCCTTTTCGTTTGCAGGGGGATAGCCCTGTTTCCGCGCGCGATTCTCGCGTTCGGCCACGCTCTCGGCGAGCTGCTTTACCGCCAGCGCTGCTCCGGCCAAGTCGCCGCTGCGGGCTCGGCCGATCGCCCGCGCCCAGCGAGTGGTGTCCTGCTGGTCTTTCGGAACAGCGGGATCCTCGAGCGCCGCCGCTTCCGCCCAGCGGTGCAGTTCCACCGCCGTGCGAGCCTCGAGATAGACCCGGTGATCGGTCTTGTCTTTTTCGCTCGCTCCCACCACGTGATCCATATGGGCAATCACCTCGCGCGCCTTGGCCTCCTGCCCGCTCTGCAGATACGAGTAGCTCAGGAAGTCCAGCGCATGCGTCTGGTAATGCGATTCCGCTTTATGCATTTCCGCCAGGCGGGCTCCGGACGCGTTGGCAGCGATATTCGATGCGATCGAGTCCTGCCACAATCCCAGGCGCACAAAAATATGCGAGGGCATGTGCAGCGCGTGCGGAGAGTCCGGCGCGATCGCCGCGTACCGCCGAGCCGCCTCGAGGCCCTCGGGCGCAAGCTCCGGACGGTCCGCGGCGTGAATCAGGTAGTGCGCCACGCCGGGATGGTCCGGGTACGGTTCTAAGAGCGGTTCGAGAATCGCGATGGCCCTTTCCCGGTTCGCCAGAGAGTCGACGTCCGCTTCTGCCAATGCTACCAGCGACAGGGCGTAGAACGAGCTGACCTCGACGTCGTCAGGGAATTGCGAGTGCAGCTTCCGAAGCGCGGACGAATACGCCTCGATGTGCCCCGTATGGGTCGTCTTCGATTTCCTCTGGTAGAAGGCCGCGGCGGCCGCTTCGAATCCTTGCTCTTTCGGGTTTGTGGGATCGAGCTTTTGGGCCTCGGCGATTTCCTTGTGGCCCTCCTTCATCTTTTTCTCGTCCGGAAACTCCCAGAGTTGATAGTCGAGCGCCATCGCCTTGCCCCAGTGGGCCGTCGCGCAGTTCGCGTCCTTCTTCTCCAGTTCCTCGAAGGTCTGCTGGGCCTCCTGGTATTGAAAGGAGTGCAGCAGCGCGACTCCCTTCTCGATGAGCGGTTGCGCCTCAGGCGAGCAGCTATTGGGAAAGTTCACTTTTCCCAGGCGAGCCTCGTCGGCGCCGGCGGCCGCGGGGACGGCCCGAGAGGCTGGCAAGCACCGAGAAGAAAGGCCCAGCACGGCCAGGCCGAGTAGTGCGGCGAATGACTGCCTCTTTGCCATCGGTTCACCTCTCGGGTCGCCTGCGATTCTAACCTGGCGGAGGCGCCGAACTGAAATTTTCGATTACCCACGGGACAACGCGCTTGGACGGCGGGGCAGAGTGGGAGGATAATAGTCGCTGGAGCGGTACTTCGAAGCAGGTGAGGACGCGAAAGCCGTTTGAACCGTAACGAATCTCTGGGGTGCTGCGGATAGTCAGCTTGTGTGCACGGCCTGTCCCGTCGGCTGGTTCCCGCATAGGAACTTGCGGGCGGGGCAGGAAAGCCTAATGGCTGGCTCGTGGCGCCCACCTATTTCAGAGGTTCACGGCCTAGCATCCCACGGCCGAGCAGTCTGCTCCGTTTTGCTTTCAGCAATCCGTTCTAAGTTCTAGCAAAGAAACCTGGGGGCCTTCAGGACGGAGGGGTGGTCAAATCCCGCTCTTCGACGAAAGCGTGGAAAGGGAGATTCATCGCGCAAAACGCGCGCGATGGGGCGGCGGTTAACTTACTTCATGCGAATTCTGTTCATTGGTGACATCGTTGGCTCGCCCGGCCGGCGCATCGTGCATGACCGCCTTGCGGATCTCGTCGAGCACCACCACATCGACCTCGTCATCGCCAACGGCGAAAACTCTGCTTCCGGCTTCGGCATTACGCCGCGCATCGCGGAAGACTTGCTCGGCAACGGCATTGAGGTCCTGACCGGGGGCAACCACAGTTGGGATCGCAAGGAAATCCTTGACTACCTGCCACACCAGCCACGCCTGCTTCGTCCCGCGAATTTTCCGGAAGGCAATCCGGGCAGCGGCCTCTATGCGGGAGTCGCCAAGAATGGATCGAAATTCGCCGTGCTCAATCTGCAAGGCCGCGTGTTCCTTCCCGCGATCGACGATCCGTTCAAGAAAGCGGATGCGGAGCTCGCCAAGCTGCCTCCTGACGTGGCTTTCGTTTTGGTCGATATGCACGCGGAAACGACGAGCGAGAAAATCGCCATGGGCTGGTATCTCGATGGACGCGTTACCGCCGTCGTCGGCACACACACGCACGTCGCCACCGCCGACGAACGCGTGCTTTCCGGTGGCACCGCTTATATCACCGATGTCGGCATGACCGGGCCGCACGACGGCGTGATCGGCATGGACCGGCCGGGCATCATCAAGAAGTTCCTCGATGGCCTACCGGCGCGCTTTGAGGTCGCTACCGGCGATGTCCAAATGAACGCCGTGGTCATCGAGACCGACGATTCTGGCCCGCGCAACGGCGCCGGGCACTTCCGCGCCAAATCCATCGCCCGCCTGCGCCTCCGCGCGGACTAGCCTCTTGTAGAGCCAAACGAGTGACCTCAGCGGCCGAAGCCCGTTCGGTCGCCAAGCGCTTGGCGTTCGCACCCCACTCCCCGAAGGGCGCAGCCGGTGGGGCAACCGCCAGCGCGTTGCTGCAATCTGAATGACCATGCTTCGGACAATAGGGAGACTTTCCGCCGCCATTCTGTTGTTGTGCCTGGCCTCCGTCCTCGTCGCCGGGCCATCCTCGGAGGTTGATGAACAGTTACTTGCCAAAGGCCGCGTTTTTCCAAACATCGGGCCGGGCCTGCGCGCCATCCGGCATGGGGCCGATGGCAAATATTATGTCCTGGCTTCGCCCACGGTGGGCGTCGCGGTCTTCGATTCCACGGGCAAGCCGCTTGCTGTGATCGGCGCTCCTACGGCCGAACCGGTCGCGAACAAAGGCGGCCAGGCGGCCATCGGTTTTGGCGAGGATTGCGACGTCGATCGAAACGGCGATGTGTATATCGCCTACCGCGACAGCAACCTGATCGACAAGTTCTCGCCTGACGGCAAGACGGTGCGTTCGATACCGGTCAGCGCTCCGACCTCGCTCGTGGCTCTGCCCGAAGGCGAAGTTGCCGTCACTTCCGCCACGCAAACCCATCTCGTGACCGTTTACGGCCCGAACGGCACGGTGGTCCGGGAATTCGGCAGCCCGGAGTCGCTATCCGAGCGGGAAGACGTCAATCGCTATCTGAGCATTGGCCGCCTAGCCTCAGACACGCAGGGCCACGTCTATTACGGCTATACCTACATGCCTGAGCCCCTGGTCCGCCAGTACGATCGCTTCGGTTATGCCGGACTCGATTTTGAGTTCACGGGCCTCGATGCCTACCCCGAAGCGCAGGTGACGCGTAAAGCCATCGTGGAAATGGAGAAAGAGGAGAAGCGCAAGGGCGCGATTTCACTGCGCCAGATCCTGACGGCGTTCGGGGTTGATCCGGTGAATGGTGACGTTTGGATGGCTCTGCACAACACCCTGATCCATTTCGACAAAGAGGCCAACCGCCGCTCCGAGTATCAGATTTACACGCCGAAGGGCTCCCGGCTCGAAGCCAACACGATTCTGGTCGAAGAAGAGCGTCTTTTGATCGGAGCCGACCCGCTCGGCGTCTACGAATTCCCGCGGCCGGACCGAAAACACTAAAAATTTCCCGAGTTTTTCCCAAGTTTTCCTCAGGCTTGTCTGCACCATTTCGGGGCACTTGCGCATCCATAGTTTCTCAGAAGCTCGATTTTTCTAAGGATTTTACAAACTTCTTTCCTCTTGCGCCGTTTTCGTGCTTGTGGAAAAGTTGTGAATGCGATGTGAACGTCGCTGTTGGACTTCGTACACTTTTCGCTTGCCCCGCTGCGGTCAGTAAGGGAAAATCCCAACAGTTCGGTGCGCGATACGTGGTCCAACTAGTCTTACAGGGGCCGCCTGGAACCACGAAGTATTTAGACATCCGTTCTGGCGCGGGCAAGAACTCCCAAGCGTGAAGCTTTAGGGAAAAATTACTTTCCACAGTTTTTTCACACCTGTGGAAATAGCCT
>Ga0126372_10000483_pt1 | contig 13919 bp, 10 predicted proteins | sample PanSoiMetaPlot_6_FD_92762 | JGI IMG/M metagenome (GOLD analysis project Ga0126372, IMG submission 92762) | Tropical forest soil microbial communities from Panama - MetaG Plot_6 | ecosystem: Environmental > Terrestrial > Soil > Tropical forest > Bulk soil | place: Panama | collected 2016-02-17
CCGCACTGGGCATCGGCCTGGTCAGCGCCCTTAACCCGGCCACCCTCCAAGCCGCCACCTGCTTGATCCGAACACGGCCAAACGAGCGTGATCGCGGGATTCCGGCCGCCGCGAGTGTCGGTGGCTGGTTTTAAGATTCGTCCGTGACCGTGGACTACGACCGCCTCCACGCGGTGATCGAGGATCTGGCCGGCGGGCCGTCTGACTCAGCCGGGGACCGGACCGCCGCCGTGGTCTTGGCTCAAGTCAACGCGTTGATGTGGGTCCGCGACACGATCGGCGCCTACTACCCGGTACCGACACCGATCGCCGACGCGTTGCAGGCCGCCGCCGATGAGCTGCGCGACGACGACCGCGACCCCGTCGACGTGCTGACCCGGGTGGCGCTGGACGCGGTGAGTACCTACCGGGCCTCCGCCGCAGCGTGAGCGGCTACGTTCTGGACGATCTGCTTTGATCATGGGGCTGACCGCCAAGGGTGCGGAGCAGGACCGGCGGGAGCTGTCACGGTTCCTCGTCGCCGCGATCCATGGCGGACCGGCCTTCGCAGTACCGGCCCTGCAGGCCCTCGATGACCTGGCCGGCCGCGACGCGCTTGCCGTCCTCGCCGCCGCGAGCACGCCCACCGCCGGGCCGGCGCTAAGCATCGAGGCGGGCACTGGTCGCGATCCCCGCCGTATGCAACACCGAAATCGCCACCCTGGCCCACGAGTCCGACGCCCATTAGGACTAACCCAGGACTAATCCCCGGGCAGGACCGGTGGCCACGACCGGGCAGATTTCGTGGCCACCACCGGGCCGTTTCCTGACCGCCACGTTTATCCGGCCTGAGTGAGGGATTTGCCGCGGACCTGGGAGAGGAACGCGGTGACGTGTGCGGGGGTGGCGACGCTGTTCCACATGGCTATAGGGTCGTTGAAGTTGTTAAGGAAGGCGTGGGCCACCCGCTCGTCGGTGGCGGCGATCTCGAGCAGGTCGAGTATGTGTGGGAGCGGTGGTTGGACGCATACGTTTGTCCATTCGGTGACGCTGCGGGCGGCTGGCCACATGGTGGCTTCCGCGGTTCGGCAGAAGTGCTCGTCGAATGGTGGGCCGGTGCGGATCGCGTCGGCCAGGAGGAAGGCGCAGGCGGAGCCGAGGTTGGCGCCCTGACCGGTGACCGGGTCGTTGATCACCCAGGCGTCGCCGACCGCGATCGCGTACGTGCCGTTGTCCAGGCGCGCCCAGCCATGCCTGACCACCGGCGTAACCGCACCTTGCAGGCCGTCGATCGGGCGAGCCAACCGGAACTCCGCATCCGTGATCTTCTCGCGGAGGCCGGGGGCGTGCGCGGCGAGTACGTCCAGGGTCGCCTGCCGGTGGGCGTCCGGATGGTCGGTGCGGGACAGGTGCGTGAGATGGTCGAAGGGCCCACCCGTGACGGTTTCGAAGCTGAGCAGGCGCACCTTGCCCTCGAACGAGTAGAACGGGGCGGTGAAGATCTCGCCCGTACCAGGAGCGATGTTGATGTCCACGCCCCGCATAGAATCGTCGACGATGCCGTGGTACAGCCCGGCGCAGAGCCGGCGCTGCGGCGCGGTGTACGGGGAACGGCGCGGGTCGCGGGGGAACAGCTCGGCGATGGACTTGCCGCCTTTGGCCACCACGATGAGGTCGTGCGCGCCGGCTCGCCGGTGGATGTCTTCGAGCTCGGCCGGGCCGATGACGACCGAGCCGCCACGGGCCTCGTAGTCGTCCATCAGCTGGGGCAGGTAGAGCCGGAAGTCCACGCCGCTGGCGGGCTGTAGCAGATCGGCCCGAAAGCCCATCGGCGGGTGGGCGCCGAGGAGCGTTACCCGGAGCGTGTCCATGCTCCAGTCGGGAAAGTTCCAATGGGCCACGCCGAGCGTGTGTTCCCGCTGCCGGGTGCGGCCGAAGCGGGCGACGAAGTTGGCCGGGGGTCCGGCACGTTGCTCCTTGGCGGTTTTGGTGCTGTAGAGCGTGGTGTCCACACCGAACTGCTGCAGGCGCAGGGCCAGGTGCAGGCCGGATATCCCCGCGCCGACAATCCCGATGTTCATGACCGCCCCGATCCGCTGATCGACGCCGACGTTGCGGCCACCGCGCCTGGCCTGGTCATGGCTTCGTGGTGTTGGGTGCTGTCCAGGAATGGGCCGGCACCGGCCGTGTGGCTTGACGATTCGGCGGTGACGACCATGCCGGCCCGAAGGAGACGCTTGAGCAGTTGGGACTGGGGAAAGGTCAGGGCGGCCGCCAGCTCGGCGTAGCTCACCGGGCCCTGCGACAGCAGCGCGATCAGTTCGGCCGTGCCGTCCCGGTCCAGGCCGCGGACCTCGGTGCCTGGCTGGTCCGACAGCGAGAAACGGTGGCAGGGCAGCGGCTCCTCGGTCGGTGACCGCACCAGATGCCCGTTGGCGACGGGGTCCTCCCAGTACCGGGCGATGGCGGATTTCAGCTCGGATGGCAGGTCGAACGGCGGTGGCGGAATGAACGCCTTGAAGCCGGGCACGTCGAGGGCCAAGCTCCGGCGCACGTGAGTCTGCGGGGCGAGCGTGAGCATGGTGTCCGGGTTCGGCTCGTCCGGTTCGGCCATGGCCGAGGCCACCATGAACGGGCCGGTGGCGTGCAGGTCAGCCATGTTGCGGGTGCCGCCGGTGATCAACTGGAGCAGGTCGGGCGTGAACGCGGTGTTTAGCAGGGCGTCGAAGGTACGGTCCTGGATGTCCAGGTCGATCGTCGTTCCCCTGCTGTGCCAGTAGATGCTGTCCGGGTTGGACTTTCCGATCGCGTGGTACCACTGGTCGATGGATAGCGAGAAGGTCTCGGCCATGCCGTGCCAGCCCTCGTCGTAGTCCCGCCACAGATCCCGCTTGTCCTGTTCGGACAGACCGCCGCCGATCGTGCTGCGCAGCAGCAATGCGGCGGCGGACGCCTGGGTGGTCGCGAAGGCGACACCGGATGAGAACAGCGGGTCGACGAAGTACGAGGCGTCGCCGATGAGGATCCAGCGCTGGTCGTAGTCGGCGAACCTGTCGTTGATCATCGAGTAGTTGGTGGCGGTGAGCATCTTGTCGGCGATCGGGCGGATGTCCTGGATAAGGTCGCGCAGCATCGGAACCTGTTGCACCGTACGGATGAACGTGGGCTGGTCGGTGAAGTCCTTGCCCGGCTCCCGCAGCACCTGCGGGCTGGTGACGATGCCGACGGAGTGGGTCAGCACCCGCTGGCCGTTCACGATCTTCGGCACCGGGATGTACCAGCACCAGCCGTCCAGAAATGCGAAGCAGCCGATCGGCGAGAGTTTCGGCTCGCCGAAGACGTTCCAGTCACCAGGAAGAGACTGCGTGGACCGGCCGCCGAGAAAGTGTTGCCAGATGGCGATGTTCCGGTAGCCGGACAGCCAGGAGCGCTTCTGCTTCGCGGCGATGCTGTTGCGCCGGCCGGAGGCGTCCACGAAGTAGCCGCCGCGGACGACCCGGCCGTCCTTGAGGGTGACCTCGCAGCCCTCCCTCGTCGGTTCAAAGCCCGAGATCGACGCGCCCTGGAACACCTCGACGCCCTCGGCCGCGGCGTGATCGAGCAGGAGGTGGTCGAACTCCGAGCGGTTGACGTGCATCGACCACCGGTACACACCGTCGGCCAAGACGTTCGCGTGGTCGAAGAAGGCGACCTTGGGCCCGCGATCGTTCCAGTTGAATATACCGCCGAATTTCTGCACCCAGCATTCGCTGGCCAGCACCTTCGGCAACGCGCCGCTCTCCTCGATCACTGGGATCAGGGGGTGGGCGAACGACTCACCGATGTGCTCGCGGGGAAACACCTCCTTGTCGAACAGCCCGATCCGCAGATCTGTCTTTCTGGCGAGCAACGCACCGAGGGTCGAGCCGGCTGGCCCGCCACCCATGATGATCACGTCGTAGTGCGCACGCATGTCCTGGTTCATTGCCGCCCACCTAAATGATTTGGATGCGTTGCAGATGCCGGGACGAATCCCCCCGGAAGGCGTTGCGGCCATGCAGGAGGGCGTGGTTGTCGGCGACGACGATGTCACCGTCGAGCCAACGGTGGTGATAGCACACGTCCGGCCGGCGCAGGCGGTCATACAGGTCGGCCATGAGAGGCTCGGCATCCTGCTCGGGAATTCCCGACACGGTGAGGAACAGCGGATTGAGGTAGTGCTCGGGATCAAGCGGCTCGGCGTAACGCAGGGTCGGTGCGCCGGTCGTGGGATGCGTGGCCATCAGGGGCGCGGTGACCCGCCCACCGTAATGTTCCACCTTCTCGGTGGTGTAAGTAATATCGATCGACTGCCACAGCCGGCGCGTCTCCTCGCCCGCCTGGCGGATGACCTCCGTAGTGTCGCAGAAGATGGTCTCGCCCCCGCCGTCCGCGGCCGGCGCCCGCAGGCACTGGAACAGGAAGAACCTTGGCGTGGCCCTGGCAAACGCGCCATCCCAGTGATACGGCACGTCGCCCCTGCTGAACAGGTAGTTCTTCGGGTCCTCATGGAGGAACAGATCTAAGACCGCGCCGAAGTCCCAGGTGAGGATCTCGCCCCAGTTCTGACAGTACTCGACGAGGTCCTCCTTTTCCAGCGGGCGGAAACCCCTGAGCACCAACACCTTCGAGTCGACCACGAGCTGTTCCAGGATCGGCGGGGAGATGGCGTGCAGGTCCGCGTCGGCGGTGTTGTTCTGCAGGACGAGGCCGAACGGGCGCTGCGGAATCTGGGTGACGGGAAGGGTTTCCGGTGTGGACATGAGGCGAGTTCCTCCGGGTAAAGATTTTGGGGCGACGAAATGACTCGGCCGGTTGTCACGCCAGATCAAGGTGGCGTTCATGGCCTCGGCTTCGCTGCGCTTGGTCAGGGTAAGACGGTGTCCGTCGTCGACGACCACCCCGTGCCACGGCGTCAGCCAATTGTCCGCGGTCCGGATCAGGTGGAAGCCGATCTTCACGCCATGACTGGGTTGTGGGTGGATGGACAGGCGCAGCGACTCGGGGAACACCTTTGCGATCAGCGTGCTCCAGGCGTTGCTGCGCTGGATCACGTGATAGGCAACCTGCTTACATTCGGCCCGCAGCCGGCTACGGCTGACGTCCGGACGCCGGGCTGACTCATCCTCGACCACGAAGCGGTGGATGCCGTTGAACAGCGACGGGTCAGCCCGGACTCGCTGGCGGATCTGCTCCACCGTGCTGCCGTAACCATTGACCAGGAGCTGCCGCATCCCGTCGTAGCCGATCGCACCGAAGGCGTCCTCCAGCGAGTAGAGGTCGACCGCTTTCCCACCGGTTCGGGTGATCACCTGCTGCAGCTCGGCACGGTATTCCGACACCTGCTCGTCGGGAATGCCGAGAACGTCGCTGAAGACGTGACCATCCGAGCAAATCGTGATGCGCCCGCCCGGTGGATAGAAATAGCTCAGCTGGTCGCAGATGGACTGCAGAAAGCCGATGGTAATTTTCTCGCCGAGATCAGGCAGCGTACCGAGCACCTTCTTCGTGTTCTGAGACTTCGCCGGAAACGCCGGAATAACGAAGTGGACCGGCTCGCCCTTCGCGATGAAGTCGACGACTTTGTGCCGGTGCGTTGCGAAGCAGCGAGTACAGGGCTGCTTGCCACAGGGGTCGAGATCCCAGTCGAGTCGTCGAAAGCGAAAAAGAAACTGCAACAACCTCTTGGCGATGACGTCCCCATTAGCGATGATGTCTTGCTCTTCGATCAGGCTAATCCGCGCCATTAGACCTCGCTGTCCTCACGCTATCCTGAAATGCAAGACAGGCTTGGTATCAGACGGTCAATACATCACCCCTTAACCTGGGGCGAGGGCGTGTAGGCTTGCCCGCTGATCGAGCGGGATCCTGCCTGCCCGGCCTTCGGCCGAATCTTTGTCCCCGCGAGGGTTCAGGTCAAGGGTGACGAACTGATCACTAGAAATCGCCTAGCGCCCCATAATTTAGACAACGCTGGTTATCATCAGGTTAAGACTTGCTTTCCAATCGCTATACAGAAGGTTGCAAATCCATTGCTGATCGTCTATTGGGTGATCACATTTCGTAATCTTGAGAAGCGCCGGGATGAACCGGCATGGCGGAGGAGATGGATAGAGTTGCACCGTTTGGCGGAACGCGAGGAAATCCCTCGTGGGATTGCTGAGAAATTATCAGCTCGGGCGATCGGGGTCCGGTTGGGGTCGGGATCGGTCGGTGCTTGCTCGGGAGATCACCCGCAATGGTGGCCGGTCGAACTACCGGGCGCATCGCGCGGGCCGAGCGCGCCGAACGGGCGGCGCGGCGACCGACGTGTCGTAAGCTCGAAGCCGACCGGCGGTTGCACGACGCGGTCGCGGCCGTGCTGGCGCGGGACTGGTCGCTGGAGCAGATTGCTGGCCGGTTGCGGGTCGACCATCCCGATGGCGAGGCGATACGGGTATCGCACGAGACCATCTCCCAGGCCCTGTACCTGCAAGCCCGGGGGCGAGTTGGCCACGCGGTTGAAGCTGGCGCTGCGCACCGGCCGGGCCGAACGCGTCCCCCGCGGCAGCACCCGGCCCAAAGCAGGCCCGGATCACCGACATGGTCAAAATCAGCGAACGCCCGCCGGATGTCGCCGACCGGGCATTGGAAGGGGTGACCTGATCATCGGCAAGCGCGGCAAGTCACAGGCCGCGACGCGAAGGCGCCGACTCGCTCGCCACGGCCGCCGCCGCGCCGTTCGGACTGATGCACAACCTGATCACGCAAGGACAGTCCCAGGCGTGATCGAGCCCGGCGACCCACAACGCGTGGGCATCGTGCTGTTCGCCACCCTGCAAGGCATCGCCACACTGATCAACGGCAACCTGGTAGCACCAGAACTACTCGACGAGATCGCACAGACCGCTGTCGACCAGCAGATCAATGTCGCTGGAGCAGGGTGTCCGCCGGCGCGGTCGAAGCTTCCAAACGCGCTGCGTCATGTCGCCGCCGAGAACACAGTCACCGTCGCGTCCCCCATGCTAGCCACTTTGTTCCTACCAGGCCCCTTGGCACGTCATCGCCAGGACCCAGGTGAACCGCCGGCGCTCTTGGCCGGACCCGCGGTCACGCACGTGGGAGCGCAGGAGGGGCCGAACGTTGGTCGACTTCGAGCTCGGTGTCAGGACCGTCGTCAGCGGACTGGTCACGCCCGTCATGATGGCGTTCCTAGGCCTGAACGATTTCCTCGTTCTCGAGAGGAATACCGGACAGGCCAAGCGTGTTGTGAATGGGCCGTCCAGGGGTATCGATCTCTCTGTCAACTTCGCGTCCGAGCGCGGGTTACTCGGGTGCGGACGAGTCGACGTCTTCGTCCGCAGTGGCGATGCCGCCGCTGTCCAGCGGCACCTTCTCCAGCGGTGCGTACAGAGGCCGCTCCATGGGCAGTCGACACCCCCCTTCAGCACTTCAGCATTGGTGGACGCCCGTCCGGTGGGTGGCCGAAGCGAACGGTGTCTCTGCGTGGTCAGCATCGTGGATTCGTTGAGTCCGTGAGGGTCTCCAGCGGACTCAACATCACGTCTTCGGGGATCTCGAGCTTAACACCCACGCTGCGACCGGAGAAGTCGAGCTCGCTTTGAGTGGGCCGGTATGAGATAACGGCCTCGCCCAGGTCATCCCCAAGCCGCCCTGAGTTCTTATCGGGCCAGCTGATCCATAACGAGATCGGTGAGTTCGATGAAGCCATCACTTTCGTCACCAAGGGTGACGTACGCGGGCTTGTTCTCGCCGAGGTCCTCCAGGTGGCGCAGGACGCCCCGCACCCCTACCGTAGCGGCAAAAATGGAACTATCGAAGAGCGGCCCATCGTTGATGCTGTCGCCAAGGGTCAGGGACGACTCCCTGAGTTCGGTCTCACCGAGTCCGAATACTCGATTCATTGCCTTGACGAGTCCCGTCGACTTATTTAGGTGGCTGGCACTCAGATGATGGTGGACGCTGCTGAAGGTGTGTGCTACGCCGTATTCTCCGGCTATTGAAGACACGACGCTTGGATCGATCCGAGCGTCCACCAGGAATGTCAGCTCCGTCAGGCGGCAGAAATTTTCCGAGCTCAGCTCCAGCTCCGGATATTCTGCCCGAACGACTTCCAGGCAACGATTGACGGCCGCCATCCGTTGCTCACGATGGCCTACTGCCCAGTCATCCAGCAAAGTTGGCGCACCGTTGTTGTGGTCCGAGCAGATGAGCACTGCGCCGTTTTCCGCCAGGACTGCACTGACTCCTGGCAGGTATTGCGAAAGGGCCGACGCCCAGCCTGCGGATCTCCCCGTCACGAGCACTATCTGGATACCGAGTTTCGCCAGTCCGGAGATCCGGATGAGTGACTCGAGGCCCAACTTTCGATCTCTGGTAAGGGTTCCATCGATATCGGTGGCAATCAACTGAACGCTTGCTCGGAGGCGAGATGGAAGGTTCCAGACGGGAAGCGGCGTTCCCTTTGGCCAGGCCACTCGTCTTACTTCGTCGGCGAGCCTTTCGACGTGTCGTGCGCAGTAGCTCAGGTCGGCGACCGCGTCTATTCCGAGCCACGTCTCGCCGATGTCGGTTATTATTCCGTCAAAGGTGGCGGCCGGCATCACCGTGTAGTGGGGATCAATGATGATCTTCGAGATCTCCCGGTCGTCCCGGCACACCTTGTAGGCCTCACCGGCGGCCAAAATTGATGTCTTGCTGATAGGGCCGCCCAGCGTCTTGCGTGTGTGTAGAATATCGACCTCTTTTACGATCTGCGGGTACACGACATCGCCGCGCAGACTGAATGCCTCGACTCCGAATATCACCTTGTCCACGCGTCGAACCCATGAGCTCTGTGGACCGCCGCTCAGGAAGTCGATCCAGTCTTCGAAGGAGAGCACTTCCGGTTGTGCGCCAAGCTTCCGCACCTCTTCGATCATTCGTATCGGCCCGTGGTCCACCAGCAGCATGCCGGTCCTGGAGATCATCAGATATCTGATAGAGGAGAATACGTCGGGGCGACTCTTCTTGAGAATCTTCAGGCCTTCCCTGATGACCCGGCTGTACCCGGATAGGACAACTGTCTCACCCGGCTGGAACTGCTGTGCGACACGCGCCGCCACGTTCCCGAGCGCTGTGCCTACTACGCGTTCGAAGAACGAATCGAGGTACTGCCTGACGTATTTGGTTCTCCGTGTCGGTTCGTTGATCAGAGACGCCGCGCGGAGCTCGCGGTCAAGGTGTGAAAACTGTAGGAACGAGATCATGTTGCCGCGGTGTTGCCGCTGGAGCTTGCCTGACTGCTCTGCGATCTCCTCCATGGAGGCGGTGTCGCGGCCCTCCAGAAACGAACACAAGTCGTCCTTCACTGTCACCAGCGCCTGACCGGTCGACAGCGACGAGTCCGGGCGAGTTCCCAGGTGGTCGTGGACGAGGGTGGCAAGTCGATGTAGGTCTGACGCTGAAACCTCAGAGTGGGCCATTATGCCGTTCCATTTGTTGAGCAGCAGCCATAGATCTGAATCGCGATGGTTCCACGACCCTACTACGACCGGGATGGGAATCGTCCGGTGCTGATTTGGATCCGCGATACGTTGCGCTTCGTCCAGGCAGGCAGGAGACTTGGAGGACTCTGAAGTGATGACGAATACGGCGATCTTACATCTGCACATTGCTCGAAGCTGGTTGAGATGCCATGCACCAGTCTGCGACGACTCGGAAGCCTTCCATACCTGGACCCCATCGCGAGCCAGCCTTGCCGAAATCTTGTCAGCGATGTGCCGGTCCGCTCTCGTGAAACTAATAAAGACACGGTTACCGTACTGCTCGGTTCGGTCTACGAGGTCTGTTGAGGCCTCACTGCGATCCGCCTTCGAAGTAGGGTCCACGGTTCATCGTAGCGCCTGGCCATGGCCGACTAGGGAACTCCTCCCAGGGCTTATCGTACTTATCTCGACAAGGTGACCCTCGGCGTGCGGCATCCCGAGTGTGGGTTGGCGATCACGAGGTTTTGTTACATAGTGAATCGATTCAGGTCGTCACCTAAGCTCGTGATCAATAGTGTTCTGGGTGGTCCACACATGGGCTACCGGACGCTGGGGTGCCGTTGCGGGATAGCACCAGCACGGCGTGTCCGTGCAGGTGCCAGGGGTGAGTCTCGAGGCTGCGATTGACGACGGTGAACCGGACGAGATCGCCCTCGGCGATCTGGTCGCCCGTGCCCAGCAGTTGGGTGGCCGCGCAGCGCGGTGACCGTGATCGATGAGGACCAGGGTTTGTCGGGCCTCAGCGCAGGGCCGCGGCGGGTTCGCTGAGCTGGCCGCCCAGGTCGGCCTCGGGCAGATCGGGATCGTGCTGTCGCTGGAGTGCTCGCGGCTGGCCCGCAACAATGCCGACTGGTACCGGCTGCTGGACTTGGCCGGGATGACCGACACCCTCATCGCCGACGCCGACGGCATCTACCACCCGGCGATGTTCAACGATCGGCTGCTGCTGGGCACGCGGCACCATGTCCGAAGCGGAGCTGCACATCCGACTCGGGTGCTGAGCAACTCGACGTTCGCGGCGTCGCGGAAGGTGGACCGGACGGCGGCCAGAGTCCGTTCGGGCGAGTCCGCGGCGGCCAGGAGCCGGTCCGCGGCGACCTGCCGTAGATCGAAGTCCGGGGTGTTGACCACAGTGCGGACCAGACCGGCCGCAGCGCGCAGCCGCAAGAGCGTCGCCGGCGAGGGGTCGACCGGGACGCGGGCGCCCAGCGGCGCGGCCAGCGCGGCCGTGGCCACCCCTGCCGCGAGCACCACAGCCGCACCGCAGAGGGGTCCTGCGGCGGTCTGGACCCCGACAGCCCGACCTGCGGCGTCGCGGCGGAGGGCGGTGACCGGGGTGTCCGGATGGATCAGGGTGCCGTGGGCGCGGGCACCCGCGACCAGCCGCTCGGTCACGCCTACCGGGTCGACGCAGCCGTCACCGGGTGCCCAGAGGGCCCACTGCGGGGGCTGGCGCACGGTGGGATCGAGCGTCGCCACGATGGCCGCGTCCACAATCTCCTGCCCGGGCCCCGCCTGCGGCGTGCCGTCCGCCGCGCCCCAGGACAGCGAGCCGGACCAGGCCACCGGGAGTCCCGGGAGCTCGGCCTCGAGCCGGCGGTACTCCTGCGTCGCCCTCGCCCGCAGCGCGGCGGCTGGACCGGTGCGTACGCCGGACACTGCGATCCAGGCGAACGAGTCGGCCGTCCCGCCGACCCCCGGACGCCCGGCGTCGACGAGGGTAACGACGGCACCGGCCCGAGCGGCGTGATAGGCCACCGAGGCCCCGACGATGCCCGCGCCCACCACGATGACCGTTTCGTCCGAGGCGGCGCCACCGCCAAACTGAGCGAACGGGGAGTGAGACATGGCGTGATCCATTCCTGAGCAGCAGCAATCGACTCGCCCCGAGGAGACAGGGCAATACTGCTAGCCACCCACTCTCGACAGCGAAACGTCGTTGCGGCCGAGCCTGAAGTCATCCCCGGCGTGTCACCGACCCGGCGAATGTTAACGGTCAGCGCACCACGGATGCCGACGTATTCGCCCAGCGTAGATCCTGCGGGACAAACGGCGACGGAGTGGCCTACCCATTCGACCGCTCAGGGTGTGTCAAACCAGGGCAACGTCAAGATCACACCTGTTTCCGTTGGTGACCTTAAGTAGCTGTCCAGGGTGGTTCGTGGGGGAACCGTTCGTTCCGAGGTCAGTCCGACGCCCCCGCAGTGGTTCACGTCGACAATGCGCTCCATGATCACCGTTAGTGATACGTAAGCATGCAGTTTTGGGCCTGAAGTGCATGCTGACGTATCACAAACGCCGATCATGGAATGGCCGTGGGGGAACACCGCGGCCTCCGCAACCCTCACCGCGCACCCACTCTTACGCCGCTACCGGACGCGACGGGCCGACACACTGCGTCATTCTAGACGTGGCCCTGGTGTCAAACGCCCGCGGTTGAACGGGCCGTGAGCGGGGTGGGTCAGCCGAGTTTCAGTTGGTTGCCTCGCTTACTCCGCGAGCATGGATTGACAATCATTCTTCGCCGGGTTCGCCGATGGTGACCCATGCACTCGTCCTGGATGGCGGATGACTGAGATGGTTGGGTTCGGATAGCCGAAGTCGACCTGACCGGTTTCGCGGAAAGCCTGGCCGCCTTCCTCGTCGCGCTGCGACAGGTCGATCCGACGAGAGCGCCCGAGCCGGGCTGCACAACTGGTTCCGCGGTGGGCCGCTGCGGGTGTACGACGCTCAGACGCGGCGGGCGATCGAGGTGCTCGACGGTCAGCTGCCACGGGATGCCGTCACCGAGATCTGGGAGTCGGCCCTGCGAGCGGCCTGGGACGCCCGGCCGGTGTGGTTTCACGGCGACGTGGCACCGGGCAACCTCCTGGTCCGCGACGGCGCGCTGGCCGCGGTCATCGACTTCGGCACGTGCGGCGTCGGCGACCCCGCGTGTGATGTGGTGATCGCCTGGACGCTGCTGTCGGGAGCGAGCCGCGAAGCGTTCCGTGCCAGGCTCGGCGTGGATGCTGGGACGTGGGCCCCTGGGCGGGGATGGGCACTGTGGAAGGCGCTGATCAGCTACGCCGGTGCGCCGCACCGCGACTCCGCCGCCTCGGCGGAGGCGAAACGCGTCATTGACGAGATTCTTACCGAGTACGCGCAAGCGCAGGTGTAGTTCCGCTGGATCTTTTCGGCGTCACGCGAGTTGACCTGACCTGGTTGGCGGCTTCTCACAGCTCGGGACTGTGCTGCGCTGGCGGTCGCGTAGCCGGGATCGAAGACATGATGTGTGTGATCCGCTGAGCGGGGTATGGCGTTTCGCGGCTTTCGCCGAACAGATTCCAGTAGAAGTCGTTCATGATGGTGGCGACGGGTGCGTAGCGGCTGATGAGCGCCGCGACAGGCGCCGGGACGTTCTCGGGTGGGTCCCCGGCGGCGCACCGCCGGATGTAGTCGTAGCGTTCGACGGGTCCGCCGGTCTCGGGGTCCGCCACCCCGGCGATGTTGGCGACCATCCAGTTGACCAGTTCCCGCATCGTGTAGCCCGCGTCGTGGCTCATGTGCCGCGCGACGAAATCCCGCTCATCCGTGGACAGATCGAACCGGGGCGAGGTGGCCAGGCCCAGATCCGCAAGGTAGAGACGGTGGCCGTCGGTCAGGATGTTGCGGAAGTGGGCGTCGAAGTGCAGCAGCCCGTTGGCGTTCATGAAGGCGATGTCGGCGCGTAGGCATCGCTCCACCATGGCGCACGCCGCGGTGACCGCTTCCTGGCCGGCGGCGAGTTGCCTGGCCAGCCAGTCGTGCAGGTTCTGCGGGATGTATTCCAGAAACAGCACCACGCTCGCCGACGCCTGGGCCAGCGCGCGCAGCCGCCGCCGCACCGCCGCCGATCCGTCCCAGTACGCCACGACCCGTTCGATGTCCGCGTGCTCGCCGGCCGGCGGCGCCGCCCCGGGCAGCACGCGCCAGTGATACATCAGCGGAAACGCCTCGCTCTGCCCGGTAAGCACCCAATTCGTCGTCATGGTGTTCGCGGCGACTTCCCGCCAGGCGCCGAAGCCGGGGCCGGCCAGCAGGACCACTCCGTATTGGCAGAACGTGGGCACCCCGAACAGGTTCGCAGTGGACCTGACGTTGTCCAGATCACGCTCCAAGTCGGCCAGCGGGATCCGCTTCACGAAGACCGGCACGCCAGCGATATCCAACAACGCCGAGGTGCCCCCGACGCCGGACCCGATCGCCCTGGCCGCGCCCACGAGCCGACCAAGCCGGTGATCACTGACCAGGGCCAACGCCGTGGACACAGCGCCGTACCTGCCCACCCGTGCCCCGTGCGACATGTCCGTACCCTCGTGCGGCAGTCCGCTCACCACGTACCCATCTTCGACGACCTTCAACGCCTTGCGGCCC
>Ga0126372_10000484_pt1 | contig 13915 bp, 7 predicted proteins | sample PanSoiMetaPlot_6_FD_92762 | JGI IMG/M metagenome (GOLD analysis project Ga0126372, IMG submission 92762) | Tropical forest soil microbial communities from Panama - MetaG Plot_6 | ecosystem: Environmental > Terrestrial > Soil > Tropical forest > Bulk soil | place: Panama | collected 2016-02-17
GTCCGCCTTGCTCGCGCGCTCGCGGGCGGCTGCCACGGTCGTGCGCAGCTGCTCCACCGCCGCGCGCTGCTGCTCGAGCGCCGCGCGCTCCTGTTCGGCTGCGGCGCGCTGCTGCTGTTCGGCTGCGGCGCGCTGCTGTTGTTCGGCCGCAGCGCGCTGCTGCTCGGTGATCGCCGGAGCGGCCGGCGCGCTGGTTGCGCGCTTGGCAGGGCTGCGCGTCGACGAGACGTAATAGATCCCGAACACGACGAGCCCCACCGCCGCCAGCGCCGGGACCAGGTAGCGCGGCGATTGCCAGATGGGCTGCGGCCGACTCCCGTGCGGCGTGATCGCGGTTGCGCTCGTGGGCTCGGGCCGCTCGGCGCTCGACGGCGCCGCCGTGAACGGGGACGTCCTCGCTGCGACCGGCACAGGCGTCGACACGGGTGTCTTGAGCGGTGGCGGGAACGCGACCGGCGGCGTCTGCACCATGACCGTCGGCGCGTCGTCCAGCGCCGCCGTGTACACCGTGTCGTCGACGGATCGCCCCGGCTTCGCCGTCTCCACTGGAATCTCGGCCCGCCGCGCCGCCGCCGCCTGGGCCTCGCGGGCGATGACACGCGCCTCGCGGGCGGCGGACTCGGCACGCTCGTAGAGCTGTCGCGCCTCGTCGAGCCTCGTTTCGGCCGTGGCGTAGGCCTCGCCGGCGATCGCCGCGCGACCCTCGGCGAGCTTCGTCTCCGCCTGGCTCCAGAGCTGCGCCTGCTCGAGACGCGCCTCCGACCACTCGGCGACTTGCCGCGCCCGCTCCGCCCGCTCGCGCGCGCGTCCGGCCGATTCGGTCGCGCGGCGGCGCTCCTCGCGCCGCGACGCCTCTTCCTCGCGCTCGTGGGTAAGGGCGGCCTGCGCGGCGGCGCGCAGGCGCGCCGCTTCAGCCGGCTCGGTGTCGGGCGCGGCGTGCTCCGCGACCCACGCGAGCATCTCGAGACAGCGGTTGTACTCGCCCGTGTCGTACGCCGCGCTGGCGTCGCGCACGAACGCCTCGAGCTGGTCCCGCCCCTGCCGGCGCTCCGCCACGCGGTGCTGCGCCTGCCGCAGGCTCTCAGCGGCGAGCGCGTGCTCGGGCATCTCGGCGACGACGCGGTCGAGCTCGAGGACCGCGCGATCGAAATCGCCGGTCTCGAGCGCCTGCAGCCCACTGTCGAGGGCCGGCTTGAGCGCGTCCGCGCGGGACAGGAGCTCGTTGAGGCGGGCGATCCGGGTCGTCGTGTCCCGGCCGACGCTCTCGAGCGTCGTGTGCGGCGCGCGATCGTCCACGACGAAGACGGTCTCGTCGGCCCAGGGGCCGCCCAGCCGAGTCTCGAGCGCCGCCTTCAGCTCGTGGAGCTGGCGCAGGCGGCCCTGCACGTCCTGGCGCAGCCGCTCGGTGTCCTCGGAGCGCTTGCGGCGCAGGGTCACGAGCTCCGCACGCATCTGCCCCAGGTTGGCGAAGCGCTGCGTCGGCTCTTTGGCGAGCGCGCGCTCGATGAGCGCACAAAGCTCGGCCGGCATGCTCGGCTCGACCTCGGTGAGGCGGGGCGGATTCTCGGACCGGAGCTTCTCGAGAATCTCGATCGGATCGTCGCCCGAGAACGGCGCGCGGTTCGTGAGGAACTCGTAGAACACGGCGCCGACCGAGAAGATATCCGACGCGTGGCCCCCCTGGCCGCGTGCCCGCTCCGGCGCCATGTACTGCAGGGTGCCCACGATGAGCCCGGCGCGGGTCAGGCCGGTCTCGGCCGCCGCGATCTGCGCGATGCCGAAGTCGAGGATCTTCACCTGGCCGTTGCGGAGCACGAAGATGTTTCCCGGCTTGACGTCGCGGTGGACGATGCCCTTCTCGTGCGCGTACTCGAGCCCCTCGCAGATCTGGATCATGAGGGGCAGCTTGTCCTCGAGATGCGTGATCGCGCGCCGCGCGATGAGCTGCCGGAGCTCGTCCCCCTCCAGGAGCTCCATCACGATGAACAGGTTGCCGTCCGCCTCGCCGAGGTCGTGGATGGTCACCACGTTCGGGTGGCTGAGCTTCGCGCACGCCTGGGCCTCGCGGAAGAACCGGGCCCGGAGCTCGTCGGTGTGATCGCTCTCGGCAGAGACGACCTTCAGGGCCACCAGGCGGTCGAGGATCGGGTCGTGGGCCTTGTAGACGCTGCCCATGCCGCCGCGGCCGATGCGCTCGAGGATCCGGTACTTGCCGATCTTCTGGGTCATGGACGGTATCGCAGCAGCAGGACGCTGATGTTGTCGCGGCCGCCCCTGGCGTTGGCGCTCGCCACGAGCTCGTCGCAAGTTTTCTCCAGGTGCTCGTCGTCGCGCGCCACGATCTCGAGAATGGCCTGATCGTCGAGCATGTTCGTGAGTCCGTCTGAGCACAGCAGCACGATGTCGCCGGCCAGCAGGTCGTGTACCGCCACCTCGAACTCGACCTCGGGCCGCACGCCGAGCGCCTTGGTGAGGACGTTCTTCATGACCGTGCCCACGCCCGCGTCGGCGTCGGCCCAGGCGCTGTTGGCGAGCGAGTCGTCGCGGGTGAGCTGCCGGATGCTTCCGTCACGGATCAGATAGATGCGACTGTCGCCGACGTGGCCATACGTAAAGCGCGGATCGTCGGCCCGGCCGACGATCGTCGCGGCCACGGTCGTGCCCATCCCGGCGTATTCGTCCTGGGCCGCGGCGCACGTGTAGATCGCGCGGTTGGCCAGCTTGATGGCGGTGCGGATGCGGTTGGCGTCGACGGACAAGCTCGGATCGAATCCGTAGGGCCAGGTGAGCTCGGGATCGGCCTCCGAGCGGCTGATGAAGGCGCCGATCGTGTCGACACCGATGCGCGACGCCACATCGCCCGCCTGATGGCCGCCCATTCCGTCACACACGACCAGGATCCCGTCGCCGACGAGAATCGTGTCCTCGTTCCGCGACCGCCGCCGGCCCACGTCGGTACGGCCACAGTACTGAATCATCCCGCCAGACCCTTTCGAGCGTTCATCACGGCAGCCGGAACGGCACGCCCGGAATTTCCGGGATGCGAATCTTCTGCCCGGCCTTGAGCGACGCGTTCAGTGCGAAGCGATTCGTTTCGGCGATGACCTCGCAGCGATGCTTGTCGCCGTAGTAGAGCTCGGCGAGCGACACGCACGTGTCGCCGGCCCGCAGGGTGTGCGTGATGAACATCACCTCGCGGACCTCGTTCTGGAGCGTCTCGAACGCCGTGCGGTTCGTGGGCTCCAGGCTGAGCGCGGTGAGAAGCCGCTGCTGCGCCTCACCGAGCACGCCGCGATCGAGGAGGGACCGGCCCTCCTGGAGCAGGCCGGCGACTTCTTGCGTGATCCGACCTTGCAATCGCTTCTGGGCGTCTTGAGCCTTGCGGTCGGTCGGGGCGATGGTCAGAGCGATCGTGCGCTCCTCCAGCGCTTGCCGCAAGAGCCCACGCTGCTCGAGCTGCTCCGACCGCTCGTTGTGCGCGGCCACCAGCCGGTCGCGCGACCACGGTCCTGCGGCGGTAGGCGCCGGAAGCGTTTGCGGGCCGCCCTGCGCACTGGCCATCCGGCCGTCGGCCTTGCGGGCCACGCGGACCTCTTCGTCCTGGAAGACAATCAGGTTCTTCGTGAAGTCCTTCATCGTCATCTCGGCGTAGATCTGGCTGCGGCTGATCTTGAGCGGGGAGACGAAGGAGGCGTTGGATTGCCTGCGCACGGTGAAGGCGACGGCGTAGCCGTACTTGGCCGCGAACGGGATCAGCTCGTCGTCCATCTCGCCGTACGGGTAGGCGAGGGCGTCGACGGGGCGCGGCAAGTTCTTCTTGTAGAGGGTGAGGGGGAAGGCCAGCTCCGCCTCCATCCGCTTGGCGTACGCGGCCTCCGACTCGCCCTCCTTGCGTCTCAGGTTCGTGTGCGTCTTCGAGTGCGCCTGCACGTCGAAGCCCTGCTCGCTCAGCGTCCGGAGCTCCTGCCAGGAAAGCGCGCTGCCGGCCCCGATGAAGTCCGAGTACACGAAGAGCGTGGCGCCGTAGGCGTAGTCCTTCAGGATCGGCCGCGCGTACTGGATGAAGGACTTGTAGCCGTCGTCAAAGGTGAGCAGGACCGATTTCCGAGGCAGCTGCCGGCGCCCGGTCGTGAACGCCGCGAAATCGGCGAGGGTGATCGCGTGGAAGCCGTCGGCGTGCAGCTGCTTGATCTGGGTGTCGAAGGTCTTCGCCGCGATCGAGAGCTTGCCCTTCTCCTGCGCGCTGATGTTGTGGTAGACGAGGATCGGCACGAGCTGGTAGCCCCAGGGATACACGCCCACCGGGTTCCAGTCGGTCCTCGGGATCACGACCTCCTGGCCTTCGGCGAACGTGGCCGTCCCCATGTAGTCCTCGATCATCCACCGCTTCCTGGGATCACCGAGGTGGCGCACCGCGAGCGTTTCGGGCGTATCGCCCGCCTTGGCCATGACCACGATGAAGTCGCGAGACTCGAAGACGTCACTGACGCCCGACTTCCCCGTCGTTGGAGCTACCGGTCTGGGCGCGGGCTCGGCGGGCTGGGGCGCCTGAGCCTGGCGCGAGGTCGCGCAAGCGGCAATCGTGAATGCCAGCGCCACCATCAGAGCGGTTCGATACGCCACAAGCCTGCTCATCGGGCCCTCCCCACCCCTCCGTGCGCCTCCGAGCGCTCCAGCCATACGGCGTTCCACCGCCGTCCCGGGTGCACAGGTCTGCTCCCCGAGATTTTTCAGCGGCTTGGGCCGGAGTCTATCTCGGTCTTCTCGTGATTGGCAACACTGATGCCAACCGTCCATCTGCATGAAAATACAGGCGTCATCGCGTGATCGGACGGGCAAGTATCCCATGCGGGCATCAAAAACTGCGCAACCCGGTGATCACCTCGGGCAATCTTCCGCAAGCCCGTTCAGATTCCCGAATTTCACCGGTCTGTGATGGACCGTTTCCGCTCCTCCGCGTTAAAGTTATCGCCTCGATAGGTATGGGCGGCGACATGTCCTCGAAAGCCACGCGACCGATGCAGGCCTACGACTATGACCTTGTGTGCATAGGCAGCGGCCCGGCGGGCCAGCGGGCGGCGGTCCAGGCCGCCAAGATCGGCAAGCGGGCCCTCGTCATCGAGAAGCAGCCCTGCCTGGGAGGCGTGTGCCTCGGCACCGGGACCATCCCGAGCAAGACGCTGCGCGAGGCCGTGATGTTCTTCAACCGGGCGGCCAGCCGCGACCGGAGAGGAACCGTGCCGAGCCCGCGGCCGACGGCGGAGCAGCTCCTCGCCAAGGTCGACGAGGTCGTGGCGACCGAGCAGAACGTCATCGAGGACCAGCTCAGACGCAACGACGTCGACGTGCTCCTGGGCGAGGCGTCGTTCGTCGATCCGCACACTCTGGCGGTCCGTTCGGATGCCGGGGCGCGCCGGGTCTCGGCTGACCGGATCGTCATTGCCGTCGGCACCTACCCGGCGCCCCCGCCCGGCGTCGCCGCCGACGGAGAAGTGGTGGTCACGGGCGACGAGGTGGTTCGGCTCAAGCAAGTGCCGCGGGCGATGACCGTCGTCGGCGGCAGCGTCATCGGGATCGAGTACGCCTCGATGTTCTCGGCGCTCGGCGTGCCGGTCACGCTCATCGAGAAGCGTCCGCGCCCGCTCGAGTTCCTGGATCGAGAGATCGTCGAGGAGCTCATCCACCAGATGCGCCAGCGCAACGTCACGTTCCGGCTCGGCGAGACGGTGCAGTCGATCGAGATCCCCGACGGCCCGCCGCGGCGGGCCATCATCTATCTCGAGTCGGGCAAGCGGCTCGTCTCCGACGTCGTGCTCTTCTCCGTGGGGCGCGTGGCGGCCACCGCGTCATTGAACCTCGGGGCGGCCGGGCTCGATGCGGACGAACGCGGGCGGATCAAGGTCGACGAGACGTTTCGCACGAAGGTGCCGAACATCTTCGCGGCGGGCGACGTCATCGGTTATCCGAGTCTCGCGGCGACGTCGTCCGAGCAGGGCCGCCTGGCGGCGTGCCAGGCGTTCGGTATCGAGGCCGGCCCGATGGCGGCGCACTTCCCCGTCGGCATCTACGCGATTCCGGAGATCTCGATGGTCGGCTTGCCCGAGCACGAGCTCACCGAGCGCAAAGTCCCGTACGAGACGGGGCTGGCACGGTATCGAGAGATCGCGCGCGGCCAGATCCTCGGCGACGATAGCGGGCTCTTCAAGATGCTCTTCCATCGTGAGGACCGGCGGCTGCTCGGCGTTCACGCGATCGGCACGGGCGCGACCGAGCTGGTCCACATCGGGCAGGCGGTGCTGGGTCTCGGCGGGGGGATCGATTACTTCCTCGGGACGGTGTTCAACTACCCGACGCTGGCCGAGTGCTACAAGGTCGCGGCGCTCGACGCGTACAACAAGCTGCGCCGTTAACGGAACGCAACGCCGCTGACGCGGCGCCCCCGCCGGCTGGCCTCAGATCCGAAGCCGGACGTTCCAGCGATACAGCATCCACACGATCGCCCACCAGAGCGCGACGTAAGCGAGCGCGTAAGCCAGCGAAGCGTTGACGGGGGACGCGAGAGGAGCGAAGACGCTCTCGAACAGCACGGTCTGCAGGCTTCGCGCCTCCGGCCCGACCTTGATGATCGACAGCAGCCGCGCCATCAACGTGGAGAGGAAGAACAGGATGAGCGCGTTGACGCCGAGCACGGCGAACGGGATCGCCCAGCGCCGCCGATCGCGGACCTCGACGAGCCAGTAGCACGCGGCGAGGACCACTAGCGCCAGACCGGCGGTGAGCATCACGTACGAGCTCGTCCACAGCGACTTGTTGATTGAAAACCAGAAGCCCCAGAGCTCGCCGACGGCGATCCCGACGATCCCGGCGAGAGCCAGGCGGGCCGCGATCACATCCGACCGTCGGCCGCTGCGGAGCCACGTCCCGGTGAGAACGCCCAGCAGCGCCGTCGCCACCGCCGGAACCGTGCTCAGGATGCCCTCGGGATCGTAGACCTTCGCGAATTGCCAGATGTGCGGTCCGAGGATCGCGCGATCGAGATACGCCGCAAGGTTGCCCTCCGGGCTGAGATTGCCGGCGCCGTAGCCCGGCACCGGCACGACCGTCATCACCAGCCAGTAGCCGAGCAGGAGCGCGCCGGCGATGATCGCCTGCGCGCGCGTACTGGTCAGCACGTAGATGATCGCGGCGGCGAGGTAGCAGGCGGCGATCCGCTGCAGGACGCCGGGGATGCGCAGATTCGCCCACACGAACCAGGGGAACCCGTTGAGGACGATCCCAAGCGCGAAGATCACGATCGAGCGGCGAATGACCTTGAGCACGACCTGCGCGCGCTCGCCCCGCTCGAGACGCGGCCCGAGCGCCAGCGGAATCGCGACGCCGACGATGAACACGAAGAACGGGAAGATCACGTCGGTCAGCGTCCAGCCATGCCATGCCGCGTGGCGGAGCGGGGGATAGATCGCCCGCCAGGTGCCGGGATTGTTGACGAGCACCATCGCGGCGACGGTGAGCCCCCGCAGCGCGTCCACCGACAAGAGCCGGGTCACCTAGCGACCCAGGCGGGACAGCGGAAGCGTCCCTTCGATATCACCCTTCATGAGCGGCCGCTGACGGCCGCCGGCTGCGCGTGATCTTCGCTCGACCTGCTCCTCGACGTACGGATAGAGCTCGGAGATCGTCACGATCCCGTCGCCGTTGCGGTCGGCCTTGCCGGAGAGTCCCTCGAGCAGGAAGTGCGTGAACAGACCGTGGCCGAGATCGGTCGGCTCGAGCGCGACCTCGTTGGGCGCGCTGGCCGTGATGACCACACGGCCGCGCCCCTTCGTGAGCCGATCGAGGAACTGCTCGCTCAGCTCGTGCGGCCGCGCGGTCGGGGACACGAGCGTCCGGCCGCCGGCCGCGCCGCTATAGGAGGTGTCGAGCAGCAGGACGACGCGCGCGGCGGGGATGCGAGCCAGCATCGCCGGCAGCTCGTCGAGCGCGAACGCCGTGGCGCGGAGCGACTCCGGCTTCACGTTGCGCGGGATCAGGTACTTCGCGAACCCGTCGGGGTCCTTGCGCGTGGCGTCGACGTCGGCCGCGCCGTAGCCGGCATAGTAGACGAGCACCATGTCGTCGCGCGCGGTCTTGCGCGGCAGGAAGTCGCCGAGGGCCAGCCGGATATTTTCCAGGGTTGGCTTCTCGGGCGCCTTGTCGGTCAGCAGCAGCACGTTCTCCCGCTCGTAGCCGGCGCGCGTCGTGAGCAGGCGATACATCGCGTCGGCGTCGGCGTCCGAGCGAAGCTTCGGTACGCTCTTGTTGTCATAGTCGCCGACGCCGATGACGACGGCCCAGGGGATCGCGATTTTCGGGCCGGATCCGGCGACCGGAACCGGAACCGCCGCGCCGGGCCCCGTGACCCGCGTCACGTTGCGCGAGACCCTCCCGACCTTTCCGGCCTTGTCAGTAGCGACCACCTCGATCACGTTCGGCCCCGGCTTTAGCTCGGCCAGCACGCCGACCGGGACGCCGCGGCCGACGGTGCCGGCGTCCAGCAGGGATGGCGCTTCGAGGCCGTTGACCAGCACCTGCACGCGCACGATCTCGACGTTGCCGGTGACGAGACCGGTGACGAGAATCTTCTCGTCGGTGATCTTCGCGTCCTCGGCCGGCTGATTGATCGCGATCTTGGGAGCGTCGGCGTCGCCCTTGGCTGGAGCGGGGCGCGAGGGCGCTGGCGCGGCAGGGGCCGGCGTGGGTGCGGTCGGCGGCGGCGCCACCGGTGTGGGTTCTCGTCGCTGCGGCTCCGCGGGCGGGCGGGGCGACTCGACGGGCGGCGCCGGGGCGGCGACGACGGGAGGTGGCGCCGGAGTCGTGGTGCGATTGAGATCCCAGTTGAGCCCGTTGAGATTGCCCTGGGCTTTCACGAATCGCTGGACGTCCGGCGCGTACCACAGCAGCACCTGGCCGAACTGCTGGCCGCTGCCCCCCATCGAGCCCTGAATCGTCTCGATCTTCTCCGTGATGCGGAAAGCCTTGAACGTGCCCGCAGGCGTAACGACGTCTTCGTACGCTTCCACCTGCCACGTCACGGTGATGTTCCCGGTGAAGTTGATCAGGGGTCGCGGCGGGCTCGAGCGCCAGAGACCGCGGGTCACGCCCCACTTACCGACTTCGAGAGGCCACGTGAGGTGTGGGGGAGGATCGAGATCGAGCTCCGTGCGGCCGTCGACGATGATCTTCGAGAGGCCGAGATTGCGGCTGAGGTGAAACTCCTTGCCGCTCCCGGCCGAGAAGACGTAGACGTCCTTGTCGATCCGCACCAGGACGTAGATGCCGTCGGTGCGGATCCACTTGTCGCCGACGTTGTACGCCGGGCGCTCGGCCCTGGGCTTGTCGGCCGCCGATGCCGCCGGGACCAGCCGCGGGGCCGACCCGGTCGTGACACAGGTCGCGATCGCGGCGAGCCCGATCAGGCAGGCGGCCAGCCGGCGGTACCCGCGCGTCACGTGCGGACGGGCGCTACGCGTACTTGACCGTGCAGCCGTACGCGCGCGTGACCGGCGTCTGCACCGGCCGCCCGGCCGCCATGTCGTCGAGTGCCGCGCGCACGTAGTTGTGCGCCCCCGGAACATCGCTGCGGCGCGTCGTCGGCCGATCGTCGATCGCGCCCGCGTACATGAGGCGTCCCGCCTTGTCGATGACGTACATATGCGGCGTGTTGGTCGCGCCGTATGCCCGGCCAACCACGCCCGTGGGATCGAGCAGCACCGCGGTGGGACTCGCCTTCCGTGTGACCGTGAGCTCGTCGGCCTGCTTCGGCGTCACGTAGCCCTGCGTACCCGGCGACGACGAGATGATCGTGAGCCAGATCACGCCCTGCGCGGTGATCTCCTTCTGGAGCGATTGCATGTTGCCGCTCTCGTAGTGCTTGCGCACGTACGGGCAGTCGTGATTCGTCCACTCGAGCACGACGATTTTGTCGCGCTGATCGGCGAGGCTCACGTCCTTGCCGGTCGTCGCAGCGATGGTGAACGCGGGCGCGGCTTCGCCGACCTTGCCGACAGCGGCCGCCGAGGCGGGTGTCACGAGCCCGCCGCGTGCGGTGACCACGGTAAGACCGGCCACGGTGGTACCGGCGAGAAACGTGCGACGGGTCACGCTATCGGGTGACATGTGGCTCTCCTCTACTCGCGCCTCGGCCGGCGGGGCCCCAACCCCGCGACAGCTTGCAGCGCGCACTACCATCACAGGCGCGCCTCGGCCGGCGGGGCCCCAGCCCCGCGACGGCCTGCAGCGCGCACTACCACGCGATCATATCTTGTCGAGCGCGTCGATGACGGTACCTTCGGTCAGGATCTGCGGTAGCAAGGTCGGTGCCGCGACGGTCCCGGCCCCCGACGAATACAGGACGTAGAGTGGCACACCGCTCCGGCCGAGGGAGCCGAGTACCTGGCCGATGGCCGGGTCCCGATTGGTCCAGTCGGCCTTGAGCGCCACCACGCCCTTCCTCGTGAACGCGTCGGCGACGGCCGGTGATCGGAGCGCGACGCGCTCGTTGACCAGACAGGTGACGCACCACGCGGCAGTGAAGTTCACGAACACCGGCGTGCCCGCCGCGCGCAGCGCGGCCAGACGCTCGGGGCTGAACGGCTCCCAGGCGACACCGCCCGACAAGGCTCGGGGCTCGGCTGATCGCGTCCCGGCTCCAAGCGGACCGAGCGCGACGATGCCGACGATCAGCAGTGGAAGTAACGCGGCGATTGCCCACGTTGCCGTCCGCCGCCAGATCGCGCGAACGCCGCCGAGCGCCCCGTGGAGCCACGCGGCGAAGGCGATCAGCACGAGGCCGGCGAGCGCCGCGCCGACACCGTGCGGCCCCGCCTGCTGGCTGACGACCCACACGAGCCACGCCGCCGAGGCGTAGAGCGGAAACGCGAGGAGTTGCTGCAGGCGCGCCATCCAGGGCCCGGGCCTGGGCAGGAGGCGGCTCCACGCGGGCACGAAGCTCAGGACGAGATAGGGCAGGGCCAGTCCGAGGCCGAGCGCCTCGAAGATGGCGAGCGCGATCGCCCAGGGTTGCGCCACCGCGAATCCGACGGCCACGCCCATGAAGGGTGCCGTGCAGGGCGTCGCCGCCACCGTCGCGAGCGCACCGGCCGCGAACGATCCGCCGTAGCCCGAGCGCGCGGCGAACGCCTGGCCGACACCCGCGAAGCGTCCGCTGACCACGATGACGCCGGAGAAGCCCAGCCCAACGGAGAAGAAGAGCCAGGCGAGCACGGTGACGAACGCCGGCGATTGCAGCTGAAAGCCCCACCCGATCTGCTCGCCTCCAGCGCGCAAGGCGACGAGCGCTCCGGCGACGACCGCGAACGACACTAGCACGCCGGCGGTGTAGGCGAGGCCGTGCGCGCGGAGCAGCGCGGCCTGATCACCCGCGTGCCTGACGAGGCCGAGGGCCTTGACCGAGAGAACCGGCAGCACGCAGGGCATGAGATTCAGCACGAGCCCGCCCGCGAGCGCGAGCGCAATGGCGCGGCGGACCGAACCCAGGCCAGGTTCGTCCGTGCCGGCGGACCGCGGCGATGCGGTCACGGAAAAGGCGTGTCGCGCGACGCCACGGTCGAGGCGCTCCGAGACCACGAGCACCCCATCGATCCGCGCCGCGACGGCCTCGCGGAGCTGTCCTCGCGCCACGTCGAGCCGGATCCCTTCGGTGTCCACGCGCGCTCGCTGGGGCGCCGCGAGGTCGATCGCGCCCCAGCGCGCCGGGAAGAACCAGACCTCCGTGATCCGGTCGGGCATCAGCCCCGAGGCGTTCACCGTGAGCGTCACCTCCGCCGGCGTGGCGACGAACGAGGCGGGCCAAGGACTCGGCGTCGGCACGTTGCGTCGAGCGGCCGCGATCAGCGCGGCGCCGCGCGGATCGAGCCGGGGGGCGCCCCCCGCGACCGGCAAGGTGAGGGCGATGGGCGCTTCTTCCGGAATGCAGATCTTCTCGCACACGAGCCAGCTCGCTCGCCCGCGGAGCGTGACTTCCTTACCGGGAGGCAAATGTGCCGGCGGCGTCATCGCCAGCGGAAGCACGACCTCGCCGGAGTAGCCGTACGTCATTGCCGGTCCCACCGAGATTCGCTCCGGAAACGGCCACGCAAACTCTTCGGCCCTGAACCCCGGAGGAAGGTCCCATTCGATTCTCGGCGGCTCACCGGAATCGCCGGGGTTCATCCAGTACGTGTGCCAGCCCGGCGCGATTCTCTGCCTAAGAGCGACCCAGAAGGGCTGCCCGGGCACGACGGCGGCGACCTCGCTCAGTAGCTCGACCTGCACGCGAGGGCTCTCGGAGGCGTCCATCGAAGGCCTGGAGGCGCCCAGAAGCAGGAAAACGCAGGCGAGAGCCGCGAGAGTGATGCGGAAGCTCATCCGTCGCCGATTATCCCACTCGTTCCGACCCTGTCCCAGGGACTCTGGGACTCACTTGACGCCCAACTCCGGCTATGATTATGGATAGTCTTTACGCTGCCGAGGGGGTCCTTCAGAGTGAGTAGCAGAGAAACCCGGACGGGTTCGTCGTCGGTCGCCGCGGCGCAACGCGGCGAGCGCATCGCGAGCGGCCTGCGTGTGCGCGGCCGCTACCGCGTCATCGACGAGATCGGGTCCGGCGCATTCGGAACCGTCTGCGTCGGCGAGGACGAGTCGACCGGCCATCGCGTCGCGATCCGTTTCCTGCCCCGCAACTTCGCGACGACCCCGCACGCCTCGCAGGCCGTGCTCCGCATGGGACGGTCGATCATGGCCGGGTCGACGTCGCATCCCGCGATGACTCGCGTGCTGGAGTTCGGCGAGGTCGATGCAGGCCGGCCGTTCACCGTCACGGAGTTCGTCGAAGGTCGCCGGCTCAGCGAGATGCTGTCCAGCGGCGCGCCGCTCGAGGTCGCCGCCGCGCTGCGGATCGCGCTCGAGCTCGGCGGAGCGGTGGAGACGCTGCACAACATGGGATTCGTCCACGCCGCCCTCAGCCCGCGCAACGTTGTGGTGGCCGAGGACGGGCGCATCAAGCTGCTCGACGTCGAGCTGGCGGGGCTGCGCGACGCGCGCGAGGTCCAGGGCCTCGTCAGCGTCGAGGCGCCCGCGGAGTATCTTTCGCCGGAGCAGATCCAGAAAGGGCCGATCAGCGAGAAGACGGACATCTACGCGTTCGGCGTCATCCTGCACGAGCTGCTGACCGGCGCTCCGCCGTTCCAGGGCTCCACGCGGGACGCGATCCTCACGAAGCATCTGAAGGACGCGCCGCCGCCGGTGCACCGTCGTCGAGACGGTGTGCCCGCCTCGGTGTCGCGCGCCGTCACGCTCGCGCTCTACAAGCAGCCCGAGGCGCGGCCGTTGATGGGCGACGTGCTCAATTTGCTGTGGACCGGCGCTCACGGCCCGGCGCCGCGCAACAAGCGCGCCGCGCTCATCGCGGGCGGCGTGGCGCTCGCGACCCTTGCCGTGGTCGCCGTTGTGTGGGCCGTCCTCGCGCTGTGGCCGCCGGCCGACTCGTCACCGGTGCAGCCGGCCGCGCGTCCCGTCGAGCCGGCGCCAGCGGCGCCGCCCGCGGCCGAGACGCGTAAAGCGCCCGCGGTCGTGACGCCGCACGAGACGGGTCGAGCGCCGCTGCCGGAGCCGCCCGCGGCAAATGTGCGCACGCCTGAGCCGAGCGTCACACCGCAGCCGAAATCGGCCGCGCCCGCGGTCGCTGCCCCGCCGGTGGACCGACCCGCGCCTTCCGTACGTACGCCGGCGCCGAGCGCTGCGCCCGAGTCTGCGTCGGCGCCTGTGGTTCGCTCGGCCCCGTCTGTCGCGCCGCCGGCCGTTGCGCCGTCAACGCAGGCCGCACCGCCCGCGACGCCAACGCAGCCGGCGCCGCGGCCGACGCCGTCGGCACAGCCCA
>Ga0126372_10000486_pt1 | contig 13902 bp, 9 predicted proteins | sample PanSoiMetaPlot_6_FD_92762 | JGI IMG/M metagenome (GOLD analysis project Ga0126372, IMG submission 92762) | Tropical forest soil microbial communities from Panama - MetaG Plot_6 | ecosystem: Environmental > Terrestrial > Soil > Tropical forest > Bulk soil | place: Panama | collected 2016-02-17
TCGATCAGGCTGCACTGAAATTCGGTATGCCCATGGGACCGCTGGAGCTGATGGATCTGGTCGGCCTCGATATCGCAAACCACGTGGGTGAGGAGCTTGGGCTTGCACCCGAAACCGACAACGTGCTGGCAAGCCTCGTGCGGCAGGGCAAGCTCGGCAAGAAGACTGGCGAAGGATTTTACGTATGGGAGAAGGGCAAGCCTAAGCGCGAAGAGGTCAGCTACGACCCTGCAGAGCTCGAGCGCCTCGGCCGTGAGCTAGTGAAGCCGATGATCGACGAAGCCGGGCGTGCGCTCGAAGACAAGATTGTCCCCGACGCCGACCATGCCGATGCCGGCGTGATCTTCGGCACTGGCTTTGCGCCGTTTCGCGGCGGTCCGCTTCACTACCGCCGCACGCAAGAGCAGGCAGCTGAAGCAACCGCTGCTGCCGCATGACTAGAGAGGCCCCGCAGTGAATATCATGGCCGGAATTCCGATGCGGCGGGTCGCGGTCCTTGGTGGGTCGAGGATCCCGTTCTGCCGTTCACACACAGGCTATGCCGAGCTCTCCAATCTCGACATGTTAACTGCCGCGCTTGGTGGCCTCGTCGACCGCTTCGGGCTTCATGGCGTGCATATCGACGAGGTGGTTGGCGGCGCCGTCGTGACCCACGCCAAGGATTGGAACCTCGCCCGCGAGGCGGTGATCGGCAGCGCGCTCGCCCCGACCACGCCTGCCATCACCATGATGCAGGCATGCGGCACGAGCCTCGCCGGCGCGCTCGGCCTTGCCGCGAAGATTGCCACCGGCCAGGTCGAATCTGGCATCGCGCTCGGCTCGGACACGACGAGCGATGCGCCGATCGTGTTCCAGCGCAAGTTCGCCCAACGGCTCGTTCAGCTGTCGCGCGCGAAGAGCCTCGGCCAGCGGGCCGCCGTGTTCAAAGGGTTCACCCCGGCCGAGCTTGCCCCGCAGCCGCCCTCGATCTCGGAGCCACGCACCGGCTTAAGCATGGGCGAGCATTGCGAGCTGATGGCCAAGGAGTGGGGAATCACGCGCGAGGCCCAGGACCTGTTCGCCTATGAGAGCCACAAGAAGGCCGCGGCGGCCTATGACGAAGGCTTCATGGACGACCTCGTCGTCCCCTGCGCCGGCGTGTTCCGCGACAACAACATTCGCGAGGACATTTCGCTCGAGAAAATGGCCGAGCTGAAGCCGGTTTTCGACCGCTCGCGCCATGGCACGATCACTGCGGCCAACTCTACGCCGCTTACCGACGGCGCTGCGACGGTCCTGCTCGCGTCGGAGGAATGGGCCAGAAAACAAGGCCTTCCGGTTCAGGCCTATCTCAGCCTAGGTCGCACTTCGGCCGTAGATTTTGTCCAAGGAGAAGGTCTCTTGATGGCGCCGACGATCGCCGTAAGCGAACTTCTCAAGGGAACCGGGCTTGCCCTTCAGGATTTTGATTATTACGAGATTCACGAAGCCTTTGCTGCGCAGGTGCTGACCACTTTGAAGGCATGGGAATCGGAGGAGTATTGCCGCAAGCGTCTCGGACGGAGCGCGGCGTTGGGGCCGATCGACCGGGGAAAGCTCAACGTCAAGGGCTCGTCAATTGCTTTCGGGCATCCTTTTGCTGCAACTGGTGCCCGAATCCTGGCAGTTATGGCCAAACTTCTTCATAAAGGTGGCGGAAAACGGGGTTTGATCTCGATCTGTACAGCCGGTGGTATGGGCGTCGCGGCCATTGTGGAAGGCGTGGAAATGCATGTCTTGCCAAAGGCCGAAAAACCGGCAGAAATTGCGGCGGGGGTGGTGTGATGGGTCCCTCCACCGGGCAAAAAAGGGCCGCAAAATTGGCCCATCAGGGACAGGGGGCGAGAAGAGCAATGGCTAAGGCGCTCCGGCGCCGAAGGCGCGACCCTTTACGGAGGTCCTTATGAGGAATCATGCGTTGGCTGCGGCTTTTGGGGTCCTGACGGCTGCGATCTTCGTTCCCTGCAGCCAGTCCCAAGCGGCGGGCTCCGATCCCACTGGCTATTGGTACAAGCCGGATGCCGAACGCGAGTCTAAGATCCAGGTCTTCAAGTGCGGCAGAGATAAACTCTGCGCCAAGATCGTCTGGCTCAAGAACCCCAAAGACAGCGCGGGAAAAGCGCTGCATGACCTGCGCAACGAAAATCCCTCGATGCGCGACCGTCCAATCGTAGGGCTGCCGCTTTTCAGCGGAATGACGCAGAGCGCTCCGGCAACTTGGAGCGGTCAGATCTACAATCCCGAGGACGGGCACACTTATTCTGCCACGCTCACGCTCATGTCTCGCAGCGAGATCAAGCTCAGAGGCTGCAAGGCTTGGCTGCTGTGCGGCGAGAAGCAATGGCTCAGAACGTCCGCGCCTGAAGTGCTAACGCCTGCTGCGCCTGCCGAGGGCACCGAGCAAATCGAGGCTTCTGCGGAGCCGTCTTCTGCCCCCGCCCATGCTGTTGCTCCCGCTGTTCCTTCGTCGCCCGGCGCTCCGGCGATTGCAAGGGCTGAAGCAGCTAAGCCGGCGAATGCCGAAAGCGCATCAGCCGCCGCGCCGGGACCCGTTGCCACGGGCGAAGCTCAGGCCATGGCGGAACCGCAAGGCACACCGGCCGCGCAAGCGACCGCGGTCGTGTCGAAAGTAGAGATTGCCGCGCCAGCATCGCCTCCGACTCAGCAGAACCCGCAAGCTGGATACGGTTTCCTCTCCGTGTCGACGAACCCTGATGCTGCCGAGACGGTCTCGGGCGAGAACGTGTCGAGCATGATCGATATGACGAAACCGATTGCTTCAGCGCCGGCAGCTCTGGCTCCAGCAGCGAACCCCGTGGTGACTGCGGCCGCCAAGCCGGCTCCAGCAGACGCTGCCTCTGCTCAAAGCGGCGCGCAAACCGCGAGCCAGGCAGAAGATCCGGTTCCTCTCCCCGCGCAGAAGCCCAAGGTGAAGCCGAAGCCGATCGCCACCGCGTCCGCTGCCAAGGCGGCGGTCAAGCCGGAGGCACAAGCGGCGCCGCCGGCGCAAGCTGCTCCTGCCCCGCAAGAGGAAACCACGGCGGAGGCCGATCCCAACGCGCAAGGAACTGACGTTCCGCCCCCGGCTGCGGCCGAGGCGAGCATGGCCGAGGGGCCTCCACTGACGCGGCGCCAACTGCGCAAGCTCCGGCGTCAGCAGATGCAGCAGGAGGAACCTTTCCTGCCTTGGTTACGCTCGTCTAACTAGGATCTAGCTTTCGGAAAGAGCGTGCGCGAACGCGTCCTAACGCCGTCGAGGCGTGGCTTCGGCGCGCAGCTCTTTTTTGGACAGCTTGCCGACCATGGTCTTGGGCAACTGATCGCGGAACTCGATCTCCGCCGGCAGCTCGATCTTCGACAGCTTGCCCCGCAGGAACTGAAGCAGCTCCTGCTCTGTTGCGTCCTTGCCTTCCTTGAGCTTGACGAAGGCCTTGGGCGCTTCTCCCCGATATTCGTCGGGAATGCCAACCACGGTCACCTCGGCAACGGCGTTATGTTCGTAGAGCGCATCCTCGATCCGCCGCGGGTAGACCTTGAAGCCCGAAGCGTTGATCATGTCCTTGATGCGGTCGACGATGAAAATGAAGCCCTCCTTGTCCATGTAGCCGACATCGCCGGTGCGAAAGAAGCGCCCGACGAAGCTTGCCTCGGTCTCTTCCGGCTTTCGCCAATAACCGGTCATGACTTGAGGCCCTGCGATGCAGATCTCGCCGGGTTCTCCGGTCGGCATCACCACATGCGGATCGTCTAGCGAGCGGATGGAAATATCCGTGCCGGGGAGGGGAATGCCGATCGAACCGTCTTTCGGAGAACGGATCGGGTTGCAGGTCGCGACCGGGGACGTCTCGCTCAACCCATAGCCCTCGACGAGGTGGCATTTGCACAGCGTCTCGAAGTTGCGTCGCACTTCTAAGGGGAGAGCCGCGCCGCCCGAGATGCAGAATTCGAGAGAGGACAAGTCGAAGTTCTTCACGTGCGGATGGCGGGCGATGGCGTTGAACAGTGTCGGGACGCCTGGCATCATCCTTGGCCGCAATTTACCGATGAGCTTCAGCGTCTCGATCAGCTCGAATTTGGGCAGGAGAATCATCTCGAGTCCCTCGCTGATGGCGAGGTTCATAACCGTGGTCATGGCGAACACGTGAAACAGAGGAAGAATGCCGAGCACGCTACCTTCCGCCTTCCCCAACTGACGGCGCCAGGCCTTCACCTGACCGACATTTGCCGAGAGATTGGCGTGAGTGAGCATTGCCCCTTTGGGCGTACCAGTCGTGCCGCCGGTATATTGCAGGACCGCGATCGAATCGGTCGTGATAGCGGGCATCTCGTATTGCCCGTCATTGGCAAGCAGGTCGCGCTCGCGCACGATCTTATCTTTTGCAGTGGAGGCGCTCACGTTGGCGAGCCTCGTGCGTTGCGTCAGCTTGAAGCCGACGGATTTCAGCGCAGGGAGAAGCGCGGTGAAGCTTGCCACCACAGCCTTGTCGAGCACGCCTCGCTTGAGAAGCACCTCGACCTTGTCGAAAGTGAGCGCCAGATCGAGCGTCACCATGATCTTGGTCCCACTGTCGGCGGCCTGGCATTCGATCTCTTCGACGCTATAGAGCGGATTGAAATTGACCACCGTGCCGCCCGCTTTCAGCACGCCGTAATAGAAGATCACGAAGGTCGGCGTGTTTGGCAGGAGTAGCCCTACCTTGACCCCTTCGCCGACGCCAATCTCGCGCAAACCCTTGGCGGCGCGGTCGGAGAGCTCGCCGATCTCGGCGAAGCTCAAGCGTTTGCCCACGAAATAGATGCAGGGGCGCTTGCCGTAAGCCGCGACCGCATCGTCAAGCAAAGCGACCATGAGCTGCGGGGGAAAGTCCGCGTCCCACACAACTTCCTGTGGGTACACCTTGAGCCAGGGACGATCGGGGGCTTGTCCCCCGCAGGGCCGAGTGCTGAGGGGTGAAAGATCTGGCTGCGACGCCAAACGATTGGGCCTCCTCGCCATAGATGCCGCGTTTGTATTGCTTTACCGCCGCTTAATGGGTCGCGAATCTATCATTGGAGGGCAATTGGCCGCAGGCCCACTAGAGCATATTATTATAGCACGAGCGGGTTAAGAGGCAGGGAGACAGCCGGTTCCAGCCCCGTCGGGATTATGCTGAAACCGTGGCGCGAGCAGGCGCAAAATCGCCAATTTTGTTGGGGATTAGAGCCATCGGCGGGACGATGAAATCGGCAAGAACGCGGGTGGACTCGACAAGTTTTTAAGTCTATTCCAATGCCCGACTTGCCCTCGAATTAGCTATGATTTAGCCAGGGACCATTAGACACGGACCCCTCAACGGGGCAGGGAGAGCGATATGGACGAGGTGGCGACCAAGATCATTGAGATTCTGCGTAAGAACATGAAGGATCCGTCGAAGACCGTCACGCTCGAAACGCCCCTCAGCGAACTTGAGATCGAATCGCTCGACCTCGCCGTGATCGTGTTCGACATTGAGGATACTTTTGGCATCGAAATTCCGTATAATGCGAACGAAGAGGTTGAAGCGTTCGCGACGGTCGGGTCCGTTGTCGATCGCGTGAAAGGCATTATCGCAGAGACGAAGGCCTCCGGCGCAGCGGCTTGAATCGGCCATTTCCGCACGGACGCTTTCCCGGGACGTCGACCAGGCTTGGAGTTACGGCTTAGCACTACATGACACACACTAACGGGCGCAGGCGCGTCGTGGTCACCGGCCAGGGCGTCGTCACTCCTTTGGGCACTGGGGTAGACAAGTTTTGGGCCGCGCTCAAAAACGGCGAGTGCGGCATACGCCAGGTGAAGAGCTTCTCGACCGAGGATCTCTACATCACCATCGCCGGCGAGGTTCCCGACTTCGATCCCAAGGAGCGCCTGCAGAGCAAGCCGCTCCTTCTTGCCGACAAATACTCCCAATATGCCGGCTGTGCGGCGCAAGAAGCCGTCGCCATGTCGAAACTCGAAGTCCCGCTCAAGGACAACCAGGCCTATCGCGCCGCCTGCATCATCGGCTCGGGCGTGGGCGGATTAACGACCCTCGAGTTCTCCTACAAGATGCTGTTCAAGGAGAACAAGCGGGCGACCCATCCCTTGACCCTGCTCAAGGCAATCGGCAGCTCCGCGTCAGCGCATGTCAGCATCGAGTATTCGATAAAGGGGCCGACATTCGGCGTGGTGAGCGCCTGCTCGACCGCTACTCACGCAATCGGGCTCACCTATCGTATGATCCGCGAGGGTCTCGTCGATCTCGGCATTGCCGGCGCGGCAGAGGCTTCGCTCAACTGGGGCGCGACGCGCGCCTGGCAGGCGATGCGCGTGCTAAGCCCGGACGGCTTGTGGCCATTCGCCAAGCGCCGCAACGGCACCGTTCTCGCTGAAGGCGCTGGCATCCTCATGCTCGAGGAGTTTGAGCGCGCCAAGGCGCGCGGCGCGCCGATCCTCGCCGAGGTCATGGGCTATGGCATGACCGCCGACGCGGCCGACATGGTCAACCCGTCGATCGACGGCGCCTCGATGGCCATGCAGCAGGCGCTTGACGATGCGGCTCTTGCTCCTTCCGACATCGATTACGTAAACGCGCACGGCACGGCGACCGCGGTCAACGACATCAACGAGACGCGCGCCATCAAGCGCGTGTTCGGCAACGCCGCCAACAAGCTCTCCATTTCGTCGACCAAGTCGATGCATGGCCATTGCCTTGGAGCGGGCGGCGGCATCGAAGCTGTTGCTGCGGTCAAGGCAATCCGGGAGGGATTCATCCCACCTACGGTCGGACTCGACGAGCCCGACCCAGAATGCGATCTCGACTACACGCCGAATGTCGGCAAGAAGCGCGATGTGAGCTACGCCATGTCGAACTCGTTCGCCTTCGGCGGCCTGAACGCCGTTCTCGTGTTCGGTCCGGCGCCGGCTTAAACGGCCCAAATCCTCGCCCCGGCTACGGACGCTCGTCGGCCGCTTTCCTCAAGTTGCTGCAGAAGTGGTAACTAGATCAGCCCAAGGCCGCGGAAGCTTGCGTGCCCTTGCTTTCCGACGATGATGTGGTCATGGACGAGGACGCCGAGCGGCTTGGCCGCAGCAACGATCTGCTTCGTCATCTCGATGTCAGCACGGGAGGGGGTAGGGTCTCCTGAGGGGTGATTGTGCACCAGCACGATCGCCGTTGCCGGCGGGCTTCACCACCTCGCGTACATAGACCGGCGTGTGGTCAATGGTGCCCTTCTGCTGCACCTCGTCGGCGATGATCTGATTGCGCTTGTCGAGGAACAGGATACGGAACTGCTCCTTGGTCTCGAAGCTCATCGAGGCTCGGCAATAATCCCAGGAGGACAGCACCGGACGTTCCAGCACCTCGCCACGCATCAGCCGCATCGCCGCCGCACGCACGAGTTTGATCTCGGTGATCGCGGCCTCTCCAATGCCGGGCACCTCGGCCAGCAGCTCTTCTGGGGCATTTAGCACTTCGGCAAAGGTGCCGAACCGGGCGAGCAACGCCTTGGCCAGTGTCGCGCCGTTGTGCGGCGCGAAACAAGATCACTGGCCTCGGCATCGCGGGAGCGTTGCCTCAGCCTCTCGCGATGACCGAAATAATGCGGCTTGCCCCCATCCTTTAATCCCATTCAGCCTTCGCTTGATTGGCTCTCGTAAGGCGGTCGGTGCAGACCGCGCGGCGACACCGTGAACACCTCGCAGCCCGTCTCGGTCACCCCGACGGTATGCTCGAACTGAGCTGAGAGCGAGCGGTCGCGGGTGACCGCCGTCCAGCCGTCAGACAGGATCTTCACATGCGGTTTGCCGAGATTGATCATCGGCTCGATGGTGAACAGCATGCCTGTCTTGAGCGGGAGCCCTTCGCCGGGCTCGCCGTAATGCAGAATGTTGGGCCGGTCGTGGAACGCGCGGCCGAGGCCATGGCCGCAGAAATCGCGAACCACGCTGCAGCGCTCGCCTTCGGCGTAGCTCTGGATGGCGGCGCCGATATCGCCGGTAGTGGCGCCGGGCTTGACGGCGGCGACGCCCCGCATGAGCGCGTGGTAGGTGACCTCGAGCAGTCGCTCCGCCGCGCGCGGGATCTTGCCGACGCCATACATGCGGCTCGAATCGCCGTGCCAGCCGTCGACGATGAGCGTCACGTCGATATTGAGAATGTCGCCCTCTTTCAGCGGACGCGGGCCAGGGATGCCGTGGCAGACCACGTGGTTGAGCGAGGTGCAGATCGACTTCGGGAAACCACGATAGTTGAGCGGGGCAGGGACCGCGCCATGGTCCATGGCGAACGCGAACACGAAGTCATCGAGCGCCTCGGTGGTGACGCCTGGCTTCACCTCATCGAGGAGGAGATCGAGGACCTCGGCCACGAGTTGGCCCGCCTTCGCCATCCCGGCAAAGGCTTCAGCTCCGTGCAGCTTGATCTTGGTGTCGCGCGCCTGGGCGCGGGCGAATTCGATATTGGACATCGGAAGCGATTATAAGGACTCACATTGAATTAGGGGCAAAAGAGTTTCGGTGCAACGGTCGGAGTCCCCACAAGACTGTCTTTGACGCAAGCCTCCGCGCCGCCGGCGTCCTCTGGCTCGCCAGCCATCGGTTGGCATATCGAACCTTAGGCAGAGCGTGTCCAAAGGGGCTTCCACGAAAGCAGCATACGCCGCGAGATCGAAGCCAGCGTAGGAAAGCCATTCCGGGTGGACCGCATTGCAAGCTTCGGTCTACTCAGCGCGCCCCACTGGTCTACCTGATCGAGCTATTTCTATTTCCAAAGTCTTCGCCGCCGCGTACAGCAACCGCGGCCTCGCGCGCGATCCTGGAGCGGTTGCCGCCATGCGCCAGCATTTCAGCGACAAGGAGTTAACGCCGGCGCGGCTTCGCATGGCCCGTATCCCGGAAGCCGCGGAACTGATCGACAACGCTATCTCCCGGGCTCCCGGCTTCATGATCGGGAACGTGATCGTCATGGCCGGGGTGCCGCGCATCATGCAGGTCATGCTCGATGCGGTCCCGCCGCGCCTCGCCAAGGGGCGGCCGATGCTTTCGCGCTCGTTGATGCGCCGGAAGGCGACGTGGCGCACGGCCTCTCAGAGCTGCAATCCGCGCATCCCGAGGTGCAGATCGGCAGCTATCCGTACTGGCCGCTGCTCTCGACGCGCTGTGGCTCATCGCCAAGGAGCGCTTCCCCGCGGTTACCAGTGAAGAGGCGTGAACCGCACACGGCCGGCCACGCCGACAGCAGCTCGTACCAATCGTTTCGGAAGGGGAATAAAGAAGGCGCGGGGACTAGGCCCCGCGCCCTTTAGAGAAGAAGCTATCTCTTCTTTGTCTTGCGACGAGCGGCGCCCGTCTTCTTCGCCGTCGTCTTCTTCGCGGCGGCCGTCTTGCGCTTCGCTGGTTTCTTCCGTCTTGCTACTGCCATGATGTCCCTCCTATCGGGCTGGCTGGCTGTCAGTTCACTCTAGCTACACCCACTCGCCGCTCTCACACGCATCTCATTTGAGAAGCGTGTCATTGCGAACGAGGGTAAGGCCACGGCATTCTCAACGCACTTCCCTTCACAGGTATTAACGTGCGACTCGAATAGTCTCTGTCGCACTCGCCGTTCGAAGTCACCTGCGAATCGTCCGTAGGTCACACGCGGCTTTCTACTCGCATACGATATTGTGAGGTTCTTCACAACAATTTCTGCGATGTGAGTAATCGAGCGGAGCAACCGCGTGACGACGATGTCGAACTTCGATCGAGCCAGTCGGATAGGAAAAATTGGTGGGTGCTTCGCGCTGCGATGCAAAATGACATGCGTGAGGAAGTCGGCTTCGGAGTCTGCTTTGCGAGCTCGCGAGCTGCGGCTCCTCCGCAAGATTCTGTTGCATCGCGTGTTGCAAAGCGGACCAGCACTTCGCTGCTCTTAGCTGCATCCGCTGGTCGCGCCGCAGGTGTCGCACTTGAGGCAGGTGCCGTTGCGGACCAAGGTAAAGTTTCCGCACTCCTGGCAAGCTTCGCCTTCGTAACCCTTCACCCGCGCTTCACTGATCAGATCGGACTCGCTCCGTTCAGTGAGCGCCTCGGCGGCGCGCGCTACGGTCTCCGAGAGAGCCGACGATGCGACGGGCGCAACAGTCCCTGTCTGGGTCTCCAAAGCGTGGCCGACGCCCCCGGCGCGGACGGTCGGCATGCGGCTATTGCTCGCCAATTGCAGCTTTTCCTGCTGGGCGGCACGCTTTCTCAAGAAACCGCGGGACGCACGGCTCTCGCCTTCGATCTGAGCGGCAGGAGGCGTCCTGCTGCCCTCGACCGGCCCTACCTCGGTATGACCGTTCTGCGGGTCGACATGAGCGAGCTCGAAGCGATCCAGATAGGAGATGGCGAGCTCCCTGAAGATATAGTCGAGGATCGAGGTGGCATTCTTGATGGCGGCATTGCCGCGCACCACGCCGGCTGGCTCGAACCGCGTGAAGGTGAAGGCGTCGACGAACTCGTCGAGCGGCACGCCATATTGCAGACCCACGGACACGGCGATGGCGAAGTTGTTCATGAGCGAGCGGAAGGCAGCGCCCTCCTTATGCATGTCGATGAAGATCTCGCCGAGCCGGCCGTCCTTGTATTCGCCGGTGTGGAGATAGACCTTGTGCCCGCCCACCACCGCCTTTTGGATGTAGCCGGTGCGCCGGTCCGGCAGGCGCTCGCGCTTGGCGCGCTCGCCCTCACGCAACTGGCGCTCCAGCCTGGCCTTTTCCTCCTCAAGTTCCGCTACGCGCTGGGTGAAACGTTCGGCTAACACCATCGCACGCTGCGCCTGCGGCTGGTCCGAGGTAATCGCAGCAAGCACTTCCTCCTGCTCCTCCTCCTCGTCGGCGAGGAGCTGGGCGTTGAGCGGCTGAGAGAGCTTCGAGCCATCGCGATAGAGGGCGTTCGCCTTCAGCGCGAGCCGCCAGGAGAGGAGATAAGCCTCCTTGCAGTCCTCGACACTCGCGTCGTTCGGCATATTGATGGTCTTGGAGATCGCGCCCGAGACGAAAGGCTGGGCCGCCGCCATCATGCGGATATGGCTCTCGACCGAGAGGAAGCGTTTTCCCTTGCGGCCACAGGGACTTGCGCAATCAAACACGGGCAAATGCTCGGGCTTTAAGCCTGGAGCGCCTTCGAGCGTCATGGCCCCGCTAGCATATTCGTTGGCGGCTTCGATCTCGCGCTTGCCGAAGCCAATCTCGGCCAAGAGGTCGAAATCGGGCTGATCGAGCCGCTCGGGCTTGAGGCCAAGCGTGCCGGTGACGAAGTCCTCTCCAAGCGTCCACTTGTTGAAGACGAATTTGATATCGAAGGCCGACGCCACAGCCTTCTCGACCGCAGCGATCTTGTCGGGTGTGAAGCCCTTGGCTGTGAGCGTCTCGTGATTGACGCCAGGAGCGCCAGCGAGCGTGCCGTGGCCCACGGCATATTTCACCATGCGGGCGATCGCCTCCTCGGCATAGCCGAGCTTGCGCAGCGCCTCAGGCACCATGCGATTGATGATTTTGAAATAGCCGCCGCCTGCGAGCTTCTTGAACTTCACCAAAGCGAAGTCGGGCTCGATGCCGGTGGTGTCGCAGTCCATGACGAGGCCGATCGTGCCGGTCGGTGCGATCACCGTCGCTTGTGCATTGCGGAAGCCGTGCTTGCGGCCAAGCTCGATTGCCTTCTCCCAGGCGTGCATGGCGCGCGCCAAAAGCCGCGGGTCAGGGCAGGAGGCATGATCGAGTGGCACGGGGGCTGTGGCGAGGTCCTCATAGCCGGCCTTCTCACCAGCCGCCGCGCGTGCGTGGTTGCGCATGACCTTGAGCATGGCCTCGCGATTTGAGGCATAGCCGGGAAACGGGCGAAGCTCACGCGCCATCTCGGCGCTCGTGGCGTAGGCGACGCCCGTCATGATGGCGCTGACCGCGCCACACAGCGCGCGGCCCTCGGCCGAGTCGTAGGGGATACCAGACGCCAAGAGCAGGCCGCCGATATTGGCGTAGCCGAGGCCGAGCGTCCGGTACTCGTAGGAGAGCTGGGCAATCCGCCGCGAGGGGAACTGGGCCATGGTGACGGCGATCTCAAGCACGATGGTCCACAGCTTGATCGCGTGCTCATAGGCCTCGATGTCGAAGCTGCCGTCCTCCTTGCGGAAGGCCATCAGGTTGAGCGAGGCGAGATTGCAGGCCGTATCGTCGAGGAACATGTACTCCGAGCACGGGTTCGACGCCCTGATCGGGCCTGCTGCCGGGCAGGTGTGCCAATCGTTGATGGTGGTGTGGAACTGGATGCCGGGATCGGCGCAGGCCCAGGCAGCGTGACCGATCTCATCCCACAGCGCCCGCGCCTTCACCGTTTTGGCGACGGCGCCATTCTTGCGAAGGGTCAAGTTCCAGTCAGAGTCGGCCTCGACGGCGCGCAGGAACTCATCGGTGACACGCACCGAGTTATTTGAGTTCTGTCCGGAGACGGTGCGGTAGGCCTCAGAGTCCCAGTCGGTGTCGTAGATCGGGAACTCGATCGCCGTGTAGCCCTGGCGGGCGAACTGGGTCACGCGGCGGATATAGTTGTCGGGCACGCGGGCTTTCCGCGCAGCCTTCACCTCGCGCTTCAGCGCCGGATTGCGCTTGGGATCGAAACAGTCGTCGCCGTCGCCCTCGCAATTGACGCAAGCCTTGAGGATGGCATTCAGCCGCTCGGAGAGGATCTTCGAGCCGGTAACGAGCGCCGCCACCTTCTGCTCCTCGGTGACCTTCCAGTTGATGTAGTCCTCGATGTCGGGGTGATCGATGTCGACCACTACCATCTTGGCCGCCCGGCGCGTGGTGCCGCCCGACTTAATGGCGCCCGCGGCGCGGTCGCCGATCTTGAGAAAACTCATCAGGCCTGAGGACTTGCCCCCGCCTGAAAGCGGCTCGTTCTCACCCCGGAGCTGCGAGAAATTGGTGCCAGTGCCCGAGCCATATTTGAAGAGGCGGGCCTCCCGCACCCACAAATCCATGATGCCGCCCTCATTGACCAGGTCGTCCTCGATTGACTGGATGAAGCAGGCATGCGGCTGGGGATGCTCATAGGCCGAGGTCGAAGCCTTTACCTTGCCGGTGGCGAAATCGACATAATAATGTCCCTGGCTCGGGCCATCGATGCCGTAGGCCCAGTGGAGACCGGTATTGAACCATTGCGGGCTGTTGGGGGCGCCCATCTGCGCGGCTAGCATGTAGCGGAGCTCGTCGAAGAAGGCGCGGGCGTCCTCCTCGGTCGAGAAATAGCCGCCCTTCCAACCCCAATAGGTCCAGGTGCCGGCCAGCCGGTCGAATACCTGGCGCGCGTCGGTCTCGCTGCCGAAGCGCTCAGCCTCAGGAAGCTCGGCAAGGGCCTCTTCATCGGGAACCGACCGCCATAGCCAGGATGGGACGGAGTTCTCCTCGACCTTCTTCGCCTTTACCGGCACGCCGGCTTTGCGGAAATACTTCTGGGCAAGGATGTCTGCGGCAACCTGGCTCCAATGGGCTGGAACCTGGAATCGCTCGAGCGAAAAGACCACCGAGCCGTCAGGGTTGCGGATCTCGCTCGTGCCCTCCCGGAAGGGGATGGCGCCATAGTGCGATTTTCCAGCCTCGGTAAATTTCCGTTCGATCCGCATCCTTGCTTCCACCCCTTGGAAAATTCAGCTTATTCCCGTTCGGTCGCGTAACCGCTGAAGTTGGGGCGATTCGTGGCCACCATCAATATCTATGCAGCGACTTGTTACCATACCACTAAGGGCTGTGGGCCGTCCTGGGGAAGTTATGTGGAAAGGCTGTTGGCCAATTGCAATCTAAAGGCCTCTTTCCTGCTTCTTGAACGGTTTCGAAATCGTCGTTGAAGCTCTGTTTACAAACAAACCA
>Ga0126372_10000487_pt1 | contig 13901 bp, 13 predicted proteins | sample PanSoiMetaPlot_6_FD_92762 | JGI IMG/M metagenome (GOLD analysis project Ga0126372, IMG submission 92762) | Tropical forest soil microbial communities from Panama - MetaG Plot_6 | ecosystem: Environmental > Terrestrial > Soil > Tropical forest > Bulk soil | place: Panama | collected 2016-02-17
CACCGGCACCACGAAATCGGCCCGCACCAGCGGGAAGGCGACGAGGTCCACTCCGATCACCACGAGCCAGCCGGCGACCAGGATCACGGCCGCCGCCCTGTTCCGCCCGTCCGCCAGCAGCACCCTGGACAGGCACGCCATGAGCCCGTAGCCGACGAGCCCAGGAGCGAACGCACCGAGCGCGAGCGCCAGTTGCGATGCGACGCCGTGATGCAGATAAGGGAAGGCCCTGGCCAGCGGGAGCGCGACGGCCGCAAGCAGGCCAGCGCCTAGCCAGGAAGCCAGCGCGGTCGCGCGAGTCGAGGACGCGGCAGCCTCGTCGAACGCCGGGCCGCGGCGCGCCGACAGCACTGGGAAGGCGCTGATCGCGACCGGGATCGCGAGCACGGCGTAGACCGATACGAACACTTGCCAGCCGTACTGGTAGACGGTCACGGCCGCGCCGCTGCCACTGCCGTTCGCGTTCGCGAGCCTCGTCACGACCAGCACCGAGGCATCCTGGGAGACAAGCACCGCTACTCCCACGACGGCCAGGCTCCTGGCTCGTCGTCCCATGCCGTCAGGGAAGCGCAGTGTGGGACGCATTCTGAGCCGCAGCCGCCACGCCGGCGCCAGAGCGGTGAGCGCGAGCGCCGCCACTCCGAGCGTGGTGCCGATAGACAACGTGAGCTCGGCGGAAAGCGGAAGGCCGCTCACGCGGGTCGTGTGCTGCCCGCCGAGCGGGACGAACAACGCGTATGCCCCCATCACCACGACGCTGGACAGGATCGGGGCGAGCGCGGGAGCGGCGAACTTGCGATGCGCCTGCAGGATGCCGTAGAGCACGACAGCCAGGCCGTAGAGCAGGATCTGCGGCGCGAACACGGCCAGCATTCCCGACGCGATTGGCACCAGCGCCGCCCGCTGACAGCCAGAGGCCGGATTGGCAGGCATCAGCAGCGACACAACCGGGCCCGCGGCGACTGCCAGCGCCAGGCTGACCGGGGCCAGGATGACTACCGTCCAGGTCAGCAGCGCCGAGGAGATCGTGGTGACCTCTGCCGCCGCGCCTGGCCCTGCGGACGGCTCGGCTCGCTCGGCCGGCCTTGCCAGGATCGGCACGACGATCGCCGTCAGCGCGCCGCCGAGCACGATGTCGTAGATGACGTTCGGGACCAGGTTGGCGGTGACGTACGCGGCGCTCAGGCAGGATGTCTTAACCGTGCCAGCGAAAACGACAGTCCGCAGGAACCCGAGCAGCCTCGCCGCGATCGTGAGCGCGCCGATGAGGACGGCAGCCCTGCCGATACCAGCCGCGGCCCGCGGCGGGGCCGGACTGGCCCGCTGGACCGCCCCCGTCGACCCCGCAGGAGGCTCCGCAGGTTTTGCGTCCGCGGCGAGCTCAGATTCGGCCCGCGCGCGACGGCCGCCGCGTGCGGTCATCGCGGACGCGGAGTGGCGTGGGGGTCCTTCGGTTCAACGCTCCGGCCCGGGGCGGCTGATTCAGCTGCAGCCGATGTGCCGTCACCGGCTGACCCGTCCGCGCGCCCGGGCTGGTCGGCCGAGCTGCGCCCTAGCATGTCCAGCCAGTTCAGCGCGGGTGTCCGCGCGATCACCCTGGTGAAGCTGACTTTCTCGCTCGCCGCTGTCAGCGCTGCGATCACGCCGAGAGCGGCGATTTTCGCGGGTCGCGGCAGCGATGCGGCGGCGGCCACCCCGAACATCGCGCCGAGCGCGTTGGCGCCGCTGTCGCCAAGCATCGACCGCTCGCCAAGGTCCTCAGGCAGCAGCGCGATCGCGGCTCCGGCCGGAGCGGCGGCGGCAGCGCGGGACTCCGGCCCGGCCGCGGCGAGAGCCAGGGTCGCGAGCAGGCCGACCTTGATCGCGCGTCCCGGCCGAAGGTCGAACAGGTTCAGCAGATTGGCGGCACCGGCCACGAGCGTTCCGTTGACGGCCAAATCGACGGCTCGCGAAGGCGCGGAGGCCTTGTGGCCCGATGGCGTGCCGGGGCCGCCGCCATGGCGGTCAAGCAACAGCGCGGCCGCGAAGCCCGCCGCGCCGATGCCCGCAATCTTGACCGCACCGGTGGTGACCTCGCCGCTGGCCAGCGCGCCGAGGTGGCCGCGAAAGCCGTGCCGGTCGCCCCGGCCGGCCAGGTCGTCGTAGCACCCGACCGCTCCCGCGCCCGCTCCCGCCAGGCCAAGCGCCAGCCGCAGCCGCCCGTCCAGCCCAGGCACGATCAGTGCCGACGCCGCCGCCGCGGCGGTGACCGCCGGTCCCTCGAGCAAGCTGACCGGCTCGCCGCGGTGATTGGTCCTTGCCCAGAGCTTCTCGCCGCCTGGCTGCGCCTTGACGAGCGCGGCATACGCCAGTCGCGCGCCGCCCGCGGCCGCGACCAGCCGGATGGCGGTCCGTCGCCTGCTCATCTCGCTGACTTTTTCGCGCTCGGGTGCGGTCGCGGCGACCGGCTCGACAGCGGGGCCGTTGCGCTCGGCGAAGGGCTCGGGGCCGGGCTCGGCACTCTGGCAGGACGCACCCCGTACGCCCTCGGTGTCGCATTCGGCAACAGCAGTTCGCGGAGCGCCTGCGCGACGATGACCTGGCCGGGCGCCGTGTCAGCGTTGTCGATCGTGGTCATCCTCACCCCGGCCGCGCCGCTGTTGACCGCGCTGATCGCGCTGCGCTGGCCTGAGCCCTTCAGGTTGCCCGCCAGCACGACACCCTTGCCCGACTCCTGAAGATCGTTGGCAAGCGAGACAAGCGCCAGGTTGAACGGCCAGGACGTCGCGGCAGGCGGCACCGTGCCTGGCACCACAACCACGGCCATCGTGGCCTGGCCGGCCAGCGAGGCAGCCCCGCCGGCGCCCTTGATCTGCAGGAAGCCAGAGTTCCCGAACTCGGTCAGTATCTGCTGGCTCTCCGCCTGGGTCAGCGTCGGGAAGCCGTCCTTGTTCACGATCGCGGGCGCGATAACCTGTGCCGCTGCCTGCTGTCCGGCGATCTGAGGGTCGGGCGGCGACTTGGGCAGCGCGACCCCGAGCGGTTCGAGGTTGCGCACCGTCGACTGAAGCTGCTGCTCGGTCACGGATCCCGTGTCGAAGAACTGCGCGGACAGGACCACCTGGCCGGTCACGGTGGCGCCGGCCTCGCTGAGCGCTGTGCTGATCCCGTTCACCGTGCTGCCGTCGGTGCCTGGCGCGAGCACGAGCACGACGCGATCGCCGGTGAGCAAGCCGTTGAGCAGCCGTGCCTCGGCCGCCCGCGCGAACGCGTCGTCGGCGGCAATCCGCGCCCTGAGCTGTGAGTTGTGCTGATACAGCGAGTTGTTGACCTTCTTCTCGTGCTGCGAAGCGGCATTCAGGCCGGCCAGCACGTACCCGCGCAGGGCCGTGGAGCCGATCACGAGGCCGATGGCCAGCGCGAGGAATACCGCGACGATCGAGACGAGGTGATATCGGAAGTCGATCAATGGAATAGTCCCGTCAGCCAGTGCCAGACGGCGCTCAGCTGGATTTCGGCGAATCGGGTGATGATCGGGCCGGCCGGCAAGAAGTACAGCATGGCGACGATCGTGACCGCGGCGGCGACGATCAGCAGAACCATCCAGGAGGCCGAGATGCGGCTCTGGTAGAGCCGGCTGACGCCCTTCGGCTCGACGATCTTGTCGCCGACGCGCATCCTGGTCAGGAATGCGCTGGCCATTCCCGGCCGGCCTTTGTCCAGGAACTCGACCAGCGTGGTCCGCATGCCAACGGCGACGATCAGGTGTGCGCCGAGCTCGTCAGCCATGAGCACCGCGACGTCCTCGCTGGTGCCCGTTGCCGGGCACTGGACCGAGTCGAGCCCCAGCGCGCGGACCCGCTCGAGGCCGGGAGCCGTTCCGTCCGGGTAGGCGTGCACGACGATCTCTGCCCCGCACGTCAGCGCGCGGTCTGAGACCGAGTCCATGTCCCCGATGATGATGTCCGGCCGGTATCCGCCATCGAGCAGCGCGTCCGCACCTCCGTCGACGGCCACCATGACGGGTCTGAACTCCCTGATGTACGCGCGCAGCACCTGCAGGTCCTCGCGGTGCCGGTAGCCGCGCGCGATGACGAGCGCATGCCTGCCAGCCAGCTTCGTGCGCAGCTCGGGCACCCTGATTCCGTCGATCAGCTCCTCGAAGTCGCGGCCGATGTACTCGACCGTGTTCGCCATGAACGCCCTGATCTGGGCGGCAAGGCCTTCCTTGGCCTTGATCATGGCCGCGGCGACGGACAGGCTGGTCTGCACGGTGCCCTTGGCAGCCACAGTGTCGCCGACATACAGCGTGTCCCCGTCGAGCCGGACCGGGTTCCCGTCGCTGACCTTCTCGAATACCTCGGGGCCGACGTCGTCAATCAGCGGGACCCCTGCCTCGACGAGAAGCTGCGGCCCGAGATTCGGATAGCGCCCCGTCATGCTGGGCGCGACGTTGATGACGGCGATCACCTGACGGTTCAGCAGTGCCTCCGCGCTGACCCTGTCGAGATCCGCATGGTCGATGATCGCGATGTCGCCTGGCTTCAGGCGCTCGATCAGCGACTTGGTCCTGCGGTCGAGACGAGCCGGCGCAACCATGCCGGGGAGGTCTGTCGAGCCGTTCCCGAGCCTGTTGTGCAGTCTGCGCGAGTACACCCACATTGCGCTGCCAAGTGTGCCAGACCGGCTACGTTGCGATGCCATCAGCAACCTCAGTGCCGCTCGGCGCCACGGGGTTCATCGCGACGCCGCCGACTCCGCGCGCTCGGCCGCGGCCGCCGCGAGCAATTCGCCGGCGTGCGCCCGGCCGAACTCGGAGTCCTCAAGTCCAGCGAGCATCCTGGACAGCTCCTTGACCCGGCCTGGCTCGTCCAGCTTGGTCACGCCGCTCGAGACGACGAGTCCGTCTTCTGCCTTCTCGACCATCAGGTGCGTGTCCGCGAACGCGGCGACTTGCGGCAGGTGCGTCACGACAACGACCTGGGCGAGCCTCGCCAGCCTGGCGAGCCTCCTGCCGACTTCCACGGCGGCCTTGCCGCCGACTCCGGCGTCAACCTCATCGAAGACGAACGTCGGCACCGGATCGGCCCCGGCGAATACCACCTCGATCGCGAGCATGACACGGGACAGCTCGCCGCCTGAGGCGCCTTTGTGCAGGGGCAGGTCAGGGGCGCCAGGGTGCGCCGCCAGCCGGATCTCCACGTCATCACCGCCGTGCGGTCCGAATTCACGCAGCGAGCTGACGACGACCGACAGGCGCGCGTGCGGCATGGCGAGCGCGGTCAGCTCCGCAGTCACGGCGGCGTCGAACCGGGCGGCCGCGTCATTCCGGAGCGCGGTGAGCCTGCCGCCGAGCTCTCGCACCGCGGCGGCTAGCTCTGCTTCCCTCGCCTCAAGGGCGGCGATCCTGTCGTCATCGCTCTCGAGCTCAGCGAGCCGAACTGCCGCTCCCTTCGCCCAGGCGAGCACAGCGGACAGGTCGGGGGCTGACACGTCATGAGCGCTCGTCGCGTCGCCCTCTCCCCCGTCCGAATCGGCGGTGCCCAGCGCTGAGGCGGCCTCGGGCCGGGGAACGGGTACAGAGCCGTATGTCCTGATGAGCCTGGCCAGCTCCGCCCGCCTGTCCTGCACTGCGGCCAGCCTGGCCGGGTCCGCCTCGACCGAGTCCGCGTACGAGGCCAGTTCGGCCGCGATGTCGGAGATCAGGTACGAGGCCTCGCCGAGCCTGGCGGCCAGATCGCCGAGCGCCTTGTCATGGGGCGCGGCGGCGTCGAGTGCCTGCCTGGCCGACCCGAGTAGCGTCAGCGCGTCGGCCGCCTCGTAGGAGGCGGCCGACGGGTCGGAGATCAGCGCCTCGTGCGCGGTCGTCGCGGCGCTGTGCAGCGTATCGGCGTTCGAGAGCCGCTCAGCCTCGGCGTGCAGCTCGATGTCCTCGCCATCCGCTGGCTGGAGCCGCTCGACCTCGTCCAGCCCGTGCCGCAGGCCATCGGCTTCCGCGCACCGCTCGCGGGCCAGCGAGGTCAGCTCAGCGAGCTCCTCGGCGACCTTCAGATGCTGATTGTAGGCGCGCTGGTAGTCGCCCAGCTCGCGGCCGAGCTCCGGCCCGGCGAACCGGTCAAGCGCCTCGCGTTGCCTTCCAGCCTTCAGCAGCTGCTGCTGATCGGCCTGGCCGTGCACGGCGACGAGGTCATCGGACAGGTAGGTCAGCAGCGAGACGGGTACTGAGCGCCCGCCAGCGAACGCGCGCGAGCGTCCCTCCGCCGAGACCGACCTGGCCAGGACCAGCGTGCCGCCATCGTCATCGAGGTCGCCGCCCGCCTCGTTGACCTGCCTGGCGACCTGGCCATCCGGGTCGGTCCTGAGCCGTCCCTCAACCGTGGCGCGCTCCGCGCCAGGCCTGATCCTGGAAGGATCGGCGCGGCCGCCGAACAACAGGCCGAGGCCGGAGACGACCATGGTCTTGCCCGCACCGGTCTCCCCGGTGACGACGTTGAAGCCGGGGGACAGATCGAGGACCGCCTCATCGATGACGCCGAGGCCGCTGATCCTCACTTCCTCAAGCATCGCCAGCCGGCTCCTCGTCTCCTATCTGCGCGGCAGTATCCTGCCGCGCCCCGGCTCGGCCGCGCCAGCCCGCGACCGGGAGGCCGAACTTCACGACCAGCCGGTCAGTGAAGGACGCCCCGACGTTTTCACTGCTGGTACCGCCGCGCAGCCTGGCGAGGAGCACAGGCCGGGCACCACGCCGGACCTCGACCCGCGCGCCTGGCGGCAGGTCGACCGTGCGACGGCCATCACACCACAGCACGGCACCCGACGTGCCGCCATGCCCGCCCGTCGCGCCGATGACCTCGGCCGCCACGACTGATTCCGGTGATACCACCATAGGCGCTGCGAAAAGGGCGTGAGCGCTGATCGGCACCAGCAAGAGCGCCTCGACATCGGGCCAAACCACGGGACCCCCGGCAGAGAACGCGTACGCGGTCGACCCGGTCGGCGTCGCGAAGACCAGCCCGTCGCCGCCCCAGCGCGCCACCGGCCTGCCGTCGACCTCGGTCACCAGGTCAACCATCCGCTCCCTGGCCGCCTTCTCGACCGTCGCTTCGTTCAGCGCCCAGGTCGTGGCCGCGACCGAGCCATCCTGCCGGACGGTCACGTCAATGGTCATCCGCGGCTCGACGATGTACTGGCCAGCCAGGAGGCGATCCACGGCGTCGGACAGCACGTCGGGCTCGGTCTCTGCGAGGAACCCGACGTGGCCGAGGTTGACGCCAAGCAGCGGGGTGCCAGCCGGGCGGGCGAGTTCGGCTGCCCTGAGCAGCGTGCCGTCACCGCCGATCACCAGTACCATCTCGGTGCCCTCGGCGGCCCGCCGCGAGACGGGCAGCACGGTCGTGTCCGGGCACTGCAGGGCTTCGGCCTCGGACTCCAGCACGCAGACTGTCACGCCGGCGACGCGCAGCCGTTCGGCCGCGACCCGCGCGGTCTTGACGCCCTCTGGCCGGCCGGTGTGCACGACGAGGAGCATCGCGCGGGCCCCCCGCGCCCCCGGCTCGTTCATCGCGGCCCGCCGGCGATCGCGGCCCGCAGGTCCGCGTTCTCAAGCGCGGGGGCGCCTGCGCGCAGCCACAGGAAGTACTCGACGTTTCCCGCGGGACCGGGCAGCGGGCTGGCCGTGACTCCGCAGACCCCCAAGCCACGGTCGAGCGCGGCCCCTGCGACGGCCCCCACCGCCGAGGCGCGCAGTGCTGGATCCCGCACCACGCCCCCGGCCCCGACATTTCCCTTGCCGACCTCGAATTGCGGCTTGACAAGCATTACGAAGTCGGCGTCGGGAGCCGCACAGCCGACTAGCGCGGGCAGCACCTGACTCAGCGAGATGAACGAGAGGTCGGCGGTGACCAGCTCCGGCGGCGGGTCAACCTGCCCAGGCTGAAGCGATCGCACGTTGACCCGGTCGAGGATGGTGACCCGTGGATCGGACCGCAGGCTCCATGCGAGCTGGCCATAGCCGACGTCGACGGCCACCACGTGCGCGGCGCCTGCGCGCAGCAGGGCATCGGTAAAGCCGCCCGTCGAGGCTCCGGCGTCGAGACAACGCCGGCCAGCGACCTTGAGCTCGGGGAAGGCCTTCAGCGCTCCGGCCAGCTTCTGGCCGCCGCGGGACACGTAATCCTCGCCGCTTTCCGCCTGGCGGATTGTTATCGCCGCGTCCTGGCCGACCTGAGTCGCCGCCTTCGCCGCCGCCTGGCCCGACACCTGAACCCTGCCTGCGGCAATCAGGTTGGCTGCCTGCACGCGCGAGCGCGCCAGGCCGCGGCGCACAAGCTCCGCGTCAAGCCGTGCCCTCTTCCCCATCTGCCGCGTCCTCGCGTTGTCGCTTGCCTTGAGGCAGGTTGCCGTGTTACCCCCAGCGTGTCGTCGTGTGCCTAGCCCTGGGCCGACTCGCCTGGCTCCACCTGGTCGGCCACGCTAGCGCCGGCGTGCAGCTCACCGAGCACTTCGACGAGCTGACCGTGGATCCGCTCGAATACCGGCGGGTGCTCGGACACCGGAAGCTCGGCGAGGTCGCCGAGGTGCGCGATCGCGGCGTCAACCCTGAGATCTGCGGTAGCCTCGGGTGCCGCTGTGGCCTCGGTCAATTCGCCTTCGGTCAACTCGGCGTCGGTCAGCTCAGCGCCGGTCAGCTCGGCTCCGGTCGGCTCGGCGTCGGTCGGCTCGGTATCGTGCTCCATCGTGTCGTGCCTCCTGCCAGGAACGCTACCGTCATGCGAGCCACGCCCGCGCCATTGGACGCCCGTGCCCGCGCCCCAGTTGTCCCACGCCGCGCCTGCCGGCAGACAATGACCTTGAAAGCGGGGTGACGATGGCGACAGCCGACGAGTGCCGAATGGCCCTTGAGAGCCTCACGAGCCGCCTCAGCGAGATGGACGCGGCCGATCGCCAGGCGAAGCTGATTGACAGGACGCTCAGCTGCCGCGTGTCTGACCTGGGAGTTACCTATCTGACGCGGCTCGGCCCGCACGGCGCAGATCCGATCAAGGAGGTGCACGACGGTTTTCCCGCTGCGCAAATCCGTTTCACCGCGAAGAGTGACGACGTCGTGGCGGTCGCCAGCGATCCCGGCAGTTTCGCCCGCGCGTGGCTCGCCGGCCGGCTTAAGGTCGAGGGCAACTTCTTCGATCTGCTGCATTTGCGCCGGCTGCTCTAAAGCCCGGCGCCGCAGGCACGGCCCCTTGGGGCGGCGCCTGGGAACCAAGCCGGGGCCGGCCGGCCGGTCGGCCGCGCCCGCACCCATGCGGGCAGCCGCGCCGCGGCCACCGGGGCGCGCGGCGGGATCGCCGGCAAGGTGACATCGCCGGTACCGTGGCGCCATGACCGGGTTGTTCGCGCGACCGCGGGCTGAGATCGCGCCCGGGGCTGTCCATCTGCCCGGCTGGCTGGCGCCGCTCGAACAACGCGAACTTGTAGCGGCCTGCCGCGAGTGGGCCAAGCCGCCAGCGGGCATGCGGCACACGCCGATGCCGTCGGGCGGCCGGATGTCCGCGCAGACCGTCTGCCTGGGCTGGCACTGGATGCCTTACCGGTACTCGCGAACCGCGGACGACGTTGACGGCGCGCCGGTCAAGCCGTTCCCCAACTGGCTGGCGGACCTGGGCCGGCGGGCGGTCGCGGACGCATATGGCGACCAGCCGCTCGCGGCCTCGTATCGTCCCGACGTGGCGCTGATCAACTTCTACGACGATCAGGCCAAGATGGGCATGCACGCCGACAAGGACGAGCGATCGGCCGCGCCAGTGGTGTCGCTGAGCCTCGGCTCGGCGTGCGTCTTCAGGTTCGGCAACGCGCATACCCGGCGCAGACCTTGGCACGACGTCACGCTGGAATCCGGAGACCTGTTCGTTTTCGGCGGCGATGCCCGGTTCGCCCATCACGGCGTGACCGGAACGATCCCGGGCACCGAACAGCCCGAGATCGGGCTGCCGAGCGGCCGACTGAATATCACGCTGCGCGAGTCCGGGCTGACCTGATGCCTGAGGGGGACACGGTCTGGCGGACAGCCCGCCGGCTCGATGAGGCACTTGGCAGGCGGGTTCTGACTCGCAGCGACTTCCGGGTTCCCCGGTTCGCTACCACCGACCTCGCCGGACGCGTGGTGCACGAGGCGCTCTCGCGAGGCAAGCACCTGCTGATCAGGGTGGACGGCAGCCTCACCGTTCACACGCACCTACGGATGGACGGGTCATGGCGGATCTGGCCGGCCCGCAGGCCGCCGCCGCGCGACCACAGGGTGCGCCTGGTGCTGGAGAACGCCGACTGGCAGGCGGTCGGCTACCTGCTCGGCGTTGTCGAAGTGCTGCCAACGACGCGCGAGGACCGTGCCGTCGGCCACCTCGGCCCTGACCTCCTCGGGCCCGACTGGGACGCGGCAGAGGCGGTGCGCAGGCTCTCAGGCGAGCCAGGCCGTCCGGTCGCCGAGGCACTGCTCGATCAGCGCAACCTGGCCGGAATCGGCAACCTCTACAAGGCCGAGGTGCTGTTCCTGCGCGGGATCAGCCCATGGCGCCCGGTCGGCGCGATCGACGACCTGTCCGCGGTCGTCGAACTGGCCCACCGCCTGCTCGAGGCCAACAAGGAGCGAGCGAGCCAGGTCACGACCGGCAACCCGGCGCGTGGCGAGGAGACGTGGGTGTACGGCAGGGCCGGGCGGCCGTGCCGCCGTTGCCGTACGCAGGTCATGGCGGACGGCCGCGCGGGACGCGGCACGCCTGGCGCTGACCGCGTGACCTTCTGGTGCCCGTCATGCCAGCCGGAAGGGCGCGAATGATGACGTCGGCGACGTCGCGGAGGGATCAGCAGCGCTCAGAGCGGGCGAGCTTCGTCCGTGCGTGCTGCCGGCTCCGGCCAGTGCCGCTGGCCCCCGAGATCAGGCTGTACCTGGCTGACGAGGCGTTCAGCATCTGGGAGGAAATCGAGCGTGAGTCAGGCGGGCAAGAAACGCCGCCGCCGTTCTGGGCATTCGCCTGGCCGGGCGGGCAGGCGCTCGCGCGCTATCTGCTCGACCGGCCGGACGTGGTCGCCGGGCGCAGCGTGCTTGACATTGGCTCTGGGTCAGGCCTGGCGGCCATCGCCGCGGCGCGTGCCGGGGCATCGGCCGTGACAGCGAGTGAAATCGACTCGCTGGCGGCAGCCGCCATCACGCTCAACGCACGTGCGAATAGCGCCGCTGTGACGGTGACCGGCGACATCCTCGACGGCGACGGCGCCGGCGCGGACGTCGTGCTCGCCGCTGACGTCTGGTATGACCGGAATCTGGCCGGCCGTACGTTGCAGCTGCTGCGACGTGCGCGCCGGCGAGGCGCCGGTGTGCTGCTGGGCGACATCGGCAGGAGCTTCCTGCCCCTCGCGGCGCTGAGCGAGCTGGCCGCCTATGACGTCCCGGTCGCCGCCGAGCTCGAAGACGCCGAAGTCAAGCGCGCCATGATCTTCGCCTTGCGACCGTTAGCGTCGCCGGCTCAGCAATCCAGCGGCTGCGGCGTCATAGCGGCATGAACTTGAGCGTAGAACACGCGGAACGGCATGCTCAGGCCCAGCGGGTTGAGCAGTCGCCCGGCGCGTTTATCGCGAGCTTGTACCGTTTGCACGCCATCATGCTGATCCGGATCGCAATCCTCCTCCTCGGTGACCAGCCGAGCGCCGAAGACGTCGTCCAGGACGCGTTCCTCGCGTTGCAGCGCGGCCTGCCCAGGCTGCGCGATCCGGAGAAGGCGCTCCCCTATTTGCGGACGTCGGTCGTCAACGGCTGCCGGTCGGTGCAACGGTCACGCAGCAGGGCCAGGCGACGGCCTGCTGTGCAGCACCCTCCCGTGTGGTCGGCTGAGGCTGAGGCGATCGCGAGCGAGGACCGGAGGGCGGTGCTGGCTGCCGTCGCCGGACTGCCAGCCCGGGCCAGGGAAATCCTCGCGCTGCGCTACTACCTGGACCTGGCCGATGGCGAAATCGCCCAGACGCTGGGCATCAGCCGGTCCACCGTGTCGTCTACCGCGTCCCGCGCCCTAGTCACCCTCGCGCGCAAGCTCGAGGAGCAGCTATGAACACGATCGAGGATCGGCTGCGGGACGCATACCGCGCCGCGGCGGAGACCGTCGAGCCCGGCTCTATCCGCCAGCTTGCCGACCACGCATTCACGATCTCGGAGACTGGCTCTCATAGTGCGAGCGGGCCGGGCCGATGGCCGCGGCGCCTGATCATCCCGATGGCCGCGGCGGCGGCAGTCGCCGCCATTGCCGTCCTGACCACCCTGATCATTCCAGGCCTCATCCTCGGAGCGCACCCTCGCGGCGGCGAGACACCTGCGACGCCGGCCACTAAGTTTGCGGCGGCTCTGTCCGGAATGCCGGGTGTGTACAGCGAGGGGGCGAAGGCGCTCACTATCTTCAACGCAATATCTGGTGCCACTGTCGCCGCTATCCGGGCTCCCCGGCACGATACGTATTTCGCGGGCGTCGCGACTGGCGACGGCCATCACTTCGTGGCAGAACTCCGCCGCCCGGGGGTCTGCCGGACCTGGCTCTACCAGTTCAGGCTAGGCCGGGCGGGCCGCCCAGGACCGCTCGCGGCGTACCCGGTTCCGAGCATCGGCGATCTGCTGACCGACATGGCGATCAGCAAGGACGGCTCGACGCTGGCATACGCGGCCGATGGATGCGCGCCAGCAGCGCGCAGCTTCCGTGCCCACCTCGGCGTCATGCACCTGGCAGGCGGCCAGGCCAGGCGGTGGACGCTGCCAGGCCGAGCAAGCGTTACCTCGCTGTCGCTGACCGCGCACGGCACGCTGCTGGCCTACGACACGAGGGCCGGCAAGCTGGCGAGGTCGGCCACTTACCTCTTGTCAACACGCGCTGCCGACGGACCCGCTGCCAGGCGCAGCCGGCTGGCCGTCGCTTGTGACAGCTTCGGGCGGTCAGCTGCCATCAACTCGGCGGCCATCACGCCGGACGGCCGCCAGGTTTACTTCACCACGAGCCGCGATCTGCCGACGTCGAACGCACGCTGGCAGTTGCGCGCAGTAGAACTTGCGACTGGCCGGATCCGGGTCGTCGGGCGCTACGCGGGATTCCCCGCCTACCTGAGCGCCGATCCCTCCGTGCGCTATGCACTCGTCGTCGACGCACTGGCGTCAGCGTCGGGGCCGACGCCGTCGCCGACGCCGTCCGGCATAGGATCGCCAGTGCCGTCGCCCGGCGGCACGCAGCTGCCAACGCCGAGCGCGGCGCCCAGCGGCAAATCGCACCTGCCAACGCCGACCCCAACGGCCACGTCCTCGAGACGGCCAACGCCGACCCCAACGGCCACGTCCTCGAGACTGCCAACGCCGACCCCAACGGCCAGCAGCAAATCGCAGCTGGCGACGCCGGCCCCGTCGCCGACAGGCTCAGCGAGGCCGCTGGCCGCGCGGCTGGAACTGATCAACCTCACGACGGGACGGATGCGCGTGATCTATCCAGCGACCTCGTCGGCCCGTGCCGGCACGATCTTCGTCTGGTAGGCACGCTATGCGTCACGACGCATGAACACGATCAGCCCGCCGGCGATCGCCGCGGCCGCGTATGCGCAGAACACCGCGAAGCCGATCCACGGCGAGAACGGGTGCAGCCCATTGGCCTGGTGCTCCCAGATCGATGAGCCGGCATTGAACGGGATCCACTTGTCGATGTCGGCCTGCCCGAACCAGCCGCTCGGCGGGCCGGGCAGGAACTGGCTGAGGATCCAGGCCACGAACATCACGCCGATGCCTGCCGCTATGGCACCTGCCGTGTGCCTGAGCATCGCGCCGATGCCGAATGAGAGCAGCCCGCAGACAGCCAGGAACAGGCCGCCGCCGATCACGATGCGCAAGTCCTCGGGCCGCCCGAGCGTGG
>Ga0126372_10000488_pt1 | contig 13889 bp, 11 predicted proteins | sample PanSoiMetaPlot_6_FD_92762 | JGI IMG/M metagenome (GOLD analysis project Ga0126372, IMG submission 92762) | Tropical forest soil microbial communities from Panama - MetaG Plot_6 | ecosystem: Environmental > Terrestrial > Soil > Tropical forest > Bulk soil | place: Panama | collected 2016-02-17
CTTTGAATTCTTCAACGAGTTTGACGGCCTCCAATCCTCCCAATTCCCAAATCTCCGCCAAAATACAGCCAACTTCAAACTTAACTTCGGCTTGCCCTATCACCTTGAGTTGGATGTGGACGCTCCGTATCTCTCCATATTCCGGGCAATCGGGCTGCCGAATTCTGCGGGTCCCGGGGACACAAACATGGGGGTGAAGTGGAATTTCCGCCGAGCGTCTCAAGGATCCCGTCTGCCCGCGCTGGGAGCCAGTCTCTACGTTGAAGTCCCGACAGGCAACGTGCACCAACAACTCAGTTCTGGGGTGACCGATTATTGGCTCAATTTCATCGCCCAAGAACCATTGACGGATAAGACCCGAATCAATGCGAATCTGGGATTCTTATTCGCTGGCAATACCAGCACCGGTGTTGTCGGAATTCAGACCACGCGTGGACAGGTCTATACCGGAGGGCTTTCGCTGCTGCACGATTTCAGCCCGCAGCTGACACTCGGGGCCGAAGCATACGGTGGCATTGCGGATAATCCCGGACTCGCCAAGAGCCAGCTGCAAGGCATGATCGGTGGCATATACGCAGTTCGCGATGGCTTGAGCTTTAGCTTCGCGTTGCTAGGAGGCAAATACATTGGTAGCCCGAAGATCGGCGGCCAATTGGGGTTCGCCATGGATTTTCCGGCTATTTTCCACCGGCGCACTTCAGATCCGACTCGTTCTCAGAATTTCAAAACGTATGCGCCACTCATTTCGCTTTCGACGCAAAGGAGACTCCCATGACTTGTAAACCGGAGATACTCAGGAGTGTTCCACTTTTTTCCTTGTTGGACGATGACGAGACCGCAATTTTGGCGAGTCAAGTCGAGGTGAAAAACTTCAGCCTACGTGAGCGCATTTACAAAATCGGAGAGCCCAGCGGTCATGCATACGTAATGATCTCCGGCAAAGTTCGCGTTACCACCGTGGACGAAGATCAGCAGGAAGTCATCGTCGACGAACCAGCGAAAGGAGAATTCTTCGGATTCGCGTCCATGCTCGAACAAACGCCGCACCAAACCAACGCGATGGCTCTTGAAGAAACAGCTTGTCTGGAGGTGTCGCGGAACGATATCGCTGTTCTCCTCCAACGAAAACCCCACGCGGGAATGGATCTCCTTACGACACTCGGCCATCAGTTCCACGCTACGCAGCAACTGGTTCGCTTGCGTGCGAATCGCAACCCCAACGAAATTATCGAAAAGGAAGCCACCTTCGGAGAACGAATCGCTGATTCTGTAGCGCGTTTCGGTGGTTCGTGGACCTTCATCATTCTCTTTGCGATTTTGATGACCGCGTACACCCTGATAAACATTATGCTTCGCCAGAAAGCCTGGGACCCATATCCGTTTATCCTGCTGAACCTATTTCTTTCAATGCTCGCCGCGATTCAGGCTCCGGTCATCATGATGAGTCAGAATCGGCAGGACACGAAGGATAGATTGCGGGGCGAGCTAGATTTTGACGTTAACCGCCGCGCGGAATCGGAGATTCAGGGCCTGGCGCGCAGGTTGAATCTATTGGACGAAAAGATGGACGATATGGCAGGTCTTCTCCGAGGTAAAACTGCACCGAGTTTTGGCCAGGGAAACAATTGAGCCATCATCTTTCCAACTTGACGTGAGGCGCGGAGTGTCGGTGAACATTCTGAAACAACTGCTCGTTTTGCTAGCCGCCATTGCTACGTGTGTCGGCCAGGCTGAAGCACTTAGGTTTGCGAAGTGGTTAGAAAAGGTAGGAAGAAGCCGAGAAAAACTGGCGAAAGAATCCTAAGTCCAGCGCGTCTGCCAATTCCGCCATCCCGGCGAAGTGCCGAAGCCATTGATGATTAAGCGTATTGCAGTGTGCCTGCTTTTCAAGCAATCGACCTCAATGCAGTCCGAGAAAGGCCGCCTCTTGAATTCTTACAGCGTTTACGCAGCGGCACGCTTCAGGGCCCTGCGTTATACTGCCGCTCACGCATGTCATCCAACACCAGCGATCGGGTGAAGGTTGAGAGTGTTCTGGTTGCAACCGACTTCACTCCTGCCTCCAAAATGGCGATGCTGTACGCCATGTCGATTGCGCGCCGCCATAGATCAAAGCTGCTTATCACACATGTAGTCAACTCACAGTCTGAGAGCGCCATCATGGACGGTTGGCGTGCCGGGCAGAGCGAGGTGACCGACCATTTCGTAGGCGGGCGGCTTGACGGAATTGACCATGAGCTGCTCGTGAAGTCAGGAGCGGTGTGGCCAGTCCTTGCGCAACTCATTTCGGAGCGAGGAGTCAACCTGGTGGTCGTCGGCACGCGCGGGCGGACAGGAGTGCGGAAATTCATCCTGGGCTCGGTAGCGGAAGACATATTCCGCCAGTCCTCGTGCCCGGTGCTGACGGTGGGCCCGAATCTCGTGGGACAGGATCCCGATTTGGCTCCCCAGCGGATTCTGACTCCCACCGGTTTTGCTCGACATTCGCTCGTAGCAGTCAAGTTCGCGCTGCTGCTCGCGCAGGACTTGCATTCCTCTATTGCTCTGCTGCACGTTGTCACCGATCCAGCGGCATCTGGCGCCAACAAGGAGCAAGCCCGGCAAGAACGGGAGGCTCGGCTCCAGACCCTGATTCCCGAGGACGCGCAGCTAGCGTCGCCTCCGACCTTTTTCGTCGAGTTCGGTTCAGCTGCAGAAAAGATCGTGTCGACTGCAATGGAGTGGAACGCCAACCTGATCATGCTGGGGCTTCGTCACGTTGAAGAGGAGTCGCGGGGCGAAAGCACTTGGGCCAGGGCGTACGAGATTGTCCGTCAGGCATCGTGCCCGGTGCTCACCATCCGATTGCCGGAATGACGTGCGGTAGGAATTTACGCGCTTCATGAACGCTATAGCCAAATTTGGAATCCTGGTCGTCGAAGCGATGTTCGTGGTCGGCGCGATCGGGTCGGCCGTGGTTCTCCTATGGGTTGGCGTGGAAGATGCTAGGACTATGCTGAATCACGGAGAAGAAGACGACTAGCTTCGACAGCGGATCTGGAATCGGCGCGGCTGCCGGCGAGCAGCGACCTCCAGTCTTCACTCTCACGTCGAGTACTTGCATGTCAACGTTAGGAACTCCGTCGTCGCAATCCAATCGCGTGCGCATCGTCGTGGCGACGACGGTGATGTTGACCTTTATTTCCTACTGGCGGGCCGCAGCTGTCGTCCTGAACGATCTGGGATCATCGGCCTTCTACGCGGCTGGTATCGCCGAACAGGCCATTGGCAAAACTGCGCCGTGGTTCGTACTCGGGGTGATGCTTTTCTCCTTCGCGGTGCGCGCAGTCTATGTCGAAAGCTGCTCCATGTTCGTGCGGGGCGGCGTTTATCGCGTGGTGAAGGAGGCTCTGGGAGGTACGCTGGCTAAAATCAGCGTGTCGGCGCTGATGTTCGACTACATACTGACCGGGCCGACGTCAGGCGTTTCCGCGGGACAGTACATCGCAGGGCTGGTCAACAGTATTTTCGCGACGGCCGATATGCACGGCTGGATTCCCAGCGCGGTGCATTCCCTGTTTCACGGCACTCCGCATATCAACCAGAACGCCACGGCAGTCATTCTCGCGATTGCAGTCACCCTTTATTACTGGTGGCAGAACATCAAGGGAATCGAAGAGTCGAGTGAGAAGGCGCTGCGGGTGATGGAAATCACCACGCTGATGGTGATTCTCCTGCTCGGCTGGTCCATTCTGACTCTTCTGGTTCGCCACGACTGGTATCTTCCACCCTGGCCGGTGGCGGCGAACCTGCACTTCACTTCCGAATCACTGGGATTTCTAAAGCACCACCCGGATATCCCCAAGCTGTTCGGCGTATTCGGCATTCTCATGGCTTTCGGCCACTCGATCCTGGCCATGAGTGGCGAAGAAACCCTTGCGCAGGTTTATCGCGAACTCGCCCATCCCAAACTGAAAAACCTGAAGCGTACGGCGCTGATCATCGCCGTCTACAGCTTCGTCTTTACGGGAGGAGCATCGCTTCTCGCGGTGATGCTCATCCCCGACAAGCCGCGACTCGAACTGTATAACGACAACCTGATCGCCGGGCTGGCGATGTATATGGTCGGGCCACAGATTCTCCGGCTGGTATTCCGTGCATTCGTGGTGGTCGTCGGTTTCCTGATGCTTTCAGGGGCAGTCAACACTTCGATTGTGGGTTCGAATGGCGTCCTGAACCGTGTCTCTGAAGATGGCGTCCTTACCGAGGGATTCCGCAAGCCGCACAAGAAGTACGGCACCAGTTATCGCATCGTCAACCTGATCGTGGGCTTGCAGCTGATCACGATTGTTGCCAGCCGCGGCGACGTGTACGTGCTCGGCGAAGCCTACGCTTTCGGTTTGATCTGGAGCTTCGTCTTCAACAGCCTTTCAATCCTGGTTCTGCGTTTCAAATACAAAGGAACGCGCGGCTGGAAAGTGCCGCCGAACGTAACCATTCGCGGCGTCGAGATTCCCCTGGGCCTGGCGTCAGTGCACCTGGTGCTCCTGGCGACGGCAATCGCAAACCTGTTCACAAAGTCGGTTGCGACCATCGCCGGACTCGTTTTCACGACAGTGTTGTTCCTTGTATTCACAGCTTCGGAGAAGATCAACCGCCGCCGCTTCGCCCAAACTCGCGAAGGTATGCGGGAACAATTTCAACTCCTGAAGGAAGACACCGTTGAGCGCGAAGCCATCGATATTCGGCCGGGAGGCGTCCTGGTCACGGTGCGTGATTACAACACGCTACACCACTTGCGTTGGGTTCTGCAGCGCATCGACACGAAGGAACAGGATGTCGTTGTGACCGAGGTGCGCCTCGTGGGCATGGGCGCGGCCGAATTCGATCTCTCGATGGAGCAGATATTCAGCGAGTACGAGCAAACATTGTTTACACGTGCCGTATCGATCGCCGAAAGCTTCGGCAAGCACATCTCACTGCTGGTGGTTCCGGGAAGAGATGTCTGGTCGGCGATTGTGCAAACCGCTCATTCCCTCGAAGCCTCGGTCGTCGTAGCGGGACTCTCTACGAAGATGACACCACAGGAGCAGTCCTTCTACCTGGGGCGCGCCTGGGAAGCGATGCCGGATCCCAAGCGGCAGTTTATCTTCCAGGTCGTGCGCCCGGATTTTTCGGTTGAGAATTACACCATCGGACCGCACACCCCTTCTCTGAACCCCGAAGACGTTCAGCTCACACATCGCCTGTGGCTGCAACTGACGCGCATACCGGGACTGGAAAAGTTGCACCACTCCGACATCATTTCGCTGGCGCTTGCCCGGTTGGCGCGGGACTATGCCGGCCGCGATCATGAGGACGTTGTCGCTGAGTTCAGAAGAGGCAAGGACAAGCGCTTTGGGCTTCCAACCCCCTCAATTCCCAACAAGAGACCGGCTGACTCGCTTCCAGGGAGCAAGGATTCCGCGTCCCCAATCCAATAGAGGGATAAGCATAACAATCGAAGAAGCTTGCCGTCGACGGCGTTAAGAATACGCCACAAGCAAAAGCGGCGGTTCCCTTTTCGCGGCATTTTTATGCAGCCATATATTTTTCCTCGCCCACGAAGCCCCTTTCTTTCCAAGGACTGTAAACCAACGTTTTGCGAACCCTGCTCGGATCGAGCAGATGCTGAATTCTGAGTGCTGATGCCTGGCAATAGCTTACATGTGGGGAGTGATGACGAGGAAAAAAAAACATCGCATTCTCGTCGCTTGCGGTAAATGCCCGCATTGCGATGCACAAAACGTAGTCGGCCCCGCCGACCTGGTTGCCGCCCGCGAATCGATCGCCACAGAGCACGAGATCTGGTGTCAGAACTGTTCCAGCATCTTCAAGTTGACTAGCGACCAACTCAGTGTTCGGCGGCGGACAACCAGCCTGGAGAGCTCCCCGCGCCGTATGAGGGGGCGACGCAAAGGGGAGTTCCACAGAGGCTTCGCCCCTTTGAGAAGCCGCAATCTTCCCGACACTTATTGAATGATCAGACTAAATGTTGCTGTATGAACGAGGGTTCCGCTGGTCGCCGTGACCGTGACCTTCGATGTTCCCGCCGTTGCCGTTACTCCAGCCGAGACAGTAAGAGTCGTCGTACCCGATCCTGTGACCGTCGTTGGGCTATAAGTGGCGGTTACCTTGCCAGGCAATCCTCCGACTGCGAAGTTCACCACACCGACAAAACCCGACACGCCAGAGATGTTGATGGCAATCGGCGCTTTTGAACCTCGAGTTACAGTCAAGCTGGATGCTGATGTTGCAGCGGAAAAATCGCCGGGCGAATTTACAAGCAAACTTATCGTTGCGCTCCGTGACATCGATCCACCGGCCCCTGTAATCGTGATGGGATAAGTAACCGGCAGGCTCGGTGGCTTCAGCGCCGAGGTATCGAGATTCAGCGTGGTCGATCCTCGCTCGGGAAGAGACGACGCTCCGAGAGTTGCCGTGATACCCGCAGGCACCCCACTAAGGCTCAGGTTGATTGGCCCGGTATAGTCGGCGGAGGGCGTTGTTTGCACCGTGTAGGCAAGCACAGCTCCCGGAGTGGTCACGTTTTGTGCGGGCGAAACATTCACGGAAAAATCTGGACCGGAGGCGACCTGCACGAAACTCGCTACCGATGGAACCCCTGCCGAATTCAATAAGAACAACATGTAGTAACCGGGCGGGGCGATGTTCGCGTTAGGAGGCCCGGTGATGGTCAGATCACCTGCATCAGCTGTATAGCTCAGGCCGACGAGCCGTTGGTCCATGTTAAAGGCATGAGTGACTGCCCCGGTTTTCACCAGAACGACAGAAGTAATGTCAGCAGCATTGGGAGTTTGTACGGTAAATATACTGCCATAACCGATCGTCGCCGGTGCACTTGAGATCACAGGCCGCAAGGCAGACACGGCGTTTCCGTTGTTGTCGGTAGTGAAGAGGTAAGAAGGCTGGTAAACCTCCATATGAGCTTCATAAGTAGTGCCGCTCGGATTACTTCCCGCCAGCCACACCGTGCCATCGGGCAACAACAGGGCGACCGAGTGATACAGACGGGGATAAGTGTTGGCCCCGGCGGAGGAAAACGTATTCGTAGCTGGATCGTAGAGATCGGCTTTGAGACTGGCGGTGGTTGCCTTCTCGTCGCTGGCGGAGCCTCCAACCGCCAGTATTTTCCCGTTAGGAAGCATAACCGCGTTCATCTGAATGCGCGGCTGCGACATGTTCGGCCCCCACTGCCACAGGGGGGTTGGTGCTGAAAGATCGATAAGTTCCGTCGTCGCAGTCGAAGGATTGTTGCCTCCCATGATCATTACCTGAGGTTTGTAGTTGTTCGCCGGGGTAAGCGGAAGGAGAACCGATGTGCCGTACGTCCGATTGCTGGTGTAATTCGTGGTGGCAATGACTCCCGACCAGCTATGAGTGGCGGGGAAGTAGTAGCGCGATTGTGGAGTCCAACCCGAGTAAAAAACGTTGCCGTTCGGCAAGACGTGGAGACGAGGATAAAACGGCGGAGTCCACGGCATCTTGTATTGCTGGCTCCAGGAGCTGGTGTGCGGAGAAAAAATCTCGATGTTGAGATTCGTGCCGCTGACCTCCATGCGTCCTGAGACCGTCATGATCGTCCCGTCGGGCAACGTTTGAAGAGTCGGATACCAGCGTCCATGCGCCATCCGGGGCAGGCTGGTGAAGGTTTCCGTGACCGGATCGAACACCGCTGCCTCAGCGGAACCGAGGAAGGATGGGTTGTACTGTATTGTGCCTCCGTCGATCAGTGGACGACCGTCGGGCATGATCGTCATCCCATTGCAAAACATGTCGAAGCTCACAAGTTGTGTGGTAATCGTGTTGGCCTGCGGATCCCACAGCGCGGCACGATAAGTGGTAGTGGTCTGGTTTCCTCCGGACCCTGACACCACCAGAACCTTTCCCGAATTCAACAGCGCGGCATGGAGAGGATTGATCGGCATCGTGTACGGGAGCGTCGTCCAGCGACCCTGTACGTTCGCCTGTGCAGAACAGAAAACGGAGAGCGCAATCACCGAGAGCGGGATTCGAAGAAAAAAACTCAGAGGCGAGAACTTGATCCGTGCCATGTTACCCCCTTGGAAAATTCACGTTCCAAGACCGTAGGACATGCGTGGAGTCAGGCGGGTTGGGGAAGCCGCGCGGTGGGGGAAACCTGATGCTAACCGACCCTCAACAAACGCTTGCGCGATTATGACCCTTTCCAAACAGACCGTCCACCGGGAGTTTTGCACAGGTCTGCAAAGTTCTGCGCACCTGGCAAAATCTCAAAACTCTTGATTAGTTGCCAGTATGGGGTTTCAGGGTTGCCGGCACCTGACCTGCACTTTCTCGTGCACTCAAAAGCGACTACACTGGCTCGGCTATGTCTCATCCCGTGCAGCCCAACATCAAGTTGAGCCAGGCCGCCAGCTATCGCGAAAACTACGCCAACAGTGTCCAGGTAAGAGTGAATGTGTGGGATTTCTTTCTGGTGTTCGGCACACTACAGCAGCAAACCGAAAGCGAGGTGGAAATCACCAATTTCCAGGGCGTCTACGTGAGCCCGCAGCAGGCGAAAGCACTGCTTTCGATCCTGCAGCAGAACGTGGCTCAATACGAGAACGCCTTTGGCGAAATCAAACTGGACCCGCGCATGGCAGCCCCCGGACCAGTCCACTAGCGTGGGCGCGGAAGATGCAGCGCGCAAAGTGACGCCGCTGTGGCGGAACAATGCACTGCTCTTTGTCCTGATCTTCGTTGGCATCTTTCTCTTACACACTCCCCTACTATCCGTGTCGTACGTCTGGGACGAGGCGGGATACTACGTCCCGGCGGCGCGTGACTTGCTGACAGGCAGCCTGATACCCCAGACAACTGTCAGCAACGCACATCCTCCTCTAGTGATGGCCTGGCTGGCTTTGTGGTGGAAGATCGTGGGCTATGCCCTGCCCGTGACTCGTACCGCAATGCTTGCGATTGCCGCCTTCACGCTGCTGGGAGTGTTTCGCCTGGCGGAGAGAGTCGCGAATACGCAAGTCGCAATTGCCGTGATGATCTGCACCGCTATTTACCCAGTCTTCTTTGCGCAGAGTTCTCTGGTTCACCTGGACTTGGCGGCTGCGGGATTCACCCTATGGGGTTTGCGATCTTACATAGAGGACCGTCGAGCCGCGACCGCGATCTGGTTTTCTCTCGCCAGCGTAGCAAAGGAAACGGCCATTTTCGCTCCTTTGGCGCTGTTAGCCTGGGAACTGATTCGCCCAGTGCTGGGGAAAAACGGCGAGGCTCTGCGCCTCAGTCCTGCAGCTGGCGGAAGACTTCTTTCCTTGACGATACCTGCGCTTCCGCTCGCAATCTGGTTCGCGTACCACTATCAACGAAAAGGGTATGTGTTCGGTAATCCTGAATTTTTCCAGTACAACGTGGCAGCAACGCTCAATCCGCTTCGCATTCTTTTGGCAGGTGGTTTGCGAGTTTGGCAGCTTACCGGTTACATGCACCTGTGGCTTCTCACCTTGGCAACGGCGTTGGCAATGCTTCTTCCGCCGCAGAAAGGAGATGAATCACAGACGCGGCCGCGAATTGCAATCCCCATCCAGATAGTTTTCTTGCTGCTGATCGTTACGTATCTTGCTGCAATGTCGATGGTTGGTGGCGCTGTGCTGGCACGCTATCTGCTTCCTGTGCTGCCGCTGGGCATCGTGATCTGTGTCTCAACGCTGTGGCGCCGAGTGCGTTATTGGGGACCCGTTGTCGCCGTCGTGGTACTGGCTTTCGCTGCGGCGCTGTTCGTAGACCCGCCGTATGGTTTTCCGTTCGAAGATAATCTTGCCTATCACGACTATGCGATCCTGCATCAGAATGCAGAAAGGTTCCTTGAGGCGCGATATCCGATGGCCCGTGTTCTCACGGCATGGCCTGCATCGGACGAGATTACGAGGCCATACCTCGGCTATGTAACGCGTCCCCTGCGCGTTCTTCGGATTGAGAACTTCTCACTGCAGGAGTTGGCCTTCGCTTCCGAAGCTCGATCAGAATTTGATGTTGTCCTGGTGTTCTCGACCAAGTACCTGCCTCCGAATGCTCTTGTAACTCGATGGCCGCGGTGGGAGCGACTGCAAACGAGATTCTTCGGTTTTCATCGCGACCTTCCGCCGGAGGCAGTTGCCAGCTTATTGGGTGGACAACTGGTCTACAACTGGGGGGTGCGCGGGCAATGGGTAGGAATCATCGTCATGGAAAGGGTATATGAGGCGAACTCCAGGAGTAAAAGCCTGGAGACCGAACAATCACTCCTCGTTTCCTCTGTCGGACCCGTCTCTCATTTGGCCAACAAGTGACAGGAGTGAGTTTTTACGATCAGCCAGACTTCTCGTCCAGGCTGAAGGTGGAGTGAGTCGCGCGCGGCCAGCGTGAGATGAACATCCATTTCCACACCGCAATCTACCTTCGCCGTGACGATTACATCCCTTTGTTCCAACGCGAGGATGCTGCCGCGCAGAATATTGCGGGCGCTGATGCCCACCGGTTCCAAGTTTGCCAGCAGAATATCCCCGGCACTGATCGCCACGCGCACTATCGAGCCGACATCAGCCTTGATGAGAGGAGTTTCCAGATGCACAGAACTGCCCGCCAAATCGCAAGTCATGGTGCCGCGCTCTTCGTGGAGTGAACTCACCCGGGCATCGAAAATGTTCTCGAACCCGGCAAGTTGCGCCACCAGTTCCTGCCGGGGCGCACGCATGACTTCATGCGGCGTGCCCTGGGCGATGATGCGCCCATTCTCGATGACCAGCACCCTGTCCCCCAAGGCGAATACTTCCTCCCGGCTGTGGGTGACATAAAGGATCGGAATCCCGTGCAGCAGATTCCAATTGCGCAAGTCTTCGAGGATGTTCGATTTGGTCGCGACATCGAGAGCGGCCAGTGGTTCATCCAGCAGCAGAATGCGCGGATCGGTCACCAGAGAGCGGGCTAGGGCGACGCGCTGCCGCTCCCCACCCGAGATTTTATCGGGTCGCTGATCTGCGAGATGAGCGATCCGAAAGGATTCAAGAATTGTCGTGCTCCTCTGTCTGCGTTCCTTCGCCGCCAGTCGCGTCAGACCATATTCAAGATTGCTTGCCACGCTCAGGTGGGGGAAGAGAAAGAGATTCTGGAAGACGTAACCAATCTGCCGCCGCGCCACGCTCAGGTTTAGGCGCTTTTGAGAATCGAAGAGAACGTTGTCGCCGACTGCGATCCGTCCTGATTCCGGTGTGGCCAATCCTGCGACGCAGTCAAGAAGTGTGGTCTTGCCCGCGCCGGATGGGCCGAAGAGGATCGTGATTCCTGAGGGCACTTGGAATTCTGGGGAGAGCACAAAATCCCTGGCGCCGCGAAGAGTCTTTTGGAACCGAACCTCGAGCTTTTCACCGAGATCGTTCGCTTGACTGGGCACGCTAGATAGCTTTTCTGACGATGTTCTTATTTCCATCCGCCTATCGTCCAGACTCTTCGATTCATCGCATAAACCGCAGACAATGCTGCAAAGGCGACAATTACCAAGACGAGCGCCGCCTGGTTGGCGGACACGTAATTTGACGCCTGGACCTGGTCATAGATATCGATGGATACCGTTCGTGTAACACCGGGAATGTTCCCACCTACCATCAAGACCACACCGAACTCTCCCATCGTATGAGCGAAGCTCAAAGCCACACCTGTCACGAGTCCGGGAAGAGACAAGGGCAGGAGGATCCGAAAGAACGTTCTAAGCCTGGATGCGCCGAGCGTGGCCGAAGCGGCCAGTAACCCTCTGTCGACGCTGGCGAGTGACGCCGCAAGCGGTTGAACCGCGAAAGGCAAGCTATAGAGGACGGACCCGACGATCAGTCCTTCGAATGTAAAGGCAAGCGCATGCCCGGTAAGGGCCTCCCATCCTCGTCCGAGCGGGCCCTGGGGACCAAGCGCGACCAGCAAATAGAAGCCAAGCACGGTGGGCGGCAACACAATCGGCAACGCCACGACTGCTTCGGCCAAGAATTTCCAGCGCCAGCGCGTATACGTAATCCAGTACGCCAGCGGTAGCCCGATCAGAACCAGAAGCACGGAGACAACTGCCGCCAGCTTGACCGTCAGCCAAAGTGCATGCCAATCCATTGATGTCCCCTGTCTGCTCCCTAAATTCTCGTGTAAGTCAGTAGTCCCAAAAGATTAGCGATTTTATCCGGAGCCGGAAAAGCTTGTCAGAATTTTGTTTGGGGGAGTCGCGGTAGAAGGGTAGTGGCGTAACCGTTCCCATATTGGTACGCTTTCCCGCAACGGCAAGGGTTTTTGCGTTTGACACCCAATTGGTGGGCTCCGAATACTACAAAGTGCGCAGTCCCCGAGAAACTGAATCACCGAGAATGAATCTACGCGTTCGGGTTGGCTTTTGCCAGAGTGCACGGTACCTGTTCGAGTATCAGGCGCGGCCGAAAGCTGACAAGCCTCGCCGTTCTGATCTTTCTGGCGCTTGTGCTGACTTCCTGTGGTGGGGGAGGAAATACCGGAGGAGGAGCGCCGCCACCTCCACCGCCGGGCACTCCTGCGGGCTCCTACACGGTGACGGTGAATGCGTCCGAAGCGTCGGGATCGGCCACGGTCCAGCACTCAACCCCGGCCGGCCTGACCGTGCAGTAGCATCAACCAGTCGTCCGCACCACCACTGGTTGCCAAAGCAGCAGGCTTTGATATCGAATAGCTCCTTCCCATGCCCGGCAAAGACTACGACGTAATCATCATCGGCGGGGGGATAGTCGGTCTATCGACGGCGCTGCAAACTACGCGCCGCTTCCCTCGACTGCGACTGCTGGTCGTGGAAAAAGAAGATGCGATTGCACGTCACCAGAGCGGCCACAACAGTGGCGTGATTCATTCGGGCATCTACTACAAACCAGGTTCCATCAAAGCGCGCTCGTGTGTCGAAGGCGCAGCGGCGATGGCCGAGTTCTGCCAGGAGCACGGAGTCCCTTACGAGATATGCGGCAAGGTGATCGTCGCCACGCAGCAAGAGGAAGTACCGCGGCTGCAAGAATTGCTGGAGCGCGGGAAAACGAATGGCCTGGCCGCTTTGCGTATGCTCAGAGCGGAGGAGATTCGCGAGATTGAGCCCGCCTGTCGCGGCGTGCAGGGCATACACGTTCCGAGTACCGGCATAACCGATTATGCGGTGGTCTGCGCCAAGTTTGCGGAACTCATCGTGAAAAACGGCGGCGAGATTCTGACCGGTTGCAAAGTCAGAGGAGTAACAGAGAAAAATAGCGAACTGGTGATCAAGACAACACAAGAAGACCTTGTCACGCGGAGTGCGGTGAACTGTGCAGGGCTCCATAGCGACCGCGTCAGTCGCCTGTCAGGCAGTAAACCTGACATGCAGATCGTGCCGTTCCGGGGTGAATACTACGACCTGATTCCCGAGCGGCGTCATCTGGTGCGGAACCTGATTTATCCCGTGCCCAATCCCCGCTTTCCTTTTCTTGGAGTGCATTTCACCCGCCGCATCCACGGCGGCGTCGATGCCGGACCCAATGCTGTTCTGGCTTTCAAGCGTGAGGGCTATCACAAGAGCGACTTCAGCTTGAGAGATTTCTGGGCCGAGTTCACGTTTCCGGGATTGTGGCGCATGGTGGGCAAAAATTGGCAGACGAGCATCGGAGAGTTTTACCGCTCCTTGAGTAAGCGCGCTTTTGTCGCGGGGTTGCAGAGCCTGATGCCGGAAATCCGCGAGTCCGACCTGGTTCCGGGAAGCGCAGGTGTACGGGCGCAGGCTATGCGCGGAGATGGGTCCCTAGTCGACGATTTTCAGTTCACTTGCTCACGAAAAATGCTGAACGTCTGCAATGTTCCCTCCCCCGCCGCGA
>Ga0126372_10000489_pt1 | contig 13877 bp, 9 predicted proteins | sample PanSoiMetaPlot_6_FD_92762 | JGI IMG/M metagenome (GOLD analysis project Ga0126372, IMG submission 92762) | Tropical forest soil microbial communities from Panama - MetaG Plot_6 | ecosystem: Environmental > Terrestrial > Soil > Tropical forest > Bulk soil | place: Panama | collected 2016-02-17
ACTATCTGCAAATGCTCCGCGACAATGGCCTCGACACGCTGCCCGGCACAGCGGCCGAAATTCTCGACGACCAGGTTCGAGAAATTCTTTCGCGTAACAAGCTCTCCACCAGCCAGTGGCGCGAGGTGATCACCACCGCTCACGGTCTTGGCATTCGCTCAACGTCCACATTGATGTACGGACATGTCGAAACCCCCGAGCACTGGGTGAACCAGCTCCTGCTCCTTCGCGAAATTCAAGCGCAGACCGGAGGCTTCACGGAGTTTGTTCCGCTGGGTTTCGTGCACCAGAACACGCTTCTGTTTCACCAGGGCTTAGCCCGCTCGGGGCCAACGCTCGCGGAACATCTCAAGATTCACGCTCTTGCCCGCATCATGCTCGCCGGCTCGATTAATAACATCCAGGTTTCATGGGTGAAGCTGAACCGCAACCTCTCGCAGCTATGCCTGCACGCCGGTGCCAATGACTACGGCGGCACGCTGATGGAGGAGAACATCTCGCGTGAAGCTGGGGCAACTGCTGGCCAGTACACCAGTCCGGAGCAATTCCAGAATCTGATTCTTGAAGCCGGCCGCATTCCCGCCGAACGCAATACCACCTACTCGCGTATCAATATCAAAACGCCGCTCGAAAACCTGACCAGCGAACATGCAATGATCCCGGAGTTTGCTTGAGCCGGACGATCGCGATCCTAGGCGGCACCGGTCCTGCCGGAACTGGCTTGGCTCTCCGCTGGGCGCGCGCCGGAGAATCCATCATCATCGGATCGCGCAGCGCCGAGCGTGCACGCGAGGCAGCCGCCAAGGTCTCCGAGAGAGCTGGCTCCGGGGCAAGAGTCACCGGAGACTCGAACGCGAATGCCTGCGTAGCCGCTGACTTGCTTGTGCTCACGGTGCCTTTCGAGAGCCAAGCGGCTTTGCTGAAAGAACTCAAGCCATCATTCAAGTCCGGCAGCATCCTGGTTGACGCCACAGTCCCGCTCGCTGCCAGCATCGGCGGCCGCGCTACTCGCACACTTGGTGTCTGGCAAGGTTCCGCAGCTCAGCAGACAGCTGAACTCGTCCCCAAAGGCGTAACGGTAGTCGCTGCTTTCCAAAACTGTTCTGCCGACGTTATGAACGGCGACGACCAAGTCGAGTGCGACGTGATCGTGTGCAGCGACGACCCGGCGGCAACAGAAACTGTGTGCGAACTCGCCTCAAAAATTCCAGGAATACGTGCGATCGACGGCGGCAAGTTGGAGAATGCGCGCATAGTCGAGCAAATTACTGCGCTGCTGGTCGGATTCAACATTCGCCACAAGGGACACGGGGGCATCCGGATCACCGGCTTGCCGGGTACAGCGTATCGGTCATCGAAGTAAAAGCAGTCGCCAGGCTAAAACTTCTTTTCAGCGCAGAAACACAGAGTTACAGAGTAATCAAAAAACGAATCTGCTCCCTGTGAGTCTGTGTCTCTGTGGTGAAATCAGCAGTAGAAAACTCGGTACCCACAGCCGGTTCGCGTCATCTTAGAGTCACGCTTCAGAACGTGCTGTCGTCCGGAAAGCAAGTGGCTCGCATGAGCAATGGCACACAAAACGGCGCCGTCATCGAGATGCGTAACGTCGCCTACCGCTTTCCGGGCGGGCCGTCGCTACTCAATGATCTGAACCTCCAGGTACACCGCGGAGAGACGCTCATCCTGCTGGGACGCAGCGGCTCAGGAAAGACAACGACGCTCAAGCTGATCAACGATCTTGTTTCGCCAACCGAGGGCGATGTTCTCGTCGAAGGCCGCGCGACGCGCGATTGGGATCGCATTCGCCTGCGCCGCGGTATCGGATACGTCATTCAGGAATCGGGCTTATTTCCTCATTTCACCGTCGAGCGGAATATCGCGCTCGTTCCCACCATTGAAAACTGGGAGCCTGAGCGCATACGCAAGCGCGTCGCGGAACTGATGCAGCTTGTCGGTCTCGACCCCGGTCTGGCAGCGCGCTATCCCAAAGAGCTTTCCGGCGGACAACGCCAACGCGTCGGAGTTGCACGGGGGCTTGCGGCCGATCCGCCCATCCTGCTTATGGACGAGCCTTTCGGCGCACTCGATGCCATCACGCGCGCCGAATTGCAGAAGGAATTCTTGGCGCTGCAACAGCGCTTGCAAAAAACGGTCGTGTTTGTGACCCATGATCTACGTGAAGGTCTGCTCCTCGGAACACGTATCGCACTGATGGAGGGAGGCCGCTTGGTCGTGGCCTTGGCGACTTCAGACTTCGCAGCGTCGAAAGATCCGCTGGTTCAGCAGTACATGGACGCGTTCGGAACACCCATCCCAGAGAAGAGGATTTAGGCAATGAACGTATTTCAGTTCATCGCGGAAAACTACCAACAGCTGCTAGGGGCGACTCTAGACCACCTTGGGATGGTCGTCGCTTCTACGCTGCTGGCTATATTGATTGGCATCCCGCTGGGTATTTTGATTACGCGGCGGCCAGGGTGGAGCAAAGCCATTCTCGGAGGCGCGAACGTCATGCAGACGATCCCCAGCCTCGCCCTGTTTGGATTTCTCCTGCCCGTGCCCTGGATCGGCGCGCGCTCCTGGCGTCTCGCCATCCTCGCTCTCACGCTTTACGCATTGCTGCCGCTCATTCGTAACACTTATGCAGGCATCAGGGGCGTCGATCCGGCGGTGGTTGAAGCTGGACGTGGCATGGGCATGACAGACCGACAACTGCTGTTTCGAGTGGAGCTTCCCTTGGCGCTGGGCATCATCATCGCAGGTGTGCGCGTGGCCACAGTGATCTCGGTTGGCCTTGCAACCATTGCGGCATTCATCGGAGCTGGCGGGTTAGGGCAGTACATTTATCGCGGAGTAGCAATGGTAAACAATCAAATCATTCTTGCGGGCGCAATCCCCGCCGCCGCGCTGGCGTTGCTCGCCGACTTCACTCTTGGTTGGGTCGAGCGCCGTCTGAGCCCGAGCTGAGACTTCTGCCCGCTAGCCTATGTCGCCGAAGAATTTTCTGTTTCTCATGCCGCTCTTGACGCTGGTTGCCTGCGGCCCGCCGCGCGAAGACCGTATTGTCATCGGATCGAAAAACTTCACGGAGCAGGCCATCCTGGGAGAAATCTTTGCGCAGCGTCTGGAAGCAAAAACTAATCTGCACGTCGAACGAACCTTCTATCTCGCGGGAAGCTTTATCTGCCATCAGGCAATGCTATCTGGAAGGATCGATATTTATCCCGAGTACACAGGCACGGCATTAACCGCGGTCCTCAAGGAGAAGCCGGAAGGCGCGCAGCAGGCAGTCTATGATCGCGTCAAGTCTGAATATACTCGCCGTTTCGATTTCGTACTCGGTCCACCTCTCGGCTTCGACGACACATTCGCGATTGTCATTCGCGGAGAAGACGCTCGCGGTCTGAAACTGCAAACCCTTTCCCAGGCCGCTGCTTACACACCGCAGTGGCGACCCGGGTTCGGCTACGAGTTCATGGAACGCCCCGATGGATATAAAGGACTCGTTGCAGCGTACGGCTTCAAGTTCGCCGCCGCTCCGCGCATCATGGATCTCGGCCTGCTGACGCGTGCTTTGAAAGAAAAGCAGGTTGACCTGATCGCCGGCAATACCACCGATGGTTTAATTCCCGCACTCGATCTCGCGGTGTTGCAAGACGACCGCAATTACTTCCCGCCCTATGAGGCAGTCGCCGTTATGCGCCAGGAAACAATTTCCCGCCACCCTGAAGTCGCGCGCGCGCTCGATGATCTGGCAGGAAAAATCTCGGACCAGGACATGCAACGGTTGAACTACGCTGTCGACGGGAATCATCGCGACATTAAAGAAGTAGTGCGCGAATTTCTTCACACCAAGGGGCTGCAATAGTTTAATTCGCCGCGCACACATCAACCGACTCATACTCCGTAACCAGAATAGAATTGTTCCCCCGATGCCGAATCAAGACCTGGACGCAACCTGGAAGTATCACAACGGTACCAAGCACTCTTACCTTAGCCTGCGCGCCCACCCGCATTTCCTCGATTGGGAGAACAAGCCGCTTCTCTTCAAGATCTATCCAACGTTAGAAGTAACCCGCCTTCCCAAGGATTTTCGTCAGACCGGAGTGTCGGCGCTCTCAGCTGTCGCAAGTCCCGGTATTACCGCAAGAGGAAAGAAGATTCCAACCCTCGAAGACGTCGCTCAACTCCTCTTCTTTTCTGCCGGAGTCACGCGCAGCAAAAAGTTTCCCGGTGGTGAAACTTTCTTTCGCGCTGCCGCCTGTACCGGAGCGCTCTATGAAATCGAACTTTATCTCGTCTGCCAGGATCTGCCCGAGTTGCCCGCTGGCGTCTATCACTTCGGTGCCGCGGAGTTCGGCCTGCGTCAACTACGTGCGGGCGACTACCGCAAGGTTGTCATCGATGCAACGAGAGCCGAAAAGACAGTCTCGCATGCCCCGCTCATCGTGATCTGCACCGGAACGTACTGGCGCAACGCCTGGAAATACCGCTCACGTACATACCGCCATTTCGGCTGGGACAACGGCACAATCCTTGCTAATGCACTCGCGATGAGTACTGCTCTGGGATTGCCGGCCAAAGTCGTTGCAGGATTCGTGGATCAACAGATCAATTCTTTGCTTGATCTGGACTCAAGAAAGGAAGTCGCCTTCTCAACGCTTGAGGTTGGCTACTCGAAATCGCGTCCGTCACCGGCGAAGCAGATCACTCCGCTCCAATTGCCGACAGTGGCCTATTCCAAGGAGGAAGTGGACTACCCCGCCATGCGGCAGATGCACGAAGCATCAAGCCTGCTCGATCCGAAACAAGTCAAGGAATGGCGAGACAGAAGTCCGAAAATCGCTGTTCCCGATGCCCGCGGAAAGCTTTTCGCTCTCAAGCCGCTCTCGAAGAACGACATCCCATTCGATTCGATTGAGCAAGTTATCCAACGTCGAGGTTCAACGCGCAAGTTTGGCCGCCAGTCGCTCTCGTTCGCGCAGCTCAGCACCCTGCTCGACTACGCAACTCGCAACGTCCCCGCAGACTTCCTGAAGAAGTCGGGTAAGCTCCTGAACGATCTCTACCTAATCGTGCACAACGTGGAAGGCTTGCCCCCCGGCGCCTACTTTTTTCGGCGAGAAGACAAACAACTTGAGCTTCTGAAAGAGGGAAACTTTCGCGACCGCGCCGGCTACTTGGGTTTGGAGCAAGAACTTCCAGCCGATGCGAGTGTCGACTTCTTCTTCCTTGCGGATCTCACAAGAATCCTCGGTGCTCTCGGAAATCGCGGATACCGTGCAACCCAACTGGAAGCAGGAATTGTTGGTGGGAAATTGTATCTGGCCGCATACGCGCAGAAATTCGGCGCGACAGGTCTTACCTTCTACGATGATGACGTAGTCAACTTCTTCGCGCCGCATGCCAAGGGCAAGAGCGCAATTTTCTTAGTCGCTTGCGGACACACTGATAAAACTTAGATGCGGGTGCTGCGATTCAAGTTGCAGAATTCGAAAGAAATCTCCGTTGTGTTATTGATGTTCGCCCACGCACTTCAGATTTTGGAATGTCAAGATATGTGATGACGAATGTCACGATCGTTATCGATTACACATCCTTTACAGTCGTTGTCTAACCTTCTCGAAACACTCAACCACAAATCTTGACACCGAAGTGGAACGCTCCGTGCACTTAGACATGTCGAGTGAAGAGCGTGTTGTCGCATACCCAAAAATCTGTAGTAGTCGAAAAGCGGTCACTTCGCGATCGTTGCAAAGTGTCACCGCGAATTGTCGCCATCGGTTGCTCGGTAGTTGTGCTCACCTGTAGCCTCGCAACTCCTCTTGCCGCCCGTAAACCGGCGGGCTCGAAGAGCAACAGCGCTCATCCAGGAAAAATTCTCCGCACAGCTCTGCCCGACGAGAGTCGCGGCGCAGACGGAAATTCGGTCACTCTCGGAACTCCTCGTGTCGTGCACGCAATATTGCGCGTTCACGGTCGGGAAAGCGTTACTTCCCAGCGAATCACACCGATTCCTTCCGTCCTCTACATGCGTCCTGCTTCTGACCGTGCTCCGCCGCGGTCTTAGCAAAACGAGATTTCTGCCTTAATTTTCCGCTCCGTCGCTTCGACAGGGCAGCGCCTCTTTCCAGTCACGCTGCACGTCGAGGTCAACCTTCCATTAAGCCTATCGGAGGTTTGTAATGCGTTTTCGCAGTTGCACGATCTTCTTGATACTGGCCATGTTGGTCGCAGGCCAGAGCACGTGGGTATTTGCGCAGTCGCTCACTTCGGGCGATCTCGGAGGCACGGTCACGGATCCATCCGGTGCCGTCGTCCCCAATGCATCGGTCACGCTGAAGAGCATTGAGTCTGGCGCGACACAGACCCGCACCACCAACGCCCAGGGCTACTACCGATTTCAATTGTTGAGCCCGGGCACGTATACCGTCTCTGTAACAGCGTCGGGCTTTCAGTCAACGCAGCAACAGGCGACCATCACTGTCGGACAAGCTGCAACCGTAAACATCCCGCTTGCTCTCGGCGCCGCCAGCCAGACCATCGAAGTCTCGGCGGGCGCAGAAGCTGTTCAGTCTGAGAATGCTGAAATCTCGACCACTATCACACAACAGCAGATCTCTCTCACACCAAATCCCGGCAACGACCTGAGCTACATCGTCCAGACCGCTCCGGGCGCTGTGATGAACACGCAGGCTGGGTATGGGAACTCTGCCACGTTTGGATTGCCGGCGACGTCGAACCTCTTCACCGTCGACGGCATGAACGAGAATGATCCCTTCTTGAACCTCAACAACTCAGGTGCGACGAACCTGTTGCTCGGCAAGAACGACATTCGTGAAGCAACTGTCGTTAACAACGGTTACTCCGGCCAGTACGGTGGACTCGCCGGTGCCAACGTCAACTACGTCACGCGCTCAGGGACGAACACCTGGCATGGCAATGCCGAATACTTCTGGAACGGCCGCGTCATGAATGCAAATAACTACTTCAACGTTCAAGGTGATGTCCCGCGCCCATTCGTGAATGCCAACCAGTGGGCCGCTTCGGTTGGAGGGCCGATCCGCAAAGACAAGACCTTCTTCTTCGTGAACTATGAAGGGCTTCGTGTTGTGCTACCCACCACTACAGCGGTAAACATTCCCAGCCCGCAATTCCAGGCGGCCACGTTGGCGAACCTGGGAACTAACAGCCCGCAGTCGGTTCCGTTCTACCAGAACATGTTCAACCTCTGGCAAAATGCCAACGGTGCTTCAGGCGCGCAGAACATTCTGCAGAATGGTACCGACCCCAATACGGGCAACATTATTTCTGGCCCCGGCTGCGGTTCGTTCACAGGCCTCGGCGATACCACGACACCATGCGCGTTGCAGTTCCACTCCACCGCAGGCAACTTCACGCATGAGTACCTAATCACCGCCCGTGTGGATCAGAACATCGGCTCGAACGATCGTCTGTTCGCTCACTTCCGCACCGACCATGGAGTGCAAGCGACGTACACCGATCCCATCAACCCGGTGTTCGACGCGGTAAGCACTCAGCCACAGTATGAGGGACAGTTGCAGGAGAACCACACCTTCGGCGCGTCGATGGTGAATCAGTTCATCCTCAGCGGCTCGTGGTACAGTGCCATCTTCTCCACCGCCAACCTGGCAGCATCCACGCAAACGATGCCGTTTCGCGTAAGCCTGTCCGGCGGTGCGTTCTATCCTCTCGGTCGAAACCTGGACGTTTGGCCTCAAGGACGCAACGTTAGTCAGTACGGCATAGTCGACGATCTCTCGTGGCAGAAGGGAAGTCATTCCCTGAAGTTCGGCCTGAATTTCCGCCGCAACGACATCACCGACTACTCGCCCGGCATCGGTAGCATCGGTTTTAGCTTTGGCGATAGCCTGCAGTCTTTCTTCAACGGCAATGGCGACAACTTCCTGCAAAACTTCGCCGTGCGTCCAACCCAGCCCGTCGCTCTCTACGCTCTCGGCTTTTACGCGCAGGACGAGTGGGCGGTCCGACCAAATCTGAAGCTCACTCTCTCGTTGCGTGGCGATCACAACTCTAACCCGGTGTGCAAGACGAATTGCTTCGCCCGTCTCGACAATTCGTTCCTGGCGATCGACCATTCGGTCGACACCCCGTACAACCAGACCATCCACACCGGGCTGAACCAGGCTCTCGCCAACTACACCAACATCAGCTGGCAACCCAGGTTCGGCTTTGCGTGGAGCCCGTTCGGCTCCGGCCGCAATACCGTGATCCGAGGTGGATTCGGGCTATTCACCGATGCGTTCCCGGCAACCATCGCCGACAACCTGCTCAACAACTCCCCCCTGAACAATCCGTTCCAGGTGGGAACAGCGGCGTTGTCTCCCGATGTTGCAGGCAACCAGGCGTCGCTGGCGGCGGGTGCTAACACGTCGTTCGTGCAGGGCTTTGCGGCAGGGCAAACCCTCGCGCAGATCCAGGCCTCGAATCCATTCTTCGTGGTGCCCTCCTTCACCAACGCGGCGCACCGCATCATTGCCCCGCAATACCAGGAGTGGAACCTCGAGGTCCAGCATGGTTTCGGGCGGGCGACCACGGTCTCATTGAACTACGTGGGTAATCACGGAGTCCACGAAGCTGTGCAGAATCCCGGCCTGAATGCTTTCTGTGACGGAGTCACCCCCGATCCCGCGGATAGCTGTCTCGCCGCCTTCGGAGGCACCGCTTTTGCGGGTCTGCCGACGGCTCCGCTCGATCCGCGCTTCGGAACTATCAACGAAGTCTCAACCATCGCCAACTCCAACTACAACGGTCTGACCGCGTCGTTGCGCCACCAGTTCCACTCGTTGCAGGTGCAAGCGAACTACACCTGGAGCCACGCGCTCGATGAAGTCTCGAACGCTGGCTTCCTGCCCTACACCTTCAACACCAACACCAGCGTGCTGAGCCCACAGGATCCGTTCAACCTGCGCGGCAACTACGGCAATGCTGACTACGACGTGCGTCATTACTTCAGCTTCAACTACGTGTGGGACATCCCGCGCTTTTGGGGTCCGCGAGCAGTCTTCGGTGACTGGACTGTCTCCGGCACCATCTTCGCCCGCAGCGGCCTGCCCTTTACAGTGGTGGATAGCAATGCAACCTCGATCCTGGCGTCGAACAACTTCGGTGGCGTTCTCAACGGAACAGGCGCTTTTGTTTTCGCCAACTACCTTGGCGGAGCGCCGTCATCGTGCAGTTCGTCGGCCGTGAACACGCCGTGTTTCACGTCGGCCATGTTCTCGCCCGCGACGGATGGTTTAGGCGTCCAACGCCGTAACCAGTTCTACGGGCCGAAGTATTTCGATACTGACTTCACGGTGATGAAGAACTTCCACATCCCGCACTGGGAGGCAGGCAAACTCGGCGTGGGCTTGCAGTTCTTCAATCTCTTCAACCATCCGAACTTTGATCAACCGGTCGGAGATGTCTCGAATCCGAGCTTCGGTTCGATCATCACAACCGTGAGCACACCGACTTCGATCCTCGGATCGTTCCTGGGGGGCGACGCCTCCCCACGGCTGATCCAGGTCAAGGCCTCGCTCACGTTCTAGAACTCTGTCGCACTCACGGGCGATCCCGAAAGATCGGGATCGCCTTTTTTCTCCGTACTCCGTCCTGGGTGCCATCCTTACCGTGTGTGCCACATCACCGTCACAAGTGATCCGCGTCACACGCATAGCGGACCCCCAAAGGCCATAATTTTTCTGGATTCGGGAGTGCTCTTCACTCCCTTGGTGGGGGTCTTTGTCGTGGCCAAAGGTCGCGTTTCCATCGTCGTTGAGCGCTGCAAGGCATGCGGGTTTTGCGTAGAGTTCTGTCCTACGAAAGTCCTTGCGCTCTCCTCAGCTTTCAATTCCAAGGGCTATCACCCGCCGCATGTCGTCGCCCCGGAGAAGTGCAGCGGTTGCGACTTGTGCGGGATGTACTGCCCCGACTTCGCAATCTATGGCCAGCGCCTGCCGGCTCAGAAGGAGTCCACGTCAAGCAATCTTCGCGCGGAGGTGGCCCGTGAAAGCTGATCCGCGTGGAGTCCTTACCGGCACGCACTTCCTCGACGGCGACCACGCGTGTTGCGAAGGGGCTTTAGCCGCTGGCGCGAGATTTGCCGCTGGATATCCGATCACTCCCTCCACCGAAGTTGTCGAACGCTTCGCAGCGCGCGTCCCGGTCGTGGGTGGAACCTTCATCCAGATGGAAGACGAACTCGCCGCCTCGATCACCCTGCAAGGTGCGGTCTGGGGAGGCGCCAAGGCCTTCACCGTGACTTCCGGCCCCGGCTTCTCACTGATGATGGAACACATCGGCTATGCGGCCATGACCGAGACGCCGTGCGTGTTCGTCGACGTGCAGCGCGGCGGCCCGTCCACCGGCCTTCCGACCTTGCCTGCCCAGGCTGACATGATGCAGGCGCGCTGGGGTTCACATGGCGATTACGAAATCATCGCGCTCTGCCCCAACTCCCCCCAGGAATGCTTCGACCTCACAGTGGCGGCGTTCAACTTCGCCGAAGAATTCCGCGTACCAGTGATGCTGATGATGGATGAGGTTGTCGGTCACATGACCGAGAAAGTCGTGATCCCGCTATCCGACGCAATCGAAGTCGTTCCCCGTCGCCACACACGCAAGGCTGCAGACGAATATCTGCCATACAGCACGAACGGCGACGGCGTCCCCGAAATCGCACACGCTGGCGAAGGCTACCACTTTCACGTCACGGGGCTGACTCACGATGAGCGCGGTTATCCCAACATGACGCCCCAGACGCAGGACAAGCTGATCCGGCGCCTGCAAAGCAAGATTCACGATGCCGCCGACCGCATCACTCTGCTCGAAGAAGATGGGTTGGAGGGCGCCGACGTAATCGTTGTGTCCTACGGCATCACGTCCCGCGTTGCGCAGCGCGCGATTGAACTTGCTCGCGAGAGTGGTTTGCGTGTGGGAAAGCTTCGTCTGATCACCTGCTGGCCGTTTCCAGAGAAGCGCATTCGCGAACTCGCAGCTACTGCGAAAGCGTTTGTCGTGCCTGAGTTGAACCTGGGTCAAATGGTTCGCGAAGTTGAGCGTGCTACGGCTGGAAAAGCCAAAACGATTGCTATTCCCCACGCGGGCGGCAGCGTCCATCGTCCCCAAGACATCTTGAAAGCCATCGTAGAGGCGAGCCGATGAGCACCCTCAATATCTCGAATCCCGTCGAGCCATTCCTCCGCACCGATCGCATGCCGCACATCTGGTGCCCGGGTTGCGGTATCGGCACTACCGTGAATTGCTTCGCGCGCGCGTTGATCGAATCGAAGATCGACCTGCAATCGGTTGCGCTGGTCTCCGGAATCGGCTGCACGGGACGTGTGGCGGGCTATGTGAAACTCGATTCGTTCCACACAACGCACGGGCGCGCCATCCCGTTTGCCACTGGACTTAAGCTCGCAAGTCCCAAGCTCAATGTCGTGGTCTACTCCGGCGATGGCGATCTCTCCGCCATCGGCGGCAATCACCTGATCCACGCCGCGCGCCGCAACATCGACCTCAAGGTCATCTGCGTGAACAACCTCATCTATGCGATGACCGGTGGGCAGACGGCTCCGACCACGCCGGGCCATGCCATTACTTCGACGTCGCCATACGGAACGTACGAGCCCGCATTCAATCTGCCACACCTGGTCGAAGCTGCAGGTGCCGTGTACGTCGCACGGTGGACAACCTTCCACGTCAAGCAACTCGCCCGCTCCATCGGCGAGGCCTTCCAGAAAAAAGGCTTCAGCTTCATCGAGGTCATCAGCCCGTGCCCCACGCTATACCAGCGTCGCAACCGGCTCGGCGATGGTCTCGACACGATGAAGTACTACAAGAAGAAAAGCAAGGTACGGCATGGTGCGCCCACCAGCGAAGTTGGCCTCACGATGACCGGAGAAATCATTGTCGGAAAGTTTGTGGACCGAGATCGTCCCGACTACCAGAGCCTGTTGCACGCGCAAATGGTCGAGTCGCTGGGCGAGCGCTACGTGGAGCCTTCGGAGAATCTATGCAACTGCAGCTAACGGAACTTCGCGTCGCCGGATTCGGCGGACAGGGCGTCATTCTCTCGGCCATCGTGTTGGGCAAGGCCGCATCCATCTATCAGGGCGCCTACGCGACCATGACACAGAACTTCGGCCCCGAAGCGCGCGGCGGTGCCTGCAGTGCCCAGTTGCTGCTCTCAGGCGAGCCAATTCTCTATCCCTACGTAACGCACCCCGACATTATGGTCGTGATGTCGCAGGAGGCATACACGCGCTTCGTCCCGGAGTTGAAAGAAGGTGGAATACTGATCGTCGAGCAGGACCTGGTCCGTGTAACCGACCTTCCAAAGCAAACCAAGGTTTACAGTTGTCCAGCGACGCGCCTAGCCGAAGAACTCGGCAAGCGCATGGTCCTCAACTCTGTAATGGTGGGATTCTTCACCGCAGTCACGCACCTGCTAGACCCGGCAGCCGTCAGAAAAGCCGTAGCCGATTCCGTCCCCTCAAATTTCCGCGACCTGAATCTTCAGGCCTTGGAAAAAGGCTACGACTACGGGGCGTTCTCACTAAAGGAAACGCGGAATTCTCAAGATTTGGAGCATGTGACGTACGCGGAAGAGTAGCAGCTCGCGGCTCGAAGCTCACTGCACGACTCGTACCGTCATCTCTTCCGCCGGTTCTCCGCCCGCCATTGCCTGCGCAATAATCAGTTGCCGTGCTTCTCCCCGGAACACCGGCAACATCCGTCCAAACCAGATGGCCCCTGCGATGCTGGCCACGCCGCCGGTTGCGACCGCAATCGGTGCTCCCAATCGATCTGCCATCGCGCCGCCGAGCAACGCTCCAAACGGCGCCATACCCATGAACATCATCGAATAGAGCGCCATAACGCGCCCGCGCAGAGCGTCCGGCACCATCGACTGGATCAGCGTGTTCGAGCACGCCATCTCCAGCATGATGAAAAATCCTACCGGGACTAGCAGCCACGCCGATAACCAGAAAATTTTCGAGAGCGCGAACACAATCAGGCTCACGCCGAATCCCGCGCAACAAATCGAAATCAGTTTCCCGAGTCCCTTAATGCCCGTGCGAACCGCAAGCGTCAGTGCGCCCAGCAGCGCGCCGATCCCCGTGAATCCCATCAGGATTCCGAGACCCTTAGCGCCGGAATGCAAGATGTGATCAGCAAAAATCGGCATCAGTACTGTGTATGGCATGCCAACCAGGCTCACCAGACCAAGCAAAAGCAGCAGTGCGCGGATCGGGCCGGTATGGCTTACCCAGCGGAATCCTTCGATGATGTCTCCCAGCGGTGAATCAGATGTCGAGCGCGCGTGGCACTCTACTTTCATCAGCAACAGCCCAATGATCACCGCGATGTAGCTGATGCCGTTCGCCAGGAAACATCCACCCTCGCCGATCTTAATCAGCAAAATTCCGGCAATAGCCGGGCCGATCACGCGGGCCCCATTGAACATTGAAGAGTTGAGGGCGATCGCATTCATCAGGTCCTCGCGTCCGACCATGTCCACTAGAAACGACTGCCGGCCGGGGATGTCGAACGCATTGACCACTCCAAGCAACGCCGCCAACACGAAGATGTGCCAGACCTGCACCGTATGGGTGAGCGTCAACGCCGCCAGAGTAAAGGCCAGAATCATCGAAGCGACCTGAGTCGCAATCACGACACGCTGGCGGTTCATCCGGTCGGCCACCATGCCTCCGATCGGCGCCATGAGAAACACCGGAATCTGGCTGGCAAATCCAACAGCTCCCAGCTTGAATGACGATCCCGTCTTTTCATAAACAAGCCAGGACTGCGCCACGGTCTGCATCCACGTGCCGATCAGCGAGATA
>Ga0126372_10000491_pt1 | contig 13865 bp, 13 predicted proteins | sample PanSoiMetaPlot_6_FD_92762 | JGI IMG/M metagenome (GOLD analysis project Ga0126372, IMG submission 92762) | Tropical forest soil microbial communities from Panama - MetaG Plot_6 | ecosystem: Environmental > Terrestrial > Soil > Tropical forest > Bulk soil | place: Panama | collected 2016-02-17
AGGCGCTGGAAATCGCCGAGGCGCTGGTGCGTTCCGGCGCGCTCGATGTGCTGGTGGTTGATTCGGTCGCCGCCCTCGTGCCCAAGGCTGAACTCGACGGCGAGATGGGCGACAGCCACATGGGCCTGCAGGCGCGACTTATGTCGCAGGCGCTGCGCAAGCTCACGGGTATAGTCTCAAAGTCACGCACCTGCCTGATCTTCATCAATCAGATTCGCGAAAAAATTGGCGTCATGTTCGGCAATCCCGAGACCACAACCGGTGGCCGCGCGCTGAAATTCTACGCCTCGGTGCGCATCGATATTCGCCGCATTGCCGCCATCAAGGAAGGCGATATGGTCACCGGCTCCCGTACCCGGGTAAAAGTAGTGAAAAACAAGGTGGCTGCGCCGTTTCGCGAGGCCGAATTTGACATTCTCTACGGCGAGGGAATTTCACGCGCGGGCGACTTGCTGGATTTAGCCGTGAACCACGACATGGTCGAGAAGTCCGGCTCCTGGTTCAGCTACAAGGGCGAGCGCATCGGCCAGGGACGCGAGAATGCACGGCAGTTCCTGAAGGAAAATAAGGAACTCCTGACTAAGCTGGACGTTGAGCTCCGCAAGCAGCTTGGCCTGACCGCTAAGGAGAATGCTCCCCAAGCCCAGGCGCAAGCAGCTGCCGGGGGGCGGCTCACCACGATGCCCTCGGCTCCGCCGGAAACGGCCAAGGTGCCGGCAGCGAGAAGATAAAAACGAGTCGTTGGTCGTTGTTGCTTGGGGGTTTACGTCATGGAACCCATGAGCCCCGGAGCAATGACAAATTTGCCAATCTCATTTCCCGCCGCATAGAATCGTTCTTCACTCCCTGCCGTGCCAAGAGGGTCATTGAAAAAGGTTACAGCCATCTACCCCGGTTCGTTTGATCCCTTGACCAACGGCCATCTCGATCTCATCGAGCGCGGCAGCAAGATTTTTGACGAGCTGATCGTGGCCATCCTGCGCAATCCCGAGAAACTGGCGTTATTCAGTTTGGCCGAACGCAAAGAAATGATGACGGCCATGACCGAACGCTGGGAGAATGTAAGAGTGGATACCTTCGATGGCCTGATGGTGGATTATGCGGTGCGGGTGAAGGCCTCGGCGGTGCTGCGCGGTATTCGCGCCATCAGCGATTATGAATACGAGCTGCAGATGGCGCTAATGAATCGAAAATTGTCGCCGAATCTGGAAACCGTGTTCATGATGCCTGCCGAAGCCTATTCATATTTGAGTTCCCGTTTGGTTCGCGAAATTGCCCAACTGGGGGGCAACGTTGACGGGCTGGTGCCCGAGCTGGTACAGCGGCGGCTGCGGGAAAAAATGGATCCGGCGCACAAGTTCGAAAGTTGGGAAACGCCCAGAAAATCGAGGGCAAAGAAGCCATGACCGTAGCAACAGAACCAACCTTGGCGTTGAAACTGACGGAACGAATCAACCGAATCGAGCCCTCGGCCACCATGGCCGTGGTTGCTGAAGCCGACAAGCTACGCAGCCAGGGCATCGACGTCGTCGATTTCGGTGCCGGCGAGCCGCATTTCGCCACCCCCCAGCACATCAAAGAGGCGGCCATTGCCGCCATTCAAGAAAACTTCACCAAGTACACTGCCGTAGGCGGTACGGCGGAATTGCGCGACGCCATCGTCCATCGCCACGCTATCGATTTCGATTCCGATTACCGCCGGGAAGAAGCCATGGCTTCCGTCGGCGGCAAACATGTGCTGTTCAATGCCATCAATGTGCTGGTTGATCACGGCGACGAAGTCATTTTGCCGGTTCCTTATTGGGTTTCCTTCAAAGACATCATCCGCTACGCGGGCGGAAAGCCTGTCCTGGTGGAAACCGACGAGAGCCGCGATTTCGCGCTCACGCCGGCGATGGTCGAGCGGACGATTACACCCCGAACCAGAATGATCATCCTGAATTCGCCGTCAAATCCTTCGGGAGCGGTCATGAGCCCCGAGGATATGACCGCGATCGTCAAGCTGGCCACCAATCGTGGCATCTGGGTAATATCCGATGAGTGCTACGTTTACCTGAACTATTCGGGCAAAAGGTTTTCGGTTGGTGCGTTGCGCGAGTACCGGGAACGAATGATCGTGGTGGGTTCGTTGTCCAAGACTTACGCCATGACTGGCTGGAGGCTGGGGTATGCGCTGGCGCCGGCGCCACTGATCAGCGCCCTGCAGAAGCTGCAAAGCCAGTCCACCTCCAATCCCACTTCGATCGTGCAGAGGGCGGCGGTTGCCGGGCTGAAAGGGCCACAGGAGTGCGTCGAGGAAATGCGGCAGGAGTATATCCGCTTGCGCGACCATGTGGTGAGGGGATTGCGATCGATTCCTGGAGTTAGCTGCACTCTGCCACAAGGCGCGTTTTATGCTTATCCGAACCTATCCTCTTTCTTCGGGCGGTCCAGAGTGCAGTCGGCTGCGGACGTTGCCGGCCGCTTACTTCGCGAGGCCCATCTGGCTACTGTACCGGGAGAAGGATTCGGCACCCGGGAGCATGTCCGTATTTCCTACGCGACCTCGGCGGCGGAACTGGACCGCGGGCTGGAACGGCTGCGAAAATTTCTGTCCTCTCTGTAAACTGATCTAAGGCCATACCTGAAAAGACCGACGCCCCGGTCAGGCTTGCAAAAAGCCGCAGCCGTGGCTTGATTTTCAGGGGCCTGGTCAGGCAGCCTCTCTCGAGAGGAATGCTTCTAACTCAGATCAAGGGCGAGAACTCGGCTGGGCTGGTCGTAGACGAGCAACGACTGAAGAACGGCGAGAAGAATGAGCGAGCTGTATCCACTATTGATGTCCCCAGCGTTTGATCCGCGACCCTGGGGAACGTTTGACCTGTCGCCGATTTACCCGAATCATAAATTTTCCGAAAAAATCGGGGAATCCTGGCTGACGGGCGATGACTGCCGCGTGGCCAACGGTCCATGGTCAGGCGAGACACTCGGCGAACTAAGTGAGAAATTTGGCGCCGAGCTGGTCGGCGAGGCCGCCCGCGACGCCAAACGGTTCCCCCTGCTCCTCAAATTCCTCTTTCCCCACGAGAAACTCTCGGTTCAAGTTCATCCCGATGACGAGTGTGCGCAGCGGGTGGGACAACCTTGGGGCAAGACCGAGTGCTGGTATGTTGCCGCTGCTGAGCCGGGCGCTCAAGTGGCCTTGGGCCTGAAGACAGGGGTAACCTGCGACGAGCTCGAGCAGGCGATTCATGACCATCGCGCGGAAGGGCTGCTGAATTGGGTGGACATCCGCCGTGGCGACCTGATTTACGTTGCCGGAGGGACCGTTCATACTCTGGGTCCGGGCTCCGTTCTGGTGGAGACGCAACAGCAGTCCGACACCACCTATCGCTTGTACGATTATGGCCGGCCACGGGAGCTGCATTTGAAGGAGGGTTTGGCGGCGGTGAAAGAAGTGGTTGGTTCTGGCAAAGTACCGCGGTCGATGGCTGCGACGTCCCGGAATGGATTCGAGCACGAGGAGCTCGTAGCGGCTCCTTATTTTGTGGTCGAGAAATTCAATTTCAACGAACCGAAGGCGCTGCGAACGGTTGACGATTCGGGCGTGCGCTCGGTGCAGATCATTGTCGGCTTGCAGGGATCGGGAACCGTCGCCGCGCCCGGCGCCGAGCCGGTTACGTTTGGCACAGGCGATGCTGTAGTTGTCCCCGCCGGCACGTGGAACTTTGAAGTCCGGCCGCAGGGGGGCGTCGAGTTCATCATGGCACATGTGCCGGGAAAGCCGCTCCCCGAGCCTGAGACGACAAGGTAACAGCAGCTTTTCCGCTGTCTCTAAGCTAGTCTTGACGGGTGCGGACGATTGGTGTTGATCAGAATCCGTGTCCGTTCCGTGAAAATCCGTGGCTAATCACTTTTATCCCATAATTCTCGCCGGCGGCCGGGGAACACGCTTCTGGCCATTGAGCCGCAAGCGTCGCGCTAAACAACTGCTGGCACTCGACGGCCACGAGACCATGATTCAGCAAACGGTGAGTCGTTTGCTGCCGCTGGCCGCGGCGGAAAACATCTGGGTAATCACTAATGACGACTCCCGCGCGGAGATCGCCCGGCAGCTGCCGAAACTGGCCAAGAGGCAGATTGTGGCTGAGCCAGTCGGCCGCAACACCGCGCCAGCCATCGGGCTGGCTGCTTTCCTGTTGTTGAGAGAAGATCCCGATGCCATGCTTGGCCTGTTCCCCTCCGATCATGTCATCGCCGACGAGAATCGGTACCGCGCGGTGCTCGACCGCGGCATTCGTTTGGCTGGCGCGGGCGACAACATCGTAGTGCTCGGCATACAGCCTACCAGGCCGGAAACCGGCTACGGCTATATCGAAGTCGGTGCCCCGTTCGATCAAGACGTCTCACGCGTACGGCGTTTCACGGAAAAGCCGGAGAGCGGGCGAGCTGCAGAATTTCTACGCGCAGGAAATTACTTCTGGAACAGCGGTATGTTTTTATGGCGAGCGCGGACCCTGGCCGATGCCCTGGTGGAACATCTTCCCCAGACAGTGCCCGTGCTGGAGCAAATTGCCGCGGCGTTCGGCACTCGCAAGTTTGACGGCACCTTTCGCCAGCTTTATCCAAAGTGCGAGAACATTAGCGTCGATTATGCGGTGCTCGAGCCGCGGTCGGCTAAAGGGGAGCGGGCGTCCAATATCTACTGCATTCGGGCAGATTTCGGATGGAACGATCTGGGATCGTGGACCGCTCTCCACGAACATCGCACGGCCAAGGCGCAGCCCGCGGATGGCAATTTGATCCGAGGAGAAGGAAGCTTCATCCTGAACGCACAAGGAAATTATGTGCACGCACCCGGGAAATTTGTGGCCGCGGTCGGCGTGAATAATATTGTTGTGGTTGAAACCGATGATGCGCTACTGATCACCACTCGTGAGCATTCGCAGGACGTGGGCAAGGTGGTGAAATATCTGGACGAGAAGAAAAAAGCGAAGCTGGTATGAGGGAACGATCGAGGGCCCGGCATTCAACCAGGTAGTTTTGCCTAGCTGAAGTCGTCTCGAGCGCAGGGTCCGGGTTTGGTAAATGCCAGAACTTGAGGCACCCTGAGTCGAGCGCCGGGTACGGGATGCTGTGAGTAAACATCAAGCTTGACGACGGCATCCTGTAGCCCCAGTTAAGGAGTTCCAAGGGTTTTATGGCGGACATCAAATTTGGTACTGACGGATGGCGCGGCGTCATTGCCGACGATTTTACCTTTGATAATGTGCGCAGAGTGGCTGGCGCGATCGCCGCTTACGTACTAACGCATGAGGATCCTAAGCGCGGCATAATTGTCGGATACGACACGCGCTTTGCTTCCGAAAACGCAGCTCGCGTGGTGGCGCAGGTAATTGCCGGGGCAGGCATTCCACTGAAACTGGCTAACGATTACACGCCCACTCCAGCCATCTCTTATGCAGTGAAGAATCTCGGCGCTGCCGGCGGCGTCGTGGTTACGTCTAGCCACAATCCATGGAACTGGAATGGAGTAAAGTTCAAAGCCAAGTTCGGCGGCTCGGCGACGCCCCCCATCATGAAGATCATCGAGGAGCAGGTCCGAGCGGGAGTCATGCCCAATGGCCGCAAGGCCACCATCGAGGAAGTCGATCTGAAGCCCGCCTATCTACATGCCATCCGCGCGTTTGCCGATCTCGACCTAATCGCTAAGGCGAAATTCAAATTTGCCATCGATGCGATGTACGGTTCGGCACGAGGAGTGCTGGGCAAAATTTTTGCCGATCACTCGATCGAACATATCGCCATTCGCCAGGACCTGAATCCGCTATTTCCCGGCATTAATCCCGAGCCGATTGAGCCGCACGTTGCCAAACTGCAGGAAACCGTAATTAGGGAAAGATGCCATGCCGGTCTAGCCACCGACGGAGACGCGGACAGAATCGGCGCCGTTGCCGAGGACGGTACCTTCGTCGATTCGCATAAGATCTTCTCTATACTTCTTGAATGGTTGTTGAAGCGCAAGCAGTGGTCCGGGGAAGTGGTCAGGGCCTTCAATACCACCCGCATGCTGGACCGCATTGCGGCACGCCATGGACGTAAGCTCAACGAATGCCCGATCGGGTTCAAGTACATCGGCGATCTCATGATGGAGCGCGAGATTCTGATTGGGGGCGAAGAATCCGGCGGGATCGGCTACTCTCGTTTTCTGCCCGAGCGCGACGGCGTGCTCAATTGCCTACTGCTGGCGAATGTCATGGCCGAAGAAGGCAAACCCCTGGGCCAGTTGGTCGCCGATTTGCAACGTGAGTACGGAGCTCACTACTATGGACGCCGCGATATGCATATCCCTGAGGATATTAAGCAGGGTGCTATTGGTCGTGCGCGTGCCAGTGCCACGCGTAGCTTGGGAAAATACAAAGTCGTCAAAAAGGAAGGTCTCGACGGCATAAAGTTCTTCCTGGATGCGCCGACAAACGGTAATGGGGCCGAGCCTTGGATTCTGTTCCGGGCATCGGGGACCGAGCCGCTTCTTCGCCTATACGCTGAAGCCGCTTCTCCGGAGTTGATGCGGGAAATTCTGGCCAGCGGAGAATCGTTCGTGAACAGCGCCACCTAAATTGCTTCCGAGCGTTAGCGAAGCTGAGATTACTAGATAGCCGTCACACTTCCGTTACCTATTCTGTATTAAGATTTAGGTGATAATCCCAACCCTTATGGCACACGCGAGCACATGGGCGGCTCCCACAGATACCCCGGAAGCACGGCGCTATAACCGCATACGGCGCTGGCTCAGTGTAGCCGATTTCGTGATCGGCCTGGTTATGCTGATCGTCCTTTTGGCCACGGGATGGACCGCTGGCTTGCGTGACCTGGCTTACCGTGCGGCTGGCCAGTCGTACCTCCTCGCGGTTTTCCTCTACGTCGCCATGCTGCTGGTCCTGAGCAAGTTGCTGGGATCGGGGCTGGATTACTACAGCTTTCGACTCGAGCATCGTTACCAGCTTTCCAATCAAAAACTACGATCTTGGTTGTGGGATGAGTTCAAGGGATGGCTGATAGGTCTGGTGCTCGCGACCATTCTGGTCGAAGTTCTGTACTCTACGATTCGACTGTGGCCGGAGCACTGGTGGCTGATCGCCTGGGCGATTTTTATGGCATTGTTCATTTTTTTCGCACAGCTTGCCCCCGTAGTTTTGCTCCCTTTGTTGTACAAGTTCGAACCATTAGAACGTGAGGAGCTGAAACAGCGGCTGGTGCGGCTCAGCGAACGTGCCGGAACGCGAGTGCGCGGCGTGTACGAATGGAAGCTATCGGAAAAGAGTAAGAAAGCCAACGCGGCGTTGACCGGATTGGGAGCCACGCGCCGCATCATCCTCGCCGATACGTTGTTGAACAACTATTCGGACAATGAAATCGAAGCGGTGCTCGCCCATGAACTCGGCCATCACGTGCACAAACATATTCCCAAGAGCATTGTGGTGCAGATGGCAATCACGTTCGTGGGATTCTGGGCGGCAAACCTGGTGCTGCGCTACGCCGTAGACCAGCAGCACCTGTTCGAAACGCTGTCCGATTTCGCCAACTTGCCGCTGCTGGTGCTGGTTTCGACGGTCCTTTCCTTCATTGTGATGCCGGCTCTCAATGCCTATTCGCGCTTCAATGAACGCCAGGCGGACCGCTACTGTTTTCAAACCATCAGCAGCGTAGCCCCCTTCATTTCATCGATGAATAAACTGGCCGAGCAAAACCTGGCGGAACGAGCGCCCTCAAAATGGGTTGAATGGTTCTTCCACTCGCATCCCGCGATCACCAAACGAGTAGCAGCTGCGGAATCCTGGGCGCGGCTGAAGCCGCTCGCCCAAACCTGAGACAAAACCACCCAGCCGCCCGCTACCGCTTCCCGCCGAGAACAGCCTCGACCCGCTTCACATCCTCTTCCGTATCCACACCGACCGTATCGTACGCCGTTTCCGCCACGTAAATCGGAACGTTATTCTCGAGGAATCGCAATTGCTCCAGTCGTTCAATACGTTCCAGCGTGGCCTCCGGCCAACTCACGAAACGATCGAGGGCCTGCTTGCGGTACGCATAAAAGCCGAGGTGTTTGTAGTAAATTGCCTTTTGCGTTAGATCGCGATCGAATGGAATCGTAGCGCGCGAGAAATAGAGCGCGCGCCCTGTCCTGTCGGTTACCACTTTCACCGCATGTGGATTCTGTACATCCGTTTCCCCCGCAACGACCTTCAGCGTTCCCACTTGAACATTACTCGTCATGACATCCAACAAAGCGCGAATGTGCTCCGGGCGGGTCAGCGGCTCATCTCCCTGAACACACACGTAAACATCGGCCGCTGTTAACTGCGAAATCTCGTGAACACGCTCGGTGCCATTCTGGTGAGACGCTGAAGTCATGCGCGCGTTCCATCCGCGCTCCCGGCAGAGACCCATGATCTCCTCCGAGTCGGTCGCAACGATGACATCGTTGAGCAGCGGCGACTGGCAAACAGCGCGATATACCAACGCCAGCAGCGGCTCTCCGCCAATCAACCGCAGCATTTTGCGCGGCAGCCGTGTGGACGCCAGCCGCGCCGGGATCACGCCGATCGCGCTCATGGATTGTAGTTTCAGGTTTCGGCGGGCTAGTTTCAAGCAGGCATCGGACAGGGCGAGCGGGAGTAGCCGGTTTGACACCTCCTTCCAGACCGGCCTGCCTTCCACCTAATTTCGAGTAGTGAAAACGGCTAGGAAAGTTCTTCAGCAGCAAAGAGTCTAGAAAACGCTTGACAAGGGTGGTTGTGTTATAGTTAACTATAACACTATATCATACTTGAGAGGCCAGACGGCCCATCGCAGCCACTGAGCAAGGCCAGCGAGGAAGGCTGATCACGAATGCGAGGAACAAACCTTCGGTGAGGAGAATGAAACATGAAATCCCTTCATTTTATGCTAATTGTACTGTTGTGGATTTCCACAATGGCTTTCGCGGAATCCGATGGACAAAGGTCCTTTGACAAGTTGAAAACTCTGGCGGGTGCCTGGCAAGGCCCCATCACAGTCGACCCTCCGCAGGAGGATATGAAGAACGGAACGCTCGGGCATGTCTCACTGCGCGTGACATCTCGAGGAAACGCGCTGGTGCACGAGATGTACGACCCGAAAAAACCGGACGATCCGACCCGTTACGACCATCCGGTGACCATGTTTTACCTGGACGGCGACCGCCTGGACCTGACACATTATTGCGATGCCGGGAACCGGCCGCGCATGGTCGCCCGGCCCTCCCCGGACGGCAAGAAAGTGGAATTCGATTTTGCTGATCTCTCCGGCGGCAATGAGTACGGACATATGTACCACGCTGTGTTCACCATGATCGATGCCAATCACCACATCGAGGACTGGACGTATATGATGCCCGGAGACAAGCCCGTTCACGCGCACCTCGACCTGCAACGTACAAACGACGGAAGCGGTGACGCAGGAAAGTAAGATCATCCGGGAAATGCAATGGACCGTGAGTGGAACGACAATCAGCCGATTTACCGCCAGCTTCGCGATCGCGTGGTCGCGATGATACTCGATGGCGTCTTAAAGGAAGGCGATCCGCTGCCCTCGGTGCGCACGGTGGCGGCCGACTACCGGCTAAATCCGCTCACGGTCCTGAAGAGCTATCAAGAACTGGCCGACGAAGAACTTGTGGAGAAGCGGCGGGGCCTGGGAATGTTCGTGAAGTCAGGAGCGCGCACCCTGCTCTTGCGAGGCGAGCGGCAGAAGTTTCTTGATGAGGAATGGCCGCGAATTTACGAAACCATTCAGCGTCTAGGGTTAACGACAGAGGAACTGCTGAATGGCGGCCCCACCCGCCAGACAAAGTCCAAGACCAAAAAAGAGGAGGGACGCTGAGGTTATGGCCTGCATAGAGGCGCATGGTGTGCGTAAAACCTTCGGCACAACGGTGGCGCTGGACGGCGTTGATCTGTCCGTCGAAGAGGGCCACATCCTCGGGCTCATCGGTCCGAACGGGGCGGGAAAGACGACGGCGCTCAACGCCATTCTCGGCCTTATCCCCTATCAGGGACAGCTGAGAGTCGTTGGGCGCGACCCTTGGAATGAGCGGGACCAGCTCATGCGCGACGTCTGCTTCATTGCAGATGTCGCTGTGCTGCCGCGCTGGATCCGGGTTTCGCAAGTGCTCGAATATGTTGCTGGCGTGCATCCCCGCTTCGACCGCAGCAAGGCGGAGAGTTTCCTTCGGAAGACCACCATCAAGCACAACACGAAAGTCAGGGAACTATCCAAGGGAATGGTCACCCAACTGCATCTTGCCCTGGTCATGGCGATAGACGCGAAACTATTGGTGCTAGATGAGCCGACCCTCGGTCTCGATATTCTGTATCGCAAGCAGTTTTATGATTCCCTACTCAACGACTACTTCGACCGAAGTCGAACCATTCTGGTGACGACCCATCAAGTAGAAGAAGTGCAGCACGTACTCACTGATCTGGTGTTCATCGATCGGGGGCGCATCGTACTGGGCTGCAGTATGGAAGAATTCGAGTCACGCTATGCGGAGGTGACGGTGCGCCCTGAGCATCTCGCAGCAGCGCGGGCGCTCAAACCCATATACGAAAGTCAGCTCATGGGCCGCAGCATCCTGCTGTTTGATCGCGTCGATCGTCAGCAACTGGTACCTCTTGGCGACGTGCGCACGCCAAGTATCGCCGACGTATTTGTTGCAGTGATCGGCAATCAGGCTGGTCAGGCCGAAGGAGCGGCTGAATGAATAGTCAATCAAATGCCATGCCCGAGTCTGCGCTCAAGTCGCAGGCAATTGCGCCCGCGGTGATTTCGTCAACGCGGCCCCTGTATTGGGCGCTCCGACGTGAATTGTGGGAGAACCGTTTTGTTTATATAGCGCCTTTGGCAGTCGGCGCTGTGTTTCTCATCGGATATCTGATTAGCCTGGCTCATCTTCCGGCGCAGATGCGCAGGCTGTTGAACGCCGATCCGGAGCAGTACAGGGAAGCGATTCTCACGCCGTACAATATCGCGGCCGCTTTCATGATGGGCACCTATATCCTGGTGACTCTGTTTTACTGTGCCGAAGCCTTGCACAGTGAGCGCCGCGACCGCAGCATCCTGTTCTGGAAGTCGCTGCCGGTCTCCGATCTCATCACGGTGCTCGCCAAGGCAACCATTCCGTTCATCGTTCTGCCGCTGCTCACGTTCGCGATCACATTAGTTCTGCAGTTCATTGTCCTGCTGCTGAGCAGCGCAGTACTGCTGGCGAGCGGTCTGAGCGTGGCTTCGCTGTGGACGCGCTTGCCCGTTGTGGAGATGTCGCTGCTGATGCTCTATCACATAGTGACGGCGCATGCCCTCTGGCCGGCGCCGATCTATTGCTGGCTGATGCTGGTGTCCGGCTGGGCTCGGCGGGCGGCATTTCTGTGGGCAGCACTGCCACTGGTGGCGATCGCCGGAGTCGAAAAGATTGCCTTCCACACACAGTATTTCGCTACCCTCGTGGGCTACCGATTAATCGGCGGCTCGGCCCCTATGGGCTATGCACCGACAGATATCTTCCCTACAGATCCGATGACACACATCATGCCGGGAAACTTCCTGGGCAGCCCGAGTCTGTGGATCGGACTGGCAATCGCCGCCGCATTCCTCGCGGCAGCGGTGCGGCTGCGCCGTTATCAGGGACCAATCTGATTTTCTTGTTGCGTTGCTTGTGAGGAAAAGAAGCAATCATGCAAATGTCGACCGTTCTAGCCATTCCCATCTGCGCTGGGACCGTGGGCCGACTGTCAGACGCCACCGTCGCTTCTTTGCAGAAGGTTCGCGTCGATATGCGATGGCTACGTCATATCTATGCTGAGTCGGGGGGGCCGGCGCAATCTATCTGGCCGCTAGAACGCATTGGCAATTTCTTTGTCGGCATTTTGACGATCTATCCGGTGGACACCGCATGGTTGACCGGCCCGGGTACGAGCGGGGAAACCCGCCAATTGGATTGGGCTGCGACCCTGGTTCCTCTGGGAGTAGGAGTGAGCATCTCAGCAACGGGAGACAGAGAATGACTAACCCTGCGACGTTGCACGATGGCATTCCCGCAATGAACCTCTTCATGATCAGTGTGGTTCTACCAGCAGCCGCAGGGGACGTTCCCAGGCTCGTGCGCGGCCTCCCCACCACGAACCCATTGCGCGTTTGGCGCATGTGTTCTACTCCGTGCATTGCATCAGGATCCCGATTTCTCGCGCGGCCACATCTGTTCCCCAAGTTCTTAAAAGCAAGACTTTTGCTTTTAGGCGTGTTGCCGGTGATCTTGCTGATTTTCTGGATAACCCGCCTTCGAGTTACAAGGGTGATCCAGAGGAAACGCGCCTCAACAACAGAAAGCCGTCCTTACAAACCTAGCCTTGCATCTCAGGCTCACTTAATGGAGGGCATATGAGTCTTACCAAGAACCCAGGCAGATTCGCAGGTTTGCTGTATATAGTTGCGTCAATCCTCGCCATCTTTGCTCTCCTCTACGTTCCGAGCAAGCTGATCGTGCACGGAAACCCAACGGCAACCGCTGACAACATTGCCTCGTCCGAGACGCTGTTTCGTCTGGGCATCGCGGCCGACCTCATCGGCCAGGCCCTATTCATCTTTGTCGCTCTGGCCTTGTACGACCTGCTTAAAGGGGTCAACCAGCGGCACGCCTTGCTCATGTTGACTTTGATTCTCGTCTCAATCCCGATAGCGTTTCTGAATGAAGTGAACAGCCTCGCCGTCCTCACCCTGGTGCGAGGCGCTGACTCCCTGGCGCTATTCGAGAAGCCGCAGCGCGACACGCTGGCGATGCTGTTCCTCAATCTGCATGGCGACGGATTTGATGTCGCCGGAATATTTTGGGGACTCTGGCTATTTCCCCTCGGGTTGTTGGTGTACCGATCGGGCTTTCTGCCGCGTTTTTTGGGGGTGTTGCTGTTATTGGGTGGCTTCTATTTTCTGGTAAACAGTTTAGCGTCCTTAGTGCTGCCAAGGTACGAAGCGATCGTCTCGCGATGGACGAGTCCGCTACAGTTTGGGGAAGTCTTGTTCATGTTTTGGCTTCTGATCAAGGGCGCAAAGCCTTTAACGGTTCCAGCCTCCACGGCGGCGGCTGGTTAGGCGCACAGGTGACGTTCGAGGAATCCGCCATTCCACTTTAGTTAAACCCGGTGTGATCGAAACGATTGTCGAGGGGATGTTCGATACGGTCTAACTCTTTCATTTCAGTGTTAGATTGTCACTGTGGAGACGGCTGGTCGGCACCGCTCTAAGCGTTTGCCGGGTCGTCCCGGAGGCCGGTTCTCCTGCTCATCGAACCGGTACAAATCAATTTAATAGCTGATTCGTCCAGTGGCCGTCGTTTCGCTCGTAGAACCCGTTTCGCGCCCAGAGGAACCATCTTCTGGATCCAATGAGCCGTTCCGTCCTTTTGACTCTGGGTGTGCGATACTTAAAGGACCAGATGGAACCTTGCTGGTAGGCATGCGCATCCCTCTTTCTCGCGCGCAGAGTACCGGAATGTTCGTACGTATGTTCTAAAATGTTCTGACAGAGCTTCGTGAACTTATCGTGGCGGTGTAGCTCAGGTGGTTAGAGCGACGGTCTCATAATCCGTAGGTCGTTGGTTCGAGTCCAACCGCCGCCACCAATGTAACCCCTTTGATTCTGCTAGTTTACGAGTTCAGGACTGGCATCCGAACTCGGCTTTACTGTCCCGTAGCTGTCCCGTAAGGTGGGGACTGCTGATCTTTCAACCACTTGTGCGGCATCCTCAAGCTTGTTCATGCCAGCGAGCACCTCCGGGCTTGCCGTCTTCACGTAGTAGCCGAGAGTAATGCTGA
>Ga0126372_10000493_pt1 | contig 13828 bp, 11 predicted proteins | sample PanSoiMetaPlot_6_FD_92762 | JGI IMG/M metagenome (GOLD analysis project Ga0126372, IMG submission 92762) | Tropical forest soil microbial communities from Panama - MetaG Plot_6 | ecosystem: Environmental > Terrestrial > Soil > Tropical forest > Bulk soil | place: Panama | collected 2016-02-17
CGTTCTGGCCAAGTTCCTTCACCTGGAATCGATTCCACAGGATAGCCACGACTGGCAAGTGAAGGTCGCCAATGCAAGCGCCCTGGCCGACACTCTCTCGCGGGACCGGGAAAACGCCTTGCTATTTCGAACGCTCGCGACGCTGCGCAAGGATATTCCTCTGCTTGAAGATGTCGAGCAGCTGCGCTGGATTGGTCCAACGGCGGCGTTCGCGCCCATTGCTGCAAAGCTCGACGCCGCGGTCACGGATGGCTCACGCGTCAGAAGGCGCTGATTGCAGCATCGCCGGTAATCACGTGCGGAGAGTGCGTTAGTCCCCCGCCTGCTCCATCGGCGTGGGTTCCAGTGTGTCGATTTTCACCTTGGCGATACGGTGGGCGTCCATTTCTTCCACCGTGTAGCGGCGCCCCTCGAACTCGAACGAGTCTCCTACGCTGGGGATTTTCTGTAAGCGAGACAGAACGAAACCCGCGAGTGTCTCAAAACCCGCGGCCTGCGGCAGGATCAGCTGGTGTTGGGATTCGAGATCGCGAATGTTCATCGATCCCTCAAGCGTCATCGCCGTCTCTTCGTCCAACGCAGGCTGAGGCGCGGGCTGGATGTCGAATTCGTCCTCGATCTCGCCTACAAGCTGCTCCAGGACATCCTCCACCGTAATGACGCCCGCTGTAGAACCAAACTCATCGACCACCACGGCCAGGTGACGTTTGCGTTCTTTGAATTCAATCAGCAGGTCCGTGAGAGCCTTGGTTTCGGGAACGACCAGAACATTGCGCATGATCTGGCTGATCTGCATTTTGGCGATGCGCGATGTGATGGCCTGATTCGGACTCAGGGTAAAGCGCAACCGCATCCAGCGCATCAAGTCCTTGGCATAGAGCACGCCGATGATGTGTTCCCGGCCTCGCTGCGGATCATAGACCGGAATCCGGGAGTGTTGTTCCTCGACCACGCGCGCCAGCGCCTCTTCCAAGGTCAGCTCAGCCGAAAGCGAAAAGATGTCGGGCCGAGGCACCATGACCTGTCGGACCGCGATACTATCCAGTTCCAAAGCATTATGGATCATCGACTCCTGGAACTCAGGAATCTGCCCGACCTGGCGGCTGGCGGTCACGATCAGTTTGAGTTCGTCCGGCGAATGGATGGCTCCGCCCCGGCGCATGCTTCGCGACCCAAATAGTTTGAGGACGAAGCCCCCCGATTTGCGCATGGCGTACAGAAACGGCTTCATGACCGTCAGAAATACATCCATGGGAGCGGCTACGGCGAGGGCTACGCGCTCAGCCTGCTGTAGCGCCAGAGTCTTCGGGACCAGTTCACCGAGGATGACGTGCATGTAGGTAATGATCGTGAAAGTGAGAACAATGGCGATCGTGTGGGTGTAAATCGGCGCGTGCGGCAGGCGGCCGAGCAGGGGCTCCAGGATACGGGCAAGCGTTGGCTCGCCGACCCAGCCAAGCGTCAGACTCGTCAGGGTGATGCCCAACTGGACGCCATTCACCACTTCGTCCAGATTCTGGTGCAAGCGCAACACTGTACGCGCACCGATACGGCGCGCTTCAATGAGCTGCTGAATCCGGGTATCACGCACGCTGACCAAGGCAAATTCGGCAGCTGCGAAGAATGCGTTGGCTGCCACCAGGAGCAGAATCAACAACACCCGGAGCAGCACGAATGCCATCATGGAAGGTTAATTCTAACATTCCAAAGGGGCTTAATACAGGCTCTGACTCGAGCTCCAAGCTTTGGCCCTAGGGTCCGGGCAACTTCCTGAGCGAAAGTGGGTTCTGACATGTTGTCCCTAAACAGCTGCGGTGACCAATCACTGGTTTTCAACTGAAGCTACGGTGCCAGGTGAATCCGAGTCCCGAAGACCGACGGCCGAAACCCGGCGACCGAAGCGCAACTTCCCTGCTTTCTTTTCTTTTTCTGCGGGGTCTAACTCTAAGTACCTGTAATTGTTGACCCATTCAGGGAAACCCGAACTGAAAAGTTCTCATACTCGTCACGGATCGGGAACAAAACTCACCTGGGCTCCGTAAGATTTCAGTGAAGGCACGATCTGGATCCCACCTTTCTTCGCGGCAGGAGGCACTTGTGAACGGAAATGGTAACGGCAATAACAAGAAGAAGCGGCGTAGACGGATTATTTACATCTGCGTGGCTGTGTTCGGCGTGCTAGTTCTGGCCGGAGGAGTGATCGCGGCTACGCGCGGCGGGACCAAGATCGATCCCTCCAAGCTCGCAAAGGTGGAAAAGGGCGACCTCGCCAAGAGCGTGGTAGCGACCGGCAAGGTGGAACCCATCACCAAGGTGGAGATAAAGTCCAAAGCCAGCGGCATCGTGAAGAAGCTTTACGTTGATGCAGGCGACCGGGTCAAGAGAGGCCAGCTGCTCGCGGAGCTCGACAAGGAAGAGATTGCAGCTCAAGTGGCACAGGCCAAGGCACAGCTGGAGGCTTCCGAGGCGAGCGCCCGTGGTACCCAGGCCGACTTCGAACGAGCCAAGGTGGATGCGGAAGGTCCGGATGTTCCCTTGTTAAAGCGCGCCTACGAACGCGCCCAGGGGATGGCGAAGGATGGCGTCGTTTCCGCCTCGGCGCTTGATGATGCCCAGAAGAATTACGAACTGGCGCTTAACAAGCAGAATGTTGCCAAGGCGCAATTGACGGTTCTGAAGGCCAAAATCGGGCAGGCCACAGCGCAAGTCGCTCGAGATCGCGCCAACCTGATGCAGCTTGAGGAGCAATTGAGCTACACGACGATTACCTCGCCAATCGATGGAATCATCCTGTCGAGAGACGTGGAAGTTGGAGACGCGGTCAGCTCCATCTTGGTGCTGGGTTCGTCAGCGACCCTGATCATGACCGAAGGCGACACCAGCGAGGTCTACGTCAAGGGCAAAGTCGACGAGAGCGATATTGGCAAGGTCTACATGGCGCAGCCCGCACGAATCAAGGTCGAATCATTCAAAGACAAGACCTTCAACGGCAAAGTGACCAAGATCTCCCCGATGGGAGTGGAGAAGGACAACGTCACCACTTTCGAGGTGCGCGTGTCGATCAACAACCCAGGCGGCGAGCTGAAAGCCGCCATGACCGCCAATGCCGAGATCATTTTGGAAGAACACAAGAACGTGCTGCAGATACCGGAAGGCTCGATCCTCTACGACAAGGACAAGAAGGCCTCCGTCGAAGTTCCCGACGAGAAGGGCAAGGAAGGCAAGCGGAAAGTGGCCGTGAACATCGGCATTTCAAACGGTGCCAAGACGGAGCTGTTGAGCGGGCTCAAGGAAGGCGATCAGGTGGTGTTGCAGTAGTCTTCGAGTGAACCGCCATGAGCAAGGGCACGGATTCCGGTCCGTGCCTTTCTGTCGTAAAGATCCCCTTGCGACCTTCCACCATATATGCTCATCATTCGTACTAGCTATGTCCCAAGCTCATGACAACCGCTTCGAACGCGCCTTCCCACTGCCCGGGAAATCGGAACTGAAAATCCAGCAGGGCGGGGCAGGACGCTTCTACATCATCGCTACCCTTCCTAAGGCTCCCGATTCGAATGAGATCGTGCTGTCGATTCCGGCGGAACTCGCCGACTCGCTGACCCATGCTATCGGCAAGGCTGCGGACTACTCCGGCGAATAAAGCCCCAGCCTGGCCGACGGGCGCGAGGATGCACGGCGCTCCATTTCGAGGGTTGATTCGCGAGCTTGGCCCCCGGCTCGGAATCCAGGATTGCGAGAAACGAGACGCCGAAGAGCAGCCTTCCCATTTCGAAACATCCTTCGAATGAACATTTTCCCGGCCCTCTTCGTATAGTCCTGTGAAACATAACTAAGCCGCCGGGTGTCCGTCTAAGTGATGGAAACAGGTAGCTTGTCAGGTCACCAAGACTTGGGGCAACCATGAGTCTGCTAGAAATCTTCCGCCAGACGATCGCGACCTTCCGGGCGCACAAGATGCGGATCTTCCTCACGATGTTCGGAATCGTCTGGGGAATATCGTCCGTCATCCTGCTGGTGGGGTTAGGGCGTGGATTCAGCGCGGATCAGAAGAAACGCATGCAGACACTCGGCAAGGATCTGGTCATCATGTGGCCGGGCAGAACCAGTTCCCAGGTAGGCGGTCTTGCGGCCGGCCGCGAAATTACGCTGACCATCGAAGACGCCCGCCTGATCCGTAAAGAGTGTTATCTCGTCAAGAACGTCAGCCCCGAGATGCGACGCGCAATCCCAGAAGTGAGCCAGTTCAATTCCGCCAGCCGCGGCGTTGTGGGGATTTGGCCGTCCTATCAGGATTTCCGATCCCTGATTATCGATGAAGGCCGGCTCGTTACCGAGGATGACGAGCGAGACTCGAACCGCGTCGTGATTCTGGGTTTCGCCGCGCGGCGTCAACTCTTCCCCGGCCAACCCGCCGTGGGCGCCAGCCTTTTGATCAAGAGCGTGCCCTACACGGTGATCGGAGTTCTGGCCGAAAAGAAACAGAATTCAAATTACGATGGCCCCGACAACGACTACCTGTTCGCGCCCTACTCCTCGGTTGCGCGCGACTTCCCACCGCCCATCAAAAAGGGCATTGTGAAGGGATACCTGGACAACATTGTCTTCGAAGTGGGGGACGCCGAACACCATGAAGATGCCGTGATGCAGGTACGTCGCACACTTGGTCGCACTCACCACTTCGACGCGAAGGATAAAGACGCTCTCTTCATCTGGGACACGATGGAGGGTGCCAAGATGGTGGCCAACATTTTCGATGTGGTCACGATCTTCTTCGGCTGCGTTGCCATCGTCACGCTCTGTCTGGGTGGCATTGGAGTGATGAACATCATGCTGGTTTCCGTCACGGAACGTACCCGCGAGATCGGCGTGCGGAAGGCGATCGGAGCAACTCGAGCCGACATCCTTCGCCAGTTCTTTGCCGAGTCCGTAATCCTGACGGCTTTGAGCGGCGTGCTTGGGCTCACGTTCGGGATGGGTGCCTGCCTGGCACTTTCGAATCTGCCCTTGCCGGATTTCGTTCCCCATCCGATCATTTCTCCGGTTTCCATTGTGGTCTCGGTGATCACTCTTTCGCTTATCACATTTACGGCCGGGATGTACCCCGCACAACGTGCGGCTGACATGACTCCGGTGGAGTCTTTGCGCTATGAATAATTACACGAGGAGAAGGCATATGCGTCCAGGATTCGCGAAGTCTATGGCACTGGTTCTGTGTCTGCTGGTGGGAACAACCCTGGCAGTTGCATCCGAGCAGGGACACTTTGAAAAGACTCTGACCGTGAGCGGTGCAGCCGATCTTGAGGTGTTCACGCACTCTGGTGATGTGACGATCCGCAGCGGCCCCGCCGGTAGTATCGCGATCGTCGGCAAGATCCACGTGGGCGACCGCTGGTTCAATGGCGGGAAGAAGGCCGAGGTTCAAAACATCGAGCAGAATCCCCCTATCACCCAGAGCGGCAATCACGTGCGAATCGACTACGTAAACGTTCGTGATATTGCGATCGACTACCAAATCACAGCGCCGGCCGACACCAAGGTCCGCACGAAATCGGGTTCCGGCGATCAGACGATCGAGGGTATGCAGGCGGGAGTTGATATGGAAACGGGCTCTGGCGATGTCCGCTTGCGCGATCTCGCTGGGGACCTGCGCGTCCATACCGGATCGGGCAATGTTGAGGCGCGCGGCGCGTCCGGTCCTGTGCAAGCGCATGCCGGCAGTGGCGATATCCGCATTGAAGAGAACAGTAAGGGCGACGTGAACGTCGAGACCGGTTCCGGCAACATTGAAGTCCGTGGCGTTGACGGCGGTCTTCGGGTGAGTGCGGGCAGCGGTGACGTGAGCGTCGATGGTAAGCCAGCCAGCAGTTGGTCGGTAAGAACCGGCTCTGGCAATGCACAGCTCCGTGTGCCCGATCAGGCAGCGTTTGACCTCGACGTATCCACCAGCTCAGGGAGTGTTGAGGTGGGCCATCCCGTGACCACCACTATCCAGGGAAGGGTGCAGGAAGAACGGAAATCCATTCGCGGAAAGGTGAACGGCGGAGGGCCGGAAATCAGCGTGCACACCGGCTCGGGAGACATCCGAGTCGACTGAAGGGAGCTTGTGATTGGGTAATTGGATCGTTGGCATTTAACAAAGTATGGAATCGGCCAATCAAAGCAGCCGCGGAGCGGCGAAAGAAACCAGGCCATGTTCCTGAAGGAACTCATCTCGCAAGGCTGGCAGGCACTGATGCGTAACCGCATGCGTTCGGTACTCACGATGCTGGGCATTGTGTGGGGACTGGCATCGGTGGTCATCCTGCTCGCCTACGGACAAGGCCTGGGCGGCAGTGTGTTGCACGCCTTCATGAACATGGGTAACGGCGTCATCGTCCTTTGGCCTGGTCAGACCAGCATGCAGGCGGGTGGTCAACGCGCAGGCAAGAAAGTCAACTACGAGTACGAAGACGTTGAGGCCGTGCGGGATGAAGTGCCGCTTCTACGCGCAGTGAGCGCTGAATCCTGCAGCAACTTCGGATACAAAACCGGCACGCGAGTCGTTTCCATTCAAACCCGAGGCGTCGAACTTCCCTACGGCCAGATGCGCAAGCTCGACATCGAAGATGGCCGCTATTTCAACGAAGGCGACTTCGTTGACCACCGCCGCGTCGTGATCCTCGGTTACAATGCCGCCAAAAAAGTATTTCAAGGCGCCCCCGCTGTTGGCCAAACCGTAAACATCGGCGGCCAGAGCTTCGACGTGATCGGCGTCCTGCGCAACAAAATCCAGGATTCGATGTACCAGGGCCCAGACAACGAACAGGGCTTCATTCCCTTCGACGTGTATCGCGACCTGAAGCAGGAACGCGATCCCGACATGATCATCATCCAGCCGCAGGCCGCCGAACTGAACAAGAAGGCGGCGGCGGCAGTTCGCGAGGTCATTGCCCGCCGCCACCACTTTGATCCCAAGGACGACAAAGCCACCCCCATGTGGGACACCATCGAGAGCCGGGCGATGATCAACGCCTTCTCGATTGGCCTACAGGCGGTCCTAGGCTTCATTGGCGCGATCACGCTGGCCGTGGGTGGCGTGGGCGTGATGAACATCATGCTGGTGTCGGTCACGGAGCGCACGCGCGAGATCGGCTTGCGCAAGGCTCTCGGCGCGCGCCCCCGGCATATCCTCATTCAGTTCCTGCTGGAAGCGCTGGTGCTCACGTTTGTGGGCGGCATCGTTGGCATGGGCGTGGCCGTCTTCCTCACGTGGATCATCCCGCCCATGCCGCTTTATGGCGACCTCTACAAGACCGCCAACCACGAAGGCGACATCTTTCTGCATGCCTCGATGTCGGTCATGGCGATCTCATTCATCATTCTGTCGATGGTGGGGATTGTTTCGGGTTTCTTCCCGGCGCTGAAGGCGGCAAGGATGGATCCGGTGGAGGCGTTGCATTACGAGTAAAATCCTCGTTGGAAGCGCATAGTGGGTACCGCCGGCAGCGGTAACCGCACTCAATCGCAAAGTACGCGATTGTCGCTTCCCTTCGGTTGACCACAACCGCGTTAATGCCCCGGCTTCATTACCTCGGTGCCTTGACCCCTGCCGCCCTGCAGGTTACTTTCGTCTCTTGTGGTAAAGAGTTTGTAAGCGCGCGGAAGTGTGCTCCGGAAATGAGGGATCCCTGTGGCAAGAAAGCCGATCATCACGCTCACTACCGACTTCGGGCTCAACGATCACTTTGTCGGCACCATGAAGGGCGTCATCCTGGCGATTGAACCCGAGGCCGAGATCATCGACATTTGCCACTCGGTACAGGCCTTTGACGTGCTCGATGGCGCGCTCGCGATTGCCCAGTCGTATTCGTACTTTCGATCCGGAACGGTCCACATGGTCATCGTCGATCCCGGTGTGGGCACCGCCCGCCGACCGATCATCGTCACCAGCGAGCGGCACCACTTCGTGGCTCCCGACAACGGCGTCCTGTCACTGATCTATCAGAAAGAAGAGCGGCTGAGCGTGCGGCACGTAACCGGAGAGCACTACTTTCTGCAGCCGGTGAGTAACACATTCCACGCGCGCGATGTGTTCTCGCCAGTCGCCGCCTATCTCGCAAAGGGTGTGGATCCTTTGAAATTTGGAGAAGAGGTTACGGACTTCGTGCGCTTTTCGGCGCCCAAGCCAAAGGCGGTGAATGAATCGACGCTGCGCGGTGTGGTGCTCAAAGTCGACCGCTTCGGCAACCTCATCACCAATATCACTCCCCAAGACGCTCCGATGCTGTTCACCGAAAACCCGGCCACGTTCAAGATCGTCGTCGGCAAACGTGAAGTCACCCAGGTTAAAGAAGCCTACGCCATGGGCGCTCCCGGCGAAGTATTCGGGATTCTAGGCAGCATGGGATATCTCGAAATCGCCGCCAACCGCGGCGCCGCCGCCCAGATCATCGGCGTGGGCAAGGGCACGGACGTGAACATCGTGCTGGGTGAAGCTGTGGCTGCGAGCAACGGCCAGTAGAGGAAATTTTCGACTGGCAATTAACAGTTGAAAATTCCCTCACCCCACTTTGGGTCTGGGATGAGCGTAGCGCTCCATCTCACCTGTCCACTTCAGGAAACGCCACAAATTCTTGCGCTCGCGCCAGCTGAACTCCCAAAATTCCAGAAATCCGATCTGCGTCATCTTGACGCCCGTGTAGGTCTCAATCCTCCAGAGAAGATAGGGACTCCGCCACGGCGTCAGGTGATGGCCGCGGGTGGCGTTCCAAAGGAAACGAAAGACGTTATGCATGGATTCCTAGCGCGTAGTATAGCGTCGGGCCGCAACGGGAGCGCCGAAAATCGCATGCTAGAATCAATCTCTCACGTACTTCAGTAACTGCGTTGACCGGCGCTCAGGAATCTAATCCCAGAGCCCAAAACCAATAACCCAGAACCCCAAGACCGCATGCCAGACGAGAAGACCCGAGCCGCCGCCGAGGAACACTACTACTCGGCACTCGATCTGGTCGCCGAGGGGCACCATGAACAGGCAGTAGACGAATACGAAAAGTCCCTCGCTGCTGACCCCACCTTTACCGAAGCCATGCATGGCCTTGCCCGCGCCTTGCAAGATCTGAATCGGCTCGACGAAGCAATCGCCGTCGCCTATCGCATTGCGGAAATCGATCCCGATGACGTTCTGGCCCACACGAGCTTGTCGGTCCTCTATCAGAAGAAAGGCATGATTCCCGAGGCGGAGGCCGAGGGCAACAAGGCTCGGATTCTGGGATGGAAACAGCAGTTGAAAGGCGGGTCTTAGGTTTTAGGTTTTAGGTTTTAGGTTTCAGGTTTCAGATTTCAGGTTTCAGGTGTCAAGTGTCAGGGCTTTGGCCCCTGGGGTTACCCACCGAAGCCGGGCGCCAGGAGCCGACAGTCAGGAGCAAGCGACGGAAGACCTCAGACCCAACACCTGAGACCCGACACATGCAATTCACAGTTCGTACTTCTTCATCAAATGCCGAAACGATCGGTATGAGATCCCCAGAACGTCGGACGCCTTCGTCTGCACACCGTGAGATTGGTTCAGGGCTGCCAGTAGCAATGAGCGCTCGATCTGCGCGACGTACTTCTCCATGTCGAGGCCTTGCGGCAGGATGGAGCCGGCAGAGACTTCCGGTACTCCCGGAATCCCCGCAGCTGCCGCTGCCGCCTTCGCCTTGGGACGTTCCGCCGGCAACTCGACATGCAACTGCTCGCTGGTCTCGAGGGCGACGGCGCGTTCGACAGTGTTTTCGAGCTGACGCACGTTGCCGGGCCATTCGTATTCGCACAGAGTCGCCAGCGAGTGCGGATCGACGCGCACAATGCTCTTCCCCGCCGCCGGCCCGTATTTTTTGAGAAAGTGGTTCACCAGCAGCGGAATGTCTTCCCTGCGCTCTCGCAGCGCGGGCACACGGATGGGGATCACGCTCAGCCGATAATAGAGATCCTCACGGAAGGTATTTTCTGCAACCAGCTTGTCGAGATCGCGATTGGTGGCGGCAATGACACGCACGTCGATCGGGATTTCCGTCGTGCCGCCGACCGGACGCACGGTGCGTTCCTGCAGAACGCGTAGCAGTTTCACCTGCATGGCCAACGTCATCTCAGCAATTTCGTCGAGGAAAATCGTGCCCCCGTCAGCGACCTCGAACAGACCGCGCTTGTTCTGGTTTGCTCCAGTAAATGCGCCCTTCACGTAGCCAAACAATTCGCTCTCAAGCAGCGTTTCCGGAAACGCTCCGCAATTCACCGATACAAACGACTCGGCGACCCGGGGCGAGCATACGTGCACGGCGCGCGCTACCAGTTCCTTGCCCGTGCCGCTCTCTCCATAGATTAGGATCGTGCTGCCCGTGGAAGCCACGGTGCGGATGGTTTGCTTGAGCTTTTCCATCGCCGGGCTGGCCCCGATGATGTTATCCAGAGAATTGCGTGAAGCCGCGTCGCGCCGCAACGCAAAATTCTGTTTGCTTAGAGAGACCTTCTCAAGAGAGCGGCTAATCGCCAACCTGATCTCATCGACAAGACCGGGGCTTTTGCGAATGTAGTCGGAAGCGCCGCCTGCTTTGACAGCCTCCACAGCGGCTTCGTAGTCATCCACGGCGGTCATGAGAATCACCGCAGAATCGGGTGACGTGGCATGAGCGTGGCGCAGCACGTCAATACCGTCGACATTCGGCATCTTGATATCGGTGATGATGAGGTCGTAGAGCGCACCGTCGATCTTCCGCTTCGCGGCCTCGCCTCCATTGACCGTCTCGATCTTGTGGCCATCGCGTCGCAGCGCGATATCCAGCATTTCGCAGATAGAGCGCTCATCATCGCATACCAGGATATTAGCCATGCGCTCTCCCTCCCGCGGCCACCTGCACATCCACATCAGCTTTCCTCGCCGGCGATGCTTTCGTGGATGAGTCGGTAGCGGAGGACCGCGGCATTCCAAAATTCAACTTGCGCAGCCGGAACACGAAGGTTGTGCCCTCGCCCAGACGCGATCGCGCCCACACCTTGCCTTCGTGCGCCTGCGCAATCTGATATACGATAGCCAACCCCAGCCCGGTCCCTCCCTCAAACCCGGACTGGAAAGGCTCGAAGATCTTTTCCGTCTGCTGCGGCGTCATCCCGTGCCCGGTATCGGCGAAGTTGATTTGCCAGTCGTCGCCCGAGGACTCCACTGTCACGGTCAGCGTGCCGCCGTCTTTCATGGCCCGTACCGCGTTCTGGCAGAAGTTCCAGAACACCTGCTTGATCTTGTCGCCGTCAGCGAGAGCAAAGGCCTGCGGGGTTTTGAAATTCCGTTCGATATGAATACCCGTTTCCTCAGCCAGCATGCGGTTCTCGAGCAACGTCAGAGTATCTTCCAGTAGGGGCAGCAGGTCAGTGTTTTCGAAGCGATACTGCTTGCCGCGAGAGTAAGCGAGAAAATCAGTAATGATATTGTTCAGGCGATCCGATTCCCGCGTCACGATCTGCAGAAGCTGCTTCTGTTCGTCGGTGATCTCCGCCGCGCTGGAGAGCATACTTACCGAACCGGCGATCGAGGTGAGCGGATTGCGGATCTCGTGTGCGATCGCGGCCGCCAGTCGACCCACTGCCGCCAGCCGGTCCTGCATGCGAACTTCCCGTTCCAGGCGACGGATCTCGGTGAGATCATCAAACGTATAAACAAAACCTTCGTCATCCCGGCCCGGAACAGAAAGGGTTGAAACAATCACCCGAAAAGTTTTGCGGAATCCGTTGGCTGGCTGAAAACGCACTTCCCCGTGCACCCGGAAAGAACCTACGCTGGGCAGCGGATCGAGAAATAGTTGATTCACTGATTTCCCCACCAGTTCATCTCCGCAGTCGAGCAGCTTGCGCGCCGCTGTGTTCATCAGAGTGATCCGTCCGTCCAGACTGGTCGTGATCAACCCGCCGCTGATCGATTGGATGATGTTTTCGTGCAACGCCTGCAGGCTCTGCAGTGCGCCGCTCGTGTCTTTCAGTTGGACATCAACTTGGCGTAGCTTGGCTGACAGCAGACTTGCCAGATAAGCCACGGCGAGGAATGCGAACAAGTTGACGAAAATAATCGCTTGCAGCGCTCGCAGTTCCGGATGGGTCGTCGCAAATGACGGTACCGTACCGTAGTAGTTCAGCTCCAGCAACGCACCGTACAAGATGAACGCCAGGGCCGCCGTCAGATAAGCCCACCACCTCGGCAGCAGAACGCAGGCGACGATAATGACCAGCGGATACAGGAAATTGAAGGAACTGTCCCACGCTCCCGTGAAATGCACGACGAGGGTTACCAGCGCCAAGTCGGTCAGCACCTGCAACAAAGCCTGCACTCGCTCCTCCTCCCAGAACGAATGCAGCAACACGTAGAACAGCGACATCGCGTACCACAGCAGCATCGTGCTGACGAAAGCACGCAGCGGCACCCCCGTGTCCACCAGCCGGGCCACCGCCAATTCGATTCCCAGAAGGAATGTAAGAATGAGAATGCGAATCTTGACCAGCCATGCCAGCCAGTTCCGCTCATCAAACGTCGATTGCATGCTCGTTACTCTGGGTCAGGTCTCAGGTTTCAGGCGCTGGGTGGTCAGGTCTTGGGCGTTAGGTCTCAGGCAAGTCAGAAACAGGCACTGACTTCATCCACGCGACAGCGACCACCTGAGACCTAGAACCTGAGACCTGACACCTGCTCTTCCTATCCGGCCAGTTTTGCGATCATCGAGAACAGCGGCATGTACAACGAAATCACGATGCCGCCGACAGCTACGCCAAGGAAGCCGATGATGGCCGGCTCGAGCATGGCCATCATGTCGCGGGTGGCCGCGTCGACTTCATCTTCGTAGAAGTCGGCGATCTTCTGCAGCATGCTGTCCATCGCGCCGGTCGCTTCACCCACGCCAATCATCTGCGTCACCATATTGGGAAACACACCGCATTCCTTCAACGGGTCAACGATGGTACGGCCTTCCTCAATTGCCTTGCGCACTTTCATCAACGCTTCCTGCAGGACGGCATTGCCCGAAGTGCGAGCGGTGATAGCCAGGCCTTCGAGAATCGGCACACCTGACGTGATCAGAGTACCGAGAGTTCGCGTGAAGCGGGCCACTGCGATCTTGCGCAACAACATTCCGATGACGGGCGTCTTCAGCAAAAGTTTGTCGGTAAAATACAAACCCTGGGGATGCTTGCGGATCTGGCGGATACCAAACACGCTGCCAATGCCGCCCGCAATAAAAAACCACCAGAAATGACCCACAAAGGCGCTCAGGCCCATTGTGATGCGGGTGGGTAGTGGCAGCGCGACGCCCAAGCCGGTGAACAGGTTGGCAAAAATCGGCACGACGTACTTCAGCAGCGCCGCCACAATCAACGTGGCGATGCTGACCACGGCAACCGGGTAGATCAACGCCGACTTGACCGCCGAGCGCAAGCGCACTGCCTTTTCCACATACAACGCTAGACGTTGCAGAATGACGTCGAGAATACCGCCCGTTTCGCCGGCCTCGATCATGTTCGTAGTGAGATCGTCGAACACGTTCGGAAACTGCCGCATGGCGTTAGCCAGCGTGGCGCCACCTTCGACAGTGGTCCGCACTCCGTTGAGCGTCTTCTGGAAGGTCTGGTTCTCCTGATTGGCCGCGAGAATTTCCAGACACTGCACCAATGGCAGACCGGCATCGATCATGACCGAGAACTGGCGGAAGAAGATCGCGATATCTTTCGTCTTGACCTTGCCCGATCCGAATGTCGGCAGAGAGAACTCCTTGCCTTTCTCCCGCACCGCTCCCGGCGTGATTCGCTCGCGCCGCAACTGCTGCAGCAA
>Ga0126372_10000494_pt1 | contig 13815 bp, 6 predicted proteins | sample PanSoiMetaPlot_6_FD_92762 | JGI IMG/M metagenome (GOLD analysis project Ga0126372, IMG submission 92762) | Tropical forest soil microbial communities from Panama - MetaG Plot_6 | ecosystem: Environmental > Terrestrial > Soil > Tropical forest > Bulk soil | place: Panama | collected 2016-02-17
CGCAAGTCAACGATGCCTTGCTGCGAGCTGTGAGACAGTACTGGGACGTGGTGCGCGCCCACGGCAACCTGGAGGTTTTTCAGCAATCGCTTGATGCGGCTCAGGCAAGCTACCAGCGCGACAAGCGAGCTCTGGAACTCGGAGCGTTGCCACCGCTCGATATTTATCGTTCTCAGGCTGAAGTCGCATCCCGCCGCGTACAGGTGATTCAGGCACAATATGCGCTTAAACAGGCGGAAGATACCCTGCGTTTCACCATGGGCGCAAATCAGGACGATTCTGTTGCAGCCCTTGATCTGGAGCTCACGGAAAAACCCGACCCAGTAGGCGAATTGAAAGCGATCGATGTCAGTACCGCTCTACAGGAAGCTATCGAGAAGCGGCCCGAAGTTGAAGCTGCGCGGCGAGCCCTAGAGGGTGATGACGTGAACGTCCGCCTGGCACAAAACCATTTACAGCCGGACCTAGCGGTGTCCGCCTTCTATCAGAGCAGCGGAATAGGTGGCAATCAGTACAACCCGATTAATCCGGCGCAACTGATCTCAACCGGCGGGCTGGCAACTTCTTTCAACCAGCTTTTCGGATTCACCTATCCCGGATATGGCGCGACTCTGACACTGAACATGCCGATCAGAAATCGCGCCGCTCAGGCCGATCTTGGATCGGCCTTGGTGCTGCGCCATCGCGATCTGTATTCCGAGCAACAGGTTCGAGAACAAATAACCTTCGATGTCAACAATGCCGTACACCAACTCGAAGAGGCTAAACTTAATCTGGAAGCGGGAAAGACGGCGCTCGATTTGGCCGAGAAAAGCCTCGCCGCCGATCAGCGCAAATACGAACTCGGCTCGGAGACTGTCTTTTTCTTGCTGGATGCACAGACCCGACTGGCCACAGCGAGAGCCAACCTTCTGCAAGCGCAAATCGACTACCAAAATGCGGTTGCCACCGTGGGCTACGCGACGGGAAACCTGCTCGAAGCCTATCAAGTGCAGGTTACAGACATGACGAAGTAAAAGACCCCGAGGAGGGTTCGCACTTCGTCCAGCTTTGAGGGTAACGAAGCAAGGACAGCGAAAGAACACACTTATCCGTCACTGATCTAGACGGTGCGAACCTCGCGCGGCCCGGCCAGAAGATACCTAGCTATTTTGGGCGAGAGCGGCCCACACCCGCAGGTTGAAAAGGATCGAGGTATTCAATGAGCAAGGGAATCAAGTTGCGCTGCCCGAGGGACATGCCACAGTCGTGCGCTGCAAACGTTGGTTGTAATCCTTTCTCCATGGGGTGCAAAAAATTAACTGGGAGCTTAGCGCGGATTCGTGGTCATTGAGGCGCGATGTCCGGTGGTTGTCTCATAATACCTGATCCATTGTTTGCGGATTCCATCAGCTCTTTCAACCAGGCCAGGCGTCGGCAAATGCCCGTGTTCGACCACAACTACGATCCCAGTATTGAAATTCCTTTGCGAATGATCTACGTCGGGTATGCGTGCTCCTGCGGCGGCGATCACGTCCTGAATAGTGACTTTTGTCCGCTCGGCATTGAAGATTGGGTGCCCGTTCGCGTCCTTGCCGACCGACACCAGATTCTTGAGGATAAAGAAATCCGGCACCTCGGCGGCCGAGATCAGACCCATCAGATACAAATCAAGATAAGAATAACCCGTAGCCGGCACGTAGTAGTCATCATCGAGCTGCGTGTACGTTCCATCAAAGTTGTCCTGCCACACGCCTCCTCCCATCGCAGATGCCTCAACCGGCCGCTGATAAGGGAAGGCAACCGGAGCTTGCAGCCCGCGCGCCCAATGAACCGGCCCAAGGGTAATGATTTCGCCGTTGACTTTCGCAGACAGAAATGCGGCCCAGCGATGGCCCATCTCATGCCCCAGCTGCGACATCGCGTAATTGTAGGGGGGCACATTGCCGTCGGCGGAACTCTCCTTCAGTAGATGAGTGTAGAAGGTTATATCGTGATCAGTGCCGATAGGCGCTCCCTCAGGGGGCCTTTCTTGCATTTGGTTCGAACCAACGTAAACGGGTTGCACGTACCCCCACTGAAATCTTCCTTGCGTACAGTAGCTAGCAAGATCGTGCTGCTCTTGCCCGATCCCAGTCACATTTCCTCCGACCGGACCGTCACTCGGAGTGCCCGCTTCCTGATTATCAATGCGGAAGTCGGAATAGTAAGCAAGGAAATCGAATTTGTCTCCGAGGGGTTTGATCACCGAGCAGGAGAGATCCTGCGGCCTTGGCAACTTCGAATAGTGGAATGATTCATACGCCAGGGCGAACGAACCGTCGTTACGCGTCATAGAAGAAAAATGAACTTCTGGAGTACCAATGCCCGCTAACCGAACGAGGTGAGGCAAGAGGCGGTCGGTCGGCTTGGGATTGCCAGGTGCGATCGCCTCGGCTGAAACAGCGGCTTGCTCGATTCCTTTAAACTTCTCCGGCAGAGCACCCTGGATGATGATTCTATTCCCTATTATTTTCACCTTGCGCGACACGCCCGGCCCGGATGCAACGTATCTCGGTGTTCGAACATACTTCGCAAGGCCACGCACTGTCCAGGCAAACGTTGTTTGGGCGGCATCGGCTCTTGCCGCGGGTTGGTGCGCATCAAAGAGAACGCGATATTCGATTCCCTCAAGTGAGGGATTACCTTCTGGGATCACTGGCCCGCGCGTTTCAAGCGTGACTTTGAGAAGCACATTGTCAACGACGGAAACTCTCACTTTCTGAATATCCAAGTGCACCGCAACCGTCGGATCTGGCTCAACACTGAATGCCGCCAGCGTCGTTTCGCTGCCGGCAAGGACAGGATAAACGCCTACGATGGCATCTTTCGCCGCAAGTTCTTTGTAAGACATCTCAATGATTCCGTCGCGATGCAGCACAGCTTGAAAGCGGTTGACCGTTTTGAACCAGGTGAAATCCTGGATATTCCCGAAAGGTTCCGTAACGTCCCAGGTGATGACCACACGATCCGCCAGTTCCTTTGAGAAATGAGGTCCCGACATCCTCGGCTTCAGAAATACGCAGATAGCTGGCGTGCTATCGATTATCTTGGCAGCCGCTTCTGTTAACTGATCGAACCGACCAATGGTTACTCCTCCATCGTCGCGAGCGCCGAAAGGAGCGCTACTGTCCGGCTGTTGTGTGCCCAAGCGGATAGATCCGGTTGTGCCCACGTTCAATGATTTCCAAAGTTGACCGGAAAACGGAAACTCGAATTGATGCAGAGTTAACTCGGAACCAACAAGTGCAGAGCCGAAATCCGCATCCCACTGCAGAGGGCCGTTGTCCACGCGATAACGAGAGCCGTACGGCGTGAAGCGGAGCGTGCGACCAACAAGATCGAAGAGATGGGCTTGACCCAGTGCGCCATCATCCAATTCCAGAACGATTAGGTTTCCTTGGGTCGAGATCTTGCCTATCGGATGCCCCTGCTCGGTCACCTCTTCATCATCTTGAGCATACGACCGGCTCAGAGACATGAAACACAAGAACAGGGTGAAAAAAATCACGACTCGGCGCGAGACCCTTTCCACATTTCTAATGTGCATACAGCTAATGAACAGATTTCCGGCGGAGTTCATATTTCTTAATCGAGGAATCCTGATCAATTCCGTAATCGCTACAGAAACATGACCTGTTGTCATGGGAATAGTAATGCAATTTGTCCGGAGCCATTAGCTGGCTTCCCATAGTGAAAAACTGAGTTTTGAGTGGCTGGCATTGACGAATCTTGTGACTCACTTTGTCCAAGCTTAAACGTAGTCAAAGAGCGTCATGAAGCCAAAATCCATGTGTAATTGCTGGTGGCAATGGAAGAGCGTGGCTCCTGGATTGTTGGCGACAAAATCGACTTCAGATTCCTGGTAGCCGCCCAACATGACGACATCTTTGAGGATTCCGCCAGTCGGTGTCCCAGCCAACCTGGTTAGCTCAAAGCTGTGACGATGCAGGTGAATGGGGTGAATGTCGTCGCTGGCATTGCGCAAGCGTAGCCGATGGCGCTTGCCTTGCTTCAAGTGGAATGCGGCCGCCATTCGTTCGCCTGTCATGGGATGCGCTACGCCATTGATCGTCCACCGGTTGAATCCTGCCTCGGCGGCGTTGTCCTTCGCAAAGGTCATCTCAAAAATTTCGTCGGGAGTGGGAGGGGTGGTGCCAGTCTTCGCAAAGCGCGTGTAGTTCCACCTGAATGCCGCAGGAACAAGCCATTGCGGCTTTCCGATTCGCCCGGCATACTCCACGACTATCCCCATCCCGTGTCGGCGGTCATCGTCGTCGAGGTCACCAAGGATCCATACCCCGGGATGATTCATGTGGACTACCGCCGATATCCGTTCCGCCGTTCCAAGCCACACTACTGGCACAGTCGTTGGGTTTGGCACGGGATTCCCATCCAGTGCAACAATATGAAATGAGTGTCCCGGCAATGCCAGGCTGCGAATCTCGGTGGCGCTTCCATTCAATATGTGCAGCAGAACCCGTTCGCCCTGCTTCACCCTAATCGGCTCCCCATGTCCCAGCACCCGTCCATTGATGGTGAAGGATCGATAACCTACCTCATATCCGTGTGGCATTCCTTTGGCGAGAGAGGCTTTCATGGAAGCTTCCCCAATCTCTTTGAGTTTTTTGTCTGACTCCGCGGGCGAAAGAAAATCCTGAGGCATATCGCCGCCGCGGCTTAGGGTGGGCTCAAACTCCTTCAATACCAGGAAAACTTCGCGGTCATAGCGGCCAGGTTCCTGGGCCGGCTCAATATAAACTGGCCCGACCTCGCCGCTATACTGGCCTGCAGAGAGATTCGCGCCGGCCCGATTGTGAGTGTGATAGAACCGGAAACCCGCCGGATTTGGCGTGAACTGAATGCGTCGCTTACCGCGCGCCGGAACAAAAGGAGTCCCCTCCTCAGCGGCTCCATCGACATCGACTGAAACCTTTTGTCCATGCCAATGCAGCTGCGAAGGCGTATCGGTTTCGTTGTAGATGTCAACTGTAACCTCGCGTCCGTCTTTGAAACGAAGCAGTGGCCCTGGAAATTGGCCGTTGTATGTGATGGCGGAGATGATCCGCTTGGGAGCGATCTCAATCGGGGATGCCTTGATATGCAGTGCGTAGTCGGCTGCTGCCTCCTCTGGCGAGTGCGCCGCATGGGCGGAATATGTTAAGGCCGACGAGGCCAAGCCTACACCTCGGGTAGCGAACCCCAACCCCAGCGCGCTAGCGCTGGCGCTGGTCAGAAACCGCCGACGGGAAATGCTGAATGTAGCCATGCTCCACCATTCCTCTTAAGAGTTCCTGCGGCATGCAACCTCGCCAACCCACTCCCCTGCACGCGCCGGACCGCCAGGCTCAGCGCTTGCCGTCCCGATGGGTCGGTGCAATTCTTCAATTAGCCAGTGGTTTCCTTACGCACCCGGCATGCTGAAGAACGTGCAAAACGAATTGGGCTCTCAACGATATCGTGATCACCTAACGTTCAGAACATATCGTAGTTCGATGTCGGCTTTCGATACAAAGATCGGTTGAGACATCAATTTTTGAAACACATTTTCCTTTTCATCTCCCGTACATTGAATACCTCGTCTGTCCCGCGTAAAGTCTCTGATTGCCAGACGTGACGATCAGGCCGCACGCATTTCCCGGACGATGTCCTGTCCTTCTTCATAGAAGCAAGGCCTCGCATTAGCGCAGATGCTGGCAATCATTGCTTCATCCGCATCTGGTTTTATGGTGAACGCGAGCGTGTTAATCGATCTGGAGTGCAAAGACGAATGGCTGGTACCTTATGTTCCTTAGGAATCCTTGCCGAACAATACGAGGATGCCCAGATTCTGATCGGGGCTATCCGCATAGGGAGTATTGTTCTGCGGCAATGCATCGCGTCTACTTCGAGAAATACAATCCGCCGGGCGCGCTCAAGTACGCGAAAGATCTGGCACGACCGACATCCAGATGCCTGCCCCCTGTGGACTGGCTGTCGATGACTCCAGCTGGATCGCCTGCCGTTTATGGCAAACTACTCGCCTTCCTCAACAGCTTTAGGCTCACAATCACAGCACTTCCGCGGTGCCACACACCTACTACCAAATGCAGGCTGCCTATCAGAAAGCAGACGCCACCGTACCATTGGGTCGTTAATCTACTTGTTGCTTGAACTCTCAGAGCGCCGCAAAGATTCGAGACCTTTTCGTGTCAATTTTCTACGGGTTCGAGGTAAGCAGCTGTTCGACGACGAGGTCAATCAATATACTGTTTCCTGGAACTGAGCTACAGGCACAAGCTGAACAACCAGGTCTTGTCGAGTGATCTCGGCGACGTGGCGCACTTGTGCAGTACCTCGACTTGACGGCGTTTGAGCGAGGGATTCCCGCGAATTGCGATTCGCCCAGAATAAAGAATGAAAGACGAGTTTGGTCAAAAGGGAACACTCGCTGTTCCAGTTAGCGAAGAGGTGAGAGCATGAGAATTCGTCTCGGACGTCATGTATTTGGATTTGCTGCAATCCTTTTTGGCATCGTCACGTTGTTCTGGCATGACTTCAATACATGGCAACAGATCAGTCCGCTCGGAAATCTCCCACACCGTGAGATTCTCGCCTACGTTGTGGCGACGATAGAGATCCTGGGAGGGCTAGCGATTCAATGGTCTAAGACGGCGCGCGCTGGAGCCATCGCACTGGGCAGCATCTTCCTTGTGTTCGCGTTGCTCTGGGTACCACGCATTATCGCGGAACCACGCGTATTTGATCGCTATGGCAATTTCTTCGAGCAATTCTCCCAGGTCGCGGGTGCGCTGATCGTATATGGGACAACCGGTCGCAGCGATTCGAAACGAGCATCGAGAGAGGCTTGGATCGGATACACTTTTTTCGGAATCTGTGTTGTTTCCTTCACACTCGAACAGCTCATATATCTCTCTGCGACGGCGGACTTTGTTCCAAAATGGATTCCCCCAGGACAAATGTTCTGGGCGATAACGACCACGATTCTGTTCGCGCTCGCGGCTATTGCCTTACTTTCTGGGCGTTCAGCCCTTTGGGCATCTCGATTACTAACCGCGATGTTGATGGGTTTCGGGTTGTTGGTATGGTTGCCTGCGCCTTTTGCCGATCCGCACAAGCTGATCAATTGGGCCGGGAACGCGGAGAATCTGGCAATAGCCGGAGCAGCGTGGGTTGTCGCCGATTTTCTCGCCGACATCACTCCACCTGGGAGTGCATCTGCTGAGCAGGTGTTTCAATTCAGTCGGCTGGCTCCTAGCCGACACACCCAGATGGAGAATGCACAACGCGACTATTTAGATTCCGGTTCGGATGGCCTTTAAGAGTTCGTTAAGCTGTGAAACGTCTCGGGGATTACGATTGGTGAAGCGTTGTCCAAAGACACGGAGATCTATTCACGCGCCAAACCCAGCATGGTTGCACAGCCGTGCGTCGGCGTTTGGTGGCGGCTTTCTGCAAACTAAACTGCCAGTATCCGGACGCAAAAGTCACACCGGTGACGATCGCTGTTGTACGGAGAAACCCCTGGGCGTGGGGAGCCCCTTTGCCGGTAGCTGGAAAATCCGAAATATGGTGATTGCTGAAAAATGAGGCAACCGGCCTGGCAGGGGAGGACTATGTCCAAGTTAAGCAATCGCGTGCGCAAAATTGTGTTTTCCTTCGTTGTTTGCGGCTTGGTCACCTTTGGTGCCATCGCCGATGATTCCTCGTCGCAAATCGTTGAAAGCCAATCCTTGTTGCTGCGGAACATGACGCCTGCTGGGCCACCCGCGAGCGCGTTCTCCGCGAAGGTGAGCAAACTCGTTCGTGAGATGACACTCAAAGAGAAAATTGGACAGATGACGCAGTTAGAGCTCGGCATGATCACGGATGGGATGGATCAGGATATCCACATTGACCCCGCAAAGCTGCACAAGGCGATTGTTGATTATGGCGTCGGTTCGATCCTCAACGTCAATACGCAAGCACTACCTGCACAGAAATGGCAGGAGATCATAAGTGCGATTCGAGACGAGGCGCAAAAAACCAGGCTCAAGATTCCCGTAGTGTATGGACTCGATAGTATTCACGGAGCTAATTATGTCCTAGGCGCTACACTGTTCCCGCAGCCGCTAGGCATGGCCGCCACATGGAATCCTGAGCTCATGTTACGGGGTAGCCAGATTTCTGCTGCAGAGACGCGCAAGGCTGGCGTTCCGTGGGTGTTTTCCCCGGTTTTAGATGTGGGTCGTCAGGCGCTCTGGCCTCGCCTCTACGAAACCTTTGGCGAGGATACTTACCTCGCAACCGTCATGGGCGTAGCTGCCGTGCGAGGCTATGAGGGAAGGAATCTTTCCGATCCCACTAGCGTGGCCGCCTCGGTCAAGCATTACATTGGTTACAGTGATCCTACAAATGGCGGCGACCGCAGCCCAGCTCTGATTCCCGAGCAGGACTTGTTCGAATATTACCTGCCCTCGTTCGCGACAGCGGTCAAGGCCGGCGCACGCACCGTCATGGTGAATTCGAGCGAGGTCAACGGAGTCCCTGGCCACGCGAACAAATATCTGCTAACCGACGTGCTGCGTGGCGACCTGGGGTTTAATGGATTTGTTGTCTCCGATTGGGGAGACATTAAGAATCTCGTCACGGTGCACCACATCGCTCCCACCGAGCAGGATGCCACTCAGATTGCCGTGCTAGCGGGCATCGATATGAGCATGGTGCCCAGCAGTTACAGCTTTAGCGATCTTCTATTTCAGCTCGTGCAACAGGGCGCGGTACCGATGAAGCGCGTTGACGATGCGCTACGGGATATTTTGACCGTGAAATATCAGCTCGGGTTGTTCGACGATCCTATGCGCGGCGCCGAAACGCAGACCGTGATTGGCTCATCAGCGTCGCAGCAGGTTAGTCTAGAGGCGGCGCGCGAGAGCATCACTCTTCTGAAAAACGAGGGCCGCACCCTGCCGCTTTCGAAGGCCGCAAATATTCTTGTAACCGGTCCAGATGCCGATTCGTTGATCCCCTTGAATAACGGCTGGACCTACACATGGCAGGGCGGAGTGGAGAAAATGTATCCGACGGACCGGCCCACGATTTTAAAGGCAATCCAAAACAAGACTGGTGCGACGAACGCAAGGTACGTACCAGGTACAACCTTCGACAAGGAAATCGACGTCGGCAAAGCCATTGACGCCGCGGTGAACGCGGACGCGATTGTGGCGTGCATTGGCGAATGGTCGTACGCGGAGACGCCTGGTAACATCGCGGATCTTACATTGCCCGATGCCCAACTCGACCTCGTGCGCAAACTCGAAGCCACGAAGAAGCCCGTAATTCTGGTCTTGACCGAGGGACGGCCACGCATCATTCGGACCATCGTCGACGATGCGAAAGGAATTCTCATGGCCTACAATCCGGGCAACGAAGGCGGCCAGGCAATCGCCGACATTTTGTTTGGCGACGTGAATCCAAGTGGCAAACTACCAATCACCTACCCCCGATTTACAAATCGGCTGTTCACGTACGATCACAAGTTCTTCAGCGGTTCGGATACTCCGGAAGGGCGAGACCTGGCGACCCCGCAGTTCGAATTCGGCTCTGGCCTGAGCTACACGACGTTTGCCTATTCGGATCTCGACGTTAATCCCATAAAGACCTCAAGGGAGTTAAGAATTGAAGTCGATGTGAACCTGAAAAACACTGGGAACCGCGAGGGCAAGGAAGTTGTTCAACTGTATCTTTCGAAAAGATTCGCGAGCATTACGCCGCCTCTGAAACGTTTGAAGCGCTTCGCGAAAATCGACTTGAAACCCGGCGAGGAGCGGAGGCTTTCGTTCGAGCTCACGTCCAATGACCTCTCGTTTATTGGCGTTGACAAACAACCGATCGTCGAGCCCGGTACCTTCGACCTTCGCATCGCTGGGCTGACGCGGAGCTTCGAATGGAAGTGAAACGATCAGCTCTTGGCTTCCGGCAAGCAACGCGGTCTTGATTGAAGATGGCAGGCTGGGCGAACCGGCCCTACGAGTTGCTGCTCTCAGCACAATCGCCGGGGTATAGCGGCAATAATATGTCGTCCGCTATCGGCCGATATCCCCATAGCTAATGGATTCGTTTCCGGCAGGGACGTGGATTGACCACGGTACGTATGAAAGAGGTGCTACGCGAGAGCAGCGCCAGCACATGGGCACGACTGATGCGCGATGGTGCTCAATTGAAGCGGTTCCCTCACCAAAACATTACTGCCTTGATCTCCCCCAATTCGTGTCCAGGCAAAATCTGACCACTCTCTCGTAGCAGTCGCGAATAGGAGGCAATTTCAGACCACTCGGCCTGAGGGTGCGGACGGTATTGGTATTGTCAAATGCCTGAAACAGGGCGAGGTGGGGAAGAAAGTATCCGAGCACCCTTACTAATTCGTTGAAAACCTTGTCTCCATCTCGAGCGCGCTGCTTGACGAAGCTTTCGTAGTGGGAAAGAGACACAAGCTGAGGTACACGTAGCGGCAACCACTTCTGGCCACTGGCATGGCCTTCAAATACAGAGATCGTCAGATCGATCATCTCGCGAACTGTCAAACTGCTCTCCGGTCCGGCACAGATATGATAGAACTGGCTTGGATTAAAGGCCGATTCAAACAAATAGGCGAGAGCAGGTAGTGCCCAGTCGCTTGCGATTAGATCTATGGGAGCGTCCAGTCGGCCAGGAGCAACAGGCAATACATTTTGCGCAAACAATCGCAGCAGTCTGTGGACGTGATTGAATTGGAGTACTGCACCACTCACCGAGTCTCCGATAATCGAACTGAGGCGAAAAACTGCCGCCGGAAATCTGGCCATCGCTTCCGAGACCAGTTGCTCGGCCTCGTACTTGGACTGCTGGTATGCATTGCAAAAGCCGTTATTGTGCCGAATGGAATTTTCAGGAAAATAGCCAACTGATCGGCCGACCGCATAGACGGTACTGATATAGGCAAACTTTTTCAATCCCCTGCACTCTGATGCGAGATCCAACACGGCTTGCGTGCCCTCCGTATTGCTTCGTCGGGCACAGTCGAGGGGGATTCCAAAGCGAGTATCGGCTGCGCAATGAATAATCTCTGTGATACTGCGCTTCAGTTCGGCATAGGTATGATCATCAAGCCCAAGATACGGACGCGTGATATCGCCCTTAAACACACTGCAGGAGCCGTGCCTGCCAAACGACTGTAATTTTTCAGGCGCGCGGCTAAGCAGGATGCATAAGCGCGATTTGTTCGACAATAAGCTGAACAATCCGCTTCCAACCAGGCCACTGGCGCCGGTCAGAAGCAAGACGGAATTGCCTGCAGTCATCTCAAACCACAGCACCAGCATGCGCTCTGCCGCGGAATGTGTAGCCGCCGCGGAGGACAACATCGTGTGTGCGTCCGCCCAACACCTTCGGAAGCGTGAGGCGGAGTCTCTTTTGATGAGAATTGAAACGCCACGAGACAGCGTCACCGTGAAGCAGGGCCTCCCGTATCTCGGCTCCCGACCGGGAGTTTATATCGGGTGTTCAGGTACCAGGCAAAACGAACGCTTTTGTTTCTTCCGAGTTTAGGAGAGCGTGATCTGCGAGCTCACATCGTCCGCTCAGTTTGAAGCTGTGGTTGTTCAGAATACGGCCATCTGAACAGATTGCCGCGTGCACTGGTTGCGTTAGGCTGGGGTCGGCACCCAAAGATTCCAATAGGTTGGCAAAGTCCGGGAAGCTCAGCAGCACACGAAAATCAGCGTGCGCGCGGCGCTTGCCATAGTCCAGTTCTCCGTTATTTCCATAGTTTGCCGCTTGATTAAGTTCAATGTTCAACGGCCCGGACGCCAACTCCCGTCCTTGCCACTCAATAGTCACACCTTCATCGACGTGAGCCTTCAGATGTGTAATAGTGAAGTCGATGCGCGAATCTCGCATACTTTTCCCTCCTCGCTGCCGAGCTGCCCGCGAAAGGCGCCTTTTTCGAATGAAGGCTTACCATTGCTGTTGTAACGCGTTGGCGGAGACGCAGGTTACTAGAAAATCTCCGACTAAGTCAAACGAAACACAAGATTGGTACCAAGCGCGCCGGCATGGGTCATCACTTGGCAGCCGCAGCAGCGGCCCTTAATTTTCATTCAGGACGAGGTAGGACCAATACTCCTAGCGCCTTCCCATCGCAAGAGTCTTGTTGATGAGCACCTACGCCGCCGATTGGGCGCGCCGATGCCCGCTTACGAGTTAGCGACGTCGACTCGGCACGCATACCATGAACGGTCCATCAAGGCAGACGGCAGAGAATCGCGTGGTCATGTTGCTGCGGACCTTACGGTAGTGCTGGCAATACAGCAAACCTGTGACATGGCTTTTTCGTAGACAAACCCCGTACCAACCGACGGCTGCATCTTGATCGTGTCGGCGAAACGGTAGAAGCAAAACTAGAACCTATCACCGATCTCATAAATCGACTCCGGCTGGGTTGCTCGCCATAGGCATAACCTCCGGAACGCTCGTGATCGGCTCGGAAGTCCGTGGATTACGACCACTGTGTTTAGCCATGCCCCCAAAGTACGGCATCCATGCCGTGCGACTCGGCGGAGATGTTCGTCCAGTTCACGCCGGGAGAGACTTGGCGAATGTCGGAGCAAACATGATAGGATCGCATTCGCGTAGGGGACGCATCCGGTCCGCGGAAAGGGTAGAAGCCCACCTTTGAGCATTCAGTCTTCGTAACCTTCTTTCAGCCCAATGTGCGGACAGCGGGCGCTTCGATGAAAGGAGGTCGCTATGTCGAATGATCCGCACGGGTCGCTACGCAATCTTCCGGACCGCCCCAACCTCCGCCACTTGAAGGACCAAGCCAGAGACATGATCAAGACCGGCGCGGCGACATCGATCACCGATGCGCAGTTTAAGATCGCGCGCATATACGGATTTGCGAGCTGGCCGAAACTCAAGGCTCACGTCGAGTCCTTCGAGGAGATCGGTCAGCTCCAGCAGGCGATCGACACCAACGATATCGTTCGCGTCAAGACCCTGATGACGCGCAACCCGGCGCTGCACAGTGCCCCACTCGGTTACGGCAAAGATGGGCCGCTTACGTGGGTTGCCGAATGCCGCGTGCCGTGGGAACCGCCTAGTCCTGTGAGACTCGCCATCGCGGAATGGATGGTCGCGCACGGATCGGACGTGCACCAGGGTGGAGACGGCCCCCTCATGCGAGCCGCGCTCAATGGATATCGCATCCCAATGATCGACCTTCTCGTGTCCCACGGCGCCGATGTGAACGCTCTGTGGCACGGGCATTTCCCCATCATCTTTGCCCCGTGCGAATCCATGGATCCGGCCGCTCTGAAATGCCTTCTCGATTACGGCGCAAATCCGAACTGTCTCGACCCACGGCACGGCACCGCGAGCCATCCATATCCGGGGACCGCTCTCGATTACCTCCTCGCTTCGTACACACGTTCGGCACAACGCCTGACCGCCTGCATAGACATCCTTATCGAGGCCGGTGGCGAGACCAAGTACAACACCCCGCCTGTGCTGCAGCTGCTTCGTGGCCGGCTCGATAGTCTGGCCGAGCAGATTGACACTGACCCCTCAATCGTAAACAGGTGTTTCTCCGAACTCGATTGCGGCATGACCGGCGGGCGCCGCCTCACGCTCGAGGGAGGAACGCTCTTGCATGTGGCCGCAGAATACGGCAACCTCGCGGCAGTCGCTCTGCTCCTCGACCATGAGGCCGACGTCAATGCCCGCGCACCGGTAAATGCTGCCGGCGTCGGCGGGCAAACCGCAATCTTTCATGCGGCGACG
>Ga0126372_10000497_pt1 | contig 13761 bp, 10 predicted proteins | sample PanSoiMetaPlot_6_FD_92762 | JGI IMG/M metagenome (GOLD analysis project Ga0126372, IMG submission 92762) | Tropical forest soil microbial communities from Panama - MetaG Plot_6 | ecosystem: Environmental > Terrestrial > Soil > Tropical forest > Bulk soil | place: Panama | collected 2016-02-17
ATCGGTATCCACTGCGCTGCGCGGAGCATCGCCGAGGCGCTCTCGATAGCGTGCCACATTAATATCGCTCCTTTGACCTTCTTGCTAGCCCAAAATTGTACGTCGGCTACATAGCACAAGAGAAATGTCACTGGATGCAATCAGATGCGATAACTCCCAAGAGCCTGCCAAGGGCCCTCTCTGCGCCAGAGCAGCGCACGGCTAGCGCGACCAAGGCATCGAGGCAGCGAGCGAAAGAGCGAAGATGAGCGAGGGAAAGTGTTAGTGACTTTTGTAGAGGTGCCGGTCGGGAGGGTTGGACAGGGATCAAAGTGGCCGAAATTGCAAACACTTACCAACACGTACCAAGGCACTCCCACAGTCTTCTTCCGATCTAAGATCTGGCGTTGGGACATGCCGGGACTACGCGCCGGGACCGATGTCACGACAAGGGCTTGACGCTCTCAGTGAGCATTCGGCAACTACCGACTCCTGATTACTGCTTACTGCATTACTGTAAAGTTCAGGCAGGCGGCGCTATTGGTGACGGGAGTGCTCCCTGGCGAGCCCGGGTTATAACGCATCACGCCATCTTCATTGTTACAGAAGTTTCTCACCCCCGAATTGTTGTAGCTGAGTGGTGAGGCCCCGGCAGTGTACTGGGTATTCACCCCATTCACCGGAGTTTGGCCAATGGCCTGAAAAACATATCCTGCCTTCGCGCCGCTGCCCGGCGACGCGGTGGCCAGCGAGTTATCGAGCAAGCAGGCAGTAGCAGGTGACGGGGTGCAAGGGGCAGCGCCTCCCAGGCTGGCGAGATTAGGAGCGAATCCTACATTGGGAAACATGGTTTGGTAGGAAATCTGGGCCTGGTGAATGGCCCGAAGCGAACCGACGGCCGAAGCCTCATCGGCAGAAATACGAGCGCGTAAGAGACTGGGGATGGCCATCGCGGCAATGATCAAAATGATAGCCACCACGATCAAAAGCTCAATCAGTGAAAATCCTTTTTGCGCTCGCTTCTTATCGGTCATGTCAGTTCCTTATCGGCTTCTGAATTTCGTTTACGATTTCGTCGGAATCTGTGTCGGACCATGCTTGCCGGTAACCGAAACAACCAAACGCAAGGTCCATTGTAACTCGTCTGTTCACGGCTCAGAGCGCGCTAGAGGGTACCGGGGACTAGCAGATCTAAATGCATTCGACATTCAATCCCCGGAGTTCGCGATGCCGGCGAAAAGACCCCGAGGCTGCTACTCCTTGCAAATTATTCAAAACAGTTGTTGACTTCGTTGTGTCCAGATGCGTCTCTTGCTTTTGGACCGCGGCACAGGTGCGCTGTCGAACTCGGCGCAAGCTGTTGCACCTCGAAGCCGAACAGGTGGAATTTGCCATGGGCAGCTAGTGCGTGAAACCACCGGTATCTCTGAAGCACGTCCGACATCGGCAGCTCCGAATCGGGATCCGCTTCCCAAGCTCTATTCTACTAGAACGAGTAAGATGTATATTTTGCAATCTTTCGTTATTGGGCGGATCATGTGGAAAGAATTCTGGTTGTAGAAGATGACCGCGCGGTTCAGAAGGCCTTGCGCCGGCTGTTCGAGTCGGAAGGATACACGGTAGAGGCGGCCTTCGATGGGGAGTCAGGACTCGGCGTGTTTCAGTCGTCGACGCCCACGGCAGTAGTCCTCGACTTGCGTCTACCGAAATTGTCTGGCCGGGATGTCTGCAGAACAATCAAAGAAAAAGCGCCGGCTTTGCCCATCATAGTTCTCAGCGCGGCCAGCGATGTGGCCGATAAGGTCCTCCTGCTGGAACTTGGCGCGGATGATTATGTGACGAAGCCGTTCAGCCCGCGCGAATTGCTAGCGCGAGTGAGGGCAGCGGTGCGACGGTCGAGCCGCCCGACTACCGCGACTGCGCAGGGTTTTGGCGATGTTTCGGTGGATTTCGCCAAGATGGAGGTAATGCGCGGCGGACAAGCTGTTACCATGACTGCCCAGGAATTCAAAGTACTTAAGTTTCTTATGGAGAACGCCGAGCGGGTGGTCTCGCGCGAAGAACTTCTGAATGAGGTTTGGGGATATCAGAACTATCCTTCCACCCGCACTGTGGACAATCATATTCTGAAGCTGAGACAGAAATTGGAGAAAGATCCGGCTCAGCCAATTCACTTCCGGACTATGCACGGAGCAGGCTACAAGTTCGTTCCCTGATCGAAGCGCGTGAGGGCGTTCCATTCGGCATCATGATTAAGTTCCGGCTCAGCACCAAATTTCTGTTGTCCATGCTTGCGATTTCTGCCGGGCTTACGGCCGCCAGCTTGCTGTTTGTGCGGCGTACGCTGGAATCGCATATCCGTACGGAGATTTTGTCAGACCTCCGTAACTCTGCCGCAACCTTTCAAAATGTACAGCGGGAGAGGGAGGAGACCTTGTCGGCGTCGGCTGAGCTGATGGCAGACCTTCCCCTGGTGCGTGCCATCATCATGGCGCCGGACGCGGCCACTATTCAGGATTCGTCACGGCGAGTCTTTCTGATGAGCCACAGCGACCTCTTCGTAATGCTGAATCGGGGGCAGCGCCTGGTGGCGCTGCACACCACGACCAGCGGTTTCACCTCCGATTCCGCCCAACAACTCTTCGTGCAAGCGTTGAGCGAAGATTCACCGAACCACTGGTGGTTCGGAGGCGGGCACCTATACGAAGTGTTCGTGCAGCCTGTTTATTTCGGCAGCCAGGCTGAAAATCGATTGCAGGGTTACCTGGCGGTGGGATACGAGATCAACGACAAAATAGCCCGCGAAGCCGGGCGCGTTGCCGGTAGCCAGGTAGCATTCTGGTACGGCGACACGGTCGCCCGGAGTACGCTGGCTCCTACGCAGGAAAGGGATTTGCGGCGCGAATTTCCTGCGCGCATACAGCCGCCTGGACAAACCGTGCGAGAACTGCAGCTCGGCGAGGAGCGATTCCTGTCATCGGTCGTTGATCTGAGTCCAGGACGGACGCCCCCTGTACGCCTCAACGTTCTCAAATCCTATGATCAGGCAACCGCTTTCCTGAACCAGCTTGATCGATCACTGCTGGCGCTGGGTCTGGTGGCTGTATTGGTCGGGAGCCTCCTGGTTTTTCTGATCTCGCATACTTTCACGCGGCCGCTGTCGGTGCTGGTATCGGGCGTGCGAGCCCTCGAAAGGGGCGATTTCGCATACGCGCTGGAGGCCCGCAGTCAGGACGAGGTGGCCGAGGTCACTACTGCCTTCAGTCGAATGCGCGAGACTCTGCAAAATACCCAACGTAAGTTGCTCGAGTCCGAACGACTGGCAACCATCGGCCGGATGGCCAGTTCAATTTCGCACGATCTTCGTCACTCTCTGGCCACCGTCGTGGCTAACGCTGAGTTTCTCGCCGAAGCCCGCCTGGATGCTCATCAGCGCGAAGAACTTTACCGTGAGGTGCGGCTAGCGGTAGATCAGATGACCGAAATGTTGGAATCCTTTCTGGAATTTTCGCGTACCCGGGAAACGTTCCGTCCCACATACAGCAACTTGCAGGAAGCTTTGGATCGTGCTGTGCAGAACGTACGCGCCAATCCCGAGTTCAGCCATGTCGCCCTGACTGTCAACAGTGAACGAAATTGCGAGGGCTGGTTTGATTTGCGCCGATTGGAGCGCGCCTTCCAGAACCTGATCCTCAATGCGTTTGAGGCAGTCTCGCCCGAGCACGGAAGGGTTCAGGTTGACCTGCGACGGCACGAGGGAAATATCGAGTTTCGGGTAGAAGATAACGGACCGGGGATTCCGGAAGATATCCGGGCACAGCTGTTCGAACCCTTCGTCAGCAGCGGCAAACAATATGGTACCGGACTGGGACTGACCGTCGTGCAGAAGATTGTCGAAGACCATGGAGGCACTGTGTCGGTGGAGCGAACCTCTGCCCAGGGGACTGCTTTTGTTCTGCGCCTGCCACTCACGTCGCGATCCAGGACGGAAAGCGCGGGTGAAGCCGGCGGGCGCAGTGCATCTGTGACGCATATCCAGCCCTAGTGTTGTGTCGCCCACTTTGCCATCGTGCGGGAAGAAGTGGAATTCATCGCAACGCGTGCGGAAATAACGTTGTGCTCAATTGTAAAACCAGGTGCTTGCGGGAGGTTTCTATGCGTCGGTTACGACTATTGCGGGCAGCGGGAGCAATCGCCCTTGCCAGCACGGCCTTGAGTGGACTGATGAGAGCGCAAGATCAGGATAACCATCCGGCTGATCAGGGCCGCGAGCTGTCGGAATCGATCCACGAGTTGCAGGCCGAAATCCAGAACTTGCGCTCGGCTGTGGCTGAGCTGCGTTCTGAAGCAGCACAGTACCATGCCGAGAACGCTGCCTTGCAACAGCGTGTTCAGGCTTTGCAAGACAAGCTGACCGTACCCAGCCAGAGCCAGGCCGGAGTTTCTGCCAATGAACAGTCATCGGCCAATACTCGAGTCGAAGAGCAATCCGCGGCTCCGGTCACCGAAGCTGAGGGGCAGCGCGCGGCCACGACCGGGGTGCAGGAGCAAATTGATCTTCTCAACGGAAAGATTAATGACTTGTATCAGACCAAGGTGGAAAGCGGTTCGAAGTACCGCGTACGGTTGTCCGGGATCGCGCTATTCAACGTCTTCACCAACCGGGGCAATGTAGACAACATAGATTTTCCGCAAGTTGTCGCATTGGGAACTCCAGGGATACCGCAGACGAGCTTAGGTGGCTCTTTGCGGCAGTCACTCGTCGGGCTGGAGGCGTTCGGGCCGACCGTGGCGGGAGCCAAGAGTTCCGCGGAGGTCCAGTTTGATTTCGCCGGCGGTTTCCCCAACGCTCCCAACGGCGTTACCTTCGGAATCCTGCGCTTGCGGACAGCCACCCTGCACCTCGACTGGGCGAACACATCAATCGTGGCCGGACAGGACAATCTATTCTTTACGCCCCTTTCCCCTACCTCGCTAGCGTCGCTGGCCGTGCCGGCACTCTCGTATTCAGGAAATCTCTGGAGTTGGACTCCGCAGTTGCGTGTGGAGCACCGATTTAACTTGAGCGACGATTCGGCTTTCAGCGTACAAGCAGGCGTGCTGGACCCACTCACCGGCGGATTTCCTCCTAACGAGTATTTCCGCCTCCCGCAAGCGGGGGAAGTATCAGGCGTACCCGCATTTGGCACGCGTGTTGCCTTCACCAATAAGACCTCGGGCGGGCCGCTTACCATCGGCATCGGCGGGTACTACAGCCGTGAAAATTGGGGATTCGGACGAACAGTGGATGGTTGGGCGGGTACGACGGACATCACCGTCCCGCTCAGTCACTTATTCAGCCTGAGCGGAGAGTTCTATCGCGGACGGGCAATCGGAGGACTAGGAGCCGCCCAGAACCGCAGCATTGTCTGGAGCGGTGATCTCTTAACACCGGCCGCGACGGTGCGCGGTCTGGATGATATCGGAGGATGGGCGCAACTCAAGTTCAAGCCCGGGACCAAAATCGAATTCAATATGGCCGCCGGGCAGGATAGCGCCTTCACCAAAGAGGTTCTGGCGCTGCCCGGTCGGAATTACTACGGTACAATCAACGCTAATCGCAGTGCTCTGGCTAATTTCATTTACCGCCCACGCTCCGACCTGATGTTCTCGGCCGAATACGATCGCTTGCATACCGCCTCGATCTATACCTACAGTTCGGCAAACCATGTCAGTTTAAGCATGGGAGTTTTGTTTTAGAAAGAACCTGAAATGCTCCGTGTAACAAGAATACCTGCCCTCGGCGTGACATTGATTTTATTGGGAACCGTCCTGGGGCAGCAGGTTACGGTTACTGCCCACCTTGAAGTGGCTGCACCGCCTCACCGTACCCACTCGCCACAAGACATTGTGGTCTGGTTCACACCCGCGGCCGCGTCTACTCCCCTCCAACTCATTGATAGAGCACAGCAACACCCGGCGCTTATACAAAAAGATAAGACCTTCACGCCCCATCTTCTGGTCGTGCGGGTGGGCACTGTGGTGGATTTTCCGAATCGCGATCCGTTCTTTCACAACGTATTCTCCCTTTTTGAAGGAAAGCGATTCGACCTTGGCCTCTACGAAGCGGGCACGACTCGCCACGTACGCTTCGATCGGCCAGGCGTGTGTTACATCTTCTGCAATATCCACCCGGAAATGAGCGCCGTGGTTGTAGTGCTGGACACTCCCTACTACGGCGTTGCCAACCGGCGCGGCACGGTCGAGATCTCCGGAGTGCCGCCAGGACGGTACACGGTGCATGTCTGGGACGAGCGTTCGCTGCCCGAGGACCTCGCCCAATTGACTCGTGAAGTTGTGATCTCGCCGGACCAGACGTCCTTGGGCATGTTGCGGATTCGCGAGACCGGCGTCGCGCTCGCCCATAAGAATAAGTACGGCCAGGATTACGAGAAACCGGCGCCGCCCGGGCCGGGGTATATACCGCAGTAGCTAGTTCAGAGTGGTTCAGTCAGGGATTGCTGGTTCGCGCCTGGCCCGGCCGCACCCAGTTCCTCGCGGTTTTGCCCCGGCCACAGACCGGGCCCCCCGCTAGTGAGGTATATTCTGACCGGATGCTCGTCTAATGTGTTCGCGCTTGTTTCGCTTTGCGACTTTTCTCGATGGCCGCCAATTCTCTCGGTTTTTCATACTCCCGCAACAGATGGCGCACACTGCGCCCAGTAACCAGGTGGCAAATTTCCTCAGCCAGGTGCTTCACATGGTCGCCGGAGCGTTCCAGGATCTGGGCCATGAAAACCATATGGTAGCTCTCGCCGACGGGGAGGTTTTCCGGATTTTCCACGTGTCGGACAATCACCAGATTTCGCAAGCGATCCAGCTCGGCATCCTCCCGCAAGACGGCAATCGCACGGGCAACATCGCGACTGGCGAAAGCATCGGCTACGCTCCCCAGCATGCCAATCAAAATATTGGTCATAGCCGCGAGTTCACGAATGTCGTTTGCTTCGAGACGAGGAACTGCCGCACGAAACCGGTTTACTACGTTCAAGAAAAGATCCCCGATGCGCTCCAATTCGATGATGAACTTCAGAGAAGCAATGAGTTCGCGAGCCTGTGCCTCATCCTGAGTGGCGGGGATTAGACGAATGACAGCTTCATTGACTTGACGATTGAGGGCGTCCAGCTCATCCTCGTACCGAAAAGCCTTCCCCAGTGAATCCTCGCTGCGCGTGTTGATGCCGTCGAGAAGGGCTTCGGCCGAAGCTTGGGCAATGTGGCAGCCACGCAAAGCCAGCCCGGGCAGTTCCTGAGCTGAATGGTTCGCAACCCTATCGTTCATGGCTACCTCCTGTTCATTATTTTCGGGGCGGCGAGTTAAGGCGGACCGATCAAACTGCCCTCCTTTTCTGTGGAGCAGTTTCCAGAGCCGCAGCCTCCTTGGATGCCGGTCTCCTCTGTCCCGGTCAGCGGCTAAACGTCTTAGGTGCAACATCTCGCACTATACGCCGAAGATCCAGAAGACTGGAACTTTAAGACTAGGGCCTACGGCACGCAGTCAGCGGCCGGGGCAAAATACCGCCTCTGAGGTTAGCCGCGCGGGCACCCGCCCTATCGGTTGCCATTTTCTCCCGATAGCTCGTCCTGGCTAGAGGTCTTGCTTTTGCTTTAGTCCGAGCGAATGAACATTGTTACTACTTTTTCGAGGCACGGCGTCGGGTAATTCTGCTGCCTTAGCCGCGGCGGGGTATTCGAACACGCCACGACCCGCTTTTCTTCCCAGGCGTCCGGCTTTGACGTATTGCACCAGCAGCGGGGCAGGGCGAAATTTCTCGCCCAGTGTTTTGTGCAAGTATTCAAGAATGTGCAGGCGCGTGTCGAGTCCCACTAGATCGACCAATTCGAAAGGCCCCATGGGATGGTTCAGTCCGAGCTTCAGGGCCTTGTCGATGTCAGCCGCCGAGGCAATTCCTTCCTGCAGCATGTAGAAGGCTTCGTTGCCGATCATGGCATTGATGCGGCTAGTGACGAATCCCGGCGACTCCTTTATCACCACCACTTCTTTGCCCATGCGTTGGCCGACTCGAACCGCAGTCGCCAATGTTTCCTCGTCGGTCTCGAGCGCGCGCACGATCTCGAGCAGCGTCATCTTGTGCACCGGGTTGAAGAAATGCATGCCCAGGATTTTTGCGGCCCGATAAGTTACCGAAGCAATTTCCGTGATGCTGAGCGAGGAAGTATTGGAGGCCAGGATCGTGGTGGGTCGACAGATTTTATCGAGAAGGGTGAAGATCTCGATTTTCGATTCCATCTCCTCGGGAACAGCCTCGATGACCAGATCAGCCTGCCGCGCTGCCTCTTCAATGGTGCCGGCATACGTTAGGCGGGCAAAGGCGGAATCAGCGTCGGAAGGCTTGATCTTGCCGATCTTGGCAGCTTTGTCAAGATTGGTACGGATCTCGCTTTCGGCGCGGCGCAGCGCATTGGGGAGCAAATCCTCGAGAATGGTGCGGTATCCGCCGAGCGCCGCCGCGTAGGCGATGCCCCGTCCCATGATGCCGGCGCCGATCACGGCCACCGTTTTCACCTCGGGCACTATTTGCCTCCTTCGAGGACTTCCAGGATGGCCATGTAGTTGGGATCGGCTTTACGCATGTACTCGGCCAGGCGCTTGCGCTCCTCGCCGTTCAGGGTCGGAAGGCTGGTGTGGATGCGCCGCAGGGTAGCGGAAATATCGTCAACGTAATTGAGTAAGCGGATGAGTTCGCCGGTGGCTTGCATGAAAGCTCCTGTCGCCCGGGCATTCTGCTGGGAGTTCTGCCTGATGCGACAGTCCCCACTGCAAGCCGCAGGCAAACTAATTATTCTCAAGTTCGCGCCATTTAGTAAAGGCCGGCAGGCCGGTGAGATAATTATCGAGTGCTGCGCAACCAAAACCTTGTTCCTCTTTCCCGCCAGCACCAGCATGCATTGGCTTTATGCGTCCGTATCGACCGAGCCATACGGGCCGGGAATCTCGACATGCTGGCCTGGCAGGCTGAAATCCAGCGCATCTTCGTGGGCGAAATTCAGAACCATTTCGATGCTGAGGAGCGCACGCTGTTTCCCGTCGCGCTGCGCTTTGCCGGGCTGGGGGGACTGGTCGATGAGCTGCTTGGCGAACACGCGCGTCTGCGCGACTATTTTGCGCTCGCCAGCGAAACAACCATGGATCCCGCTAAGCTACACGACTTTTCCAGGAAACTGGCAGCGCACATTCGAAAAGAAGAACGGGAATTGTTCGAGAGCCTGCAAAAATTGCTCCCCGCCGAGGATATGGCCATGCTGGGGAGGGCGCTCGCGAAGGCGCTCGAGGAAGTCGGCACGGATCGATCTTCTTGCGAGCTGCCGAATCAGGCCACACGATTAAGGTCGCTGCGCGACATAAAAGGCGGATAGAGGGTCATCCCCCCGCTCGGCGGTGAACGAAAAGGCTGCTAACCAAGCGGAATCGCCCAGCCCTGGTTCGTTACTGATAGCGTCTGGAGATATCGTCCAAGTCCGAGCTGGCCCTGGGTTTATCGCGAGAGTGGCAGTCGCCGCCCAAATCGGGGTTGCAGTGGGAATGAAAAATGTGAGTTCCAATCAAATATCCCAGCGCCCCACCCGCCAGCAAATCGGAAGGAAAATGCATTTTCGCAGTCATGCGTGCGCCGGTAATTGCGCCGGCCGCTCCGTAGGAGAGCAACTCGACCCACCATCGAGGGTACTCGTGGGCGATCACCGTGGCCATGCAAAAGGCGAACATGGAGTGCCCACCGGGAAATGAAGTATTGAGTGAGTGATTGACAAAGAAGTTGCCTTCGCCCGTTCCCTCGTTGGGTCGTTCCCGACCGGCAATCAATTGCAGGGGAACATAAACAAGAAAGGTATTGGCCAGAGCCTCGATTCCGATAATTCCGGTTTCTTTAGCGTGCGAGTCGCCGCCGTACAAGCCCCCTACGAAAAAGATGCCGCCAAGGGCGGCGCCAGTTCCTGCGATCAGCCCATTCGAAATATTGGAGCTCGTGTTTACCCCGCTATTGGGCAGCGCGTGCAGGATCTGCTCATCGAAGCTGACCAGGGTGGCGGTCCCGGCAAGAAAAAGGACACTCCATTTCAGATTAGCGCGATGGAACGGTGCCGTCCAAATCTGTTTCTGATCTTGTAAGCCGCGTTTGACGGCACGAGTGAGGAATCCCCCCTCGCTATTTCCTTGAGTCGCCGTAGCGGTGTCAGAGTTCGTCCCGGATTCAGCAAATAGATCCCGCGCACCGGTTAGATGGAATGATGGGGCTCCGTCGGCCATGACGGTGGAAGGCAACAGATCGGGCGCGTCGGTTTGAATGGCAGGTATGGCCTGACTTTGAGCCAGCGTAGCGGGTATCGAGATGGTCCATAAAATGACAATTAGTTCCTGCAATCGAGCTTTAGAGATCATTAAGCGTTTCCCGCTGCCGAATCAGCGTATTAAGATGCAGATTTTTAGAATACGTCAATACAGGCGGAACGTGCACAGGGAAGAGTGCTGAAAATCAATTCCAGCAGGCAAGTTGGAAGATTTTCGCGCCCTCTGGAGAAGAACGGCGATGCCTTTTGATGCAGCCCAGCATCTCAGCCAGATGTGTCAGAACTCAGTTAAACAATAGAATCCTCCAGACTGCTGCCTACTCCGCCACCACCATTAGCGAGATGTCGTGCGATCGGATGTGCTGGCACAAATGCGGCAGTTCCCAATTCTGCCTTGCTCGGCGGCGGCAAATCCAGGCATTTCAGCACGCTGAGCGCCGAGCGATCACTGACAGCAAGACGGTCCAATATCTGGATGCCTGGGGCTATCGCGAGTGGTTTAATTTGCCGGGCTTCGCGGCAGGTCCTGCCCGTCAGTACATCTGCCGGGGATCTGCCGATCGGGTGCAGATTGTGGGTGGCTGTAGGAAAGAATCGGTTTAGGCAGTTCTAGCGGCCGTGGAACTAGTGTTTTTATACTATGACCACATTGGATAAAAAGCGATAAGCTGGTGGACCGATTTGGGCGCGAGTCGAGAGATGGGATCGATCGCGCCTCTTCGCCTGGAAATGCTTTCAAACGCAACTTATGGCAGCGGCCGCTGGTTGACGGCCACCGTCGTGTTTCTATTTGTCTCCGCGATATACCTGTTTGCATTGCCTCAGCCTAATGTTTTCTACGCTGTCATCGTACTGCTGCACGTGCTTGGCGGGCTGCTGGCCGCTTTGCTTGTTATTCCGGTCCTGAGAAAAAGTCTTCGCGGTGGAATGAGTTTAAAGCTGATCGCCTGGCTGCTGCTGGCCGCGGGTGCGATGGTTGGAATCGCACTCATCTATACGGGCACACCACGACATGACTGGAATTGGCTTTATCTCCACGCTGTTCTCTGTGCGGCGGCGGTCGGGACCCTGCTGGCTGTCTGGGCTGGCAAACGCGGCTGGTTTGGCGCAGGCAGCCTCGCGACGGCTGCGCGCCTTGTGATTTGTTTCGTCCTGCTGGCTGGCCTCGGGTCAGGCTGCTGGTATTTGCGAGCAGCACGCTGGCAAAACAGTGCAGTTATCGCGAATCCACCGGACTCGCCTGCCGCTATGGAGGGTGAGGGTGACGGCCCGCAGGGACCATTCTTCCCCAGTTCCGCGCAGGTGTATGGCGGGCAGAAGATTCCCAGCAAATTTTTCATGGAATCGGACTCATGCAAGCGCTGTCACGAGGATATTTACAAGCAGTGGTACAGCTCGGCGCACCATTTTTCGTCGTTTAACAATCAGTGGTATCGCAAGAGCATTGAGTACATGCAGGATACGATCGGCACGCGGCCGTCCAAGTGGTGTGGGGGCTGCCACGATCCAGCCGTACTTTATGCGGGCAAGATGGACCGGCCGATCAAGGAATTTGTGCATGCCCCGGAGGCGCAGGCTGGTCTGGGGTGCATGATGTGCCACTCGATCGCGCGTGTGAAGAGCACCATGGGGCAGGGCGACTTTTATTTGGAATACCCCAAGCTGCACGAACTGGCGGCGAGTAAGAGCCCCCTCGTACGCCGGTTGCACGATTTCATGGTCAACCTGAATCCGGAGCCTCACCGGCGCGTGTTCCTGAAGCCGTTCATGCGCAATCAGACTGCCGAATTCTGCTCCGCCTGCCATAAAGTGCACCTGGATGTGCCGGTTAATCATTACCGCTGGATTCGTGGATTCAACGAATACGACAATTGGCAAGCCAGTGGAGTCTCCGGGCAAGGGGCGCGCTCTTTCTATTATCCACCCAAGGCGTCCGAATGCGCTGATTGCCATATGCCCCTGGCGCCATCGAACGATGCCGGCAATGTCCGCGGATTTGTCCATTCTCATCGCTTTCCGGCCGCAAATACCGCAATTCCAACCGCGAATGAAGATGCCGAGCAATTGAAGATCACCGAAGATTTTCTGAAAAGCGGGGTGATGAGCGTGGACATCTTTGCGCTTTCGCCGGAGGGCGCCTCCCGCAAAGCAGTTCCCATGGCACAGACCGATCTGAACACAACATTCGCCGTGGGCGAGGAAGCGGAAGCCCGGATCACTCCCGCTGGAAGCACAGAGGTTCGACCTGTCACTGCACCACTAAATCGCGTTCACCCCACCGTGCTTCGCGGTGATACGCTTCGCATTGATGTCGTCGTGCGTACCAAGAAACTCGGCCACTTCTTTCCAGGCGGCACCGTCGATGCCTACGACACGTGGCTTGAACTGAAAGCCACCGACGACAAAGGCCAAACCATCTTCTGGAGCGGCCGGGTCAAGGACAACGGCAAGGGGCCGGTCGAAAAGGGCGCGCACTTCTACCGCTCACTGCAGGTGGATGATCACGGTAATCCCATCAACAAGCGGAATGCGTGGGCAACCCGCGCGGTTGTATATGTGCATTTGATCCCTCCCGGAGCGGCCGATACGGTTCACTACCGCCTGCACATACCTGACAATTCGGGAAACAAGATCACGCTACAGGCGCGCCTTTGTTACCGTAAGTTCGCCTGGTGGGGTACCCAGTTTTCCTTCGCGGGAGTGCCCGATCCGAAGCAGTCCAAGCCAGACATTACCGCTGACCACGACGACACCAGGTTCGTCTTCAACGGCTCGCTCCGTGGCGTATCGGCGAAGCAAGAAAAAATCCCTGACGTGCCAATCGTGGCAATGGCAGAAGACTCGGTCGAGTTGACTGTACTGCCACACACTTCTCCTGTGCCTCCGTCGAAAGTCGTATTGCAGGCCGACGATTGGCAGCGTTGGAACGACTATGGCATTGGACTCCTCTTACAAGGCGATTCCAAAGGGGCCGAGTCGGCATTCGCGAAAATTACCGAGATCGATCCCAACCATCCCGATGGCTGGGTCAATATCGGACGCGCCGCGGTTCAGGAAGGCGATGTGGACCGCGCCCGAACGGTGCTGGCACGGGCCCTGGCACTTGCCCCCGATCTTGCCCGTGCGAATTACTTCTATGCGCGTGTGCTGCGCTTGGAGGGGAAATACGACGAAGCCGCAGTTCATTTGCGCAAGGTAATCGCCCAGTATCCCCGCGACCGCGTGGTGCGCAATGAATTGGGCCGAATTTTGTTTCTCGAGCGGCGATACCGCGATGCCATCGGCCAATTTAACGCCGCGCTGGAGGTCGACCCCGAGGACCTCGAGGCTCACTACAATCTCATGCTCTGCTACGAAGGGCTGGGCGACGAGAAGCAGGCGCACGAACACCAGATTCGGTACTTACGGTTCAAAGCGGATGAAGCTTCGCAAACC
>Ga0126372_10000498_pt1 | contig 13760 bp, 11 predicted proteins | sample PanSoiMetaPlot_6_FD_92762 | JGI IMG/M metagenome (GOLD analysis project Ga0126372, IMG submission 92762) | Tropical forest soil microbial communities from Panama - MetaG Plot_6 | ecosystem: Environmental > Terrestrial > Soil > Tropical forest > Bulk soil | place: Panama | collected 2016-02-17
CTGAGCCGCCACACCATCAAGAACTACCTTCTGAAGATCTTCGATAAACTCGGGGTGTCCAATCGGGTAGAGCTGCTGTTCCTTACGCTTTCACAACCTGCTCCCGCAGGCATGCACATACTGGAGGAAGTCAAGAACCGATAAAGTCGGGAGGATTTTCTGAGGGCAAGAAAACGCGGCACCCTTGCAGGCGTGCCGCTTTTAAGATGGCCCTAGACCAGCGGGTTGCGGAAATGTTTGTGGGCGCCAGACTTCAGCAAGCACGCAAAGCCCAGCAGCACGATTAGCATTTCGGCGATGATTGGCCCTTCCGGCACTGCTACCCTGGCCCAAGAAACGTTCGTTGCCATGATTCGGAGGCCCCCGCCAACAACAGTCAGCGTGAAGAGCGAACTATTGGGCAGGAACGCACCCGCAAGAAGTTCATAAGAGCTAGAAAGGCTTCCACTGCCCCAGAAGCTCGCAAACACTGCGCCGCAACCACCATTGCACGACGCGTTGAATGTGCTGCCGCTGAGGGTAAGGATTGAGTTGGAGACAGAGTGCGAAGCTGTGTTCCACGTGATCTGCCCGCTCAATTGTTGGCCATTGGCAAATGTGCCGATGACGTTGTAAGCGATGGAATCGGCTCGTGCAATCCCATTCGTGGCCAGGACGAGTCCGCATCCCACAGCACACAACATCAAGAGGCGAGTGAACGAGCGGCGTAGGGTGTTCATAAACAACCTTCCATCGGCTAGTCTAGCGCTGGTCTTTCATCTGTCAAGAATGAGGATTCTTGCAGGGTTGCACGAGTTTGCAACCATTCACTCAAAGCAGAAGCCGTGGAGCCTTCCTGAACAGTGGATTGAGACCGCTACGCTACGCCGCCCGCGGCTTTGGCAGCATTAACGCTGCTCGGCTCCAGGTCGTCTGCCAAACGGTCTGCATTTCCAATCCACAGCGATGCCATGCGCTCGGCCTCTGTGACCTGCGCCGATAACAATTCGGTCGCGAGTTTCTTGCGCGCGCGCCGACTGCCATCACTGAAGGCCTGGTCAGCTTGTTCCGCAAGCAGCAGCCATTTATAGGCGAGCACCTTGTCGCGTCGAACGCCTTCTCCGTAGAGATACATGTGGCCTACAACAAACTGTGCGGAGGCGATGCCCGCCTCGGCCGCTGCCAGCAGAGTGGGCATGAGCTCGGCGGGGCTATTGGGCCCTTCGGCGAGCCTGCGATACCCTGACATTTGCCGGCGATTCAGGGCGACCATCAGTTCGAAACGAGTTGATACGCCTAATTTCTCGAAAATCCGGCAAACGTAGTTCTTCACCGTGTGGCGGCTCAGGTCCATGCGCTCGCCGATTTCGCGATTGCTGAGTCCTTCTGCCAGAGCATCCACAACTTCCCGCTCACGTTTGGAGAGCGCGACGAGGGCTTCAGAATCAACTTCGCTCGCCGCCGGCGAGTTGGCCAGCGCCTCGATCGCAAATGTCATGTGCTCATTCCGCGCCCAGATTTCTCCTCGGCCCACCTTGGCTATGCAGGCTGCAAGTTCCTTCAGCGACTCATTGCGGCTGAAGACGCCCCTCGCCCCGGCACGAAAGGCCTCAACGACGGCTTCTGGCCTGCAGCCGTCCAAAAGCATGACCACTTGCACTTCCGGCCAGGTCGCCCGGATCTCGCACGACAATTGAAAACCGCGCTTGGGATCGTTGTCGAGGACATCGCTCACCAGCGCAACGGCTGGACGAAGCTCGGAGATTGCCTGCAGACTTTCCATCGCGCTGCTGGCGGCTACTACCGCTTCCATTGCGGAATTCTGACTAAGCGCGTCGGCAAGCAGCCGGCTGGCCATGCGCGTGTTCTCCGCGATCACCACCCGAATTCCACTGACCCTATTTCCATCCATTGAACATACCCTCATCCAGTTTTCGTCCTGCCCTTGGCCCGAGCCAAACGGGCAGATCGTGTCTACCTCGGCCCTGACACCGAGGCACTTCGTGTAGCTTCGAAAAACGCCACTCTAACAATTGCGCTGATCTGTCAGTTCAGACTTCGCGCACCATGGGTCTCGAGGCCTAACAAAGCCGCATACACAGACTTTCCAGGGAGTCCGGACGAAACACGGTTGAAACGGGGGTGGTGTCCAGCGGAGCGGTCGCAGCAACTACCGGAGATCCGTCCAATGCAACTGCAGTTGCTGATGTCAAATCCTGATCCGCTTCGTGTTCCCGCTGAAAAAGACCCTGCAGGGGGTTTACGTCCGGGTGGATCATGATGAATGCAGCAATTACAGCCAGCGCCAGTCCGGTGCCTGTCTTCAACCAGCCTAGTGCCATGTGGACTACTATCGCGTGGTACCAGTTTCCCGGTCAATGGCACCAAGGGGGAGTTACGTAACGTTACGGAAAGAACTTGATTTTTGCGGGATCCGTGGGGACTCTAAAGGTGACTGACAGTCAGGAATTCCGTGAACTCATTTTGGCGACAAAAAGGGACGCCCGCGGGCGGCCCTTTTCGCGAGAACTGCTTCTCTAGGACGTAACGCCTGCTCCCGCCTGCGGCTGATTCGTGGCTGCGGTCGCAGCCGCGGCCTCATTCAAGATGCGGTGATGGATCGTGAACAGCGCAAGTTCCAGCCGGTCGGAAACTCCGATCTTGTCGTACACATTACGCAGGTAATTCTTGATCACCTGCTCGGTAGTACCAAGTTGCGACGCGATCTCTTTGTTCTTATAGCCCTGCACGATCAAGGCAACAATGCGGAGTTCCTTCGCCGTGAGGCGATCGCGAACTCGCAAACCAACCATATCGTTTTCGGTGAGTTCGCTGGGAACGGCCACGTCCTGGACCCAGTTTTCGCCGCGAGCGACTTTGCGAACGCAGTCCACCAGCGCCGGACTCGTGACATTCCGATACACGACGCCATGCGCGCCATTGCTCATGTAGCGCTGCGCGCTTTCGCCGGTATCCGCCAGAACGACGATCCGTGTCTTGTTCTTGATGGCCGCTTGCACGACCGCGTTGAAGTCGGATTGAAAGCCTCCGGCAACGACCAGAACAGCGGCGCGGAACTTGTCCAGCGCCATGAACATCTGCTCGGGAGTTTGCGCTTGCGCAACAATGCGCATTTCATCTTCGACCGCCAGTACTTTGGCGATCCCAGCGCGGAAAATAGCCTGATTATCGGCCAGGATTAGCTTGAGCATCTCGACACCGCTCCGAGGTTAAGAATTGCGTACGAACTCGTACGAATCGATCACGCAGGCCACCCCGCGGGTGCCGTCGGGATCGGTGCTGGACTCGTCGGTGCGGACAACCCGTCCGCGACACTGGATGACGACGTTCTCCTTGCCACCAGTCACTTCAGGGGGAAGAGTAATCTCAAACTCTACGGGGGATCCCATTTCAAGCGACGCATCGGCGCGAATGTAGACGCCAGCTGCACTGAGATTTCCGGTCATACCACTGGCTTCCCCAGAGGTATTTTCCTTGTGGATCTTGATCGGTAGTTCTAGCGGGAATCGCTTCCCAGTCCGGGCTTCGGACACAGTCCCTCCTCCGTTGCGGCCTCGCTTAGCGGCATAGGCACGCGCTACCACATCTCCTGAGGGTGCAAATACGTCTGCTATGGGGCGGTTATATCACGGATGACACCCCTGATAAAAGCCTGATCACTCATTAGTTATGGGTAGGAAGTAGATTCCCCGGTGGTAGCCGGGACGGATCTGGGAAAATCCGCCTCCACACGGCCATTTCCATCGATATTTGGCTCTATGTTCCGGATTTTTGCATTCTGGACGAGCTGAAAGGTCGTTTTGAACGACTGGCAATTGAGACGGGAAACGGGGTAACGGATTACTGCCGAGGAGCGTAGTAACCCTTGCGAGCCCGGACTTGCAGGTCTTTTTTCAATGCACTGATCTCGATGCTGCGGTACCGGCCATCGGCGTCGAAATCGGCTGGATGGTAGGAAACCACGTACTGGCTGCGCAGTTCATCTTCAATCGCCGCGAACGAGTTCTTGATGTCTTTCATCTTGAATGGAAAGAAGGCTCGGCCCCCGGTGGCTTCGGCAAGCTTCTCGAGGTTCTTGTCGCCCCGCAGGATCAGACCACTGTCATCGGTGGAGATGGCATAGATAATCACTTCTGACCGTTGCGCCATCTCGATCGCTTGTGCCTGCGAAAACTCGCTCTGATTGTCATCGCCGTCGCTCAGGATAATCAGCGCCCGGCGCTGTGGACGATCCGATTGTTCCTTGCTGAGTTTGTCATGACATGCGTGATAAATGGCATCGTACAGCGCCGTCCCTCCACCATCGCGCAAGGAGTGGACAGCCTGCGAAAGCAGAAGAGTGTTGTCAGTGAAATCCTGCGCAACCTGCTGACGGCCGTTAAAGCCCATCACGAACACCTTGTCAAAACCGGTGCGAATGACGTGCTGCATGAAACTGATGGCCGCATCCTGCTCGAAGTCGAAGCGGGTGTGCACTGAACCGCTCATATCGACCAGCAGCCCCATCTTCAATGGAAGATCTGTCTCACGCCGGAAATTGACTATGGATTGAACGGGCTTATGATCGTCCAGAAAACTGAAGTCGTTCTGATTCAAATTGCGTACGAAGCGACCCCGCTTGTCGGTGGCAATGAACAGAACATTGACTTCATCCACTCTCTTCCGGATGGTGAGAACCGAATCCTGGGGATCGTCATTCGGGCCTGGCAGTGTGCTTGTCGTTCCAGCTACATAAGCGGCTGGAGGTGTCTGTGCGACCGCCGCGGGAAACAATCCTGCGATCCACAAAACCACGAGACAAGCGACCGAGGTCGTGTAGTTCATGCTCACAGCTCCCAAAATTTTCACCCTTTACCACGGCCAGCCAACATCCCTACGAATTAGATGCACGTTTCAGGCCGAAGACCCTGACCAGGATGCGACTGCAGAGTTGACTCTAGGAGAGAGTCCCTCCGGTTCCAAGTTACAAAAGGAGCACACAAGCGGTCATGGCTCGAAAGAGCCATAATCGCCTCAATTTAAAGGCCATTGGCGGGGCCTCGCATGTCCTTGAAAAAGCTTGCCCTGTGCGGCTTTTGGGGGAAGACCTGAGCCTCTTGCTAAAAAGAATGTAGCATGGCGGGATGACAGTTTCGAAGGCTTTAACAGTCGGGTTAAAAGCTAAACGAAATGATGTCGTTTCCCCGGTGCGCTGCGGGTGGGCTCGCAACGAACTGTCGGTGCGCTATCACGATGATGAATGGGGTGTGCCAGTCCACGACGATCGGCGTCTCTTTGAATTCCTTGTACTCGAAGGAGCACAGGCTGGGTTGAGTTGGGACACAATCTTAAAGAAGAGGGAAAACTACCGCACCGCTTTCGACGAATTCGACCCAGCAAAAATTGCGCATTACCCCCAACGAAAGATTGCACGATTGCTGGCTGATCCGGGAATCATTCGCAATCGCCTGAAAATTGCTTCCACCGTGCAAAACGCACGAGCCTTTCTCAAAGTCCAGGAGCAAGTCGGCAGCTTCGATAGTTATATCTGGAAATTTGTCGACGGACGCCCTCGCATCAACACATGGAAATTCTTGCGGCAAGTCCCGGCGCGAACGCCGCAATCGGATGCCATGAGTAAAGATCTCAAGAAACGCGGCTTCAATTTTGTCGGATCGACCATCTGTTACGCATTTATGCAAGCGGTTGGTATCGTCAACGACCACGTGGTCGATTGCTTCCGGTACCGGGCTATGATGGGAGATCGAAGGAGGTCCCAATGACATCTACTGCCACGGGTGCGTCGCAAATGTACTTCGAACAGTTTTATCTGGGATGTCTCGCTCATGCGTCTTACTTATTGGGATCGCGGGGGGAGGCCGTGGTGATCGACCCGCAGCGGGACGTCGACCTCTACGTTGAGACCGCGGAGCAGCTGGGCCTCAAAATCTGTCATATTTTTGAAACTCACCTGCATGCCGATTTCGTGTCCGGGCATAAGGAGCTGGCGGCGCGTACCGGCGCAAAGATCTACATCGGGTCGAAGGCGGGAGCAACATTTCCGCATGTGCCCTTGCATGATGGCTTCGAACTCGCCTTCGGCCAGGCGAAGCTGAAGGTGCTGGAAACCCCGGGCCACACGCCCGAAAGCATTTGCCTGCTGATCACCGATGAGGAGAAGTCTTCCCGGCCCTGGGCCGTTTTGACGGGAGACACGTTATTTATTGGAGATGTGGGACGGCCCGACCTGTCGCCCTCGCACACTCCGGCACAACTCGCCGGCCTGCTTTATGACAGTCTGCACGACAAGCTGATGGCTCTGCCCGATGAAGTGATTGTCTACCCGGCGCACGGCGCGGGTTCCCTATGTGGCCGAAACATGCGCTCCGAGCGCTCGTCGACAATTGGAACGGAGCGATTAACAAATTACGCGCTTCAAATCCCAAGCCGGGACGAGTTCATTCAACAGCTCACAAGCAATTTGCCAGCTCGTCCGGAATATTTCCTGAAAGATGCAGCGATCAATCGTGAGGGCGCGCCAGCGCTGGCGGACCTCTCTTCTTTGCCCGGCTTGTCACCTGCCGAAGTACGCGAGTTGATTGAACAGGGTGTGCCCGCACTCGACGTCCGTTCGAACGATCAATTCGCTGCTGGCCATGTTCCGGGATCGATCAATATTGCATTGTCCGGTCAGTTCGCCACGTGGGCAGGAACAATACTCGGTCTGGCGGCGCGGCCGATTCTGATATCAGAAGGCGATGAGCAGTTGAATGAAGCTTGCCTTCGGCTGGCGAGAGTGGGCATTGATGCAGAGCGCGGGTTTCTGGCTGGCGGCGTAGAAGCATGGAGAACGGCGGGCTTCGAATTTGCCACCATACCTCAGATGACAGCACAGGACCTGCGCGCGCGATCGCCCTTCGAGAGTATTCAGATACTGGATGTGAGGCGTGAGCCCGAATGGAATGCCGGACATCTCCCGAACTCCCGGTTGTGGCCGTTGGACAAGTTCGCCCAACAATTCCCCGATCTGGCTAAGTCAACTCCCCTCCTTGTTCATTGCAAGAGTGGCTATCGAAGCATGATTGCTTGCGGGCTGCTCCAAAAGGTGGGATACACCTCGGTTGCGAATCTCAGTGGCGGCTACGACGAGTGGATCAAGACCCAGCCCTGATCTTTAATTTGTTCTCGAATTTGTTCTCGACTCTGAAGAGCTCACAAACTTTCTTGACACGGTGTACAATTCTTTGTACACTTTCGCTTTGCATTTTTTTTACAATTCATCTTGATCATCTAGCTGTTTCTTCGCTTAAAACGATTATTTCAACGGATTTCACCGATTCTGTACGCCCGGCACTCACTTTACATATTGTTTACATAACTCATAGCAGGGTCGCCTGAATTGGCGCCCGGGCTCTGGGACGTGGGAACAATCGGGTCCTCCGAAAATTGCTGGCGAAAGCGTAGGAATTTATGGGCAGAATTCTCGTCATCGACAAAGAGCCGCACGTACCCCAGTTTTTAATGTCTATCTTGGAACTGGACAAACACTCGGTTTGGCATGCTGAGGGTATTGACGAAGCGCGCCAGAGGTTAGCGGACCAGCCGTTTGATGTAATCCTGAGCGACTACGGAAAGCCCGACGGGGAGGGTCTTGCGATACTCACGTCAGCACGCGAATGTGACTCCCGTCCAGTCGTTGTTTTCCTCAGTGCCGAAGCAAGCCTCGATATGGCCGTCGAAAGCATGCGCAGGGGAGCATTTGACTTTTTGACCAAGCCGTTTTCTGCAGAGCGATTGCGAACTGCCGTGCAACGAGCCTGTGAGCATACCCAGGCGTCGCGACAAAATGGGCATGCGGCTGCACGCGCAAATCTTGGCTGGATTGAAGCGCTGCCTCCGAGTTTCGACCTGCGCCGTCTTCTCTCCACGGTGGAAAAAGCGGTAATTGAACGGACCCTGCAAGCGACTTGCGGCGCTCAGGCGGAAGCGGCGCGCAGGCTCGGCCTGTCACGCAGCGATCTCTCCTACAAGTTGCTCAAATACGACCTTCGAAAAGAGACCACGGTGTCCTAAATTGTTGAACAACCCAGGTAGAACAAAGCGAACACAATTCCGCGTCGCATCAATTGTCGATCTGGTCGTGCGACGGTCCCTGAACTGGGTGAGTCAGGGTGAGGAACAACAGTTCCACGCGATTCGAGACTCCCAGCTTGTCGAAAATTTTCAAAAGATAATTCTTAACGGTGTGCCGACTTAGGCCAAGACGCTCCCCGATCTCCCGGTTCGTCAGTCCTTCCGCCAAGAGATCGACCACCTGACGCTCGCGCCGTGTCAGTAGATTCAATCCACCACCCTTGACCGGCTGTGGAGTACGAGCTGAAGCCAGCGCCTGAAGCGCAAATTTCACTTCTCGAGTGGTGGCCCATACTTGACCTTCGAAGACGACACGAACGCATTTGCGCAACGTTTCCAGTGACTCATGCTCACTGAAAATTCCTTGTGCTCCCGCGCGAAAGGCATCCAGCACAACCTCGCTCTTAGGAGAATCAAGCATAATGATGGCTGGGATTTGCGGATGGGCGTCGCGAAACTCGCGCAGTGCCGCGATTCCGCCTTTTGGGTCATCATCGAGGTGGATACTAAGGATCACTACATCCGGGTTGGTACCATCTGCAATCCTCCGAAATTCCAGAGAATTCGGGGCGACCGCGACTATGGATAAGCTCTGATCTCGTTTTAAGGCATCCGCCAAAAGGCGGCTATGAATGGAGTCATCTGCTGCCAGCAGGACTCGAATCGGACTAGCACTTTTAGGGTCGCACGACTTCATCTGTAGATCCTCCGAGCGGCGTTTCAGGACAATTGTCGAACCTGCTCGCCTCAAAGAGCTGACAACGTCTCGTTTATGAACTGACGGAGTCACTTACGGGGGAGGTTTGCCCGGGATCGGACGTCTGGCCATAAGGCCAACACGCCACAACGATCTCGGCAAAATTCAGAAGGCCTAGCGAATCTGCGTATTCCACTATAACCAAAGTTTTAGCGGGCACTACGGATGAATACGTTTGCAATAGTTGCAAATTCCTCCCAGTTCCCAAAATGGGAATCAATGGGGGACCATTCTCAAGAACGAACAGTTCCTGCGTTTCAGAAGATAACCGCAAACTATGGCTGCTCACGGGCACGGGGAGGCTTGGAATGAACTGTTTACGAGTTTGCGGTAAATTTTAATGGACTTGCGAGACAATAAGGACATCCTCAGAATGCGTCTAGTCTCGCGGCTCATGCTGGCAATCGTTTTTGGCACAGCGCACTTCAGCGGCGCGCAAACCCCGAACCAGCTTTCCGTAATTGTCCTCGATGAGAATGGCGTCGCGGTGGCTGGGGCTCGCGTCATTCTCGAGCCCCCATCGCCAGCCCAATCTGTCAGGTGCGAGACCGAAATCTCGGGTCGATGCCTGCTTTCAGGTGTTCCGAAAGGGCTGTATCGGCTTCGCGTTGAGAAGGAAGGTTTCTATTCAGCAACCTCTTCCATGGAGTCTGCCGGATCGTCCGAGATCGAGGTTACGCTCACTCACCTCAAGGAGATCAAGGAGACAGTCGACGTCCGCGAATCGCCGCCTGTCATCGAAAGCTCGCAAACTCAGTCCCAGGAGCGGCTCACAGGGATCGATGTTATCAACATCCCGTACCCGTCGACCCACGATTATCGCAATGTTCTGAACTACATTCCGATGGTGCTTGTGGATCCTTACTCGCAGGTGCATGTTGCGGGCTCGCAGAACTATCAGACCGTCACGATGCTCGACGGGCTAAATGTTACCCAGCCATCCAATGGGCAACTCCTTCTGCACGTCTCCACAGATGCGATCCGGTCGATACGCGTGGAGCCCAGCCGTTATTCTGCCGAGTTCGGAAAAGGCTCGGGCGGATTGATCTTTGTCGAAACAGGCATTGGAGACGACCACTATCGATTTGTGGCCACCGACTTCATTCCTTCCTGGCAAAACAAGAATGGATGGACATTTGAACAGTTCAACCCTCGACTGACACTATCGGGGCCGATCGTGAAGAAAAGGGTATGGTTTTTTGATGCCCTCGATGGTGCTTACCAGCACGAAGTCGTCACCGAACTTCCAGAGGGACAAAATGAAGACATTATTAGCCGTTTGGGAAACCTGGCGAAGGTTCAGGCTAACCTCACTTCTCGAAACATACTCAGCACCAGTTTCAACGTGAATATGTATCACGATCAGCACGCGGGGCTCTCTGCGCAAAACCCGCAAGCCTCGACACCGGCCGCAGACCAGCCCTCCTACCAGTTTGGAGTAAAAGATCAACACTACTTCGACGGAGGTTCTCTCCTTGAGGCTGCCTTCGGTTTCAACCGCTATGACATCAAACTGATCTCACGAGGCACCGAGCCTTACTTCCTCTCTCCAGAAACCTCCGGAGGCAACTACTACCTTACAGCTCACACCCGCGCCGATCGTTGGCAGGCCGTGTTCAATCTTTATCTACGGCCACGGAAATGGCACGGCCGCCACGATCTTAAGATGGGAGTGGATCTCGACCGGCTCCGCTACGACGCCAATTACGTTCGCAATCCTATTTCCTATTTGCGCGAGGGCCAGACCCTGCCCGCAACAGGCGATTGCCTCAGCGTCACCCAACCGTCGCCGTGCTCTCGCTACTCGGTCTTCCCAGGCAGGCCCGCTCTGACCCAGTTCAACACCGAAGTCAGCGGATACGCGCAAGACCGGTGGCTACTCACCAGTCATGTCTTGCTGGAAGCTGGCGTTCGATATGACTGGGATCAATTGGAGCGTCACTCGCGCATATCACCCAGACTGGCTGCTACTTGGGTTTTGGACAACCATGGTGATACGAAGCTGTCCGCTGGGTTTGGAGTCTTTTACGACGCGACCGCCATATTTCTTATTGCTCGTCCGCAGGCTGGTACCCGAATGGATCAATTCTTTGATCAGAATGGCTTTCCGAAAGGCGACCCGGTTCTCGCATCGTTCACAGCCGACATTCGTTCTTTGCAGATTCCCCGCGTCTTGAATGAGAGTGTTGCACTTGAACGCAAACTTCCCGGGAACGTATATCTGAAAATGGAGTACATCCGGAAGCGCGGCATTCATGGCCTGGTTTACGACCTTACCGATCTCTCAAGCCTGAATGGCAACTTCGCGCTCTTTAATACGCGAGAGGATCATTACGATGGATTCCTGATCAGTGGGCGGCATGCGTTTAAGAACGGGCACATGGTTGCCGCCTCGTATGTGCGGTCCAAGACGCGTAGCAACCAGGTTCTTGACTTCAACATAGATAACCCGCAATTCAGCGCGCAGCAAGCTGGCCCCTATCCCTGGGACACGCCGAATCGCTTTCTCTCCTATGGATTGCTTCCGCTCGTGAAGGGTTTCGATTTTGCTTACTCAACCGAAATTCACACCGGGGTACCATTCAACGTCGTCAACGATCAGCAGCAATTGGTCCAGCCTCCCGGTTCGAGACGCTTTCCAACTTGGTTCACACTGAACACACATGTTGAGAAGCGATTCCATGCGCTCGGTTATTACTGGGCTCTGCGGGGTGGGTTCAACAACGTTACGGGACGAAAGAACTGGATCAATGTCAACAACGACATCGATTCTCCGGACTTCCTTAAGTTTAGCGTCTACAATGGCCGCGCCTTTACGGGCCGCATCCGTTTTCTGGGCCGCAAATAACTTCGATGTGGATGTCGCAGCTAAATGCGAGAGGACTCGAAGAACTGCGAGCAGTCGGTGGCTCTCTGAAACAAGCTAGGGGGCTTGTGTAGCACCGACCACCCACCTCGAAGTCTGCATCGGCTTGTAGGCAAACCCAGCATCGGTTAAACCTCGAGGACTCTCCGCGCTTGCAGTCGCGTTGCGGATATTGACTGGCAGATGCCCGTGCATGGGAATCTCTCCGAAGAGGGCTCTAACGGCGCTGACCTCGGACACGGTGGCGTTCGAGAAGGTACAGAGATAGTTCTGGATCGAGGGGAAGTCTGCGGTGAGATAGGGATTGCCCATCGCCAGCACAGCGGTTTTCCCGCTGGCCCGGGCCAGAATCTTTCTGAACAATTCAGCTGTTGAGGTCGGCAGGGATGACGGGTTCTTCATGCCTCGCGTGACGGTCATCGTCCGAGCAGCGGAAGGCACGATGTACACGGCAACGACGATGGCGCGAGCGTAATCAGCCGCCTGCAAGATCTCGTAGGACCGCGCATACGCATTACGCGGATCCACGTAGACCACGTTGGCGTCGCGCATGCGGGTACGAAATTCCTGCTCCAACACGTGACCGTCGTCAGCGCGAGCGTTGTCGCAAAGGATTACTAACAGCAGCGGCCTCTGAGGGGATTGAACCCGCCTGTACAGAAATGGCAGAGGACTCTTCGCCTGAACCTGCTGAGTGAGTGGCAGCAACATGCCATTGTTACGCACCAGGGTGACAGAATCATCCGAGATGCGCTGTCCCGCAGCAGCGTTTTCCGGCCTCCCTACGACTTGGGCAATCGCGTTTACATCTACGAGACGATTCTTGTAAAGCCCCAGGGATGCCTTCGCCTTCAGAATTTTGAATACGGACAGATCCAGCCGGTCCTGCGAGATCTCATGCGATCGAACTGCTTCCAGCATGGCCCGATAACTGGCGTCCAGATCGGCGGGAATCGTGAGCACGTCATTTCCTGCTTTGAAGGCGTCCACTGCGGCCCTTCCGGGATTCGTTCGATAGCGGCGGCTCAGACCAGCCATATCCAGTGCGTCGGTCAACACGATCCCCTTAAACCCGAGCTGGTTTTTCAGCAGTCCGGTCACAATGGCCGGCGAGGTTGTGGCGACGCTGTTGGGGTCGGGATCGAGGACGGGAACGCGTACGTGAGCAGTCATGACTGCATCCACTCCAGCGTCGATCGCCTTGCGGAAGGGAGGCAGATCGACCGCGCGTAATTGCTCCGCATTGTCATCCACGCGCGCAACCGCGAGATGAGAGTCAATCGCTGTATTGCCATGGCCGGGGAAGTGCTTGGCCGTGGTCATCATTCCATTGGCTCGCGCGCCCCGGATGTACGCTGCCACCAAGGCACCAACCAGCTCTGGATCTTCTCCAAAGGCGCGGGTGCCGATGATCGGGTTGGCGGGATTGGAGTTCACATCCGCCACTGGGAACAGATTCCAGTGCACGCCCAAGGCACGACTCTCCTGCGCCGTGATGCGGCCAAATTCCGCAGCGTACGCCAGTTTGCCCGCCGCTCCAAAGGCCATGGCATGGGGGAATACGGTCGTTCCGAAAAGACGCGCCGGGAGCACGCCACGTTCAAAATCCCCGGCGATCAGCAACGGCAAATCCGATTCCGCCTGCAACTGGTTGAGGAGGGCCACCGTCTCATAGCGACGATTGCCGGGAAGCCGTCGCCCCTCTGCAGGAACCGTCATGGCCAGTGAGCCGATGTGGTATTTGCGGATGTTATTGCGAAGTTGCAAGTAATCCGGACTCTCCCCATTCATGAATTCGACCCGCAGCCGAATCATGAATAACTGTCCAACCTTCTCTTCCACCGAGAGAGTTTTCAACGTCTTCTGAGCCCAGGCAGCGCCCTCATTCGAGAGGGGCATGGGTGAAGGTGGCTGATTCTGTTCGCGAGTAAGCGCAGAAGACGCAAACATTGCAAACAGTAGGATGAGCGGGACGCGTTGGCGGAGGAGGGACAAGGCATGAGCATACTGCGGAAAGTGTTTGGA
>Ga0126372_10000499_pt1 | contig 13752 bp, 10 predicted proteins | sample PanSoiMetaPlot_6_FD_92762 | JGI IMG/M metagenome (GOLD analysis project Ga0126372, IMG submission 92762) | Tropical forest soil microbial communities from Panama - MetaG Plot_6 | ecosystem: Environmental > Terrestrial > Soil > Tropical forest > Bulk soil | place: Panama | collected 2016-02-17
AAGGCAGTGTCGGACGGTGGCGGCGAGACAAGGGTGCGCGTTTCCTTCCCACCTGACGACTCTAATGCCATGCTTGGCCCAGTCAGGCAGATCGCCAACGCGATCAAAGGTGGGCAGAAGATCGATGCGCTCTTCCTGCCTGCCGGGCGCGAGGAGCTTCCCTCACTTGCACCGCTGCTTGCGTCCTCCGATCTCACCAACGGACGCGTGCAGCTCATCGGCACGGGGCAATGGGACTATCCCAATATCGGCGGAGAGAAGGCGCTGGTTGGCGGCTGGTATCCTGCGCCGGACCCAAAGGGCTGGAGCAATTTCGTGCGGCGGTACTCCAAGACCTATGGTTCGGTGCCGCCGCGGCTCGCGAGCCTAGCCTATGACGCGGTGAGCCTTGCCGTGTCGCTATCGCAAAATCCGCCGGGGCAGCGCTACGACATGGGTCAGCTCACGCGCTCAAGCGGTTTCGCCGGCATCGACGGACTGTTCCGCTTGCTTCCCGACGGGACCTGCGAACGTGGGCTTGCAATTCTCGAAGTGCGTGAGGGTGGGCCGGTCGTGATCGACCCTGCGCCGAGCTCCTTTACCAGCGCATCGGCGTACTAAGGCTAAGCGGCCAACTCCAAGATCAGGCGGTTCAACACCAGGCGCCCTTTAGTCGTCGCGGCGAGCCGGTCGCCTTCGCGCCGGAGCAAGCCGTCGCTGGTGAGCGCACTCATGCGTTCTTCATCGAGACCGCGTCCACAGATGGCCGCGAGGCGCTTGAGGTCGATACCCTCGCTGAGGCGCAAGCCCATCAAGAGATATTCCTCGGCCGTTTCCTCGGCGCTCAAAGCCTCGTCGCAGGCGAGACCGTGACCATGCGTCTCGACCTCGGCGAGCCAGCCTTCGGGCGATTTGATCGCCGACAGCGCCCGCTTGGTGCCGCCGACCGTTATGCGGCTATGGGCGCCGGGGCCGACGCCCGCATAGTCGTGCCCGCGCCAATAAAGCAGGTTGTGGCGCGACTCGAACCCAGGCCGCGCGTGGTTCGAAACCTCGTAGGCCGGCAGCCCTGCCGCCTCGCACAGCTCTTGCGTGAGTTGAAAGAGCGCACGCGCATGTGCTGGGTCAGGAATGACCAACGTGCCGGCGGCATATCGGGCAGCGAACGGCGTGCCCTCCTCTATGGTGAGCTTATAGAGCGAGACATGGTCCGCAGCGTGATCGAGCGCGTGCGTGAGTTCTGCTTGCCATGCCTTCACGGTCTGGCCTTCGCGCGCATAGATAAGATCGAACGACACGCGGTCGAAGTGGCGCTTGGCGAGCGCGAGCGCGTCCAAAGCCTCCTGCGCCGAATGCTGGCGCCCTAAAGCTTTCAGGCTCTGGTCATTAAGGGCCTGTACGCCAAGCGACAGCCGGTTGACGGGGGCCGTGCGGTAGCCTGCGAAGTTCTCCGCCTCGGCGCTCGTCGGGTTGGCTTCGAGCGTGATTTCCGCGTCGTTCGCCAAGTCCCAATGATCGGCGATGGCATCGATGATCGCGCTCACCGTGGCGGGACGCATCAGAGACGGCGTGCCGCCACCGAAGAAGATGCTGGTGACGCTGCGCTCACGCGCAAGCGCGGCGAAATGGCGAAGCTCGGCAAGGTAGGCCGCAAGGAACCGTGCCTCGTCGATGCCGCCATGCCGCACATGCGAGTTGAAGTCGCAATAAGGGCATTTGGCGCGGCAGAACGGCCAATGCACGTAGATCCCAAACGGCTCACGCATCATCGCCAACATAAGTCGCCGACATCAATTTCTCGAAGGCGCGCATGCGGTGTGACAGCCGGTTCTTCAGCTCGGGGTCCATCTCGCCGAATGTCTCACTATAGTTCTCAGGCACGAAGATCGGATCATAGCCGAAGCCGCGTTCACCGCGCGGCGGCCAGACGATCGTGCCGTAGACCTGGCCGGTAAAGGCTGCCGCTTCGCCATCAGGGGCTGCTAGGCCAAGCGCGCAGGTGAAGTTCGCCCGCCAGTCTGACGTGCCGAGCTTCTTCAGCTCATGATGTACCCGCGCCATAGCGAGATCGAAGGCCTTGTGGGGACCGCCCCAGCGTGCGGAATGGATGCCTGGCGCGCCGCTGAGCGCTACGACTTCGAGGCCCGAATCGTCGGAGAGAGCCAGCATGCCTGCCCCCTTTGCGGCTGCCACAGCCTTGAGCTTTGCGTTCTCAGCGAACGTCTCGCCCGTCTCCTCTGGCTCTGGCAGGTCGAGGCTTGCCGCCGAGATGCATTCGATGCCGTAAGGCGTGAACAGCTCGTTCAGCTCCCGGACCTTCCCTTCGTTGTGGCTCGCGATTACGAGCTTGACGCCGTGGCAAAGCGATCCAGGCTTAAGCAACGGTGAGCTTCTGCAAGGCGACGAGCTCGGCGATGCCTTGGCGGGCGAGCGACATGAGTTTGTCGAATTGCTCCTGAGTGAAAGGCTCGGTCTCGGCTGTGCCCTGCACCTCGACGATGCCGCCTGATCCCGTCATCACGAAATTCGCGTCGGCGTCGGCTTCAGAGTCCTCGGCATAGTCGAGATCGAGGATTGCTTCTCCGCCGTAAAGCCCGCAAGACACAGCAGCAACGTGGTCGCGCAGCGCATTGGTCTTGATCATGCTCCGTGCAGCCATCCAGACAAGCGCGTCATGCAGCGCGACCCATGCCCCGGTGATGGATGCTGTACGCGTGCCGCCGTCGGCCTGGAGCACATCGCAATCGACGATAATCTGCTTCTCGCCGAGCGCAGCTAGATCGGTGACGGCGCGGAGCGAGCGGCCAATCAGGCGCTGGATCTCTTGCGTCCGGCCAGATTGCTTCCCTGCCGAGGCCTCGCGCCGCGTGCGCTCGGAGGTCGCCCGCGGCAGCATGCCGTATTCCGCAGTGACCCAGCCGCGGCCGCTCCCTTTGAGCCAGGGCGGCACCGGCTCACCTGCGGTCGCCGTGCACAACACATGTGTTTCGCCAAAGCGGACCAGACATGAGCCTTCGGCGTGGCGCGACACGGCGCGCTCGAAGCTGATGGGGCGGAGCGCTTCTAGCGCGCGTTTTGAGGGGCGGACGATGGCGGGTCTCCTGGCAAAATTCGGCGCACCCTAGAGGAGGCTCTCGCCCGCGAAAAGTCCTTTCCCCAACTTGATGGCGGGCATGCCTTGTCGCGGACTCTGGGAGAAGCTACCCCTTGGCCATGGCCGAGACGGAGATGAGGGGCGGGGGCGCTTCCCTCCTGGGAGCCGCCGCCGGAAGCGCCTCGCGCAGCGAGGAGGCTCTTCCCGCCACCCCGATGATCGCCCAATATCTCGAAATCAAGGCCGCAAATGCCGACTGCCTGCTGTTCTACCGCATGGGCGATTTCTACGAGCTGTTCTTCGGTGACGCCGAAATCGCCGCATGCGCGCTCGGCATCGCGCTCACCAAGCGCGGCAAGCATTTGGGCATCGACATTCCAATGTGCGGCGTGCCGGTGCACTCGGCGGACGATTATCTCCAGCGGCTGATCGCCCAAGGCCACCGCGTCGCCGTCTGCGAGCAGATCGAGGACCCTGCCGAGGCCAAGAAGCGAGGGCCCAAGGCGGTGGTGCGCCGCGACGTGGTGCGCCTCGTCACGCCTGGCACGCTCACCGAGGAGACGCTGCTCGACGCGCGCGCTCACAATTTCCTCACCGCACTGTTTCGTGCCCCAGACAGGGACGGGAGCGAGCCAACTTACGCGCTTGCCTCCCTCGACATCTCGACCGGCGAATTGGTGGCATCGTCGGTGCGCTCGAGCGATCTCGTCGGCGAGATCGCTCGGCTCAAGCCTGGAGAGGTGCTCGCTGGCGACGATATCGCGGGCGACGCAGAGCTTCGCCGGCTTATCCATGAGGCAGGTGCTGCGCTCACTCCCTGCCCGCGAGCCCATTTCGATTCACTCCGCGGCGAGCGTGCTCTGAAGCAGCGGCTCGGCGTCGCAGCTCTTGACGCCTTCGGCGAGTTCACGCGGCCAGAGCTTGCGTCGTTCGCAGGGCTGCTCACTTACGTCGAGATCACCCAGGTTGGGAAGGCGCCGCTCTTGCGCCCGCCGCGCAAGGAGAGCGCCGGCAGTCTTCTCATCATCGATGCGGCGACGCGAAGCAATCTCGAGCTGATGCGCTCGAACCAGGGCGCGCACGGAGGAAGCCTGCTTGCTGCCATCGACCGCACGGTCACCGCTGCGGGAGCGCGCGAGCTAGCCAGCCGCCTCGCCAGTCCGCTCACCGATGTCGTCGCGCTCAACGCGCGCCTCGATACAGTCGCTTATCTTGCCGACGAGCCGCGGCTACGTCAGACGCTACGCGAGGAGCTCAAGGCCACGCCCGATCTCGCCCGTGCTCTCGCCAGGCTTGCCTTGGGGCGCGGTGGCCCGCGCGATCTCGGCGCCGTGCGCGACGCGATTCACTCAGCAAATGCCCTTGCCGAAAACCTGAGCGGCGCAGGGGCCGCGCTCGGTCTGCCGCAGGAGCTTTCCGCGATCGCCCAACGGCTTGGCGCTGCGCCGGCTCAAGTCGCAGACTCGCTGGCGGCGGCGCTTGCCGACAGTCTTCCGGTCAATCCGCGTGATGGTGGCTTTACCCGCGAAGGCGCAAACGCCGATCTCGACGAGCACCGCCGGCTCCGCGACGGAAGCCGCCAGGTCATCGCCGGCTTGCAGGCGACCTACGCCGAGGCGACCGGCATCAAGTCGCTCAAAGTGCGCCACAACAATGTGCTTGGCTATTTCGTCGAAGTCACCGCGCTCAACGGCGGTGTTCTGACCAAGCCGCCGCACGTCGAGACTTTCATCCATCGCCAAACCCTCGCCAATGTCGTGCGCTTCTCGACGCCGGAGCTCTCAGAGCTTGAGGCCAAGATCACGCAGGCCGCGGACCGAGCGCTCGCGCTCGAGCTTGAGATGTTTGCCAAGCTCATGGAGGAGGTCCTTGCCGAGCGGCAGACGCTCGCGGCAGCGAGCGCAGCTCTGGCCGAGCTCGATCACTATGCCGCCCTCGCCGAACTGGCGATCGAACAAGGCTACGTGCGGCCTAGGATCGACGGCACGCTCGTGTTCGATATCGAGGACGGGCGCCACCCCATGGTCGAGCAGACCTTGCGGCGCTCTGACGGCGCAAGCTTCGTCGGCAATGACTGCAAGCTCGGCGATGAAACGAGCGGCGCCGGCACCCACATCCTCGTCGTTACCGGTCCCAACATGGCCGGCAAGTCGACCTTCCTGCGGCAGAACGCGCTTATCGTCGTGCTCGCGCAGTCAGGCTCCTTCGTTCCGGCGCGAAGCGCGCATATCGGCATAGTCGATCGCCTGTTCAGCCGGGTTGGCGCCGCCGACGACCTCGCCCGCGGGCGCTCGACCTTCATGGTCGAGATGGTCGAGACTGCATCAATCCTCAACCAGGCGACTGAGCGCTCCTTCGTCGTGCTCGACGAGATCGGGCGCGGCACGGCAACGTTTGACGGACTCTCCATCGCCTGGGCCGCGCTCGAATATCTACACGAGGTGAATCGCTCGCGCGTCGTGTTCGCGACCCATTACCACGAGCTTACCGCGCTCGCCGACAAGCTCCCCCGCGCCGCCAATGCCACGGTCGAGGTGAAGGAGTGGCGCGACGCGATCGTGTTCCTCTATCGCGTGGTCGCCGGCGCCGCCGACCGCTCCTATGGCATTCATGTGGCGAGGCTCGCCGGCTTGCCTGCAGCAGTCCTCGCCCGCGCCGATGAGGTGCTGAGCGCGCTCGAGAAGGCCGGCGGGCGCCCCAAGCCTTCAGATCTAGCCGACGACTTACCGCTGTTCAGAGCCGCCAAGGGGGCTCCCGATCCTGGGCCCAGCCTCAACTCGCGCCTTGAGCACGTGCTGAGAGAACTGGCCCCCGACGCCATGACGCCGAAGGAGGCGCTGGAAGCCCTGTATCGCCTCAAGGCTTTGCTTGCCAGCGAAGCTTAAAGCGACCATGTGCTAGTCTTTCGCCCTGACGCCCATGGACCAGCCAGCACCCATAAAGGCGCCCTATTTCGACCTCGACCTCCTACGCCACGAGGCGTCGGAGCTCGCCCACTCTCATTCGGGCCAGGATTCGACCCTGCGCATGGCTCTGGTCGAGCGCTTGCGCCGGCTCGTCGAAGATGCGCGGACCGCGGCCAGGCGCCAGCTCGAAAGGGATGGCGACGGCAGAGCTTGCGCCGAGGGCCTCTCGGCCTTCCAGGACGCTCTGATCAAGCTCGCCTACGATTTCACCACCACTCATATTTATCGCGCTGACAATCCTTCGATCGCCGAACGCATGGCCGTCGTGGCCCAAGGCGGCTACGGCCGCGGGCTGCTCGCGCCGGGCTCCGACATCGATCTTTTGTTCCTGCTTGCCTACAAGCAGACCGCCTGGGGCGAGAGCGTCGCCGAGTACATGCTCTATCTGTTGTGGGACCTCGGGTTCAAAGTCGGCCACGCCACCCGCAACATCGACCAATGCGTGCGGCTCAGCCTGTCCGACATGACCATCCGCACCGCGCTGCTCGACTCTCGCCTGCTTCTCGGCGACGAGGCGCTCTACGCCGATTTCCAGCAACGGTTCCGGAAGGAGGTGCTGGAGAGCAATGCGCGGCCCTTTGTCGAGGCCAAGCTCGCCGAGCAGAACGCCCGCCACGCCCGCGCCGGCGCCTCGCGTTATCTCGTCGAGCCTAACGTCAAGGACGGCAAAGGCGGCTTGCGTGACCTGCACACACTGCACTGGCTCGCCAAGCATCTCTATCCAGACAAGGCCGAGGCCGAATTCGTCGAGGCCGGCGTATTCACGCCGCACGAATATCGGAGCTTCCGCCGTTGCGAGAGCTTCCTCTGGTCGGTGCGCTGCCATCTGCATTTCCTGACCGAGCGACCCGAAGAGCGGCTGAGCTTCGAGGTACAGGAGCTTATGGCCGAGCGGCTCGGCTATCGCGGCCACGCGGGTTTGAGCGCGGTCGAGCGCTTCATGCGGCACTACTTCCTCATCGCCAAAGAGGTCGGCGAGCTGACCGGGACCGTCTGCTCCGCGCTTGAGCTCAAGCAGCTCAAGTCGCTGCCCGTGCTCGACTCACTGCTTGCGCCGCTTAGCTGGCGCCGGCGCGCCAGGCTGAGGCGCACCTCGGACTTCCGCATCGAAAACGCACGAATCTACGCCATAAGCAAAGAAGCCTTCGCCAAGGATCCGGTGAACTTCCTCAAGCTGTTCGTGCTTGCCGACGAGCATCAGGCCTCCTTCTCGCCCGAGGTGCTGCGTGAGGTGCGCGCCAATGTACGGCTCATCGACGACAAGCTGCGCAACAATCCTGCCGCCAATCGGCTTTTCATGCGGCTCCTTATGGACTCCCGCGATCCTGAGGGCGTGTTGCGCAAGATGAATGAGGCTGGCGTACTTGGCCGCTTCATTGCCGATTTCGGGCGCGTGGTCTCGATGATGCAGTTCAATATGTATCATCACTTCACGGTGGACGAGCATCTGATCCGCACCATCGGCTTTCTCTCCGGGATCGAGCGCGGAAAGTTCGCCATCGAGCATCCGGTGTCGAGCGAGATCGTGCGCACCATCGACAATCGGCGCGCGCTCTATGTCGCGGCCTTCCTGCATGACATGGCCAAGGGCCGCGAGGAGGACCACTCCATCGCCGGCGCGCGCATCGCGAGAGAGCTCGGGCCGCGGTTTGGGCTCAACGCCTCAGAGACCGAAACTGCCGTCTGGCTCGTCGAGCATCACCTCGCCATGAGCCTGTTCGCCCAGAGCCGCGATTTGAACGATCCCAAGACGCTCCGAGATTTTGCCGCGCTGGTGCAAAGCCGGGAGCGGCTGAAGCTGCTCCTCCTGCTTACCGTGGCCGATATCCGCGCTGTAGGCCCGGGCGTATGGACGGGGTGGAAGGGCCAGCTCCTGCGAACCCTCTATTTCGAGACCGAGCCCTTGCTCGGCGGCGGCCATCTGACCCTGACCCGCAGTGAGCGCGTGGCCCGCGCTCAGGATGCCTTGCGCGGGCAACTCGCCGGCTGGCCAAAAAAGGACCTCGAGCGCTTCATCGAGCGCCACTATCCCTCCTATTGGCTCAGGACCGATCTCAATGTCATCGCCGAGCACGCCGAGCTCATCCGCGATGCTGAGGCGCACAAGGAACCGATCGTCACCCACATTGCCACCGACGCCTTCCGCGGGGTCACCGAGATCACCTTGCTCGCGCCGAACCACCCGCGGTTGCTGGCCATGGTCGCCGGCGCTTGCACTGGCGCTGGAGCGAATATCGTCGATGCCCAGATCTCGACTACGCGCGACGGCATGGCGCTCGACACCATTCATCTCGAGCGCGAGTTCGATCACGCAGAGGACGAAGAACGCCGTGCCAAGAAAATCGCCCAGACTATCGAGAAGCTGCTCAGAGGAGATGTGCGCCTGTCCGAAGTCATCATGAACAAGCGCAAGCCGAAGGCGAAGCTCTCAGCCTTCAGGGTCGAGCCGCAGGTCGTCATCGACAACACGCTGTCTGATGCGCTCACCGTGATCGAGATTAACGGGCTCGACCGCCCCGGCCTGCTCTACGACGTGACGCGCGAAATTTCAGATATGAATCTCGACATCGCCTCGGCGCATATCGCGACCTTCGGCGAGAAGGCGGTCGACGTCTTCTACGTCACCGATCTCACCGGCAAGAAGATCACGAGCGCAAGTCGCGAAGGCGCCATCCGCGAGCGCCTGGTGAAGGCGCTGCAGGCGCGCCAAGAGCCGGCCTTGCTGCCTGCATAAATGAAGCTTTATCGTGGCTTCGCCACCGTCGGCTCGATAACTATTCTGAGCCGTGTGCTCGGCTTCGTCCGCGATGTGCTGATCGCCGCGGTGCTCGGCACCTCCTCTGTGGCTGACGCCTTCTTCGTGGCGTTTCGCGTGCCCAACATGTTCCGCCGTCTATTCGCCGAAGGCGCCTTCGACGCGGCCTTCATTCCGCTGTTCGCTAAACGGCTTCACGCTGAGGGGCCGCCAGCTGCGCAAGCCTTTGCCGGCCAGGCGCTTGCCGGTCTCACTCTCGTCCTGGTCGTCTTCACGGTTCTCGCCGAGATCGCCATGCCTTGGCTGATGCTCTTGCTCGCGCCGGGCTTTGCCAGCGACGCCGCCAAGTTCGACCTCGCCGTCGTGCTTGCGCGCATCGCGCTGCCTTACCTCGTCTTCATGTCGCTGGTCGCGCTGCATAGCGGGGTGCTGAACGCGCTCGGCCGCTTCGCGATCGCCGCGCTGGCGCCCACACTGCTCAATGTCGTGCTGATCATCGTGCTGCTGGCGCTGGTCGCGTTCAGGAGCGGTCAGACAACGGCAGGGATCGCGCTCGCCTGGGCGATCACCGCGTCGGGAGTGTTGCAGGTGATTGTGGTGGCTTTGGCCGCTGCCAGAATCGGCATGCGTGTGCCGATCGAGCGCCCGCATCTCACGCCGGATATGCGAAGATTGATGACGCTTTCGGCGCCCGGCGTCATAGCCGGTGGGATGGCGCAGCTCACAATGGTGATCTCGACTATCATCGCCACATTGCAGGACCGCGTCGTGTCCTGGCTCTATTACGCCGACCGCATCTTCCAGCTTCCGTTGGGCGTGATCGGCGTTGCCATCGGCGTCGTGCTACTGCCAGATCTCAGCCACAAGCTCCGCTCGGGCGATCATGATGCGGTGCTCGCGAGCGAGAACCGCGCGCTCGAGTTTGCGCTGCTCCTCACCATGCCGGCGGCGATCGCCCTGTTCATCGCCTCAGGGCCGATCATGTGCGTCTTGTTCGAACGCGGCGCCTTCACAGCCGCGGACACGCAAGCGACCGCGGCCATGCTGTCGGCACTCGCGCTTGGGCTCCCAGCCTATGTGATGATCAAGGTGCTGCATCCGAGCTACTTCGCCCGCGAGGACACCAAGACGCCGATGATCTATGCTGGCGTTGCCATGGCCTCGACCGCGATCCTGAGCTTCGTGCTCTTCTTGGCTGTAGGCTTCACCGGCATCGCCATCGCCTCCATGCTTTCGGGCTGGATCAATGTCGGTCTGCTCATTGCCACGCTTAAACGCCGCGATGGCTTCAAGCCCGATCAGACCTTTCGCCGCCGCTTTGCCGGCATCTGCGCGGCAAGCGCGGTGATGGGCGGCGTCGTCTTTGCTCTGGTCAAGCTGCTCGATCCTTGGTTCGCCCCCACGAGCGGACTGCCCGCGCAAGGGGCAGCGCTCATAACCCTGGTTGGCGTCGGACTGCTGGTTTACCTGGGAACCGCAGAGCTGCTCGGCGCGGCCAAAATCAAGAACATCATCAAAGAGATAGGAGCCTAGAGCACGGGCATTGGCGAAGCCCTCATCCTCGTCTATGCTGCACTGCAGCAAGAGGAACGGGCGCAATGCAAGGCCGGCCACGCCGAAGCGTACTTTATATGCCCGGCTCAAACGAGCGGGCACTTGAAAAGGCCAAGACGATCCCCGCGGATGCTCTGATCTTCGACCTCGAAGATGCGGTGGCGCCAGACGCAAAGCCGCTCGCCCGCGATCAGGTCTCCGCCGCGGTCAAGAACGGCGGCTATGGCGGCCGGGAGATCGTCATCAGGGTGAACGCGCTCGAGACGCCGTGGGGCACAGAAGACATCCTTGCCGCCTGCGAGGCGGAGCCCGACGCGATCCTGGTGCCCAAGGTCGTCCATCCCGGCGACATCATCAGCGTCGCCAAGATCCTGCAAGGCGTGCACGCGCCGGAAGAGATCAGGCTGTGGGCCATGATGGAAACACCCATGGCGATCCTGAATGCGCGCACCATCGCCGCCACCGCGGTCTACGAGGAGAACCGGCTGTGCTGCCTCGTCATGGGCACCAACGACCTGATCAAGGAGTCGCGCGCCCGCGCGCTTCATGATCGTTTCGCCGTCGTGCCGTGGCTTGCCATGACGCTGGTCGCCGCGCGCGCCTACCGCCTCGACATCATCGATGGAGTCTACAACGAGTTCAGGGACGAGATGGGCCTCAGGGAGGAGTGCGAGCGTGGCCGCACGCTCGGCATGGACGGCAAGACCTTGATTCACCCGAGCCAGGTCGGCCCATGCAACCAGATATTCTCGCCGACCGAGGAGGAGGTCGAGTGGTCGCGCAAGATCATCGAGGCATTCCGCCGGCCCGAGAACAAGCAAAAGGGTGTCATCGTGGTCGAAGGCCGCATGGTGGAGCGGCTGCACCTCGGCATGGCCGAGCGCACCGTCTCGATCGCGGAGCAGATCCGCGAGATGGAGATGGCCTGCGCCTAAGGCCGAAGTTCAGCGAGCCCTTGCCTCGCCGCAAACGCCACGCCATAACCCGTGGGCGTTAGGGCCAACCATGCAAAAGACCAAGACCAAGACCCGCGTCTTCTCGGGCGTGCAGCCGACCGGCAATTTGCATCTCGGCAACTATCTCGGCGCCATCACCAAATTTGTGGCGCTCCAGGCTGAGCATGACTGCCTCTATTGCGTGGTCGATCTCCACGCCATCACCGTGTTCCAGGACCCAGACGAGCTCATCAAGAAAACGCGCGAAGTGACTGCGGCGTTCATCGCCTCGGGCATCGACCCAGAACGCCACATCGTGTTCAATCAAAGCCAGGTGTCAGGCCACGCCGAGCTTGCCTGGATCTTCAATTGCGTGGCGCGCGTCGGCTGGCTCAATCGCATGACGCAGTTCAAGGAAAAGGCCGGCAAGGACCGGGAGAATGCGTCGGCGGGGCTCTATGTCTATCCGAACCTGATGGCAGCCGACATTCTGCTCTATCACGCGACCCACGTTCCGGTGGGCGAGGACCAAAAGCAGCACCTCGAGCTTGCCCGCGACATCGCCCAGAAGTTCAACAACGACTTCGCCAAAACCATCGCGCGGCAAGGCTATCCGAACGGCTTCTTCCCACTTCCCGAGCCGCTCATTACCGGCCCCGCCACGCGGGTGATGAATCTGCGCGACGGCACCAAGAAAATGTCGAAGTCGGACGAATCCGACATGACCCGCATCAACCTCACCGACGATGCCGACGCCATCGCTAAGAAGATCAGAAAGGCAAAGACCGATCCCGAGCCGCTGCCGTCAGATGTAAAGGGGCTTGAGAGCAGGCCAGAGGCCGACAATCTCGTCGGCATTTATGCCGGGCTTGCCGACACGAGCAAGGAACAGGTCCTGCGCGAATTCGGTGGCTCGCCTTTCTCGAAGTTCAAAGACGCGCTCGCCGAGCTTGCCGCGAGCAAGTTGACGCCGATTGGCGCCGAGATGCGGCGGCTGATGGCTGATCCCGTCGAAATCGATCGCATCTTGGCCGACGGCGCACGCCGCGCTTACGACATCGCCGACCCGATCCTCGCCAAGACCAAGGACATCGTCGGCTTCATCCGCAGCTGAGACTAGGCGCTGGCCTCAACGCCCGTGCCGATGGGGCAGGAGACGCCGGTACCGCCAAGCCCGCAATAGCCATGCGGGTTCTTGGCGAGATATTGCTGGTGGTAGTCCTCGGCGAAATAGAACTCCGGCGCCAGAAAGATCTCGGTGGTGATGGCACCAAGCCCCTTCGCCTTGAGCGCGTTCTCATAGGCTGCCGTTGACGCCTCCGCGGCGCGTCGCTGCGCCTCTGAAAAATAATAGATGCCTGACCGGTACTGCGTGCCGACATCGTTTCCCTGGCGCATGCCTTGCGTCGGGTCGTGCGCCTCCCAGAAGACTTTCAGCAACTCGTCATAGCTGACGCGCTTGGGGTCATAGACCACGAGCACCGCCTCGTTGTGCCCGGTAAGCCCCGAGCAAACTTCCTCGTAGGTCGGGTTCGGCGTAAGGCCCCCGGCATAACCGACCGCGGTCACATGCACGCCCGGGATCTGCCAGAACTTCCGCTCTGCGCCCCAGAAGCAGCCGAGCCCGAACAACGCCTTCTCCGCGCTTTGGGGGTATGGGCCTTTAAGAGCGGCGCCGTTCACGAAATGAGTCTTTGCGGTGGGAATTGGTGCGCTGCGGCCAGGGAGAGCCTGATCCGGGGAGGGCATTGAGAGGGGCTTGCGCTTCAGCGTGAACATGGAAGTCTCCGTTTGATGAAAGAGCTCTCTCCCGACCAGATCTCCTAGTTGATGAAAACCTCTACCGGCTTGCGCTTCTGTCCGAGCCAATAGAGCAAAACCCCCAGGATGCCGAACACGACCCAAGTCGGGGCGTGCAGGATTGTGGTGATGATCGGGTCCCAAAGATAAGGACCGGCATTACTCGTAACCCAAGCTTTGGCGGCATCGAGGCTCTGAGCGTTCAGCGCCTTCCACTGCTCGCCCATCGGCGTGACCACCCATGCGCCGCCGCCCGCGAGGCTCTTGGTGGCGTCGATCACGGCGGCGACCATGGCGAGCAGAAGAAACCAGACGCCTACAAGGCGTATGAGAGTAAGCATGACCTTCTATAGCGGGTGATTGCTTCTCCGCTTAAATAATCCATTGCCGGCCCGCGTTCAAATCAGGGTTGCTTGAGGCGGGCGTGAGGGGGTGGCTCGGGTTCTCGAGGTTTGCTTGAACCTCGAGGTCCCTCCGCTATAGTGCGGCACTTTTTCCAGGGAGAGGTGGCCGAGTGGTCGAAGGCGCACGCCTGGAACGCGTGTAGGCGGGCAACCGTCTCGAGGGTTCGAATCCCTCCCTCTCCGCCAGTTGGAATCGTAAGTCATTGTTATGCAAATCATTCTTTAGAAGGGCTGTTTTCTACCCATGCAACTTTCCATGTAGGGG
>Ga0126372_10000500_pt1 | contig 13744 bp, 9 predicted proteins | sample PanSoiMetaPlot_6_FD_92762 | JGI IMG/M metagenome (GOLD analysis project Ga0126372, IMG submission 92762) | Tropical forest soil microbial communities from Panama - MetaG Plot_6 | ecosystem: Environmental > Terrestrial > Soil > Tropical forest > Bulk soil | place: Panama | collected 2016-02-17
GTGAGGAAGACGGCATTGCGGGACATGACGTCCCACAGTGCCACATGGTGCAGGAGGTTGACCCCTGAGCGCAGGTTGTAGCCGACCTCGAGCAGGTCTGTGCCGAGGGCCGCCGTCGCCAGCAACTTCGCGGCGACCTGGGCCAGCAGCGCATCCTGCTGAGAGGTGGGCAGCGCCTTGAGATGGCTGTAGCCGTACGGGTGGTTGTAGCTGACCAGGCCCCCGGCCGCGTGGGCCTGCGGTACCAGGGTGTGCTGCAAGTAGTCGTTATAGCCGCTGGGCTTGGTGCTGCCGTAGTCGGGCATGGCGATGCCGCCGCCGAACCAGTTGAGGTGGGGCAGCAGCCAAGACACCTCCAGGCCCTGCTGCTGGACCACCCCGGGGTAGCTGGGCGCCAGCGCGGCCGCCATGTCCTCCTGCTGCCGCAGGAAGGCTGCCCCGCTGATCGCGCGGTCGAACCGGAGGTAGTCGAAGTACCCGCTGACCACATCCCCCGTGCTGGCGGCGCTGAGCGTCAGCCCGAACAACGCGAAATCGCGGTAGTCAAGGCCGGGCCACAGGGCGGCGATGTCGTCGGACGGGGTTATGATCGCCGTGAACCAAGGGTTGCGGCCGGACGGCATCACCGGGACCGTGATCACCCCTTGGACGCCATGGGCAACCCGGCCTCCTGCTGCGCCTGGTGGCACGAACCGGTAGGACAGGGTGTAGTCACCGGACGGCCGTGTTGCCGTGGCCTCGTGATAGGAGGTCGCGATCAGCAGCTCGAGATAGCCCCGGCGCCAGCCGCCGGATAGCAGCACGTCGATGAGCAGCGACTGGCCGGTGAGATTGTCGCGATAGTTCCAGCCCGCCGGATGACAGTCCGCGTAATAGCCGAACTTGGCCACCGCCCCGGCCGGACCCTGGGCCGTCAACGACATGCTCCCGGTGGGCACCGGGTCATTGCGAGAAGCGGGCGTGGCGACGATGCCACCACCCGACTGGGCTCCCAGCTGGCCGCTCTTGACCTGCTTCCAGAGCCACGCACCGCCTTGGCCGGGCCCGCCCCGCTCGCCGGTCAGGCTGGTGAAGTGCACCGTATCCCGGTACCCAATGCCATCCATCCGGGCGTCGTGATCGGTCCACCACAACACGTCGACCGAGTTCTTGGCCGCCTGGAAGAGCTGGCTGCCCATGGAACCGGTCTGCTCACTGAACGAGGAATGAATGTGCATCGCCATCGAATAGGCGGACGTGCCGTCCACAGCGACGTCGCGGCCGGCCGAGCGCAGCGGCAACCGCGGGAACCGCCGCAGTAAGGCGGCACCGGCGGCCATAGCCGCCGTGCCGTACATGAAGCCTCGCCTAGAGACCGGCGGGCCGACGCTTGCGGAGACGGTCCCCGCCCTCTGGTCATCACACATGGCCATCCTCGCTCGAGGCAGGCAAGGCTGCCGGCTGACCCTCGACCGTGAACTGCTGCCACGAGCCTACCGGTCGCCCCGCATCGCTCACGGCAACCGGATAGAAACGACGAAAGTGATCCAGGGCCCGGGCGAGTGCGCGGCCCAAAGAAGCGTCCTCGCGGCCCTCGGCACGTGAACCCCGCCGGTGATACGGGCGGTAACCAAGTGACCTGTGAGGCATCTGGCGCACGGGCGCCGCTGCTTTCCGCCCAAGTGCCGGCAACCACGGGTAGGGCGAAGCCGGGGATGGTAGAGTCCTAATCCTCATAAACCAAGCAGAAGCGGTCAGTCCAGCCCTGGGCCCGAGGGGCAGCACACATTCAGTGGGGCTGGCCTAGCTGCCAGGTGACTGGCTCAGTGTGCCGAACATTCAGGGAGCGTTGCTAATGGATCCGGCCTCGGCCAATAAGCCCAGTCACGAGGCGGCCGCGGAAGAACACCCGATGGACATCGATGAGTTGCGGGCGCGAATTGCAAGCTTTCCACGCTGGCATTACCAATTCGAACTCCAGGGCATCAAGACGCCCATCTTCGATCCGGGACACATAAACCGCCATGAGCAACGGGCCCGGTACTTCTTCGATCCCCTCGTGGAACTTAGCGGCGGATCCCTGAAGGGCAAGCGCGTACTCGACCTCGGCTGCAACGCCGGTTTCTGGTCGCTCAAGGTCATCGAAGCCGGCTGCGACTTCGTTCTTGGCATCGACGGCCGCCAGATGCACGTTGACCAGGCCAACTTGGTATTCGAGGCGAACCGCATCGACAGGAGCCGTTACCAGTTCCGAACGGGCAATGTGTTTACCAACAACTTCTCCGACGCCGGACCCTTCGATGTCGTGCTCTGTCTCGGTTTGATGTATCACATCAGCAAACCTGTAGAACTTCTTGATAGGATCGCCGCTGTCAACACGGACCTACTCCTGATCGACACATCGGTCTCCGGCGTAGGCGGTGCCTCCATCCGGTTCCGCCGCGAGTCGCTTGACGAGCCACGGAATTCCGTCGATTATGAGACGGTGTTCATTCTATCCCGCCAGGCCGTTATCGAGCTGGCCCACTCGTTCGGGTATTCGGTGGTCCCGCTGCGGATGAATGCCACTAATTACGAAGGGATGCAGCCCTATCTGCGAGGCAAGCGGCTCGCGTTCATGTGTGCCAAAAAGACCAATCTTTCGTCCCTGGCCCATGGGGCGATGGATGAGCCTTTCGCAAAGCTGGAACAGATGACCCAAACCATGTTCCGGGCCGCGCGTGCTGGCGTGTCCACGGTGCGTCTGACCGGGCACTCGTGGTCCGGCCGCCGCCGGATGCAGGCCCAGACCACAGTCCGCGCCACTGCCGCGGATCATGAGGGGTAAAATTACGCCGCTGCTTGCCCAGACACGCAGCCATGCCCCGCGCCACGCTAGAGTAAGTGTGTCCTAACATAGACATTCTGCCCATGCTCGATAGTTGCCTCGCAGGCAACCGCAATGGCTGGCTGGCCCGGGATGGGCACCCGCCAAGAGCAGGAATCGGGGACAGCAGGTGAACAGTCTCATGGCTCCCTTGCGAGGGCGCCTGGATGGCCGCAACCCGGGCTCATGGCCAGCGCGCCGGCGCCAGATGAGGATGCGCTGGTTCTGTGACACGTTTCCCGATCTCGCTGAAATGTCGGTCATCGACCTTGGCGGGCGGCTCCTGACGTGGCAGCGTGCCCCGGTACGGCCGGCGCGGGTTCACGTGATGAACCTGGAGCCGGTGCCGGCGGAGGTGCCTGAGTGGGCCGAGGTCGACCACGGCGACATCTGCGAGCTGCCCGACCACATTGCCAAGCGCCACTATGACCTGGTCTTTTCCAATTCCGTGATCGAGCACGTGGGCGGCCACGACCGTAGGATGCGCTTCGCCGAATCCGTGCATCACCTGGCTGACGCGCACTGGGTGCAGACGCCGTACCGGTACTTCCCGATCGAGCCGCACTGGCTTGCGCCGGGGATGCAGTTCATGCCGGTCACGGCGCGCGCCGAGGTCGCCCGGCGCTGGCCGCTGGCAATCCGGCGGCCCAAGACACGCCACGACGCCCTGCGGGGGGTGATGCGCATCGAGCTCATCGGCCGCACTCAGATGCGCTTCTACTTCCCCGACTCGGTGCTGGCCGCGGAAAGGGTCTTCGGCCTTACGAAATCGCTGATCGCCTACCGCGCCAGGTCATAAGCGCGGCTGGCCCAGCGCCCAGCCCAGCAGCTTGGTCAGGCGCTCTTGGTGTGGCGCGTAGTAATCGGCCAGAAAACGGCGGGTGCCGGGTGCCATCGGCGCACTCGGGCGCCCGTTGTATTGGCCGAACCCGGACGGCACGAAGGGCTGCAGGCCCAGGAATGCCAGGAGGCTCCGGTATTCGCTGACTGGCTGTTCGAAGTATGTCTGGCTGTCGATGACGTGCACCTGTACTCGCGGAAAGAACTCGAAAGCTCGCTCTAGTTGCTCCGCATAATGGCCGCGGTGGCGGTACGAATGGTGCCGGTGTGAGAAGCTTTCGTAGGCGGGGTCGTCCCGCATCCGCTCCAATTCCCCGGCTAGCCTGCCTTCTTCCAGCTCGAGGGCCTTCTCGAAGCTCTCCCACTCGAATCCCCGCGCGTATTCGTGCTTGTAAGCCGAGAACGCGCGCTCGACCGGGTCGCGCAGCATGACTACCAGCTTCACATGGGGAAGATCGCGGGCCAGCCGTTCCAGCGCGAAGGGATGGTAGACATAGTAGCCGCTGGCCTCGAATGCCACCGGCCCGCCGAAGCACGCCGTCTTACGTTCCGCGATCCGGGCGAGCGCGAAGTGACCTTGATACCAGCGGAAACCGCGGTGGTAGTTCAGGTCGAAGTAGTTGATTCCCTTGTGGAACGCTGGCCGCGTTACCTGAGGGTGGGCCATCAGAGCCCGGAACAATGAGGTCGTCCCGCAGCGCTGTGCGCCAATCACAATGAAATCAGGCCGGAGGCGCAGCCCTGCGGTGGCAGCACCCGTCCTGACATATACCCGCCGCCCAATCCGCTTAAGCATCTTGGGGGCGGTTTTACGGACAGACATAACGGTTTCCCACCAGCCAGCTACAATACCGTCGTACCTCGGCGTGACGTTACGCCATCCCGCGCCGGAACAGCCGTGCCGTCCGCAGCAGATAACGGGGATGGATGCCCGTGGCTATATGCACCAGAGCGATACATGGCTGCAGCGACGCGGGCCACCTCGCGAGTCCCTTCAGCGCGCAGCGCAGGCCCACGTCCCGCTGGCCGAGCGATGACCGGGCCAGGGCGATCTGGCCGAGCATCCGTGCGTGGCCGCGCCGGGACGCGGCAATGTCGGGGTGCTTGGCGAGCATGTACTCAAGGGCCGGCGCAACGTCGTGGGCGCGGCCCAGGTACCACGATTCGCCGTCCTTGCGGATGTCGGCCAGCGGCTCGATCACGAGGCCGATACGGCCAACTTGTGCCACCCGGAGCACCCAGTCGTAGTCCTCTGCGTAACCGTGCGGGAGCCGTTCGTCGTACCGCCCCGCCTTGGCAAACGCCTCGCGCCGCATGACCAGCGTCGAAGAGTGCAGTTCCTTCACCCGGTTGCGCAGCAGCATCTGGTAGCTGATCTCTTCAGCCCGGCCGGGCCAGTCGAGGGTCCTACCGGGCAGGCGCAATCGGATACCCGAGCCCACGGCGAGCAGGTCTGGCTCGACGCGCAACCGGCTGATCTGGGCCTGCAGCTTGCCCAGATGCCAGACATCATCATCGTCGCACGTTGCTATGAAGTCGCCCTGCGCCAGGTCGAGGCCCGTGTTGCGGGCGCCTGCCAGGCCGGGTGAGTGGCTGTTGGCTACCACACGGACTCGCCGCCGGGCCGTCCCGAGATCGGCCAACTTCTCATTGGGCGGCTCCTGGTCATGCACGATCACGCATTCGATGTCGCCGCGGTAGGTCTGGGCCATCACCGCCGCGATCGTCTCACGCAGCAGGTCCGGCCGGCCGCGCGTGGGCACGATCACCGACACCAGCGGCCAGTATGAAGCTGCTACGGACGGTGCCGCCTGGCCGGATGCGTGTCCCTCAGCCGTTCGCCGCCCGGCTGGGCGCCATCGGTGGCGCAGCAGGAACGGCAGGCCGATCGCCGCAACGGTGACGCGGTCCCGCCGTGACATCTCCTGCCGCCACGCCTCGTCGGCGCACAGTGTGATCTCGCCTTTGCGGAATCGCGAGGGGTTGCCGGAGAGGCCATGGCTGGGGCCCAGCACCAGGCGCCCATCGCCGATGTGCTCCAGCTGGGACGGGCTGGCGGGGAGGCCGATGCCGGTCAGCGCGGCCTCGATGGCCCGCCGAGGCCCGCGCACGAACTCCTCGTAGCGCAGCCGCGTCATGGGCAGGCCGCACAACGACAGGAGTTCCGCTTCGGTCTGGCAGGCCAGCCACCGGGCCGCAGCTCCGGCCGGTGTGCGGTGCGACATGAAGTCCGCCTCATCCACCGTATGGGGACGGACCACATGCCGCTTGCTGAGGGAGTGGGCCACTCCCCGAACATCGCGCACGAGGTGTATGACCCGGACGTCAACGCCACCGCGCGCCAGGGCGAGCGCCTGCACGGGCCACTTGCTCGCGTCAACGATGCGCGTAGCGCCCGACTCCGCGGCGATGGCCCGGTAGAGCTGGGCGTAGATCGTGGTGTAGGTGGCGACGTCGGCGGAAAACCCCTGGCCAGCCTGTCTCATGGTGAGTAGCCTCGGCAGGTGGCGCTGGCGGGCGACGCGGAGCTGCAGTTGCCGGGTCGCCACGAGATGCTGGTCCCGCCAGCCGCCGAAAGCCCGCTGGCCGACCCGGCTCCAAAATGGACAGCCGGCGAAGGGACGCCCGCACCCACACCGCTCCCCGTTCGATACGGTCCGGCGGAACAAGTCGATGAGCTCGCCGACGTTGACGAATCCCGGTATTTCTCCCAGGGCCCGCTCCACCAATGTGCTGCCCGAGCGGCCGGATCCCGCGATGTAGACAACCGTCGGGCGATGATAGGGCGCATCCGTTGTGTACGTTGCGATGGCAGAACCCGCATTTGGCTCTCTGGACCCGCGAGAGGACGGTTCCGCAGCGCCCTCCTCCATAGGCCACTGCGGTTCTGCCACTAACCCGGGTCCCTTCGCATCTGAGGTCATCTTCCCGATGGGATCTTACTGGGCTCCCGTCATGATATGTCGGGTTTCCGGGAGCCAGCCGATCACGCAGGTGGGTTGCGGGTGTGGTCAAGCGTAGCCAAGCTGGGAAAGCAGGTGCCCGATCTCGCACTCGACCTCGACGACCTGGTCCTTGCCGAGCGCCCGCCGCCACTGGCCCACCGAGTCTGCCCTGGCCTCGGCCAGCCCTGCGCACAGCGCATCCCGCCCCGGCGCCGGTGTACCGAGGAACTCCGCCAACCGCTCACCCACCTCCAAGGGGGCGGACACGACCTGCTCGTAGCGCACTTCGATGGAGCGGCTCGGCGGAAGCGTCGCAAGTCCCTCCAGCGCGGCCTCCGTGAAACGCCGCCAGCACCAGGCGGTGCGAACGATGTCAGACACGGCCGGGAACTCAGCACGGCGCTCCGGTTCCACCCACCACCGGACGTGCGGGCCGTATGGCTGCCTCGCGTGGCCGCGGCGGCCGCTGCCAGCCGACGCGGCCGCGAGCCATGGTTGCCGGGCGTGGGAGACCGCCACGTCGCGGCCGTCCCGGATGATGTGCACGAACTGGGCCGTGGGAAACGTGGCCGCCAGGAAGGGGACGAGGAAGCTGTTCTCAGGGTTCTTCTCGGCGAAACGGCGCCCGCCGTCCAGCGTGGCAAGCAAAAGCAGGGCATACGAAGTCCGGAAGACCGCCGCACTGCGCCGGGCGCTCCACGTTCCGTCATAGACGCATTGCGCCCCGGCCTTGGTCAGCCTTGGTTCGAAGTGATAGGAGACCTCGGGCATTCGTCCTATGCAGTGGCCGAGGAAAGTCGTCCCAGATCGGGGCGCGCCGATAATGAAGATCGGCCGGTGCAGGCGGGGGTCGAGCACTCGCGTCAGGGGTCGCTGGCGCAGCTCCGGCTCGGCGCGGCGATCGCGGATATCGGAGGCCAGGCCCAGCATGCCGAGGTGCAACATCCTCCGCCACGTCAACGCGCGCGGCAGCGGCTGAAGGGCGCTGCCCTCGAGTTGCCGGGTGGTTGACATGGCGAAGCCTCGCTCACGCTTAGCCTTGGAGCACGGCGATTTTACAAGATCAAGATAGTTCTCCGCTCCCGTCCGCTTAAACACCTGGCCAACAGTCCGGGTACGGTCAGCGCTCTGGCCCGGCGGGCAGACCCGCGACCTCACCGGCAATCGCCGGGATGAGCCACGCTCCGGGCGCGCCGCGCTGCGCCCCGGCCTTGGCCTGCCGGTCAGCGAGGTACCGCGTCGCCAGGTCGGCCAGGTAGAGGGTCGCTGTCACCCGGGCCTGACGCCCGCTGATCCCGAACGGTGCCACGAGATCCGGCGCTCTGTCCAGGCAGTCGGAGGCCGCGGCCAACGGTTCACGCCGCCGCGCCTCAACCTCAGTGTGCAGCCAGTGGTGCAGAGCGTCGAAGCCGAGCGGAACCCCGCACGTGAATCGTTCCCAGTCCCACACCAGCAGCCCATGAGAGGTGTTCGCCATGTTCCACGGAGCCCAATCGCCGTGCCAGGCTCCGTAGTCGAGAACCGTGCTGCCTGCCCGTGCCCCTAGCTCATCCAGCGCCCTCAGCAGCGCATGACGTTCCGCGCTCTCATCGGCGCCGACGAGCCGCTCGCGCAGGCGACGCAGATACGCACTGCCTTGCAGCGCTTCACGCCTGAGCCCGTAGGCGCCGGCGACCTGCGACATGGCCCCGACAAGTTGGCTGCTCCGGAGCGGGTGGTGGCGGAGCCACACGGGCAGCGCGCTCAGCACGAGAATGTCCAGCCCGCGCCACCTATCGCTGTGCAGGACGCGAGGGATGACAATGTCGGTCAGGTCCGCCTGGCTCAGCCGGGTCAGCGACTCGTGTTCGGCGCGCACCAGCTCGCTGGTCAGCGGGTTGACGCCAATCTTGACGAAGGCAATGGACTCACCGGTGGTGGAGAGGAGCTGGAGCACCGGCTTGCGGTTGGCCCGCGCCGGGCCGAGGTACATGCTCAGCCGTATCTCCTGCGCGATCACGTCCCGGAGGTAGGCCTCGATAGTGTCCGCTCCTGACGGCGCGCTGACCTGCACCCGCCCGCGCAGCGCGGGTCCTCCGAGCCCCCGGGCAAGCCAGAAGGACAGCACCTTCGTGGCGCGGCGAGCCGCGGGCGATCGTTGCCCGCTGTAGTGGTCCACCGCGATCGCGGCGGTGCGCGGCGTGGCGGGTGTGAGGAGGGGCGGACGGCCGAGCCCGCTCACCAGGAAGAACTTTCGGGTTCCCGGCTCCTCGAGCCCTCGATCTCGGGCCGTGCGGGGCGAATACGGCCTTCCGGCCTCAAGGGTGACCACGGCCGGCGGTGGCCAGAACCGGTCACAGATATCCCGCATGTAGGGCAGCCAGTCCGGACCGTTGGGCGCCGACGGAGCCAGCCAGGCACCAACAGTGGGCAAGCCATTACGGATGCGGGCATGCCCCGCCATAAAGACGCTCCCCACTCCATTGCCCAAGTCGGATGGAACACAACAAGGCGCTGAGACAGCTCAGCTTCCCCTAATGTACGCGAAGCCGCCGCCACCGGTAGCTGTCGCCCGTATCTGGATGCTACCGCGCCCTAAAGCAGATTAATGCCTCATCGGGCTTCAGCGGCGCGTGACGTGGATGATTGAGCGACTCGACCGAACTCCAGGTCAAAGCGCGTCGTCAAGGTGGGGACCGAACCCGTGTGGCGATCACGCGCCGAGCCAGGGCCCCGGATCGCTGCTCATCGCAGCTCGTCTCCGATGCGCCGCAGGTGTTCGCCGGCACTTCGATGCCGCGGGCACGCCCTGCCGCACGATCATGACCTCCTCAGCGGTCCGGGCCGCATCCCAGCAGGCGGGCCGCTAAGTTCGCATGACGGACTCACCTGGACGGGGCCGGGCACTGGCGCATCCTTGGAGTCGCCAGCCCCTAGTTGGGCGGTCCGTCCCGCCGAACCGGACCGTACCAGGATCTCCTGCCAGCAGCAGCGTAGCTAGTGCCGCGCGGTCAGGCCTGAGCCCCTTGTGCTTGTCATGGCAAGTTGGGAGACGATCAGGCATATCGCCCCACTAAACTGTCCAAGCGTGAGCGGCGAGCGCAACCGCCCCACCGGCCGTGGCACGGTCGGTGTTGTGGTGTTGTCCCACAAGGGATCTGCACAGATAGCCCGGCTGGTGACCCGCCTCCAGACCGGTGGCGACGTTGCCGTGGCCATCCATCATGATCCCAATGGTGAGCCGCTCAAAATGCGGCCCTCCTCGTCGGTGGGCCTGGTGCCAGACCCCCTGCCCTGCCCGTGGGGAAGGCTCAGCAGGGCAATAGCGACTCGCAAAAGCCTGGAGTGGCTGCGTGCGAATGTCCCGTCACTTTCATGGGCGCTGGTGATATCCGGGCAGGATTATCCGATCCGCACTATGGCATCCATCGAGGCCGAACTGGCGATCGCGCAGTGCGATGCTTTCCTGCGTCACTTCCGCCTAGACGGTGACCCGGCGGACGATGTGCACCCCTGGCAGACCACCGGCCGGCGGCGGTACCGGTACCGGCGGCGGCTGCCTACCTCAGTCCGGTCCTTCCCGCTGCCGTGGCCGCGCCCGCACCCGTTTCGCCACGAGGCCAGGCGCAACCGCGTCGGGCTATACGTCGGCGGCAACTGGCTCAACCTTTCGGCCCGGGCGGTGGACAAGATGGTTGATTCACCGCTGAACAAGCCGCTGTTCCGGTACCTACGGCGTGCGCCGCTGCCCGACGAGGCGTGGGCGGCGACCATTGCGCTGAGCGGTGAGCCCGAGCTTACGGTGGTGAACGACAGGCGGCGGTATATCCGGTGGCCTCCCAGGTCACAGCATCCTGTCACGCTCAGGCCCGCCGACCTTCCGGCGATGACCGCAAGCACAGACTTCTTCGCCAGGAAGGTGGACCTGGCGGCCTGGCCCGAGGTGTGTGACGTGCTCGACGACCTAGCGGAGAGCAAGGATCGGCGCCACCCGGTGGTATCGCCGACCTAGGCTCCGCGGACCGCCCACGCCGAACCGATGCGGCGGCCGGCGAGGACCGTGCCGGCCATCGGATAGGCGGCCGGCCGGCGTGGTGTGAGATCGCTACCGATGCCAGCTCGGCTCGTGACCGAGCCAGGCCGCCAGGCGCGCATCGTGTGGCCGGTAGTGCTCCTGCAGAGCGGCACGAACTGCCTGGCTCATGGGCGATCGGGGCCGAGCGTTGTACCTGTCGAAGACCGGATCGCCGTGGTTCGGCAGCCCGAGGAATCTCAGCACGCCGTCGTAGGCAGGCTCGGGGTCGGCGAAGTACTCGTCGCTGTCCACGACGTGGATCTGCTCCCGGCTGAACCACCGTTCCAGGCGCTCCAGCTGCTCGGCGTACTGCCCGCGCGTGCGGTAAGCGTAATGCTGGTGGCTGCGGCTCGAATATTCAGGGTCGGCCACGATACGCTCCACCTCGCCCTCCAGGCGTTCCCCCTCGAGTTCCAGCGCCCGTTCGAACGGCTCCGTCTCATAGCCCAGGCCCACCTGATGCGTATGCGCGGAGTAGGCGCGCTCCACCGGGTCGCGCAACAGGACGAGCAGCTTCACGCCCGGCAGGTCCTTGGAGATCCGCTCGGGGGCCAGCGGATGGAACATGTAGTAAGGGGTCGACTCGAACGCCAGCGGAGCCGCCCCTCCCGGGCCTGCGGCCAGGCGTGCCCAGGCGCTGACCGGGAAGTGGCGTTGGTACCAGGCCAGCCCCCGATGATAAGCCTTGTCGAAGTAGTGCAGCTCCTTCTTGTGCATCAGCGGGTCGAAGACGGACGGGTGCTGGCTGAGCACGCGGTGCATGGATGTGGTGCCGCACCGCTCAACTCCAATGATCAAGAAGCCGGGCAGCATCCGCGCCTGGAACGACCGGCGGGCCGCTAGCAAGGCAGAGCGTCCTGCCCGCTTGACCGCGGGGGGCAGCGCCACCGTCTCGTCGCCGCGGGTCATGCCGGCCCCGCGCCAGGCATGACGGTGCTCACCGGACCAGAGTTCGTCACAGATCCCCTCTCCCACGGCCGAGCCGAGACCAGCGGGCTCGTAGGGCCGGCACACCAGGCATAGCCGAAAGCGACAATGCGTTACGGAACACCCACAGGCCGAGCACCAGCAATGCGCCTCCCACCACCACCGCTGCGGCCGTGGCGACGGGCCTGGCACCGATTACCGCACGCATCCCCAGGGGGACGGCCAGGAAACACACCGCGCACACGAGGACAGCCGCCATTGTCCCACGGCCGAACGGGTGCAACCGGAGAACCGCGGCCAACTGAACGAGCGGGATGACGTTGCTGACGACGATCGCGACCGCCCAGCCGATCGCCGCGCCCAGGATCCCATACCGCGGAATCAGCACCAGGTCGAGGCCGACGTTCACCGCCACCGTCAAGAGCCCGTTGAACAGGCTCCAGCTACTGCGCCCCGTGGTGATCAGCACCATATCGACCTGCCCGCATGCCGTGGCCAGCAGCATGGCTAGGCCCAGGATGACCATCACAGGGTAGCCCGCACGGTATGAATGGCCAAAGACAGCCAGGATCTGTGGCCCATAGACAACGGAGAGCAGATACAACGGCCAGGTCAGCAGGATGGTCCAGCCGGTAGTGACCTGATAAAGGACGTTTGCGCGGTTCCGCTCACCGACGGCGAAAAATTCGGTGAACCGGGGCTGGGCCGCGTTGCTGATGGCACTGCTGGCGAACTGCCCGATGACCAGGAACCGCGTCGCGGCGGTGTACACGGCCGCCGCGGACGGCCCGCGTATGGCCGCCACGAGCACGATGTCGATCCGCTGCAGAACGTTCTGGGCCGTATTCGCGATCCCCCGCGGGATCGAGAAACGCCAGAAGCCACGCGCACGTTCTTTGGCCTCGTGCCGCTCCGCCAGCCGGGAACCGCGCGCACCGCTCGTCCCGCGCGGCTGTCGGCTGCGCGGTAGCACAGGGGTAGAGAGCGCCATCAGGGCAGCGAGCTCGGGAGGCAAGTCCGGTATGAGGTCCCGGCGCTGCGGCGGGTTGCGCTGGATTCGCCGCAGCCACAGCCACGCTATGGCGGCGGCGGGCACGAACGGGAGCGCATAAAGCGGCGCAAGAAGCGCCGCGCTCCCGGCCGCAATCGCCGCGACCACCCCCATGAGCTGAGCGGCGGGCAGGCCCATCTGGCTGAGCGCGACGGTGGGCAGCATGTCGCGATACCCGCGGGTGGCGCCCAAGTACGTGGGCAACAGCGCCGCGAACGGCACTCCTAGCGCCAACGCGCGCAGCGCGGTAGCCACGTCAGCCGGGGGAACATGATCCGAGTGCCCGCTCAGCAGTACGCGGGCCAGCGGCAGCGCGAGCACAAAGGCGAGCACGGTGGCCACCGCGGAAGCCAGCAGCACCCAAATCGTGGCGCCCCGCAGAAACGCCGGGATCCGGCGGTCCTCGCCCAGGGACCGGAGTCGCGCGACGAAATACACCAGGCCGGTATTGGCTCCGAGGCCTGCCACCGCGCGGATGATCAAGAATGCCGAGATCGCGGTGAAGAATGCGCCAGCCACCGGCTTGCTGAAGTGCCGCGTGGTGAGGACCGTGAAACCTATCCCCATGACGGCTGCGACCGCCGCTCCCGCCAGGTTGAGGGTGGTGCCGCGCGCTACCTCAGCCAGCCGGCCATGCGCGCCTGCCCGCGTGGGCGCGGCGCGCTCGGGGCTGCCGTCCCGCCCCGGGCGGCCCCGCGCCGGGCCTCCGGTGACGGCACCCGCCCGGCCGGCCGATCCCCGCCGGGCGGCGCGAAGCCCGGAGGCGGTCCGGGACACCCTCGACCGGGACGGCACCTCGGCCTCATGTGAGTCTCGTCTCAGCCCGGACAGCTAGGGATCCCTCCCCCGTTCACTTGTGAGCTCCCGGCTGTCGCGAGCGAACTTCGGCCGGCTGGAGCTGGGCGCTAGGGGAGCGCAGCGAGGGCCACCGAACGCCCCCTCCCGCCGGGGCGGGGTCACGCCGACGCACCCGCCGTGACGGCCCCACCGGGAGCGCTCGCCGCGATGGTGCGCCCGCTCGGATCGTCGGCCGACGGTTCTCCATGGTTAAGCACCCTGTCGTTACGCCACAGCAGGACGTA
>Ga0126372_10000501_pt1 | contig 13719 bp, 11 predicted proteins | sample PanSoiMetaPlot_6_FD_92762 | JGI IMG/M metagenome (GOLD analysis project Ga0126372, IMG submission 92762) | Tropical forest soil microbial communities from Panama - MetaG Plot_6 | ecosystem: Environmental > Terrestrial > Soil > Tropical forest > Bulk soil | place: Panama | collected 2016-02-17
GATGCGCGGCCTCGCGCGCGCCGCCCTGGGCTTGCTCGTCACGTTGATGGTCCTGACGACGTTCGCTTCTGTCGAGGCCGCGGGACCCTGGCAGGCGCAGGTCGTCAGCGCCGAGACGAAGCACCCACTCGCGGGTGTTGTCGTCCTGGCTTGGTGGACCCAGCACGTTCGCAGCTTCGGCGGCCCGAGCGAGGACTACCGCGACTCCCAGGAGGTCCTCACTGACAAAGACGGCCGCTTCACGATCGAGTCGCGCTGGTTCTTCAGCCTGAACCCGCTCGTGTTTTTCCGCGGGCCGTTTTTCGAAATGTTCAAGCCCGGGTACGGTCGCTTCACTTGGCCGGGCTACGAAGGATCCGAAACATGGCCCAAGGAGAAGCGAGACGCGCTTCGCACGGCGGCGCAGCTGCTACAACTCGAGAACATTGTGCTGGAGATGCCGACGCGACGAACCTTCGATGAACGAGCGGAATTTCTGAAATGGCTAGAGGTCCGTGTGCTGACTGTTCCCGTTGAGAGGCGGCCGCTGCTGCAGAGCCGGATCGAGGAAGAGCGAAAGGTAACCAGGTAGGAAAACTGAATTGGGGGGCGTCGTTGTGACTCGGCCCGCACGGTTCGCGTTGACGGTGGCCACGACCGGTTTTCTTGGCCTGCTGTTCGGAGAGCCCGCACAATCATACGCTCCCGCTACTCACGGCGAAATCGGCGGAGTCGCGGTCGATCGATCCGATCTGGACAGTATTCTGAAGGCGCGCTACGCCATTGAGCCCGGAACCGCACTGGTGATCAATGGACAGACCGTCAGGACCTGGGTCACGATCGGTGCCGCGCGTGAGGACGTCCCCGGTATTCGATCACTCAATCACTTTCATAATCCACTCAAGCTTTGGGCTGATGCTGGCGGTCTATTCGGCCAGTCGTCGGTACGCTGGCAGCAGAGCGCTGATCAGGGCCTTGGAGGCACGTGGTCGTGGCCGGCGGCTCGCCGGCGTTTCTACGACTTCCTGACTCTTCCGACTCCGAACGCCCGTCAGCAGGCACTAGCCGATATTGCTCGAGCCCTGGGGCAGACGATGCACATGACTCAGGACGCGGCGTCGCCGGCGCACACGCGCGACGATCCGCACCTGTTCCATGATGGATACGAAGCCCGCATCGAGGAGCTTCGGACGAGCGACGATACCGCGTTGCGGGCGCGATTCGAGTCGCTCCTGACGGCTCAGCCCTTGCTGCCTGCTCCTTCGATCTTCGCCTCGGTGTCCGATCCTCAGGCGCCCGCCCCGATCGCGCGACTGATCGACAACGAGACGTACACGGGGAACCTCCGATCGTATTCGGTCGGAGCGCAGACAGGGATCGCGGAGTATACGAACGGCGGCTACGTCAGCGACGATACGATCTTCCTCGGATTCACGCTCCCTCGGCGCGAAAGTCTGGGGCCTGCGGTCTTCGATCCACCCGCTGGCGCACCCGGGACGCGACGTTATTTCCCGAAGACGAGCGATGGGGACACGATCGACCATTTCGTTGCCGAGGGCGCGCTCTACGAGCGGCTCCTGTTTCGCGGACAGCTCGTCGGCGGGTTCATCCTCGACGACAAAGTCTACGAGGACTACGCGGCTCAGCTCTTGCCGCGAGCGGTAGGCTACTCGGCGGGGCTTCTGAACTACTTCTTCCGCGGCAAGTTCGACTTTGCGATCGACGTGAGCACGGTCGATCCGAGCAAGAGATTCTTGACGATCAGCATTCCGCCGGACCCGGCTGCCGAAGCGATGGAGGGGACCTTCACCCTGTATGCCGAGGACAAGGATGGTCTGCGCAGCCCTGTCCCCGGCGCTTCCATCACGACGTCGATCGGCAAGGGAGGTTTCGATCGGACCGCCTTCACGCCCGTCCGTGGCGTGCGCGCGTACGTGGTCGCCTTTCAGGGCAATCTTGGCGACGAGCCGGGCGCCGTCACCGGAAAGGTCAAGCCGATGGGCCCGCTCGGTTCAGCCGTCCAGGCATCCGCTGAATTCACCGGCGAAGAGCAGAGTACGACGGTGACGGACATCGACAACGCCGCCACCCTGGTCGTCGTGACGCGGAGAACGAGAGACGAGCGACACCAGCGGGCGCGGGGGACTTTCGTCTTTGGGGCAACGAACGATGCGAGCCAGCACCTCGAGCGCGTCACACTCGAATTCGATCCTCGGGCCGTCGGTGTGCCCGCCGCGCGCTTGTTCCTGGACGACGTCGACGTCGGCATCGCGTGGACGCGGGGAGAGTCTCTGATCGGTAGTCCGAGCCGATGGGAGATACGGATGGACCTGACGTCGTTCTACGGAGGCCCGGGCGGTCTCGTGCCGAACGCGCCACGGTTCCTGGTAGTCGAGACGATCGGGGGCATCAAGGTCAGGACGCCACTCGTGTGGTGGAGGATGGTCTCGTCGCTCACCGAGGCCAGAGGCCTGGCTCAGTCCGTGACCGCATGTCCATTGGAGCTTGGATGTGAAGAGGTCGTCAGCATCAGTCGTCTGGTTCAGGGGCTGGTGTTCTTCGGCGATGGGAACGGTGAAGGACGCGACGTGACACCGTCCGGGCAGCGAGCGTCGCTGACCGCCGCGCATACCTCGGTCGGATTCGTGCCGATCGGCATGGTGGCGGGCTACGGCGTGGGAGCGATCGAGCGGAACGGCAATCTCAATTGCTTCGACGCGTGTATCCCGGCCGCGTCGTGTTCTGTCAGCACTGCCAGCGTGTTCGCCCAGTCGTTGGCCGACGGCCCCGCGTGGTTCAAGGACGAATTCTCTGTCAGCTCGGCTGATCTGGTCGGCGTGCGAAAGCCGTTCACCGCGTGCACTCGGCCGGCAGTCGGTGAATCTTCGGCGCCGGACCTTCCTGAGCTAAGATTCCGACGTGACTATCTTCCGGCCGAGCACGGGCAGTTCGAGGAGTTCGGTGTGACACCACCCGAGCACGAGATCGCGCTGCGGTGACGATGACGCGCCGATCGACGTGGCGCCGTGCGAGCCGATTCGCTCTATTGGTGTGCGTCACGGTGGCGGGCGCCGCCGGTTGTCTCTATCCCGGTGCCGACGTTCCGTACGTGCAGACGCCCACCGACGTCGTCACCGAGATGTTGAAGCTCGCCGCCGTGCGCCCGAACGACGTCGTCTACGATCTCGGCTCGGGCGACGGCCGCATCGTGATCGCGGCCGCGCGCGATTTCGGCGCGCGCGGCGTCGGCATCGAGATCGATCCGTCGCTGGTCGCCCTCAGCAACGAGCAGGCGCGCAAGGCCGGCGTCGCCGATCGCGTGACGTTTCGCTCCGACGATCTGTTCGATGTCGATCTCTCGGACGCGACCGTGGTGACGTTGTATCTCTCGTACAACATGAATCTGCGACTGCGCCCGAAGCTCTTTCGCGAGCTGCGTCCCGGCTCGCGCATCGTCTCGCACGACTTCGACATGGGCGCCGACTTGTTGCCGACTCAAACCGTGCAGGTCATGTGGCGCGATCGTCGATCGAACGTGTTCCTCTGGGTGGTCCCTCCGCGCTCGTAGCGCTCCTCTCGAGCAAAAAATTTTCGGCGCACGCGTGAAAGTTTCGCACGCGTGAGAAATACGTTCTCCGTCGAGGAATGCTTCGTTTCACCGCCGTGAAGAATCTGCATTCAGGTAATTCACTCGTTGACTTCCTCTCCTCGCATCGAGGATTCTCCCGGTCGCTGCATCGAGTGATCGACTGGTTCCGTCTCGCAGAACAGTCCGCGAAGTGATGCGGACGGAGTGAGGAGGTCGTGTATGCGGTTTTCTCGGAAGAGTCCTCGAACGTTCGATCGACGGAAGTTCCTCAAGCTCGCCGGCGGCGCGATGGGGGGCGCCGTCGCGCTGGGAAGCGGCGGCACGTTCGTGCGTGCGCGTCGCGCGGAAGCGCAGGTGGCGCTCAAGCCGTTCGTCGATGCGCTGCCGATTCCCAGGACGATCGCGCCGGTCGGTCGGTTCGACGGCGACCCGTTCTTCCAGGTCACGATGCAGGTCATCCGGCAGAAGCTGCATCGCGACCTCCCGGCGTCGACGCTCTGGGCCTACAACGGCCAGTACCCCGGCCCCACGTTCGAGGCACGGCGCGGTCAGCCGATCGCCGTTCTGTGGCAGAACAATCTGCCGAGCCGCCACATGTTCCCGATCGACGATACGCTGCACGGCGTGGCGGGCGAGCCGGCGGTGCGCACGGTCGTTCATCTGCACGGGCACAAGGTGCTGCCGGAGAGCGACGGCTATCCCGAAGCGTGGTTCACGAACGGCTTCGCGCAGGTCGGACCGTTCTTCGAGCAGAAGGTCTACCGCTATCCAAACGACCAGCAGGCGACACAGCTCTGGTATCACGACCACGCGCTCGGCGCGACGCGCATCAACAACTACGCCGGGCTGCAGGGCGTCTACTTGCTCCGTGATCGCCTCGAAGACAACCTGAATCTTCCAGACAAGGAATTCGAGATCCCGCTGGTCATTCAGGACAAGTTCTTCAATCCCGACGGTTCGCTGCTCTATCCCACCGAAGACAACGGCGGCGATCCGGATCCGCGCGTGCCGCCCGTGTGGATCCCCGAGTTCTTCGGCGACACGGTGCTGGTCAACGGCAAGGTGTGGCCGTTCCTCGAGGTCCAGCCGCGCAAGTATCGCTTCCGCATTCTGAACGCGTCGAACGCGCGCTTCTACCATCTCACCTTGAACGAGGCGCGGGCGGACGGCTCACTGACCGGGCGCTCGGGACCGGACTTCATCCAGATCGGCACTGACGGAGGCTTCCTGCCGGCGCCGGTGCGGTTGAACGATCTCACGATCGGCATCGCCGAGCGCTTCGACGTCATCATCGACTTCAGCGGGGCCGACGGGAAATCGTTCGTGCTCAGCAACGACGCGAAGGCGCCGTTCCCCGACGGCGACGACATCGTGCCCGACAAGGTGATGCTGTTCAAGGTGAACCAGAAGCTGAGCCAGCGAGACGACAGCTCGATCCCGCGCACGCTTGCGTCGGTGCCGCTGCTCGATTCCCGCACATCGGTCGCCACGCGCGACCTGGTTCTCAGCGAGCTCGACTCGGCGCCGCCGTTCGAGAATCCGATCATCGCGCTGATCAACGCGCCGTGGGCCGATCCGGTCACCGAGACGCCGCGGGCGGGCTCGGTCGAGATCTGGCGGATCATCAACACCACGGGCGACGGCCATCCGATCCACATCCACCTGATCCAGTTCCAGATCCTCGATCGCCAGCCGTTCGACACCGAGCAGTACCCGGGCCGCCTCGTCTTCACCGGGCCCCGGGTGCCGGCGCCGGCCAACGAGCGGCCGGCCTTCAAGGACACCGTCAAGGCCCTGCCGGGAGAGGTCACGCGCTTCATCGCGCGGTTCGACCTGCCGAGCGGCACCTTCGCGAAGCGGGGCCAGCGCTTCCGGTACGTGTTCCACTGCCACATCCTGGAGCACGAGGACAACGACATGATGAGGCCCTACGATGTTGTAGGCTGAGGGCTACGGACCTCTTCGTCTTCGCAGGGCTCGTGCATGTTGATCTGCGGCGCCGCGCCGTGAGGGCCGGCGCACTCGTGGCGGCGCTTGCGCTCCTGCCGGTCGAGGCAGGAGCGCACGCGTTCGTCAGCCGGACCGAACCGCGCCAGTCGGCCAGCCTCGCCGAGTCGCCGTCGCAGGTGCGCATCTGGTTCGACGGCCCGATAGAGAAGATGTACCTCGACGTTCGCGTCGAGGCGGAGGACAAGCGCCGGGTGGACAAGAACGACGCACGCCTGAGCCCGGGCGACGCGACCCTGGTGGAGGTCGGGCTGCCCCGCCTCACGCCCGGGCGCTACCGCGTGTTCTACAGCGTGGTCGCGCGGGACGGGCACAAGAGGGAGGGGAGTTTCTCCTTCCTGGTCAAGTGATCGCCGCGCTCGTCCGCGGCCTCGTCCTGCTGAGCCTCGCCTCGGCGATCGGCGGCGTCGTCCTCGGGCTCCTGCTCCCCGCGTCGGCCGCACCCGATCTCGACGTGGCCCGCGCCCGTCTTCGCCGCTGGATCACGACGTGTCTCGCGATCCTTCTGGCGGCCACCTGGGCGGAGCTGCTCGTGCGCATCCAGGCGATGATCGGGGCGTCGCTCGGTGCGAGCGTTGCCGCCGTCCCGAGCGTCGTGACGGGCACCCACCTCGGCCAGGTGCTCGCGGCGCGAGCCGCGGCGCTGGTGGTCGCCTGGCTCCTCGTGTCCGAGCGTTCCCGCGCGTTTCAGTCCGGTGTGCTGCTCGTCCTGCTCGGGGCCGCGCTCACGCTCAGCCTCACGGGCCACGCCGCCGACTGGGGCGATGTGACGTTCAGCGTCGCGGTCGACTGGCTCCATGCCGTCGCGGCGTCGGCCTGGACAGGCGGCCTCATCGCGCTCGCGCTGGTGGCCGGGCAGCGCGGGGCGCCGTGGTCGCGCGAATCGCTGGCCGCCGTCGTCCCGCGCTTCTCGAGCCTGGCCGGGCTGAGCCTGCTCACCGTCGCCGTCACCGGCAGCTACAACACGTGGGTCCAGCTCGGTGGCTTCTCGCGCCTGTGGAGCACGACCTACGGGCGCGTCCTGGTCTCGAAGCTACTGCTCGTGGCGGTGCTCGTCGGCCTGGGCGCCGTCGCCCGTTATGCGCTGCTGCCGAGGCTGGCGCCGTCGCATGCCGCGCGCGGGATCGGAGCCCGCGCGTTCCGGATGGCGCGGCTCGTGGTCCTGCGCCGCCGCCAGGGGGCGCCGTCAGCGCCGGCCGAGTCCCGGCTCGTCGCGTACGTCAAGATGGAAGCGCTCGTCGGGCTCGCGGTGTTCGCGTGCACGGCGGTGCTCGGCGAAGTCACACCGGGCCGCCACGTGACGTTCGAGCGCAAGATGACAACGCACGTGCCGCCGGTCTCACGTTCCGGTCCCGGCGGCCCGCGAGGGGGCACCGTGACGCCGCCGCGCGGGGACGTCGAGCGAGGCCGCGCGGTCTTTGCCCGTCTCGAATGCGCGACCTGTCACGCGATCCCGGATCCGAAATTTGCTGCGCCGACGCGGCCCGGACCGGATCTGGCGGGGATCGGCGCGCGTCATCCAGGCGAGATCGTCGAGTCGATCATGAACCCGAACGCGCAGATCCTCGACGGGCCGGGCTACACCGACGAGCGCGGTCTGTCGACCATGCCGGATTACCGCGACCGCCTCACGGTGGGCGAGCTCAGCGATCTGGTCGAGTATCTGAGAACCTTCGAGCGCCCCGCGGCGCCCGCGCCGGAACGGCCGCCCGCAACCGAACGCGCGCCCGCGACGGAGCAGCCTCCCGCGAGCGGTGAGCCGCCCGCGACCGAGCGTCAGCCGTAGACGCGCTCGATCCTCGTTCCGACGCGGCAGACGATCTCCCACGGGATCGAGCCGATGGTGGCGGCCATCTCGCGGGCGTCGATCGTGTCGCCGCCCTGGCGTCCGATGAAGACCACCTCGTCGCCGGGTGAGGCGTCGAGCCCGGTCACGTCGATCATGATCATGTCCATGCAGACCGAGCCGATGATCGGCGCGCGGCGCCCGCGGATCAGCACGCAGCCGCGCCCGGCCAGCCGCAGATCGAGGCCGTCGGCGTAACCCGCGGGCACGATCGCGATCGTGGTCGGCTTCGTCGCGGTGAAGCGCGCGCCGTAGCCGGTGACCTCGCCGGCGCGCATGCCCTTGACGGCGGTCACCTTGCTGGCGAGCGTCATCACGGGCGCCAGCGGGATCGTCGACGTGAGCGGGGGCGGCACGATGCCGTAGAGCAGGAGGCCCGGCCGCACGCGATCGAACCAGACGCGCGGGTCGCGCACGACCGCGGCGCTGTTGGCGGCGTGGCGGAAGCGCGGCCGCGCCCCGAGCTCTTTGAGATCGGCCAGCACGCGATCGAAGCGCTGGCGCTGCTCGTCGAACAGTGACGAGCTCGGGTCGTCCGCCGTCGCGAAGTGGGTGAACACCGCGTCGAGGTCCAGGTTCGCGCTGCGCAGGAGCTCGGGCAGGGTGCGGCGCAGGTTGTCGAAGCGGAACCCGAGCCGGTTCATGCCTGTGTCGATCTTCAGGTGGTAGCGCACGCGCTCCTTGTAGCGCGCGGCCGCCGCCTGCACCGCGCGCGCCGCGCCGGGCGACGAGATCGTCGGCGTCAGCCGGCAGTCGAAAAGACCGTCCAGATCGCTGACGCTGAGCGCGCCGAAGATGACGATGCCCGCGCGCACGCCGGCGGCCCGCAACGCGGCCCCTTCCTCGATGTCGGCGCACGCCAAGAGATCGGCGCCCGCGTCCTCGAGCGCCCGCCCAACCTGGCCCGCGCCGTGGCCATACGCGTTGGCCTTGACCACGCCGATCACCCCCGGCGGCGATTCGGGGCGCTGGCGCTCGAGATGCTCCCGGATGGCGCGGTAGTTGGCCTTCAAGACGTCGAGATCGACGCGTGCCACCGTCGGCCGGACGCGCTCACCCATGCTGACTCACCGCCTCAGGGTTCATCGCACCATGTTACTGCGAGCCCGGCGTTCTCCGAGCCAGGTGTATTAGCGGGGCCATGTAAGACCTACGCGTGTAAGAGTTTCGAGGAATCGCTGCACACCGTGTGTAGGGATTTCCAGCGCTCCAAAGCGCTACCGCGCGTTTTCCTGCCCTTCGCGCTACCCACGCCTGGTCTGCGGGGCTGGTACGTACGTTGCACGATAAGAGCCGGGACGAGGCTTAACATCCACCCTTTCAAGTAAGGAGTGACCCGCATGAAGCGTATGGCTGTTCTCCTCGCAGCGGGCGTGACGATGCTGTTCCTGAGCGGGGCCGCGATGGCCGCCGACCCATCCACCACCACCGGCAAGTCCGGTAGCACGTCATCCGACGCGACGTCGTCCGGCAAATCGAGCACGACCGCGCCGGCGGAAAAGCCGGGCATGACGTCGATGCCTCACCACGTGACCGGCAAAGTGGTGTCGGTCGACAAGAGCGCCAACAGCGTGGCGATCAAAGATACGAAGGGCAAGGAGATGACGCTGGTCGCCGACACTGACACCGCCGCGGAGCTGAGCCGCCTGAAGGCGGGCGACGAGGTCAAGGTCACCTACAAGAAGGACAAAGGGGACCAGATGGTCGCGACCAAGATCGAGATGACTCGCGGCACGACGACGAGAAACTCGACGACGAAGTAGCGTCGCTCGCGCAACGTCAAACCGCCTACCGAGAGGGCGAAACCAAACGTTTTGCCCTCTCGTTCGTTCGGGGCGCTAGATCGATCCTTCGGCCGCCAGCGCCTGAATCTGTGGCGGCGCGTACCCGAGCTCCTTCAGGATTTCTTCACGATGCTGCCCGAGGAGTGGCGCCGGCGTGATCTTCGTCGGCGACGCCGACAGCTTGATCGGATTGCCCGCCGTGATGTAGCGCCCGCGCACGGGATGCGTGACCTCGACGATCATCTCGCGCGCGTGCAGGTGGGGATCCGTGAGGACCTCGCCGGTGTCCAGGCACGCGCCGCACGGGATGCCGGCGCCGGCCACGAGTTTCATGACGTCGTGCTTCGGGAGCTTCGAGGTCCAGTCCTCGACCAGCGCGTCGACTTCGGCCTTGCGCTGCCAGCGCGACTCGGCGGTCTCGTAGCGAGCGTCGCCGATGAGGTCGGTCCGGCCCATGACCTTCAACAAGGCATGCCAGAACTGCTGCGGGACGAACAGAAACACGTAGTCGTTCGGACCTCCGGGGTAGCAGCGATACGTCGTGCCCGGCACGCCGGCGCCGAGCTGATTGCCGGTGCGCTGACCGGGCTTGCCCGTGCGCTGGTGGTCGCGCAGGCTCACGCGGATCAAGTTGACCACGGCGTCTTGCATCGAGACCTCGACCTGCTGACCCTCACCGGTGAGATGCCGCTGCATGAGCGCGGCGAGAATGCCGATCACGCAGTGCATGCCGGTGCCCGAGTCGCCGATCGATGGCCAGACGTACGTCGGCGGGTTGTCGGCAAAGCCGGTGACGCTCATCGCGCCACCCATCGCCTGCGCGATCGGCTCGTAGCTCTTGTAGTCCGCGTAGGGCCCGTACGAGCCGAAGCCCTTGATGCTCGCGTACACCAGCCGCGGGTTGAGCTGCTTGACCGCGGCATAGCCGAAGCCGAGCCGGTCGAGGACGCCCGGGCCGAAGTTCTCGAGGAGCACGTCGCCGGTCTTCAAGAGTTTGCTGAAGATCTCTTTGGCGCCCGCGTTCTTGAGATTCAAGGTCAGGCTTCGCTTGTTGCCGTTGAAGGAGAGGTAGAAGAGGCTGTCGGCATCCGGCCGATCCTTGTGCGTCGTGCGGGCCGGATCGCCCTTGAGCGGCTCCTCGACCTTGATCACGTCCGCGCCGAGCCAGGCCAGCATCTGGCCGCACGACGGCCCCGCCTGGTTATTCGTGATGTCGACCACTCGGATGCCTGTCAGCGCTCCGCTCATAGGGCAAAGATCCTCTTGAGGAAGACTTTCACGTCCTCGGGTGACTTCTTGCGTCCCTCGCTGTCGCCTCCGACCATCGCGCCCCGCTCCTGGCAGCCGCGCTCATAGCCCGCCACCGAGCGCGTGATGTCCTCGCCGCTCGCCCGGATCGTGAGGGCGAATCGATCCAGATCGAACAGCGTGTTGCAGTTGCGACCCGTGACGACGTTCTTGGCGCGGGCCGGCGGACGGATCGAATCGAAGTCGTGATAGGCGTTGTCGTACACGATCACGCTCACGTCCACGCCCTTCGATTTGAACCACTCGCCGTATTCGCGGCACGGCCCCGGCGGCGTCAAGTCGTCGCGTCCGCCGAGCAGCATCAGTATCGGCCCGCGGGTGATGTGCTCCGTCACCTGCCAGCCGTTGCAGGCCGGGTAGAGCGGCCCGTGCGCGGCGAACTTCGTTTGGTCCTCGATGATCGCGCGGCGATACGCCTCGAACTCTGTCCAGAGCGCGACCTGCCCCCCCTTCGAGAAGCCGATGACGCCGATGCGCTGGCGGTCGATCTTCGGGTGCGTGGCCACGAACTTGAGCGCCGTGAACGCATCGGCCACGTTGGCAGCGGTCGAGAGCTGGGTCTGATCGGTCGCCGTCTCGCGGATGCCCCGCGGCGTGAAGCTGTCGACGATGAACGCGGCCACGCCGATGTCGTTGAGATGATCGGCCCACCACGACTCGCGCTCCGCCACGCCCGCACTGCCGTGCGCGATCACCATCGCCGGCACGGGCGCCGTCACCTTCTTCGGCATCTGCAGGGCGCCGAAGATGACGGTCTTCGCCGTCGCCTGGCGCTTCGCCAGCTGAATAAAGCCGGTCGGCGTGACGCTCTCGAAGTAGATCTTGCCGGTGCGTCCGTCGGCGAGATCCGGTACGGGCGGATCCGCCGCCATCGCCGTCCCGGCGAGGAGCAGCACCAGCAGGCTCAGCCGTACCCCGGCTGCCCTCACGCGGCGTCCGGCGGAGCGGCGACGATGTCCTCGTACCGATGGCGCTTGGTGATCAAGCCGGAGTGCTGGAAGACGTCCAGCGCCACCTCGAAGGCCGGGCGCGTGATCTCGACGTGCGGCGTCCAGCAGCCGAGCTTCTGGTAGTAACCGATGGTCGAGGCGAGGACCGCGCGATCGATCTCCGGGAAGAAGGCCGACTCGGTCTCGGCGACCTTGGCGGCCGGCGTCGCGATGAGCCACGCGCGCGCCTTGCGGTAGGCGCGCATGAAGCGCCGGGCCATGTCGGTGGCGAGCCACTCGCGCGTGGCCGCGAGGCTCGAGAACGCGCACGGTCCGATCGCCTCGCCGACCGACGCGACGACGTGGCCGGCGCCGTCGTGCTCGAGCTGCTGCGGCGCCGGCCCCTGCTGGTGGATGTAGTCGCCCTGGCCGCGGCGGAACGCGCCGTCCATCTGGGCGCTCGGCACGTCGACGGCATTGATCGCCTTGTAGTCGAGCCCGCGCTGGTGGCACGCGAACTTGAACATCGCGAGCGGCTGGCCGCCGTGATCGACCAGGACCGGCTTGCCCTTGAGCTTGTCCCAGGTGAAGTCGGGATCGGCTGCGCGGCCGGTCAGGAAGAAGCCGTCCTTCTCGTTGATCTGGGCGAAGTGAACGGCCGGCGGCGTCTGCCCCTTCTCGAGCGGGCCGAAGCCCTGCGACGGCGCTGACTGGCAGACGTGCACCGTGCCCGCCACGACCCCGTCGATGGCCGACTTGCCGACGGGCGCGTTCGAGTGCTTGGGCTGAAGCCCTTCTTCTTTCAGGAACCCGCCGGCGATCGTCGCGATCAGAGGCGAGTAGAACGCCGAGAAGCGGGTGAACTGGATGTGGATCTCTTCGCTCAACGCTCCCTCCTGGTGGCGGCTGGTGAGACACAATCGCGCTCCGCGGCGGCGGAGTCAAGCCGGCTTGACCCCCGCTGCGCACGGCCCGTACTATTCCGCTACTCGACGTGTGCGACGCGATTGGTGAAGCGACTCGACTCGTGATCACTCGATCCGTGAAGCGGTTCGACCGGTGAAGCCCGACGCGCTGCCGCTGGTCGGCGTCACCATCCTGGATCTGACCCGCGTCCTGGCCGGTCCGTACTGCACGCGCCTGCTCTGCGACCTGGGCGCTCGTGTCATCAAGATCGAGCGACAGGGCGAGGGCGACGACATGCGGCGCAACTATCTGCAGCTCGAGCCCGGCCGCGGTGACCAGAGCAGCTACTTCACCCGGGTCAACGTCGGCAAGGAGAGCGTCGGCGTCGACCTGTCGCGCCCGGAAGGTCAGGCCGTCGTGCAGGATCTAGCGAGGGCCGCCGACGTGGTCGTCGAGAACTTCATGCCGGGCGTCGTGACGCGGCTTCACTGCGATTACGAGACGCTGCGCGCCCTGAAGCCCGACATCATCTACTGTTCGATCTCGGGCTTCGGTCAGACCGGCCCCTGGCGCGCTCGCCCTGCGTTCGCCCATATCATCAATGCGGTGTCCGGCCTCATGCACCTCGAGCAGGGCGACGAGCCGGCGCCGCGCGCGTCGAATCTCCAGGCGGCCGACGTGCTCGCGGGTACACACGCCGCCGTCGCGATCCTGGGCGCGATCACCCGCAAGGCCCGCACCGGTCAGGGCGCGCACCTCGACGTCTCGATGCTCGAGGCGCTCGTCGCCGCGGACAGCGTGACGTACGCCGCCGTGCTCAACGGCGGCCACGAGTACGGTAATCCGCGGCCCGGCATGATCGTGGCTCCGATCGGGCAGCGCTATCTGGCGATGCAGTTCACCGGATCGGGCGAGCTCTGGCCGCGTCTGCTGACCGCGATGGGCCGGCCCGAGCTCGCTCGCGATCCACGCTTCGACACGAGCGAGAAGCGCCGTACGAACTGGCGCGAGCTACGGCCGATCGTCGAGGCGTGGCTCGCCACGTTCGCCTCGGTCGAAGACGCGCGCAAGGTGCTGTCCGAGGCCCGTATTCCCTGCGCGCCCGTGCTGAAGCCGGCCGAGGTGATCGCCGAGCCGCACATGGCGGAGCGGCAGTTCTTTCCCGCCGTGCCCCATCTCGGACGCGGCTCGGTGCGCGTGACGGCCAGCCCATACCACATCGACGGCGAGCCGGTGCATCCCCGCGGCCCGGCGGCGTATCGCGTCGGCGAGCACACGCGCGCCGTGCTCGGCGAGCTTCTCGGCTACACGCCCGCGCGCATCGACGAGCTCGCGCGAAGCGGCGTCATCGACGCGCCCTAGACGGCTCGA
>Ga0126372_10000502_pt1 | contig 13718 bp, 9 predicted proteins | sample PanSoiMetaPlot_6_FD_92762 | JGI IMG/M metagenome (GOLD analysis project Ga0126372, IMG submission 92762) | Tropical forest soil microbial communities from Panama - MetaG Plot_6 | ecosystem: Environmental > Terrestrial > Soil > Tropical forest > Bulk soil | place: Panama | collected 2016-02-17
AGATGGCAACTCACTGCGGTTTCGCTAGGCTGCCTACCATTGTGAAGATCGCTTCGTCGGGTAACTTCATCTCTGCCACGCCTCCTCGGACGGCTATGGTATCTACTTTCAGGCAATCCACGTCTCGAGTAGTCTCGTACACCTCCCAGCTCGAAACTGCTGATTCTCCGTCCGACAAAGCGACCTGAATGTGGTTGGGACCCCCTTCTTTTACCCCCACGATGATCAGAGAGTTTCTGGCGCCGTTGCGGAAAGCCGACACCGTAAGGCCGGAAGCTCTGGTGCCGGCCGCAATCCTCTGTGACCCTGGCGCAATGAAATGGTACAGCTGTTTGGTGGCGTAGTAACGCTTTTTCGGTGCATAGATATGGCCGGCACTCTGAAAGAGGCCCCAGTAACACAGCCGCTGCACGGCATCCTCATAGTCGTCAAATGCGTCGAAGATCACCAGGGCCTTCGCGCCGCTGTTGAGCGCCGTCAGCGCGCGCCGGTTGACCGCCAGCGAAAATCGCTTCCACTCGTTTTCCGCTGTCCGATTGAGGTCGGTAAGCTCACCGTATTCCGTCAGCCACACAGGGGTTTGCGGGTACGCACTCTTCTTAACGCGCTCCATGTTTAGTCCGACCGCGTCGGAGTCCGCGTAATTGTGTAGGGTCAGGACGCCCACTTGCTTCATCAATTCCTTATCGCTGAGGATCGGACTGAAGTAGTCCTTTGCGGGGTCCGCTTGATCTGCCACCGCCAGTTTCACGTCAGACAACCCCTCCTTCTTTAATTGCCGCACCACCGCTTTCAGTACGTTCGGTACCTCTTCCGGATCAACGCGAGGTCCCTCCGTTGGATAGACATCGGTCTCGTCAAAAGGGCTGAAGTACGTGAAATCCACGTGCGCTTGACTGCGTGTATAAGCCAGCATGGAGACCACTTCGTCGGCAAACGCATCGTACATCTTCGGGCTCAAATGATTCTGTCTCTTCTTATACAGCTCATCTAGACTCACGGCTTTATCCAGCGGCCCCACTTGATCATCCGTCATCCATTCTGGGACTGGCCCAAACAGGGCGATCAGCGGGCGAATGCCGCGGAAATTCAGGTATCGCATCAGAGCCGCAGAGCGTTCGAATGTCGGGCTGGAGTAGCGGTTCTCCCAGTACTCCCAACTCGCGGGAAGGCCCTGCGCAAGTTCAGGGTTCGTGCGGTAGTCCCCATCTTCCCAATTCGTGGGGAGATTCCTATTGTCGTACATGTTGTTGGCTTCCCAATCGCTTACATCGTGATAGGGGTCTACCCGGAACATAGTCGCCCCGAGATCGTCGATCAACATGTCAAACATCGCCTTCTGGTCTTCCCGGAACCATCCTCCAATGAGGTTGACGCCGAACCCCTCGATGAGTTGGAAACGCTCCTGAGGGTTCACGGCGATGCGCACCGTGGGGCCGGACCACTGCGCCACCATAACGGAGCTGAATAAGAACAATAGGAGAGCCGGAACGACTCCTCCGTACTTTGAGAGCATATAAACCTCCTAGGCGGGTTACTGAAAAGCTACTCGTAATCCACAGCCTTGTATGGTACGAGAAAGCATGCGCGGAGACGATCAGCAGCAGCATATGTTCAGTTACTTGTCGCCCGAGAAGCGCGTTCGCAAGGATCATCCACTGCGTGCGATCCGGGCGATGGTGGACGAAATACTCACGCAACTTTCGCTGCAGTTCGATACGATCTATGCCCGCGTGGGCCGTCCCTCGATTGCGCCCGCTCGTTGTAGCGCCGAATGCAGGCAGGCCAAGTACAGCAAGGTGGTACTCCAGAAACCACACGAAGCTGATCGCCAGGTCGCCTCCCGTATGAAGATGCGTTTTGCCTTATAAATCCGCTTTGCGAGGCCAGCAAGTCGCTTAACATCCAAGCTCGTACGCAGAGCGTTAAGGGTTTGGTTGGAGGGTGTAGAACTTCCAATTTCTCTCCTCCGTTGATTAACGAGCGTTCGCGAGCCGCACTGGGCACTCTCCTTGCCGGCCAAACCGGTGCGTCGGGTGGAGCAGCAATCCTCCCCGATGGATCGAACATAAACCCAATTGCGCTGACACTTTTGCAAATGAAGCTGCCGAGCGGTGGTTTTCTTGTTCCGACCCCTCAGGTAATCGATCCGAGCAAGCCTTTCCCGTCGCAGGGGTTTCTCCGTGTTGAGCGTCCCTTGCACTCTTAACGAAGATCAGTTCATGATCAACTTCGAAGAAGAAGGGTGCAGGAACTGCGTGCTCTGCCAGAGAGAGCCCACAATCTCTCGCCCGGCCGCCAGCAGCTCAGAATCAATTACTGCCATGAGATCTTAATGGCACCAGAACGAGTGTGGCGGACCCGGACAATGAAGTCGCCAACCGAAAGCGCATGAACCGTATAGCCGTCGACTTGGAGATCGCCGCGCTCACTCAACAAGGCGTCGCCAGCTGTGACTCTTGTCGGCTTGAAACGCAGACGAAGTACTTCCGTGCTCCCAGAGTCAAAAGTACGGTACTGGATGAATCGGTTCTCGTAAGCAACCTTCTGCACCACGGAGGAAGAGCGCAGCAGGTGGTCTTCCCCTGCTGGAGCGAACTCCGGGATGGCGCCCATGGCCCAAGAGAAATTCCGCGAGTAATCGCCGTACCCATCATCGAACCAGTATTGCCCGACGAATCCCTGCCCGCAGCAGGAGATTTTCCCATCCGAGCCGGCGAAATAGGTTGCGTAGTTGAGCGTGCGGAAGGCGTCTTCGCGCGCCTGCACGTCGCCTGTCTTCTCGTAATACAAGGCGTTGATTGCGGCCCACCGGGAGGAATCACTGGCCAGACCCGCACGCGAGCAGCAACCGCGGCCATCCGGCGTGCCCTGTTCGTCGATCGCCCAGGCGGCGAAATACGGCCCGCGCCCAAGTTTGACCCTCACCCAGTCGAGCAGGTGTCCGACGTCACCTTGCCAGTTGCGGTCCAACACCGAGGGGTCAGGGCTGGTGAGAATGTAATAGGCCGTCATGGTGGGAAACGCTTGATTTACGTTCTCTGTGTTTTTCGGAACATCCTCGAAGTAGCCACTCCACTTGTCCCAAACTCTGCTTCGGGTATTCAGGGGATAGTCGAGAATCCACTTCCAAGCAGTATCGCGGGTGCGACGGTAACTCTTGATATCGCCCTCTTGGAGGCGAATCAGTTCGTCGAACAGACGCACGGGTGCAACGATCATTCCGCCATACTCTTCCCTATTTATCACTTGGCCGCTCTTGGCATCCACGCGAAACGGCCAAGGCGTATGCTCAACATCGCCCGGCCGGACGTGTTTGGCCAGCGCGTCCGCGCAATGGATGGCAGCTTCAACATACTTTCGATCGCGAGTCATCTCGTAGAAGAGCACGTAACCGATCCCCAGTTCACCGACCTTGTCAGTCTCGATGCCACCGGAAAATTCGTTAGGCATGCCCCGGATGCAGCGACCGTACTCCCGATCGTCGTCACAGGAAGTCGCGTAAGGCACACTCTGCCACTCCCAGTCCGAGGGTGTGGTGCCGTGGGCCAGCTGGTAGTCCAGCATGGAACGTACTACCTCGATGGCCTCGCCATCGCCAGAGTATGGATACCAGCCCAGCAGAGAATCCACAAACTGACCGTAGACGCTGGCGGGATTGTGCTGCCAGTTGGAACCCTGGAGTGTCTCATCGTTGAAGACAGAGTTGATCAAATAGATCTTCAGCCCCGTGCCCGAGCGCGTATCATTGGGTACCTTGTGCTCGATGAAATCCCAAGCGAGGCGCATGACCTTGTCATAGCCTTGATTCTTCTCGGGGTGATACCAGGCTAGCAAGCGCCCATCAGAATCCACTACAGCCCTTTGCCAGGGAAGTTGAGCGTTGACCCACGCCGGAAGCACTTGCTGGCTTGAAGCGGGGAAAGAAAGCATTGGGATCACCAAGAGACAACCGATCAAGGTTGGACGTAGCCTGTGAGGCATAAGGGGCTCCTTTCGGAAACTTCATGAGTGCCGCCAACCCATCCGCGCGATGGCCGCGTCGAGACCTGCGTGCGTCGTGAGACGAGTCCGCAATTTGTCCCCTCTGCAGGAAACGAGCTACTTTCCCGACACCTCAATCTCGTTAGACTGAGCGTGCCGGACACGAACGACGAAGTCGCCGCCGGACAATGATCCTATCGTGTAACCCTCGCTCGTGAGGTCGCTGCGCTCCTTCAGACGCTCGCCCCCGGCCATGACGCGAGCAGGCCGGTAGTTCAGTCGAAGAACCTCGGTAGCGCCTTTATCAAAGGTTCGGTATTGAATGCTTCGATTGCTGTACTGGACCCGCTGCACGGCCGACGACGAGCGGAGCAGATGGCTCTCGCCGACTGGAGCGAATTCGGGAATAGCTCCCATGGCCCAGTTGAAATGCCGCAGGTAGTCCGAATAGCCATCGCTGAACCAGTACTGCCCGTCGAATCCCTCACCGCAGCAAGAAGTCTTTCCATCCGAGGCGGCAAAGTAGGTCGCATAGTTTAGCGAGCGAAAGGCGCTTTCGCGGGATTGACCGTCTCCGGTTTTCTCATAATACAGGGCGTTGATGGCGCCCCAACGGGAGGTGTCGCTGCCGAGCCCGGCGCGCGAGCAGCAGCCTAGCCCGTCCGGTGTTCCCTGCTCATCAATGCCCCAAGCTCCGAAGAACGGCCCCCTGCCCAGGCGATGGCGGACCCAATCGATCAGATGGCCCACATGGTTGACCCAATCAGGGTCCAAGGCGTGCGCATCGGGTCGGCTGAGAATGTAATAGGCCGTGTAGGTTGGGGCTGCTTGGTTGACGTTTTCGGTATTTAGCGGAACATCTTCAAAATATCCACTCCACTTGTCCCAAGACGGGCTCTCGTTATTAAGTGGATGTTCACGCAACCATGTCCAAGCCGTATCTCGGGCCTTCTGATAAGTCGCGACGTCGCCCTCGTTCAACCGGATCAACTCATCGAACAAACGCAGCGAGGAAGCGACGATGCCTCCGTACTCCTCACCCGCCAAGACGTCGCCGGTTTTTGCGTAAACCCGGAAGGGCCAAGGCGTGTGCTCGTCATCTCCCGTACGCACATGCCTGGCCAAAGCATTTGCACAGTTGATGGCCGCCTCGAGGTACTTGCCGTCGCCCGTCATTTCATAGAAGAGCGCATACCCAATGCCTAGTTCGCCAACCTTATCCGTTTCAATTCCCCCGTAGAAATCGCGCGGAAGGTCCTGAATACAGTGGCCGTAGTCGGGTTGATCGTCGCAGTTGGTGGCAAATGGAACGCTGGCCCAATTCCAATCCCGTGGCGTTGTCCCGTGCGCGAGCATGTGATCGAGCATAGTGCGGACCGTTTGGATGGCCTCTTCATCCCCAGAATAGGGATACCAGCCGATAAGGGAGTCCACGAAGGATCCAAACACCATCGCGGGATCGTGTTGCCAGTTCTTCCCCTGCAAGGTTTTGTTATCGAAGACGGCGTTGACCAGATAGATTTTCAGGCCGGTCCCGGTGCGCGTGTCGTTGGGTACTTTGTGCTCGACGAAGTCCCAGCCCAGGTGCAGTACTTTGTCGTAGCCTCGATGCTTGTCAGGTTCGTACCATGCTAGGAGCTTGCCGTGGCTATCAAGAACCGGGGCGTGCCACGGCAATTGTGCATTGACATATTCCTGGCCCAACAGTGGGCCGCTCGCGAGGAGGCACAAAACTCCAGCGGCTACACTGTGCCTCAGGCCGCGCCACAACATGGTCAGCATTTTGAAGCTCCCTTCAACCCCTTACTAGCAGCACCGAGCGTCCCCATGGTAAACAGACTGTTCGAAGGCTCTCGACCGTGGGCTTCACGCTTGTCAAACAGCAGTTGATTTAAGCGGGAGGATACTTTCAAAGAACCTAGACAACTTCGACTTCTCAAACGGTTCGCTGCCCTCGCGCATATGGACTCGAAGAAAACGTTCGGCTCCCGCTTCCACGAGGGGTTCGAATGGCCGATCGCATTCAAGCCACCGATCGCGGAGATTAATCGTTACCTCTGATGGTTTCCTGCTCGCACGTACCGATGATGAAGTTGGCAGCATTGCCGCGGAGAACATGTACGGTTCCGTCCCTTCCCTCCTCCCATCATCTGTCAGCTTGTAGATTCGCCGCCGTAAGCGGGTAAACAAACCCTGGGAGGCAGGCCTCCAACACGAAATCCGATAGTTTGAGTCCCTCGATTTGGGAGCGCCACTGGCGGAAAAAGAGGTGAGGATGATCCGAGCAATCCCCTCAATCTGCAGCGCTGGCATAGATCAGTCCCGCAAAGACAAGATCCGGAAAGCTAGACCATTCACTAGCGTTTCAATGTAATGCGATTAGATTCACCTAATTGTAAGCCGTTCAGCCGTACAGAAGCAATAGGTCTTCGCGCCGTTATCGCATGCCTGATATCGTTGCCTCAACCTTTGGGGAAGAGCCAATGGTCATTTTCAATATGTGGCGCGTCCCCCACTCAAATCGAATACAGCGGCGGTTGTAAATGAGTTCTCTTCAGACACCAGCCATGCCACCATGGAGCTAACCTCGGAAAGTTCGAGAAATCGCCCGCGAGGAATTCTGGAAAGCATGAATTCGATGTGCTCCTGCGTCATCTGTTCGAAAATACGCGTTCGTGCGGCAGCGGGAGTAATACAATTCACCGCAATATTGTGGTCAGCAACTTCTTTGCCCAGAGCTTTCGTAAAAGCGATCACGCCCGCCTTGGAGGCGCTGTAAGCCGCAGCATTCGCATTTCCCTCTTTGCCTGCGATCGATGCAACATTCACGATCCGCCCATAGTTCTGCTCAATCATGTATGGGATAACGGCACGACAGCAAAAAAAGACACCGTTCAGGTTCACTTCAATCACCTGCTTCCATGCATCAATCGGGTATTCCCAGGATTTGTGATTCGGCCCAGCGATTCCCGCGTTCGCTACCAAGATGTCAATCTTGGCGTGCTTCTGCACTTCCTCGCTTGCAACGGCTGCCACTGCTCCCGCATCGGAGACGTCCACTACCTGCGTTCCAACCTCTCCTTGTCTGGACAGCGTTTTCTTGGTTCGCTCCAGAACTTCGCGGGCCCGGTCCCAAAGCGATACCGAAGCACCGGATTCCAGCAATCGGGTCGCGATGGCCAGCCCAATGCCCTGCGCCGCTCCGGTGACTACGGCATGTCTTCCCTTCAAGTCAATTTCGTTCACCTGTCCTGTCCTCCTGCTCAAGGCTTGACCGCGGAATTTATATCACGCCCGACAACAAACATACTTTAGCTCATCGAAGAAGAGAACTATGTACTGTGTTGCTCTCCGATTGGCGGGAGCGAGAGAGATCATCCGGGGAAGACACCGCAGTGGGTTAAAGAGGGAGACGGTTCCTTAAAAACTGAAACATCGCCACGGGGCTCTCATCGGTTGGCCCGACTGGGCCGAGCTGGTCGACGCGAGCTGTAGAACATCTCCACTTCAAAGATTTTGGAACCTCATGCACGCTGCGTAATTGACTGCGCGCTGATAGGCTGCTACAACCATTTGAAACTTATTTCTAATAAATTATGAAAATTCCAATCACCGGGAATCGAATGTTGTTGCTGGTTGTTCTGGCGGCCCACAGTCTGGCCTCGGGACAGAATATTTCGCCGCTCTGGTTCCAGGCGGATGGTCGGGACCACCCGGCGTCAATGGAGAACGATACTCCCTTTCCTAGCAGCCGGTTCATTACCGGGGGCCAGTGGACTACCCCGCGCTATTATCCAAATCCCAAAGTGCAGGCGGCAGACATCATTCCGGTGACGTGGGCCCGCGATGGCTTCAGCTATGCAATCGGAGACGACGGCTCGGTCTACGGACAGAAGGGAACGACGGTGTTGATGCGCATCCTGGGTACGCCCCCGTCTGACAAAAGTATTCCGGCCATGAATTTCAAATTACTTGGCCACGACATTTTTCCGTACGGATGTCCTAAATCCGTCAGTGAAAAGTCTTGTTACTCGGTGGGATTGACAGTCGTCGATCATGTGTTCTATGCGCCGACCTACGATGGCGGCTACCCCGTGGTGGGGGACAACTATAAAGGCCATGCGCGAATGGACTACTCTCTGGCGCCGCCATCGCAGAGTTCCTGGATACATGGCAACGTGGATTTTCCGAAGGTGGTAGGAAGCGGCACGGTGAGCTTTGTGGAAATAGGAAAAGGCCTGGCATCGCAGGATGGCTGTTCCATTAGCCATTTTCCGAACGGCTGCATTTACGCCATTGTGTCGCAGGGCGGGTACCAGGATCCCAGGGATCCGAACGGAATCGACCAGTTCATTGCAAAGTATTTGTACCTGGCGCGGACGGGGCCGGGAACGGAGGAACATCATTACGAAGAGGTCATAAACCCGCTGAACTGGGAATGGTTCGCGGGATTTGATAGATCAGATCAACCCACCTGGGTCGCTGCAAATCACCCGCAGTTGGCCGCGAAGATCCGTTCATTGAGCTATCCGCAGGAGGGGCAGGCAGGTTGCGGGGTAGACGCCGAGCAATGCCTGTTCTGGAATCAACCCGGAGCGCGCGCAGGTCACGTGAACTATCCGCACATGGCGTATGACGCGGCGCTGCAGCGTTACCTTCTCACCTTTACTGATTATTACTACCGGGACGTACAACCTCCGAGCGAAAAGGGTCCAATGGTGCAGGGAGGCTCGGAGTTGATAGTGCTGGAAGCGCCACACCCCTGGGGCCCCTGGTCATTCGTGCTACGGACTCCATACCTGGGCTCGGGAAATGCCTACGGACCAAGTGTCCCAGTGCAGTGGCAGGGAGAGCGCACAGATACGGGTCAGGACTTATGGATGATTTGGGCGGCCAACTTCTCCGGGTGCGGAAAACCGTTGCTGGTGCCCGCGAACTTGTGTCAGGGGGTTTACGGAATGAATCTGCAAAAGCTGCACTTAACCACGGCGGACAGCGCCGGCGCGGTTGTGGCGCCGTGGATGAGCCAGGAGGTGGGATTCGCGTCGCCGGGAAGCGCCACCTTGTTGCGGGGGACTTTTCTGGTCAAAGGCAATGGCAACCTGGCGTCGCGGCCGGACCCGTTCAACCAATACCCGGACCATCTGGCGAATGATGCATTCCATTTCGTGTTCCAGCGGGTTAACGGGAATGGACAGTTGGAAGTGAAACTGAAGGGCGAAGAGCCTCGCGGGGGCGCCGGACCCAATGCCTCCGGGGGAATTATGGTACGCGAAGCTGTCTACGCGATTGGCGAAACACCAGACGCTTTGCGAGGAAAGCGATTGAGCGACGGCGATGTCTTCGACGAAGCGGCGCGCTTTGTGTACCTCGGAGTTCGCCGAGACGGCAGTGCTTTTCTGCAGTGGCGCGACGCGGGCGAAGTGATGCGCAAGTCAGTGCAGGCCAGCAACTGCGCGTCCGGATGCTCACTGCGAATCGTGCGAGAAGCCAATCAGGTGCGAGCGTTCGTATCCACCGGGCAAGCCGGGTGGGTCGAGGCGGGTAGCCAGACGTTTGCCAAACCGTTGTCACGGGAGGTGAGCCTGGGTATGGTAGCGACGAGCGACAGTCCGAACACCTTTCCGGAGTACGCTACTTACTCTGCAAGTTTCGAAGGAGTGCGACTGATGCGCAAGTAGCGTGGGTCCGAGGCAAAAGATATCCCTTACGGCAAATTCATGCGATGGAATCAACCACAGCATGGACTCCCTGGTAAGCCCCAGGACATTCAGCATCTCTTTCTGAGGGGTCAGAAACGTGAAGCAGCTCTTTGATGGCGTATACATTCTCGAAGGCGAAGTTGCCGGACGACCCCTGGATTTGGTCTACCTCGAGGGCGAAACAGCGTCCCTGCTGATGGACACCGGGTGCGCCCATGATCCGTCGAAGTTTATTGCCCCGCAAATCGCGCAGGCGGGCGGCGACCTTAAAAAACTGACTTGGATTCTCAACACTCACCCCGACCTAGATCACATCTCTGGTAATCACGAGATGAAGCAACTGGTGCCAAACGCGCTGCTAGCTTGTGGCGAAGCGGATCGCCATATCTGTCAGGACTTCGACTCTTTGATGCGCTACCGCTACGACGTTTACCGGGAGGATCACCAGATTTTCTACGAGGGTAAGGCGCTGGCTTGGATACGGTCTGAAGGCGGGAAACCCGAACCAATCGATGTGACGTTTCGCGGCGGTGAACACGTTCGCCTAGGCGCACAGTGGGAAGTGGAACTGATTTCTGTGCCTGGCCACGCGGAGGGCCATCTGGCTGTTTACGATGCCCAGCACCAGGCACTCTATGCGGGCGATGCAATCCAGGGCCGCGGCTATCGCGGACTGGATGGGTCTATGAAGCTCTGTCCAACGTACGAAGACGTGAACCCCTATCTCGGCACGATTGCTTTGATTGAGAGGCTGCCTATAACGACGTATGTGGGCTGCCACTGGCCAGTGAAACGCGGCCCGGAAATTGCGGAGTTTTGCCGCGAATCGCGCAACTTCGTGGAGTACGCTGATCGGATGCTGCTGGAGCTTTTGTCGAGCTACCGAACGCTACGAGAAATCTGCAGTGACCTAGGACCTGCACTCGGCGATTGGCCGCGCTCGAACGATCTGGAACTTGTCTATGCCCTCGACGGGCATTTGAAGTGTTTGCAAGAACGAAGGCTGGTCAGGGCTCGCCGACGTACCGGCGAGCATCCTGTGCTGGAGTTCGTCGGCGCGTAGCTGACAGGATTTCGATGAAGATCGAAAACATCAAGACTGTAGTAGTTAACGCAGGCATGCGTAACTGGATCTTTGTCAAAGTGCAAACCGATGTCCCCGGCCTGCATGGATGGGGTGAGGCAACCTTAGAATGGAAAACCAGGGCTGTGACCGGCTGCATCGAGGATCTCAAGCCGATGATCCTGGGCCGCGATCCCACGCGTGTCGATTTCCTGTGGCAGATCCTATATCGCCATTCCTACTTTCGACTGGGCTCCATCGGCATGACAGCGATCTCAGGAATTGAGCAAGCGTGCTGCGATATCTTGGCCAAGTCGCTAGGTGTGCCGGTTTACAAACTGCTCGGCGGAAAAGTGCGCGACAAGGTCCGCATGTACACCCATCTGGGCCTTGGCGAAACCAAGGCGGTTTATGAAAGTCTGGAAAGCAGCCAGATCGTTGAACGTGCGCACGCGGTGCGAGAGCAAGGTTACACGGCGCTCAAGGTGGTTTGTGTTCCCTTTTCCAGACCCATTGAAGGAATACCTCCGGTGAATCATTTTGCCAAAGTGATCGGCGATCTGCGACATGCCGTCGGCGATCAAGTGGATATCATGATCGACTTTCACGGTCGAACGACGACGGGACAGGCGATCCAATACATCAACGCCATCGAAGAGTTTCGTCCTCTGTTCTGCGAGGAACCCGTTCCTCCGGAAAACCCTGACGCCATGCTCGAGGTTCGCAGGACCGTGAAAGTTCCGATCGCCACCGGAGAACGATTGGCCACACGCTGGCAGTTCCGCAGGATTTGCGAACTGCAAGCATGCCATATTCTCCAGCCGGACCTGAGTCACTGCGGTGGACTGCGAGAGGCGCGCAGGATTGCGGACATGGGCGAGACGTATTACATGGGAGTGGCACCTCATAATCCAAATGGACCAGTTGCGAACGCGGCGGCACTCCATTTTGCACTGAGCACACCTAACTTCCTGATCCAGGAAGATATGTTAGGCGACGTACCTTGGCGTTTCGAGGTCGTGGAAACAGAGATTCAACGCAAAGACGGATATTGGCTTCCGCTGGAAACGCCGGGACTCGGAATCGAAGTCAGCGAGCGGGCCGCCGCGAAACATCCATTTGCGCAGGAGACCTTACAACAAATGACCTTCCACGTGGATGGGTCAGTTGCGGAATGGTGACCTCAACGCCAGCGACGCTCCGAGTGTCCTCAGGGCTTTGGGTTCGGGAGGATATTGGATGTGAAGAAACGACTCCCGGCAAAGCTGTCTCAGAATTGGACTTTTACGCCTAATTGAATCTCACGATTGTATCCGGTGGCGGCCAAGGGTACTGTGTTCGATATGATCCCTGCGGACGCGCTCCCGATGCTTGCGTTGGGCAACGCGAAGTTAGGGTGATTCATAACATTGAAGAATTCACCCCGAAATTCCGCCTTTACCCGCTCGCCAATGCTGAAACGCTTGATCAGTGATGCATCCAGGTCAAACAGGCCGGGACCGGTCAGAATATTGCGGCCGGAATTTCCGAAACGCGGCGTCCCATTGGCCAGTGCTTGTTGTAGAGCCACGGTCGAAAAGCAGTTCAGGTTGAACCACTCAGCTAGAGTACCTGGCCCAGTACCGTTGCACAGCCGATCAGGTCGCGGAGCAAACGATCCGGTATTTGAAAAATCAGTAGCAGAGAGCACGCTGAACGGATATCCGCTTTGAGCTTCTAAAATAAATGAGAGGTCCCACCCGCCTATGACCTTGTTAGCCGCTGAGCTACCAGTAGCAAACTGTCGACCGGCTCCGAATGGAAGTTCATACACCCCACTCACGACCAGCCTGTGCTTTAGACTGGTGTCGGCAGGTCCATATTCTGCTCGAAGGTTGTTGTCGTCTTGCGGAGCTATCTCCGTTTCTGAAGTGCCACTGTTGTGGTCCAGCGCTTTCGAGTACGTGTAGGCGATAAGGGCTGAAAGACCATGCGACAACCTTTTCGTGGCTTTAACGAGTAAGGCGTTATAGTTAGAGACAGCGTCATAAGTATCGTAGCGAACCTGATTGAAGTCGGGCCAGGGCCTTCTTGCCTGCAGGGGACCCGTTCCAGGAATTGCCTGATTCGCGGTTAGATGCAGAACATCTTGGTGAACACCTCGATTGCCCAGATAGTCCAGTTCAAGTGCCCAATTTGCTGTAACTTGTGTCTGAATACTTGTACTCCATTCGTATATAGTTGGAGTGTGATAAAACGGAACAGGCATAAATTGTGAGGTTACCTGGGTCAACGTTGGGCTCGCCGCATTGATGAACATGTGCTGCGTAGTTGTTGGCACACCGTTCGTGAGCGGGGGAGGTGCGCCAAGCGCTGTATTATAGGTAGGGCTCTGGGTAAAAACAGGGTTGTTGTCGTTGGTTGCTCCTAGCTGATTCGTAAGCGACAGATCCAGGAATATTCCCCCTCCGGCATGCACGATCAATTTATCGGACCGAGTAGGGCGGGCGGAGATTGCCAACCGCGGAGAGAAGTTGCCATGTCCGGGCCCGTAGCTAACCTCGCGTACCTGGTTCGAATCAAAACCGAGCTGCCTCCGCTTCGCAGAAGTGGCGATTAGGCACTGGCCAGTTGCGGATTGCAGATAGGGTTGAGAGCAGAGTGCGTCATTTGCAGCGTCTGGGAGTGCAGTTAGCAGGAGAGCATCACCCGAATGAAAGTTCTTTGTCAGCGGATAGAAGGCGGCAAGCTTGTTATTTTCCTCCACTGGCTGCTTGCGATAATCCCAGCGCATACCAGCCTCGATCGTCAGATTGGGACTGACCCGGTAATTGTCTTGGACAAAAAAGCCTAGCCAATTTCCTCCAACCAGATTCGTTAAGAATGCATTCTTTGTGTAGAAGCCAAACGCTGGATACCCCAACTCGAGATCGGCGGCATCGGCGGCGGTTGTGGCCGCACTCGACTCGCCCGCCAGATCCGAAAACTGA
>Ga0126372_10000504_pt1 | contig 13706 bp, 17 predicted proteins | sample PanSoiMetaPlot_6_FD_92762 | JGI IMG/M metagenome (GOLD analysis project Ga0126372, IMG submission 92762) | Tropical forest soil microbial communities from Panama - MetaG Plot_6 | ecosystem: Environmental > Terrestrial > Soil > Tropical forest > Bulk soil | place: Panama | collected 2016-02-17
ACACCGACACCGGCGGCAGCAACACGGCGGCGCAGGGCGCGCCGGCGATTGGGACATCGACGGGGTCGGCCGACCGAGCCGCCACCGGCCGGCGCGTGGCCGAGCAGGGCGCCGGCGCCGGCGTCGACGACGGGCGCGGTCACGACGCGGGCGCCGCTGATGAGGACACCGTTGCTGACGATTGTGATGGGGCGTGATCTGCGGTGGGCGCTGGGTTGGTGCCGGTGGGTGTGGCGGCTGTGGCGGCCGGTGGGTCGGTGTGGGTGGTAGCCGGGCCGGGGGTGGTGGCGGTCGGGTTGGCGGCGGTGGGGGTGGCGCTGCTGGTGGGGGTCGGGGGGTGGCGGTGGGCGCAGCGGCACCGGTCGGCGGCGGTGGGGCTGGTCGGGGTGGCGGTGGTGGCCGCGGCCGCGGTGGTGGACTGGACGTGGTGGCGGATCGCGGCGCTGGCGGGGGTGGTGTGGGGCGCCGCGGGTGTGGTGGTGTTGTGGCGGCGGCGGTGGCGGTCGCCGGCGCGTCGGCTCGGCGTGGTCGGGGTGGCGTCGTGGTGGGAGCTGGCGCGGACGTCGTCGGGGTGGGCGATGCGGGCCCGGGCGGCGGTGGTGCGGCCGTCGTTGCGTGATGTGTCGTGGTGGCGGCGGGCTTGGGTGCCGCTGCGCTCGTATGCCACGCCGTTGTGCCGGGTCGGCGCTCAGACGGTGTGGACCTCGTGTGAGGAGTCCACGCTGCGGCTGGGTATCCCGGGCACCGGTAAGACCGCGGAGTTGGGGTGTCGGGTGGTGGACGCGCCGGGTGGGGTGGTGGTCACCTCCACCGCGGCGGACCTGTATGAGCTGACCGCCGGGTTGCGGGCGCGGCGGGGCCCGGTGTGGGTGTTCAACCCGGGCGGCCTGGGCGGTGTGCCCTCGACGTTGCGGTGGTCCCCGTTGGCCGGGTGCGCCGACGCGCACACCGCGGCGCGGCGCGCGGTGGATCTGATGGGTGAGGGCGTCGGGTCCGCGGAGGGTGAGCGGTGGGATGTGCATGGCCGTCGGGTGTTGGGGGTGTTGTTGCACGCCGCGTCGTTGGGTGGGCACAGCATGCGCGAGGTCGCGGCGTGGGTCGGGTCCCCGGACACGGCCAAGGGCGAGATCCTGGGCGCGTTGGACGCCTCACCGCAGGCCGCGGCGATGCGCCAGGCGGCCGAGCACGCGATCAACACGGTGGCGCGCACCCGTGACGGGATCATGTTGGCGATCGCGCCGGCCCTGGCCTGGGTGACCAACCCGGCCGCGGCCTACGCCGGCGACCCCCCACCGTCCGAGCATGCCGACGTGGTCGGTGGGCTGGTAGACCGGGCCGGGTCACTGTATCTGCTCGGCGATGACGATGGCGTGGTCGCGCCGCTGGTGGGGGCGCTGGTCGCCGAGATCGCCCACCAGGCCCGGCACACGGCCGCCGACCGGCTGGGTGGGCGGCTGGACCCGCCGCTGAGCCTGATCCTGGACGAGGTGGCCCTGATCTGCCGGGTACCGCTGGACCGGTGGCTGGCTGAGCTGCGCAAACGCTCGATCGTGGCGCACGCGGCCGCGCAGAGCGTGGGCCAACTGCGGGACCGGTGGGGTGCCGACCGGGCAGCCACCATCCTGGACTGCGCCGCCGCGGTGCTGGTCTACGGCGGCGCCAAACACGCCACCGACCTGGAGCACCTGGCGAAGCTGGCCGGGGACCGCGACGACACCACCTACACCTTCGACGCGGCCGGCCGTGTCACCGCAGCCAGTACCCGGCGGATATCGGTCATCGACGCCGCGGTGCTGTCGCGGCTGCCCAACCACACCGTGATGGTGCTGCGCCGCGGCATGCCCCCGACCCTGGCCACCACCCCCATCGCCTGGCGCCGCCGCGACGTGCGCCGCGCGACCAGACCCGTGCGGTGCCCGTCGCGGCCGGCGCTGACCACATCCGAGTCCGCGCCCAACCTCGACCGCGCGGCTGCTGGCCCAGTGACGACACCAGTGGAGGATCCCCGATGGTAACGACCCCGACGGGCCTGCGGGCTGCGGTGCGCGCCATGCCCACGCTGGTGGCGGTGGCCTACGTGCTGGTGACGGCGCTGACCCTGGTAGTGGCGGTGGCCGCACTCGTTGCCGGGTTGCTCGGTGAGTTGGGTGAGCGGCTGGCCGCCGCCGGCGTGGCCGGTGCCACCGCGCTGCGCGAGGCGTACCCGCCGCCGCGGTGGCCGCCACCGACGCCCACCACGACACCCGACCCGGCGGCGTGGGGGTGACGGTGGTGAGCGTGACCGGCCACGTCGTCCTGGCGGCCCGCCACACCGGCCCAGCACCACCGGGTGCCGGTGCACCTGACCGCCCGACCCGGCGGTGCGAGCCCTGGAAAGCCGCCGCCGGGTCGGGTCTCCCAGCACCCACGCGAATGGAAGGTGGAGAGACCTCCGATGGTAGCGACCGCGAAGACGACTGAGGACTGCACGGCCCTGGGGGGTTGTGACTGGTCCCCGCCGTGGCTGGAGCGGTGCCGGGCCGGGCACTGGCACACCGTGCGGGTGTGCCACTGCTGCCTGGTCGACGTGGTGAACTCCTGCCAGGAGGCCGACCTGGCCGTCACCGCCGTGGCCAGCCCGCAGGTGGCCGCCGACGCGGGTGGGGGTGGCGCGGCGTGAGCGCGGTGGTGTGGGGGGTGGCGGCGTTGGCGCTGGTCGGGGCGGTGGCACTGTGGCGGGCTGGGCGGTCCGCGGCCGCGCGGGCCTCGCATCGGGTCGGGCGGGAGGTCACCCGGGTCACCCAGACCCTGGTCAACGGGGCGTGGATCGGCGCGGCGATCGCCGGGGCGCAGTGGGTGGTGCTGACCCGGGTCGGGGACCCCGCGGTGCGGGTGGTGGTGCTGGTGGTGCCGGCGCTGCTGGCCGGGGTCACCCTGGCCCGCGTGTGCGCCACGACCGTGGTCGTGCACGGCCCGAGGCGGCAGCGGTGACCGGCCGGCCGCCATCGGCGGTGACCGGCGCCGGTGACCCCGACGACGTGGACCGCCGCTTCGCCGAACTCACCGCGCACCTGCGGCCTGATTCGTTCGCCGAGCCGCCGGCCACCGGCCAGCGACGCCCCGGCAGCGGCCAGGCCGGTGCGGTACCCGATGACCCAGTGCACGAGCAGGGCGCCGCTGGTGAGGCGGGTGGGCTGGTAGCCAGGATCGCGCGGGCCGTCCCGGTCGGCCTGGTCGGCTTGGTCGCGGTACTGGTGGTGGTTGCGGCGCTGGTGCGGGTGACCGGTGCGGGCCGCGTCGCCGGGGTGCGCACTGCGATCCGGTGGGTGGTCACCTCGGGCGTGGTCGCGTGGTCGCCGCTGCTGGTCACAGCGCTGGTGCTGGTGGTGGTGTGGTGGGGCCGCCGCCGCGGCACCGCGCCGGTCCGGGTGGCCATCAGCCGGGTACCGCGGGGGACCGCGCCGGCGGGGGCGGTCCAGTCCGCGCCGGCGGGGGCGGTCCGGTCCGCGCCGGCCGGGGCCGCGGGGTTCTACCTGGTCGCGGTCATGTCCATGCTGGTCTCGATCGACACCAGTTGGCGGTTCTTCGAGTATCGCCTGCACATCACGAACCCGGCCGAGCGCGGCGTGATGTTCGCGGTGATCGAGGCTGGGCTGCTGGCGTGCGGGTACGGCATGCGCGCCAACGTGCGCCTGACCGGCCGACCGGGGGCACCACGGCTGTTCGCCTGGTTGCTATGCGCCCTGGCCGGGTACATGGCCTGGCAGTTGTCCGGGATGGCCGCCGGCCTGGCCCGGGTGGTGTTGGGTCCGGCGCTGGGCCTGGTGATGCTGCACCTGGCCCTGGGCATCGAGGTACGCGCCGGGACGCATCGGGCCACCACCTGGGCCCGCATCGGGCGGGAACTGCGCGAGCGGCTGCTGTCGCGGGTCGGGCTGTCCGACGACGAACGTGACGCGTTGGCCCGCACCCGGGACCGGGCCGCCCGCCGGGCGGCACGCCTGTCGCTGGGCACCTGGGTGCCGTGGCGCGCCGCCCGTGTGGCGCGGGCGCTGCGCGCGTCCAACGTCGCCCACGACCCGGCCGCGCGGACGCGGCTGCTGGCCGAGTTGGCCACCATCCGCCACGCCGCCGAACTAGCCACCCTGGACCAGCCCTCACCATGGCAGCCCACCACGGCCCCGGCGGGATCGCCGGTGCACCGTTCAGTGAACACCGCCGTGAACGGGCCCGTGAACACCGACACGTCGCTGCCACCCGGAGCCACCGCGCCGGGTCGTGCACGCCGCCCGGCCGCCGCGACGAGCCGCGCGGTGGCCGGGCGGCGGCCGGTGGCCGACTACGTGGCCCAAGCCCGTGAACACCTCACGCCGGGGGTGAGGGTCACTCCGGCCTGGGTGCGTCAGGTGGTCCCGGGCTGCCCGCGCAGCACCAGCAAGCACGTGGCCGACGCACTCAACCAGCACCGCCACACCGACGACGACGAGCGGCGGTGACAGCCCCCATGGCGTCCACTGAACCGCCGGGCCAGGGCTACGGCCCTGCGGTCACGGCACCTGCGCCGACCGGCGGGCCACCACCGCAAGCGGGCACGGTGGTCCCGCTGCCTGGCCGAGGCCCGACCACTGAACAGACAGCGGTCGCTGGGACCGGTACGGCGCTGGCGGTCGACGACGCGATCGCCGGTGAGCTGCTCAGCGACCAGCCCGACGGCCGCGCCGTGGACCGCCGCACCGTCGGGCCCCGGTCGGGGCCGGCTGCGGTGCCACGTGCCGCCGGGGTGGTGGCGCGGGTCGTCGCCGGCCCGGACACGCGCACCGGCCGCACCGTTCGCCTTGGGCTGCGAACCGGGCTGCTGGTCATGCAGGGTGCGGCGTCCTGGGTGGCACGGGGATGGGACGCGGCCACCATGGGGGTGTACCGGCGGCAGATCACGGCCGCGGACGCGGGTGGTAACCAGGACTTGTTGGCGGCGTGGACCGAACGCGCCGAACAGGCCAAGCACCGCCGGCACGAGCGGCTGCTGGCGTTGCCAGCGCTGGTGGCCGGGATCGGGCGGGCCGTGGTGTTCGGGCTGGTCGGGCTGGTCATCCTGCTGCTCGTGGTCGCGCTGCTGGTGCAGGTCAGCGGCGCGGGCACCGTCGGCGGGGTGTTTGGTGGGGTGCGCACCGCGATCCGGTGGGTGTTCACCGCGGTCGCGTTCGTGTGGACGCCGCTGCTGTGCACAGTGCCGGCGGTGGTGGTGGTTGCGGCGTGGCGGGAAGGTCGCCGCCGCGGCACCCCGCCGGCCTGGTTGACCACCAGCCGCGGCGACACCCCGGTGGCGGGGGTGGTGGTGACCGCGGACGCGGTTGTGCTGGCGTTGCAGCACCTGGGCATCGCGAAGATGGACCAGGCGTTCAAGAAGGGTTGGGCGCCGGAGTTCGAGCTGACCCCGACACGGGAGGGTCAGGGCACGTTCAAGGGCTACCGGGCCATCTTCGACGTGCCCAAAGGGGTGACCCCGACCATGGTGGCCGACCGGATCGACGTGCTGGCCACCAACCTGCACCGCATCGCCGTAGAGGTGTGGCCGTCGGATTACGGCAAGGAACGCGGCGGCCGGGCCGGGTTCGTCAACCTCTACGTCGCCGACTCGGGCATCATGGACAAACCCACCCCCGAGTACCCGCTGGCGCACACCGGCACCGCGGACGTGTTCATCGGGGTGCCGATGGGCATCACCCAGCGCGGTGACCTGGTGGTCTTCGTGCTCAACGGCTCCAACGTGGTGTTCGGTGGGCAACCCGGCCAGGGCAAGTCCAACGCGGTGCGGGTACTGGTGGCCGGTGCCGCGCTGGACCCGCTGGCCGAGATCCGGGTGCACGTCTTCGCCGGCAACGGCGACTTCGACGCCTACTCCCGCCGCCTGTCCCGGTACCACAAGGGCGCCACCCCCGAACACGCCGCGCTGGCCACCGAACACCTGCACGAACTACTCGCCGAGGTGGAACGGCGGGAACTGCGCCTGGCCGAGTTGAGCGCCAAGAAACTCACCCGCCAACTCGCCACCCACCACAGCGACCTGCGCCCGCTGGTGGTCGTCTTCTCCGAATGCCACGAGTTGTTCGGCGATGGCAGCTGCGGCGAGCAAGCCGCCGACCTGGCCATCCGCGTGGTGAAACGCGGCCGCAAAACCGGCGTGACCTGCGTGTTTGACACCCAGTCCGCCCGCGCCAACGCCATCCCCGGCGAACTGGTGGAAAACGTCGGCATCAACGGCTGCTTCGCGGTCAAAACCTGGCGCTCCAACGACGGGTTCCTCGGCGACGGGTCATTCGCCGCCGGGATCCGCGCCACCGAACTGCGGTTCAACATCGACCGCGGGACCATGGTCGTCACCGGCGTGTCCGAGGAACTGTTCGAGATCCTGCGGACCTTCTACATCGAGGTCGACGACGACACCGGATACGACGCCGCCGACCAGATCATCGACCGCGCCATGGACCAACTCGCCCCCGGCACCCCCGTCGCCGGCGACCGGCCCACACCCGCGATCGCAACCCGCCGCGACCTGCTCGACGACCTCGACGAGGTCCTCGACGTCGACCCGGTGCCCGCCGGCGAGGTCATCGGCGCGCTGCGCACCCTGGCCCCCACCTGGGCGCCCTACAAACACCTCACCGTGCCCAAACTCGTCGCCGCGCTCGCCGCAGTCGGCATCAAAGTCCCGACCACCCGAAACAAGTACCCCATCGACCCAGTCACCGTCCGTGAGGCCCTCGCGCGGCAAGCGACAGCTGACCTGGACGACCACGACGGCGACCAAGTGAGCCCAGCACGACCCCCACCCACCCCCACCAGCCCCTGATCCACCGACCTGCCAGCGCGCGCCGCTAACCCGCTAACCCACTAACTCGCCGCAGGTCAACACCCACAACCGGGGGGCTAACCCGGCGGGTTAGAAATCTAACCCGCAACCGACCCGCTAACCCCCGCGCCAACTCACCCGACGGGCACACCCACTGCCCGCCGGCAACCCACCACACCCCCAACCAGTCACCCACCGTCACTATTTCTCAACGGAGGAAGGACCAGACCGTGAGCAGCATCGACGACACCAGCGGCATCGGCGCCCCTGGCGCCAGCACACCGACCGGCTCGCCGCCGCCCTGCCAGCCAACCACTACCGCCAGGAACCACACGAGAGGGCAGTGCTGATGACCACCACCTACGGCGGCTACACCGACGGCGACCGGGTGCGCGACACCCGCGACGGCTCCACCGGCACCGTCCACGTCATCGAGTTAGACCCCGAAGACGCCGCCGACGCCGGCTACACCACCACCGCGGAAGTCCAATGGGACGACTCGTTCGTGGCATTCGAACTCGACGAATCCCTAATACCGCACCTCACACCCTGCGACGAGCCCAGCGACGCGGTCGCCGCCCGACTGAGCGTGGCGTCCTTGTTCGGCCCCCGCATACGCGACCAGCACCTCCCCAGCGACACCGACGGCAATGGCGGCAGCGCCCGCGCCGAGTCACCCTGCGCCGCCACCGACGACCACGACTGCGACGGGATGTGAACCCCCATGACCGAGCCCGAGTTCATCACCAGCATCCACGAAATGGCCCACACAGCCCACATCAACGACCCCGGCGCCGATATCGCCGACTGGCTCGACGCCTACCAGCAGTGCGCTCAGATCCTGGGGTTCAGTCCCGACGCCGAGCACCTCCCGGAACGCGAGGCCGACCACGTGCACCACCTCGTGCTGACCTGGGGCGAAGACGACGACTACGACGCGGGCATGCGCTTCTTTAGGGAGTGCGGGTGCTCCCTGTGCGACACAGCGCTGGCGAGTTGGGGCTACACCGCCGACCCCGCAGCACCCGACGGCCCCCGCCCCAGCCCCGACGCCGCCGATGACCACGACAGCGACGGGATGTGACCCGCCATGGCGCACCCCGGCGGCGGTGGCGATGACACCGACCTGGCCTCCCGCATCGCTGCGGCCTGGCAACACCTCGCCTCACAACCCCAGGAGTGGATACGGCTGGCCCGCATCCGCGCCCTGCTCGATACCCCAGACGAAGGCCAACTCCGCCAAACCCTGATCACCATGATCCGCACCGGCATGGTCCACCTGGCCCTGCTCGGCCCGCTACCCGGACTTGACCTGACCGGCATCGGCTGGGTCATCACCGGCGGCGAATCCGGACCCCGCGCCCGACCCGTCGACCCGCGCTGGGTCCGCGACATCCGCGACACCTGCCAACGCCACGGCGTGGCGTTCTTCCACAAACAGTGGGGCGGACGCACCCCCAAGGCCGGCGGTCGGGTGTTGGACGGGCGCACCTGGGACCAGTACCCAGACCTGCCGGCCGGGACGGGGGTGGCGCGGTGACGGTCGTGTGCCTGCCGATGCTGGTGGTGTTGGTCGGCGCGGCTGGCGCCGGGAAGAGCACCTGGTGCGTCGACCACGTCGCCGCCCACCAGGTGGTGAGCCTGGACCGGTTGCGGGCGCTGGTCGCCGACGACCCAGGTGACCAGTCCGCCACACCAGACGCGGTCGAGTTGGGCACCCGGCTGGTCACCGCCCGGCTCGGTCGGGGGCTGCCCGTCACGGTGGTCGACGCCACCAACCTCGACCCCGCACACCGCCGCGACCTGATCACCCTGGCCGCCCGGCACCACGGCGCGGCGGTGGCCGTGACGTTCACGACCCCGCTGGCGCAGTGCCTGCGCCGCAACGCCCACCGGCCCGGTAGCCGCCGCGTCCCCGAGGCCGTACTCCGCGCCCAGCATGCCGCGTTCCAGGCCGCCCTCGACACGCTCCCAGTCGAGGGCTTCACCGGCGTCCACGACGCCTGCTGCCTGCCCGGCCACCCCAGCACCGGCTGCCTGCTCAGCACCTGGTCGTGTGGCTGGGCGGCCGCCGTGCCCGCCGCCGGCCGACCCGCCGGCGCCGGCCGGGCGGGGGTGACGCGGTGACGGTGTATGTGGACCAGTTCCCCGGCAACGGCTGGGGGCGGTGGAGCGGCGGCGGGCACCTACTGACCAGCGACCTGGCCGCGTTGCACGCGCTGGCTGGCCGGATCGGGCTGCGACGGGCGTGGTTTCAGGACCAGACGTTCCCGCACTACGACCTGACCGCCACCACACGCCAGCGCGCGCTGGCCGCCGGGGCGGTGCCGATCGAGTACGGCCAGTTCCCTGACGACCTCCTCGTGCGCGGCCGCGACGGCGCCTACGAGCCCTACGCCGCGCGGGCCGCCCGCCGGGCCGGCGTCACGACCGCCACGCCGGCCGGGCCGCAACCGGCGGCCGCCGCACCCACCCCCGCACCCGGCCCCGCGGGTGGTCCAACCGCCCGCCAGCACCGCGCCATGCACGCCTTGTGGCGCCAGGCCGGTGTCACCGACCGGGCCGACCGGCTCGCGCTGGCCGCCGCGGCGGTCGGCCGGCCGCTGGCCACGTCCAACGACCTGACCACCGCCGAGACCGAGGCGCTGCTCGGGTACATGCGTCGGCTGCACCGCGCCGGCCGGTTGGCCGCGACAGTGGCCGCGTTCCTGGCGCGGCCACGACCCGCCGCTGACGGCTCACCGGATCCGGAGTGCGCATCCCCGGTTGCCGTTGGGGGCCTGCCCGGCGATGCGGCGTTGGTGGGTCAGGGCGGTGACCGGTGGACGGGGTGACCACCGGCCCGGTCATCTATCTCGGCACTCACCTGCCGCACTGGCTGGCCACCGCCGGCGTGCCGCTGTTTGTCAGCCACCGCCGGCTGGCCAGCCGGCGTGCGCTGCCGCGGGCGGTCTGCGGTTGGGCGCTGGACTCCGGTGGGTTCACCGAACTAGGGATGCATGGTGGCTGGCGCACCAGCGCCGCGGAGTACGTAGCCGCGGTTGAGCGCTACGACCGTGAGGTCGGCCACCTGGACTGGGCTGCGCCACGGGACTGGATGTGCGAGCCGGAGATGCTGGCCCGCACCGGGCTGTCGGTGCGTGAGCACCAAGAGCGAACCGTCGCCGACTTTCTGGACCTGACCGCGCGCTGGCCGGCCGGGTCCCGGTCGCCGTTCGTGCCCGTGCTGCAGGGCTGGGACCTGGCTGAGTACCTGCACTGTGTGGATCTCTACCAGTCCGCCGGGGTCGACCTGACACGCCACCGGGTCGTTGGTGTCGGCTCGGTCTGTCGCCGGCAGGCCACCGAGCAGATCCGTGCCGTCATCGCTGCTGTGCACCAGCGGCTCACCCCGGCGGGTGCCCGCACCTGGCCCAGCACCCTGCACGGCTTCGGTGTCAAGGTCCGGGGCCTGGCCCGGTACGGGCGGCTGCTGGGTTCGGCTGACTCGCTGGCCTGGTCCTACACCGCCCGGCGGGGTGCGCGGCTGCCCGGCCACCGCCACGCCAACTGCGCCAACTGCCTGCCCTACGCCACCGCCTGGCGCCACCGGCTCCTACACCAGCTCGCCACCACCTGCCACCAACCCAGCCTGTTCGACCAACCCGAACCGGACCACAGCCAGTACGAAGGGATCACCTGATGGCCGTTCTTGCCGTTTCCACCTACGCCGCCCGCTGTGACCTGGCGGCCGCCATGCGCGCGGCCGGCGTCGATGTGGCGCTGTTGGACGCCTACGACGAGGTCCGCCAGTACGACAGCGAACGCGGCGACCGCCCCGGCGAGGCACTGCGCTCGCCGGTGTCCCCGGACCGTGGTGTGACCGCGTGGTCGGGGGTGGCGTCGTGAAGCTGACCATCCCGGCACCAGAGCTGACCGCGGCGCTGACCTTCGCCGCTGGGCTGTGCCCGGCCCGCCCGATCACCCCGATCACCGCCGCGGTGCTGCTGTCGGCCACCGATGCCGACCAGTTGCAGATCCGCTCCACCGACCTCGAACGGTTCGCCGACCTCACCACCGCGGCGGACGTAGCCACGCCCGGGCAGGCGGCGGTGTCCGGGCGGCTGCTGGCCGAGGTCGCCAAACACTGCCGCGGCGAGGTCACCCTCACCCTGGACAACGCGGTGACGGTATCCACCGAGCGGGGGTGGTGGACGCTGCCGACGCTGCCCGCCGAGGACATCCCGCCGATGCCCGAACTCGGCCACCGGCTGGGCCGCATCCGCGGCGCCGCCCTGGCCGCGGCGTTGGCCCGGGTCGCCCCGGTCGCCGGCGCCGACCGGGACCTGCCCGTGCTGGGCGCGGTGCACGTACACGCCGACACCCAGCGGGTGCGGCTGGAGGCCACCGACCGGTACCAGGCCGCGTGGTGCGACACCCACTGGGCCGCCGACCTGACCGACCCGGTTGACCTGTACCTACCCGCCGACGCCGCACCGCACCTGCAAGCCGTCGCCTCGGCCGCCGACACGGCCGAAGTCACCCTCACAGCCACCGACGGCACCTTCGCCCTCACCGGCGCCCGGCACACGTTCCGCTGCCGACTGGCCGCCGAGCCCATCCCGGATCTGACCACGTTCGACCGGCCCGCCGACACCTACACCACCGAGATCCGGCTACCCGCCAAAGACCTGCGCGACGCGGTCGGCGCGGTACGCCTGGTGCTAGACCAGTTCGCCCCGGCGAAACTCACCATCACCCCCGACGTGCTCAGCGTGGACACCGCCCACGTCCACGACCAGGCCGCCGCGCACCACCTGCCCGTGCTGGCACACCGCGGCGCCCCCGAACTGGCCATCGGGCTCAACCCGGCCCGGCTGCTGCACGCGGTAACGCTGTGCGGCACCGACCAGGTGACCATCGCCGCCACCACCGCGGGCACACAAGTCCTCATCCGCGGCGTCGCCGACGGCGCGCCCGTCACCGACTACCGGCACATCGTCATGCCACAACGGCTACCCGACCAGCCCACCCCGGCGGTGCAGCGGTGACCCTGACCGACACCGACCTGTTCCGCGGCACCGACGGCTCCTCGATCGGCCAGAGCCGACACCCGCTGCTGACCGCCCAATGGCGCGCCGCGCTCGCCGACCTCGCCCTCGATGACTGCTACTTCCGCATGCTCGGCGCCCACGAGATCGGCCGAGGCTGCGGATTCGACGTCGACTTCCCCGACCACCACGGCACCTTCATCGTGTGGGGCAGCGCCCGTGACCAGGTCGACGGGTTCGGCAACGCCGTCTCGCCACCAGTCGGGGCCTGGATCGGCTCCCGGCTGCGCGCCGTCCTCGACAGCCAGGGGGCGCGGTCGTGACCACCTACGCCGAGTTCCTCGCCCGCCGGGCACAGCGTGACGCCGGTGACGGGTTCGAGCCGTCGTGGACGCCCGGGTTCCTGTTCGACTTCCAACGCGCGCTGCTGGACTGGTCGGTGCGGCTGGGCCGCGCGGCGGTGTTCGCCGACTGTGGGCTGGGGAAGACCCCGGTCCAGTTGTGCTGGGCGCACAACGTGCACCGGCGCACCGGCAAGCCGGTGCTGGTGGTGGCCCCGCTGGCGGTGGCCGGCCAGACCGAGCGGGAGGCGGCCAAGTTCGGGCTGGACGCCGCGGTGTCGCGGGACGGGTCGGTCCCGGCTGGGATCACGGTCACCAACTACGAGCGGTTGGAGCGCTTTGACACCACCCGCTTCGGCGGGGTGGTCTGCGACGAGTCCAGCGCGATCAAGGCGTTCAACGGCGCGCGCCGGGCGCTGGTCACCGAGTTCCTGCGCACACACCGGTACCGGCTGCTGTGCACCGCCACCGCCGCCCCCAACGACCCCATCGAGTTGGGCACCTCCAGCCAGGCCCTGGGCTACCTGGGCCACATGGACATGCTGGCCCGGTTCTTCGTCAACGACCAGCGCACCAGCCATGTGGTCCGCACCTGGGACGGGGCAACGTGGCGGGTTCAAAGGCCACGCCGAACAGCCCTTCTGGCAGTGGGTGGCCTCCTGGGCACGCGCCATCCGCCGACCCTCCGACCTGGGCTACCCCGACCACGGCTACCACCTGCCACCCCTGCACCACCGCACCCACATGGTCCAGGCGCCCGACCCCGACCCGACCGACCCCGACCCGACCGGCGAGGGCCTGCTGCCGCTGGCGGCCAGGGGGCTACGCCAGGAGCGGGCCGAGTCCCGCGCCACCCTGACCCGGCGGTGCGAGACCGCCGCCGCGGCGTTGGCCGACGCCCCCACCGCGGTCGCCTGGTGCCACCTCAACGACGAAAGCCGCCTGCTGGCCCGGCTCATCGACGGCGCCGTCGAGGTCACCGGGACCGACACCCCCGAGGCGAAGGAGGACAAGCTCACCGCCTTCGGCCGCGGCCAGATCCGAGTCCTGGTCATCAAACCCCGCATCGGCGCCTGGGGCCTGAACTGGCAGCACTGCCACCGCATGACCTGGTTCCCCACACACTCCTACGAGCAGTACTACCAGGCCGTGCGGCGCAGTTGGCGCTTCGGCCAACCCCACCCGGTGACCGTGGACCTGATCACCACCCCCGGCGGCGCTCGAGCACTGACCAACCTGCACCGCAAAGCCGCACAAGCGGCTCGGATGTTCGACGCGCTCACCACGCACATGCGCGACGCGGCCCCGGCCGCCCCCCACATCGGCTACGACACACCAGTGGAGGTCCCCCCATGGGCGTCCTAACCCAAGAGCTCACCGACCGATACGCGGTCTACCTCGGCGACTGCGTCGAGGTCATGGCCGCGCTGCCCGACCAGTCGGTCCACCTGTCGATCTACAGCCCACCCTTCGCCGGGCTCTACCACTACAGCTCCAGCGACCGGG
>Ga0126372_10000505_pt1 | contig 13700 bp, 7 predicted proteins | sample PanSoiMetaPlot_6_FD_92762 | JGI IMG/M metagenome (GOLD analysis project Ga0126372, IMG submission 92762) | Tropical forest soil microbial communities from Panama - MetaG Plot_6 | ecosystem: Environmental > Terrestrial > Soil > Tropical forest > Bulk soil | place: Panama | collected 2016-02-17
GGGCTGGTGCACGGCGGCTGGGCACAAGGTGGCTGTGTAGGCGACTATGATAATGACGGCTATCTAGACTTACTGGTGACCTATTGGGGGCAAAACCTGTTGTACCACAACAACGGGGATGGCACGTTCACCGATGTGACCAGGAGAGCTGGACTGGAAACGTCTCGGGACGAATGGAGTACCGGCTGCAGTTTTGTGGACTATGACCGCGATGGCAAGGCCGATTTGTTCATAGCGCGCTACGTTGACTTTAGTTATGACTCTGTCCCTAGGCCAGGGCAGGGACAGTTTTGCCATTGGAAAGGAATCAACGTGATGTGCGGCCCACGCGGGCTTAAAGCTCCAGTCAACTCGCTATACCACAACAACGGAGACGGAACATTCAGTGATGTATCTGAGACGTCTGGCATCACCAATGCGACTGGTTGCTACGGCTTTACATCAATCACCGCTGATTTCGACAACGACGGCTGGCCCGATATCTATTTGGCTTGCGACTCCACTGCAAATCTTCTCTACCACAACAACCGAAACGGTACATTCTCAGAAATTGGAAAAACCTCCGCACTGGCTTACAACGAGGATGGTGGAATGCAAGCGGGAATGGGTCTGTCGGCCGACGACTTCAACCACACCGGCTACCAAAGTTTGGTAAAGACCAATTTTAGCGACGATACGCCGACCCTTTACCTGAATCGGGGCAGCAATTCATTTGATGATATTACCTACGCGTCTGGATTGGGGAAGATCAAGAGCTGGCTGGGATGGGGCGTACAATTTTTCGACTTCGACAACAGCGGGTGGCCGGGAATTCTCATCGCCAATGGCCATGTGTATCCCGAGGTGGACGGAAAAGACCTCGGCACCAGCTACCGGGAGCCCAAGGTTGCATACTACAACCTCCGCGATGGAACGTTCGCCAACATTACTGCCGACGCGGGCTCGGCGTTAAGCGAGCATCACTCAGGGCGCGGCATGGCGCTCGCCGATCTGTTCAACAACGGTCGGGAAGAAGCGTTGGTGAACAACATGAACACCACACCGTCGCTGTACTACAACACGGCACAGGTTGGGAATTTCATATCGTTGCAGTTAGTCGGGGTCAAATCGAACCGGGCGGCGTTGGGGGCTGTGGTCTCGCTGGTTGCCGGAAATGATAGGCGAGAGAAGGAGATCCGCAGCGGCGAGGGTTTTATCTCGCAGAACGATCTACGAATTCACTTCGGATTGGGGAAACTGACGAAAGCAGAAAAAATCGTTATCCGCTGGCCAAGTGGACTGGTAGAAGCAATTACCGACTTGGCTGCGAATAAGTACTATGTGATCACCGAAGGGAAGGGAATCGACGCGAAGAAGACCCGCGAGCCAAGCAATTTGAAAATTGCCGATTCCGCAGAAAAGCCTTAACCGAGAGTTCAGCTGCTATTGCCAGCGGCAATCACCACGATCGCGGCAGTAGAACCGCGACTCCACCCCAAGGGTATGTGTAAGTGGCGCGACTGACCCGTTCCATACGCCGGCGCGCCCGAGTATGCTCGCCCATGCCGTACACGCCGCCGCCACCAAACCACAGCGGGCCAGTTATCGCACCTTCCGATGAAGAACAACCAGTCGAAGAAGTGAGTCGAACGATGCGGTGATGCCGGGGAGAGCGCGAAGCGGAGGGCCATGCCGACGCGGCTGATTCCAAGTCCAAAAAGAATTGCCCCGGCGGCCGAGGCGAGTCCAAATAAGGCCACCCTAACGAGCATGGACATCGAACTGGCGGAACTAGACGGCCCCAAGGCGGGGAATAGTGTCGATAGCTATCAACCACGGAAAGAGGATGAGGCCTATTCCCAGCCGCGCACATGCGAGCTCCGTGCACTCGGTTGTTTCAAAACGAGTGGCGATAACAAATATCCTGCGCGGTGACACTGGTGGCAACGCACGTCAAGCGAATTCAGGCAAGGACTGTCATCTGCCTTGTCCCTTGATTGACGTCAAGTTCTCCGGCCGATATAGTCGCTGGCTTTGAAGGCAGGACAGGAGCAAGCCTTGATCATCTCGAATATCGAAGTTCGGGTCTGTCAAAACACGCGTGACGCGATGTCAGACTCAGAAATGCGCGTGGGTGGAAAATCAACTTTCGATTTTATCCTCATCACGATGAGAACCGATGTTGGCATCGAGGGCCGCTCGCTGGGATTTGCCGGGCGCGGCGCTGAAATGGCCGGCTCCATTGCGGCCACTGCGCTGAAGCCTTTCTTCCTGAATCGCGATCCATTCTTTCGTGAACAGCACTGGCAGGAATTCCGCACCTATGATCGCTGGTGGAATCATGTGCCCATTTACTCCTATGGCCCTTTCGATATATGCCTGTACGACATTGCGGCCAAAGCCGCGGGTCTTCCACTCTATAAACTGCTCGGTGCGTTTCGCGACAAAGTTCCGGTTTATGCCAGTTCCTTCGCGTTGCCAAGCGCCGCAGAATATGCCAAGCAGGCACTCGAAGTGAAAGGTCGTGGGTGGCATGCGTATAAGCTCCACCCGCCGGGGAAAGTGGAACTTGATCTCGCGGCTTACCGGGCCTGCCGAGAGGCCGTCGGGCCTGACTTCAAACTGATGGCAGACCCGGTCGCGGCGTACAGCTACGAAGAGGCATTACGGGTTGGCAAAGAGCTCGAGCGCCTGAATTTTTATTGGTTCGAAGAGCCGGTTTTCGACGTTGATTTCCATTCGTTGCGTAAGTTAAGCGCAAAGCTTGACATCCCGATCTGCGGGACCGAAGTCTTGCAGGGATCTCACTATTCCACGGCAGAATGCATCTCCAGCCGTGTCGTGGATATTGTTCGGACCGATGTCTCTTGGAAGGGCGGGATCACGCCGGTCATGAAGACTGCCCATCTGGCAGAGTCATTCGGAATGCATTGTGAGCTGCACACCACGATCTATCATCCGCTCGAAATCGTGAACTTGCATTGCTGCGCGGCGATTTCCAATTGTCAATTTTGCGAACTGCTTTATCCACTGTCGTACATGGATTTAGGAATGAAAGTCCCGATCAACATCGACGGTGAGGGCTACGCGCATCCTCCGGATCAACCCGGCTGTGGTATCGAGTGGGATTGGGACTTTATTGAAAATTGCACGATCAAGGTCATGTGAGTTAGACGCTTTTCTCGTTTGCCTCAATTACCAGCTTTGGACTACAGTGCCGGGATGTTTGGCCGGATGCTGGTCTCACTCTTGCTAGCAACATCGTTCTTCTCTGCCATCTTTGCCACCCAGGCGACAACTCAAAAAACGGCGAATTCGAGCGCCGTTCCGGGGAACACGGGCTACGTCGGTTCCCGCACCTGTGCCGAGTGCCATCAGCAGATTTACGCGTCTTACTCTCAAACGGACATGGGACGGTCCATGTCCGTTCCTTCTCAATCGCTCATCAAAACTATTGCGTCTCCGATTGCGGTCGATCATGTACGCAGCAATCGCGAGTTCGAGGTTTTTGTTCGCGACAACCAGCTTTTTCAGAGTGAATTTTCGATAGGGACGGATGGTAGAGAAATCTTCCGCGATACGCACAAAATCGAATGGATCATCGGCGCAGGAGCGAATGGCTTTGGCGCTATCGTGAAACGCGACGATTATCTGTTCGAGGCGCCGCTGTCGTTTTATTCCAAACCTGGCGCATGGGCTCTTTCTCCCGGGTATGAGTTCGTGGACTATGGTTTCAGCCGGCCGATCCTGCCGGGATGTATTGCTTGTCACAGCGGAAGACCAGAAGCGGTTTCCCATGGCAATGGCCGTTTTGGCAATCCTCCATTCGCTGAACTCGCCATCGGCTGCGAGAATTGCCACGGTCCGGGCCAAAAGCATGTGTCGGAAATGCTGCGGGCGGAACCTTCGGGCGGCGGCAGCGCGACCATCGTGAATCCGACGAAGCTTTCACACTGGCTCGCAGACAACATATGCATGTCCTGCCACCAGATTGGCGACGCCCGGGTCTTACAGCCGGATAAGGATTATCGGGACTTTCGTCCCGGAACGGCTTTGAAGGATACGCTGGCAATACTCACCGTCCCGCCGAGCCGTGAGAAGCCTCTTGAGAGCGACCTGCTCGAACACTATTTCTCGATGACTTTGAGCAAGTGTTATCGCAGCAGTGGCGGCCGTCTGGGTTGCATTACCTGTCATGATCCACACGTGGAACCCTCAGCCAGCGAAGCGCCCGCCTACTTTCGCGGGAAATGCCTTTCCTGCCATTCGGAAAAGAGCTGCGTTGTTCCGCTTACACTGAGACAGCGGAAAAACCCTCCTGACGATTGCGCCGGCTGCCACATGCCCAAGAGAGACATAAAAATCATTTCCCATTCCGCGCTCACCCAGCATCGGATTATGGCGGAGAGTGGCGAAGCGTTCCCTGAAGTACTGCCGACGATCGAAACTCCAGGTCTGAAATACCTGAATTCGGTTCCCGGGCAAGACACGCCACTGTCGCCGCTGATTTTGCTCGAAGCCTATGGGCAGGTGATGGCATCCCATCCTGAGTATCGAGAAAAGTACTGGAACCTTGCACGCCAACTCAAGACTGCGCAGCCAGACAACGTTGCGGTTCTGAAAGCTCTCGCTGACTGGGCAACGCAACAGAACCGTTCCGAGGCCCGCAACGCCATCGAATATCTCGACTCCGCCATCGCGCACGGAGATACCAGTCCCACTGACTACGAGGAGCTAGCAAGACTCTTGATGGCGAACGGGAGAACAAGCGAGGTCGTCAAACTTCTGCAGCGGGCACTCCAGGATTTGCCGTACGATGCGGAATACTATCGACTGCTGGGCAAGGCCTTTCTCAATCTCAGCCGCGCTTCCGAAGCGCATGAGATTCTAGCCAAAGGCGCGCAGATCTTTCCCCAGGATTCTGGAATTCGCGACCTTCTCAAGCAGGCTGACACATCTAGGACGGCTGACGCGCGCAAGTGAGGGGTTACTTCCGCGAGATCCCAATTTTATCGTTGCCCGCGGTTGCTGCAGCTTCGAGTTGGACCGGCGAGAATCCCATTGCGCTGGAAATCGCTCCCGCGGCATTGATCACGACGCTGGCCAAAGCGGGAATATGCGTCACCGTAACCCGGGTCGTCGGCCCGGAAACGCTCACGGCGGCGATCGCTCCTCCGTCCACTCCAAGAATCGGCGCGGCCACACACCGGGCGCCGAGCGTTGCCTCTTCGTCATCCACCGCGTAGCCTTGGCGCCGGATCCTGGCCAGTTCCTGCTGAAATTGCACGTGATTGATGATGCTTTTAGGTGTGAATGAGTGAAAGGCAACGTTGGGAAGAGTGCGCTCGGCCTGCTCTTTGGATAGAAATGCGGCCATGGCTTTTCCCAGCGCCGTCGCCGGCAGCGTGCGACGTGTTCCCACGCGCGAAGAGAGTCGAAACTCGTGCGGGCTTTCGATCACGTCGGTATAGAGAACTGAGTCCTGGTCCAGCACGGCGAGGTTCACGGTTTCCTGAGTTGACTTCCACAGTTGTGAAAGTACTGGCCTCGCCACCGCCTGAAGGGCTGCACGAGGATTCACCTGGGTAGTCAATTGTGCGAAGCGTGGGCCGATCAGATACGCTCCCTCTTCCGTGCAGATCAGATACCTCTCTCGTTCCAGGTGTTTGACGAAGCGGTGTGCGGTGCTCTTGTGAATGCCGGTGGCATCGGAAATCGCTTTAAGGCCGAGGCCGAAGGGAGAGGCATAGATGGCCTCAAAGATCCGTAATACCTTCGAGAGGACACCCACCGGAGCAGCTGAAGATTTACTTATCCGTCGCATAGGAAATCGAAGAGTCTTTTGCGGCAATCATAGCTGAGATTCTATTTCAAACCGTGAAACCAATTGGCTTTACCATTACGACAATCTGCATTAGCGTACCACCTGTTGAAACACCATACAACATGTTGAAATTTTTTATTGACTTCGATTCTCGATCAGTGTTACACAAGCGCTCCGTGAGTATTTGCTGGTGTTCGCCCATGTGGGTGTCGCCAGGAATCGGGGTCCCTTCGGTTAAGTGCAATTCAGGTCTGACGAATTGTGACTGGATTGACCGCACAGCCTGTATGTGCGAGGAGGAGGATGTCATGACTTCCAGGACTTTCCTGAGGGTAATCGAACAGTGGTTCGTGGGTCTGTGTTCTCTGGGAGTTGTTTTTTGCCTGATTAATCCTCCGCGGGCGGAAGCACAGGCAACCGCCACCTTAACCGGCACGGTGCGCGACAGCACCGGAGCGGTGGTGCCGGACGCGAAAATTATTTTGCACGACACTGCAACCGACCTTGATCGCACGACGAGCACCAACTCTGTCGGCAATTACTTCGTTCCCCAGATTCAGCCGGGAATCTATGAGATCCGTGTGAGCAAGGCAGGTTTTCGCGGTGAAGCGCGACCTAACGTGACTCTGGTTGTGAACCAGAGCGCGACAATGGATTTTTCGCTTACCCCGGGAGAGACTAGAGAAACAATTCAGGTAGAGGCCAGCGCGCCCCTGCTCGAAACATCCACTTCGGAACTAGGTGAGGCAATCGTAAAACGGCAAGTCAACGATCTCCCCCTCAACGGCCGCAATTTCACTCAGCTGCTGAACCTGACCCCCGGGGTCAGTACAGTGAACGTGTCGCAGAACTCGGCCACCAGCGGAGGCGTTTGGTCTAACCCCATCGGAACTTTCTCGTACCCCGCGGTAAACGGGCAATCCAATCGCAGTAATTTGTTTCTGCTCGACGGAGTCAACAACCAGGGCTCGTTTGGCAGCACCTACGCAGTACCGCCGATTGTCGACGATATCGATGAGTTCAAAGTTCAGGCTCACAACGACGACGCTTCGTTCGGTGGAGTGCTCGGTGGCGTGGTTAACGTGGTCACAAAATCCGGCACGCGCGCATATCACGGCGCGGCATGGGAATTTCTGCGCAACACGGCTTTCGACGCACGAAATCCGTTTCTCGATAAAGTAACTCCGTTTCAACAGAATCAGTTTGGGGCCGCTCTTGGCGGGCCGCTCTGGATACCGGGTGCACAGGGCGAGAAGAAAACATTTTTCTTCCTCAGCTACGAAGGTTTCCGGAACCATACTTCGGCGACAAATTTCTACAACACTCCCACGGCGCAACAGTTGGCTGGCGATCTGACCGGAATCCAGGGGCAAATCTACAACCCGTTCAATGGGGGCCTTCCCTTCGCCTGCGACCCATCCGGCAAGCCGGAGCCAGTAGCCAGCAACGGTACGAGTGGAACGCCATGTAACAAGATACCGGCAAGCCTGATCGATCCCAACATGGTTAAGTACGCCGCTACGTTATTTCCTGCGCCTAACCTGCTCGGGAACGCCAATTTTAACGGTCTCGATACCTCACCGGTAAAGACACGCCAGGATGAATACAACGCCCGGTTGGACCACCGCTTCTCTGATCATGACAGCGTCTGGGCGCGATGGACTCAGTTTCGTCAACCGGTAATTGGATCGGGCGGGTTCGAAGGATTGGTTCACAACCAGTTGACAGCAGGCTACAACCTGGGCGCGAGCTACGTGCATACGTTTTCTAATAGCTTGGTGACAGAGTTTCATTTTGGCCGTACGGACGTGAGTATCAACCAAGGATCGAACTATACGAAGGCACCGGGCAGCTTTGGCTCGCAAATCTTTTCGCCGAATTTCGCAGGTAATTTCCGCGGTGGACTATCGATGATTCCCGAGCTGGTCATTCAGGGATACATCGGAAATTCCAACCCCGCAGCCCATGGGGCCGCCCAAGTGGACGACACGCGGGTTTCGAATATATGGGAATGGGGGGGTGGTCTGACGAAAGTGGTCGGACGTCATACGTTGCGGGCAGGAGCAGATTTTGCCAGCAATAACTCGAACGCGCTCTATCTCAACTCGAACCTGCAATTCGCCGCCGCAAACACAGCCGCCATCGATGGTGCGGGTGGCAACTCTCTGGCATCGTTCCTTCTGGGTGTTCCGGTTGAAGCTGGACGACGCAATGTCATCGAAACTGAGCATGGTGGCTGGGTGGATGGGTTTTATGGCATGGATCAATGGCGAGTTACCAACAAGCTGAGCATTAACCTGGGCTTGAGGTACGACGTCACTCTAATGCCGATCTATGGCGACAGCGGTGATCAGAACAATTTCGTCGGTGATATGAACTTTCGCGATGGAACCTATATTTTGGCGCGGAATGCTCCGTCGTGCAGCACTACCAACGCAGCTCCGTGCATTCCCGGAGGCGCCTTACCGGCGCATGTTCTGGTAACTCCCTTGGGAGGTGGGCAAATCTATCACAACGACTTCAGCAATATTCAACCCAGACTCGGTTTTGCCTATCAATTATTCACCAATACCGTTCTACGTGGCGGTTATGGGCGTTTTTACGATAACTGGGCCGCTATCACGCAGACGGGCCAGAACTATGAAGGAACCTGGCCCAGCATGGATCAGTTAGGAGCCAGCAATTTGAATAAGCTCAGCGCTGGCAAGCCTACGGTCACGGCTGAAGATCCATTGAGCCAAGGCAGTGGTGCAGTACTTCCGTCGGCGACTCCATTTACGCAATCCACCTGGTTTGCCGATCCCTACCTGAAGAGACCTTATGCCGACCAGTGGAACTTTGGCATTCAACAGCAGATAACAACCGGTACCGTTGTGACGGCGAACTACGTAGGCTCGGTGGGGCGCAAGCTGGATATAGGAGGCGCGTACAACGTCGCTTTGACGCCAGGACCAGGCAATCCGCAGGACCGTGCACCGTTTCCTTACATCGGCGCCACCGCCTACGATCGCAGCGTGGGATCAAGCAGCTATAACGCCTTCCAGTTATCGGTAAATGGCCGGGAGGAGCACGGGTTGACCTACCTGGTTTCTTACACCTGGTCGAAGACCATAGATGTGGGTTGCTCAGGTTGGTATGGCGTCGAGGGTTGTTCGATTCAGAACCCATATAACATTGCAGCCGATCGCGGTCCCGCCGCGACCGATTTGCCGCACATTTTCTCGGCGGCATGGGTGTATCGTTTGCCCTTTGGGAAGGGACAGAAATTTTCTACAGGCAGCGGCGTGCTCGATGCCGTGGTCGGTGGCTGGAATCTCAACGGCGTGCTCTCGTTGAGTTCAGGAACTCCGTTTGACGTGGGCACAGGCAAGGATATTGCCAATACCGGGAATTACAACTACGGCAACGGGTATGGATATGAGCGGTTGAATCTGGTGGGGAACCCGTATCCTTCGAACCAGTCTCCACAGCAGTGGATCAATCCTGCAGGTTTCCAATTGCCGGCGCAATACACATTCGGCAACCTAGGTCGAGACTCGTTACGTTCCGACTGGTCCAAGGGCCTGGATCTGTCCATCTTTAGACAATTCGCGTTTACAGAAAGAACTCGGCTGGAGTTCCGCTTCGAGATGTTCAACGCGACCAACACGCCCGTGTGGGCGGTGCCCGTCTCCAACTTCGACAATCCGAACTTCGGGGTCGTCACCAGCACTGCAAATACAGCACGGCAACTGCAATTTGGGCTCAAACTCTATTTCTGAGGGCCACATCGTAGGGGACAGAAACAGTATCGTAGTATGGTAATCGCTGGCGGCCGCCAAATGCCAGCGTCTGACGGCTTGGCGACCTAGATCCGAATCCGAAGAGTAGACAATGTGGACAACTCGGAGAGCTTCAAGGCGAGGCAGAATCTATCGCTCGAGATTAAAGTGCCTCGCCTTCTTTCTGATTTCGGCTTCTGCTGTTCTTGGCCAGGCCGGCGAACAGAATACGTCTCCAGGTAATTTCGCGAAATCGTGTGCCACCCGTTCGGATAATTCAGAACAGATCCGCGAGCTATGGCAGGCCGTTGCCGATCACCCCACAACCGGCGCTTACAACACGCTCGGTGCTTTATATGCGGCCGCCGATCAGCTCGTGTGCGCGATTCCAGCCTTTGAGTCCGCCCTCAGGCTGGATCCTCATAATTGGGAATCTCACTATAACCTGGGCTTGGGGCTGCTCAGCACGGGCGATCGCACGCGCGCCGGTGCTGAATTTCGTTTGGCGATTCAGGAAAAACCAGATTCGGCGGCGGCCCACTTTGGCCTAGCTACCCTATTAAGAAGTGAGAATAAGCTAGCTGAAGCAGTTAAAGAATTCGAGCGCACCCTGACGATCGATCCTCATCAAACCGAGGCTGTGCTCGCGCTGGCTCGCATTGCGACAGAGTCTGGCAATACCTCCGCCGCGATTTCGACACTAAAAACCGCTCTCGAGGCCAAACCTTCGCCGGAACGAGCCGAACCCCTACAGATTGCTCTTGCGGCAGCCTATGCAAGGAAGGGGGATGAAGACAAGGCACTAAATGTTCTAAAGGACTTAATTGCCCGTCAACCTGACTCTGCAGAAGCTCATTTCAGTTTGGGCGAGTTTGAGAGAACCCGGGAGCAACCCCACGCACAAGAGGCGGTCGGCGAGTATCAGCGGGCTTTACGACTCGATCCCAAGATGGATAAAGCCCGGCTTTCTTTGGGGAAAGCGTTGATATCGGTGAAACGGTACCAAGAGGCGGTTTCGCTTCTCGAGGAGTTAGTTGCCCACCAGCCAAAAGAGGAGCAAGGTTTTTATCTTCTTGGTCTTGCCTATGAAGGCCAGCACGATCTGAGCCAAGCTGCGCATGCCTTACAACAAGCGGCTCGGTTGAATCCCAAAGGCACGGAAACGAAGTACGAACTCGGCGGGGTACTGGCGCAGCAAGGGCGTTTTGCCCAAGCCATTACCGAACTCGAGGTTGCCGCCAGGTTAGAGCCCGGACGGGCTGAGATCCATGATTTACTGGCTTCACTTTTTGACAAAACCGAGCAAAAAGAACTGGCAAATAGGGAGCGCGCTAAGTATGCGGCTCTGAAGGCGCGCCACGAGAGAGAGGCGTCGGCCAACCAGTTGAACGAGGAGGCGAACCGGTTTCTTCTGTCGGGGAATTCGAAGGCAGCAGTTGAAAGCTACCGCAAGGCTTTACTGCTGAATCCGTCAGATGCGAGACTGCATTACAACCTATCGCTTGCCTTGGACAAACTGGGTGATCAGGCTCGAGAAAGGGAAGAACTGCTTAAGGTCGTGCAACTCGACCCAAATCTGAGCGTCGCCCAGAATCAGTTGGGACTGCTCGCCCTCCACTCTGGAAAAAATGCTGAAGCGGAACTCAGATTCAAGAAGGCTATAAGCACCAATCCTGAATACGCAGAAGCTAAGAACAATCTCGGCGTTATCTATAGCAAAGAGAATAAGAATGATGAAGCGGGGAAGCTTTTCCAGAAAGCCATTGAGAACGATCCCAAATATTCCAAAGCTTACGTCAACCTTGGCTTGCTCATGGCTCAACGCGACCGATATGCGGATGCCGAACGGCTATTCCGAACCGCCGTTCAGGCGGACCCGAACAATGCGGATGCGTTCAATGCCTTAGGCATGTTGCAGGGGAAGACAGGGCATGGAGAAGACGCAATAAAAACTTTCCGTAAGGCCGTGGCCTTAAACCCAAATTCGTCTGACGCTCATTTGAATCTCGGCATTGCGTTAGTGGACCAGTATGATCGTTCGGACGGCTTTCAGGAGTTTTTTGAAGCGGCACGTCTCGATCCCAGATCGGCAGCCGCGCATTACAACTTAGGCCGGTTTTACTTTGAGACCGGCAAGTACCAAGCGGCGCGCGAGGAGTTGGAACAGGCCTCGAAGCTGCAGACAAGCTTTGCCAAAGCTCTGTATTTTCTTGCTCTGACCGAGAAGCAAAACAATGATCTTGAACGTTCCACAGAATTGTTCAGGCAAGTCGTTGCTCTCGAACCAGACAATGCCGATGCGCAGTATTTACTTGGTCAAAATCTTGAGCACCTGGGCAAGACCGCGGGAGCCATCGAGCATTGGAAGTCCGCGGTTTCCGCCGATCCTAATCACTCGCAGGCGTTATACAACCTTGCTAGGGCCTTGAACAAGTCAGGTAATCCTGAAGCTCAGAAGTATCAGTCGCGCTTTGACGCCCTTGAGACGGAGCAGCAGATCAGCGACCGAGTTCAGCAGTTGGGCAACTTCGCGCTGGAAGCGGCCAATGCGCAGAACTGGCCACAGGCTCTGGAACAGATGTCACAAGCGATCGAACTCTGCGACAAGTGCCCCCAGGCCGCCCATCTCCATCGCAATCTTGGATTATTTTATGCTCGTACCGGTAACCTCGAAGCTGCGGAAAGGGAGTTGCACGTGGTCCTCGAGCTTAGTCCAGGAGATGGCGACGCGGAGAGAGCGTTGGCTGTCCTGGCGAATGCCCGCACTGCGCAGGCGAAGTAGTGAGTCCGATCCTCGAAGTGCAAACATTAAACGTAGAAACAACCGAGTCATAAGTACGGAGGCGCTCTGAGCAACAATTCCAACGGTTTTCGCCTGGACCGTAAGATGGCAATAGTCACCGGCGGTGCCAGTGGCATCGGGCGGGCTATCGCCCAGAAGTTCGCCTGCCAGGGAGCCATAGTCTGCATTCTTGACCTGGACCACATAACTGCCCATACCGTAGTTGAGGAGATTCTTAAGGGCGGGGGCGAGGCGAAAGCCTACCATTGTGATGTCTCCAGCCAAGACAGCGTGCGGGCTGCTTTCGAGAAAGTCTTCGCAGAGGGACCAGTTCGTATTCTCGTAAACAGCGCTGGAATCTCCCATGTGGGGAGCCTCGAAAAAACCTGCGAGCAGGATTTCGACAAGATTTATTGCGTGAATGTAAAGGGTATTTATAACTGCCTGTATGCCGCCATCGAGCATATGAAGACAAATCGTGGCGGGACGATTCTGAACATGTCCTCTATTGCCGCTACTGCGGGTCTAACCGACCGCTTTGCGTATTCCATGAGTAAGGGAGCGGTCGTAGCCATGACCTATTCGGTCGCCAAGGATTACCTGCCATTCCATATTCGTTGTAACTGCATTTCTCCTGCGCGTGTGCACACTCCGTTTGTGGACGGATTTCTCCGTCGCAACTATCCGGGACAGGAGCGGGAAATGTTCAAGAAGCTGGAGAAATCCCAGCCTATTGGCCGAATGGCGGCGCCCGAGGAGGTAGCTTCGCTGGCCTTATTCCTTTGCTCTGATGAAGCGGCATTCCTGACCGGAGTGGATTACCCCATCGATGGAGGTTTCTTGCATCTCCGCGGATAAAGGGCCTTGGGCATCTACGTCTCGGGTTTGCTTGTGCAAATGCCGCTTCATAACCCAACCATCGATTTCGAGCTGCACGACAAAGTTGTGCTTATAACCGGTGGAGCTAAGGGCATTCGGTCTCGTTTTCGTTACCAAACAATCCTAGCCACCACACCAGCGGATGGAACCAGAAAATTGGCTTCGACGATCATGTGAAGTGCTGCCGCCAGATTGTCGCGCCGGCGCACATGCCAGAGCTCATGAGCAATGAACAGCTTCGAGCTGCGCATCGTCAAGATGCTCGAACATGCCTTCGTGCCAGACGAGGACCGGCCTCGTTAGTCCGAACATTCCCGGCTCCAGGGTCGATTGCGACACCGCATTTTGATCCGGGTGGCGATCCCAGCATCGCGCTCCAGACGCCGCAAGCTTTTAACCTCCCTACCCTCGGTAAGGGGCATGGCCTGTTCGATCTCGCCCCAGATTCGGCGCCAGCGGCTGAGTGCGCCCGCCA
>Ga0126372_10000506_pt1 | contig 13694 bp, 9 predicted proteins | sample PanSoiMetaPlot_6_FD_92762 | JGI IMG/M metagenome (GOLD analysis project Ga0126372, IMG submission 92762) | Tropical forest soil microbial communities from Panama - MetaG Plot_6 | ecosystem: Environmental > Terrestrial > Soil > Tropical forest > Bulk soil | place: Panama | collected 2016-02-17
CTGCTGCTTTCGCTGCAGAAGCGCGACACGCTCGGCAAGTCCTGCCACGGTTGGAGCTTCGAATAACGCACGCAGCGGCAATTCGACCTGGAACACCTGACGGACCCTCGACACTACCTGAGTCGCCAGCAATGAGTGACCATTTAACTCAAAAAACTGGTCGTGGATTCCCACTCGCTCAAGCAGCAGCACCTCAGCCCAAATCCATGCCATCACTTCCTCGAGCGGCGTGCGCGGTTCGTGGTACTCGCGCCCGGTGTCGGGGCGATCAAATTCCGGCGCCGGAAGGTTTTTGCGATCGACCTTTCCATTGGGTGAGAGCGGAAGTTGTGGCATCTCAACACATGCAACCGGCACCATATAGTCGGGCAAATGGTCCTTCAGCCAGTTATGTAAGTCAGGAAACTCGAGGATCGCCGAGGGCGCGGCAACAATGTAGGCAACCAGACGCTTATCACCGGCAACATCTTCGCGGGCGATTACCGCACAATCCTGCACGGTCGGATGGCGGCGGAGAACCGTTTCGATTTCGCCGAGTTCGACACGAAACCCGCGGACCTTGATTTGGTTGTCCACTCGGCCCTTGAAGACGATACGCCCATCCGCGAGGAAGCTGCCCAGATCACCCGTACGGTACATTCGCGCACTCGGTGTACCTGCAAATGGATCAGCCACATACTTTTCAGCCGTCAGTTCCGGTCGGTTTAGATAGCCGCAAGTTACGCCGTCCCCGCCGATGCAGATTTCTCCCAGAACCCCAGGCGGGACTGGCTGACCGTTCCGGTCGAGAATATAAATCTGTGTGTTATCGAGAGGCCGGCCGACCACGACCGGTTCACTCGAAGTGCGGAAATGATGAAAAGCGGACCAGACGGTAGTTTCTGTCGGCCCGTAGAAGTTGTACAGCGAATTATCCGCCTCCAGCAGGCGTGTACATAGCTCTGGTGGCAGTGGCTCAGCCCCAATGGCGCGTTTCAGGCCTTTCGCGGTGAAGCCGGCGTCCAGCAGCAAGCTCCACGTAGTCGGAGTCGCATGAACAACAGTGGCTCCGTTTTTCCGCAGCAGTTCGGCAAGTTCTTCGCCATTGGATGCCAGATGGCGGCCGCCGAGTAAGACTCGTCCACCCGTAACCAGCGGCAGGTACAGCTCCGGTATACACATATCGAATGCATAGGACGCCAGAGCGGGAAACACGTCGTCCGGACCCATCCGAAGTTCTCGTCCCATGAAGTTCATCAGGTTGACCACTGCGCGGTGCGGCACCTGGACACCTTTGGGACGGCCGGTCGAACCAGAAGTGAAGATGACGTAGATCAAGTCTTCCGTTGAGACGTTGACTACGGGATTCAAAGTGCTTTCGCCGGAGATTTGCGGCTCATCAGAATCGAGGCACAGTACGTCGGCATCATGCTCCGGCATCTGCCCTAACAAACTGGCCTGCGCGAGTACGAGCGGAACCTTGGCATCCTCAAGGATGAGGCGTAGGCGCTCGGCTGGGTAAGCGGGGTCCAGCGGCACATAGGCCGCCCCCGATTTCTGAATACCCAGCAAACCAACCATCATTTCCAGTGAGCGCTCAACGAAAATGCCCACACGCCGTCCCGGGCCGATACCTTTGCGCAGCAAGGCGTGAGCTAGCTGATTGGCGCGCTCGTTCAGCGAGCGGTAAGAGATTCGTTCATTCTCGAACTGGCACGCGATCGCGTCCGGCCTGAGTTCAGCTTGACGTTCGAACAATTGGTGCAGGCAGCTTTCGCGCGGGTAATCTGCCTGCGTTGCATTCCATTCGACTAAGATCCTCTGGCGCTCGTCCAGTGTAAGGATTGGCAGCTCGGATATCTTCTGGTCAGGCGCTTCAAGGGCGACTTCCAGGAGCCTTAGATAATGACCAACCATCCGCTCAACGGTGCTTCCGTCGAACAAATCGGTGTTGTATTCGAGACGGCCACTTAAACCGGCTGCACCCTGAAGCAGGTAGCAAGAGAGATCGAATTTGGCTGTGGTTCCGGCCACCCCACCTAGCGGCTGCAGTTCGAGACCAGCCAACTCAAAAGCTCGCCGTGGAGCATTCTGCAAAGAAAACAGGACCTGGAACAGCGGATTGTAGCTCAGGCTTCGTTCAGGCCGCAGCTCCTCCACAAGCCGTTCGAAAGGCATCTCCTGATGAGCATATGCACCCAAAGCAGTTTCTTTTACCCTGCTCAGCAATTCGCGGAAGCTGGGATCGCCTTTTAGCCTGGTACGCACTGGCAGAGTGTTGGCAAAATACCCAATGAGCCCTTCGATTTCCGCACGATCTCGGTTGGCAATGACTCCGCCCACCAAGAAGTCGTCCTGCCCTGAGTAGCGGTACAACAAGAGCTGGAAGCCAGCTAATAATGTCATGAATGGCGTCACACCAAGCTTCCGACTCTCATTCATCACCGCTTCTACCAGGCTCGGTGGAATGACAAACGAGTGCGTGGCTCCAAGAAAAGTTTGAACCACTGGACGTGGCCGGTCCGTCGGCAAGTCCAACGTCGTAGGAGCACCAGACAATTGCTGTTTCCAATAATCCAGCAGTCTGTCGATGTGGGGGCCCTGCAAGAATTCGCGTTGCCAGACCGCATAATCAGCGTATTGCAGCGCTAGCTCCGGAAGGGGCGAGGGAAGGCCGGAATAGAAAGCCTCATAGAGCGCCGCCAATTCCGAGACCAATATCCGACGCGACCAGCCATCGAAGGCAATGTGGTGGGTGGTGATCAGGAGTACATAATCATGGGTGTCGAGCTCAAGCAGCGTGGTCCTGACCATCGGCCCATTCTTGAGGTCAATCGGCGTTCGCGCTTCCCGCATTGCGGCTGACTGGGCTTCCCGTTCGGGGTCAACCAAAGAGGCCAGATTGATCCTCTTTAATGGAACGGGCTCGAAAGGCCGAACAATCTGTACCGCCTCGCTCTCCACCACGTCGTAGGTAGTGCGCAAGATCTCATGCCGATGCACGATTTCGTTCAGACTGCGCTCCAGCGCAGCCGCATCCACCGGGCCTTTGATGCGAAGCGACCAGGGAACCACGTAAGAGGTGCTCGCAGGATTGAGCTGATTTAAAAAGAGCAATCGCTGCTGAGCGAAAGTCACTGGGAACGTATAGACGCAATCTGTCGCGTTGCCCGGGTGGGAATCGCGCCAGGTTGCTCCAGTACCTGTTTGGCTCTCAGCGTCCATTACCGAAATTCCCGTGCCAATAGAACCTTTGCCACGGCGAAAGCGTTGATGAGATGGACTTCCGAACATGAACCAGTTCACTTCTCGTACTATCGGCGACCTGAACACGGTCTACAGGGGAAGTTGGATTAAAAATATCTGCAGGATTTTCGTGAATAATTGCGCCGCGAGTAGTGATCGTCCACACAATGCGTAGTTTTGCAGTCGTGCTGAACAAAACTTCTTCGAATTGGGTTGCAGCCCAGCGTTCAATCTTGTTGCGTGGCGGAACGTACTCCGCCACGAACTCTAAATCGCTTAAACTCATAGCACGGCACCGTCATTCATCCTCAACTGCTTGTCGACGTCCTCGTGAACCCCGCTCGCCGCCGAGCTGAAGTTTGCTTCGTGCGCCGCCGGATACCGGCTGCTGAGGATCGTCAAGAGTATTGAAGACAGCGGTCGGACTGCCTGTAACCCGCTCGCCGCCGGCTGCCCCTCGATTTAGTAGGCGCTTCGGCCATGTGGGTAGTAATAGTACTCTCAATGCTGGTAAATTCCCCAGAACTATAACGGCGATTGCAGCCAACTAGGCAAGGGCTTCGCCCTTGATATCCCTCAAGCTCTACAACAAGTACTCGTAGAGAGCGTTTAGAAGCTATGCTCCTGGTATCTCACCACACAGGAGTTCGCCATGAACGCTTTCTACTAGCACCATCAAGATGACATTCGCTTCGGCGATCGCTTCTTTGACCGGATTCTGCTCAACGGCCTTATCCAACCGTTCCAGCAGCCCGAGCGCGTGGTGGGCTTTTTCAGCACCTACCGCAATCAGTATCTTGTCAGCCGAAATGTACTGCGCCGACCGAGAACGGGAGCGTCCAGTGTGTGCTGACGCGAATCGGTAATGGGAGATCAGCGTGCGCGTGGGCCGTCCTCGTTCGCGAACGGAGTGACGGGGCGTGTAGTGCGCGAAGGGTACCTTAAAGCGCCACATAGCTAATGAATAAACGTCGGAGCTGTGAGTACATCTGCGCGCAAGGGTCTAGGAACGGCGAGCGTCGGACATTTTCAGCATGAGAGATCGAAAAACGGCTCTCGGGTTGTATCGAATCTACCGGTCGTCCTAGTGGCGTCGATCCACTTCCCGAGGAAACTGACACGAACCTTCAGGTAACGTAGCTTTTGAAGTCCGGCGACAGAATCTCGGTGGAAGGAAATCCTTCAAAGGTCCGGTTTGTCGCGAACTGTCCCGCAATTATGGACCATTAGTTAGGGGATCGCGCGAGAGTTACTCCTTGCGCTCTGGAGTGATTCGGCCCCTATGTGACTGCGGACCCTTTGGCAGAAGTCCTCCAAGTTCATCTCGAAGCACAAAAAGACTCACTACAGCGATTAGCAATAAATAAACACTCATGACGCGCAGAACAGCGAACAATACAACGCCTAAGGCATCTGCAAAGTGGGATATTTCATTCATGGCTCTTCGCACCGCCCATTTGTATCTCCGCATTCCGTCAAAACTTGCTGCTGGCGATGGTTGATTGCATATGGTCGTCAAGTATCCTCGATCCCGTGAGATGACTTGTTGTGGCTGGCGAACACGAAAGAGTTGCCATAGCGAAAGAGACGTTCTGAGAAAACCAGTGATCGAGCCAAAAGCACCTAAGACTAAGGCTGTCTTTAAGCGTAGCGGGTGCATATCGCATACCGTATCAGGATGGGACTGAAGTCCGACGGCGACCGCCATAGGCATCAGCGTTCGCTCAATTACATGGACAGCACCGTCCAAAGCTGCCCCAAACATCCCGGCAGTCCTGTAATATCGAGCAAGATTGCCGTCTACATAGTCCATCAGAGTACCAATTGCGAACAGCACACTGCCCAGCAAAACACGATATGGGGTCCCAATGGCAAACAGGTACGCCGACAGTAATGCCACTGGTATCCTGAGGAATGTGACTTGATTGGCGGAGAAGCCTAGGTGTATGAAAGGTAAAGTTAGCAATATCGAAGTTGGGCGGTACACATATCGAGAAATGAGAGAGGCACGTCGGTCTGTCGCGCGCGTTCGTGCATCATACGCCTGGTTTAAGAGAGACAGTTTCGACATCTAGGAAAAAACCCCTTTTCGTTTCTTACCAGTCGAGTGCAGAATGCGCACCACTGCACTCTGGCAAAACGGCACTTAAAAGATAGCGCTTATAAAAGTAATGATGTAAACACTATTCAATAGTTGTTTTCTTTCGGCTACCGGTGACGCTAAAGCGCGGCAGTCAGATATTTCAGAGCCCTTGCATCGTCTGTGTCGGGCTCCAGTCCGGCAGGTCGGGCCCTTACTGTGTTTGCTGACGATATCTTCTTAGTAAGCTTTCACCGCTCAGGCAGTACGTGGCTTCGCTTTCTTGTCGGCACTTTGATCCAGCAGAGTGAGCCAGTGACTTCTGCAACCTCCACAAGATTGTACCCTCTATTGACGAATTGCCTGATCGAAAGCTACGATGTTCTCCGCGGATTCTTAAGAGTCATGAATCTTTCGATCCGCGCTATCCGAGGATCGTCTATCTCGTTCGTGATCCGCGAGACATCGCCGTATCTTGGTACTTCTATATCATGAAGGTGGGACTGATCCCGGACAGCTATTCCCTCGATGACTTTGTGCAGCGCGTCGTAGTTGGAAGCATCGCTCCATATGCCGATCGGGTCGGGTGCTGAGAAGATCGTGTGCTCAGCTGGATACGCTTGCGTTCAGGTACGCCCAGCTTCAGATTGGTGCGAGACGAAGATCTACTCGCACAGCCGGTACGGGAACCAGCAAGCCTAGCGCCATTCTTGCGAATCGAGTTGACATAAGAGCAAATCGAACGCGCATTGGAGCTAAGCTCTGCGAACAACATGCGGGATCTCGAAAGGCAACAGTGGCGCAAATGGAATGTCACAAAGGGTACTCGTGCAGATATTCTGTTCGTCAGTTAGGCCACACACGGTGGCTCACGCACGAGGCTGTCTCCTCTCGCTATCGAAATAATCGAGAAAGCGTGGTGGGGGGGCGATGATGCAAGAACTCGGTTACGAACTCGCCTGCCGTCGCGAGTGACGGAGTATCCGACATATGAGCGTGAACGGACGTGCCCGTATTTCCCAGGCACGGCAGTTCCGTAAGGACGGAGGCATTTGAGGATGAGAGTGATTTGCTTGTCCGCCGGACGGTCATCTCGATTGATGCCATTAACAGCTCAAATACACAAGTCGGCGCTTCGAGTGGCTGGTTGGCCAATATTGGATTGGCAGATGCACTCTTTCTGGCTCGCCGGAATACGAGATGTGGTCGTCGTTGCGGGACACGGCAGTGATGAGACTCGCCGCCTTCTGGGAGCTTGGAAAAACCGATTGGCAATTGACATCGTACAGAACGACGAATTTGACCGCAGGAATTTGGATTACTCGCTCTTTTCCGCTAGCCAATATCTTGAAGGAAACGTCCTGTATTTCGAGGGCGACCTGCTGCTGCCTCCACTATTGCTAGAAGCACTTGCAGATAGCACTTCCGAGATTACTATCGCCGCAAGCGGGAGCTCGAAGAGCGAGCGCGTGGATGCTATCGTTCGGCGAGTTGGCAATACAATTCATCTTGAATGTTCAGAACACGGTTCACTCGACGTCCATGGATCGGAAGGCGAGTTTGTTTGTGCATTCAAACTCGCAGGAGGCTCAGCTGAGAAACTCCGCCACAAATTAGCTTTATCTACATTCGCGGGGCAGATCCGCCTTTACCAGTATCTTTCGGAATTGATGACGGAGTTTCGCACCAACATTTTAAATACAGCTGCTCAGCCTTGGATTGAGATTGATAATCTGGCTGACCTGCAGCGCGCGACAGCGGTAGTCGATGCATTCGGATTCCGGCCTAACACGGGCGACAGCTAGTGTGTCGGCGAAGATCGGGCCACAGGAAGGCTTGCCACAAACTAAGCGGCGTCGATCCAGGATGGCCTTGAGCCGCTCAGTGATAAGCAACGGAGCCTTGGTGCGTTCTGTTTTCAGTTCTTCTGTGAAAGTACCGACCGGACGATCATCAACTGTTGCCCGTCATATTAAACTCGGAGCCCGCGCAACTCAGATCGGCGAAGGCCAGCAAACCCGGCCACAGCATAAAGGGGAGCCGCAGGCTCAGCAATCACCGCAAGCATGGTTTCGATTTCTCGCCGGCTGGACGCATAGGTTTCGTAATCGACGGGCGCATCCGCCAGCTTTACCAATTTCAAAGGATTGCTCGAGAGGCTAGTTGAGATCTTCGAATGCTCCATCGGCTGCGTTCATGGTCGCGGCTCCCTCGGTATAGTCAACGAGTGCATGAGCTCTCAGCAGATGATGAGCCAAAAGTGCGACGAGAATAAACCGTCCGCGAATTGCCCCAAAGTTGGGCACAGAATTCACACTGATGGCCATTGGATGTTCCACGACTGGGGAACCAGGCTCCTCCGAAAAACTTTACATTCACGGTATGACTGCTTCGGCCTTATTTGAGTACGGGCTTTCTGCGCCAGCCGAATCTACGGCGGTGACAGCGTAATAATACGTTTGACCGCTTTGAACGCTTGCGTCCAAGTATCTGGTGTTCGAGTTCACCGACTTCAGCAGCGCGTAGTTTCCCGATGTGGTGCCTCGGTAGATGTTGTAGCCAACGACGTTGCTGGACGTGCTCGTGTTCCAAATGAGGCTTACCGTGCGGGCTAGATCCTGCATCTACTGATGAGTTCGGAGTTGTGCCGCAGGCAGATAGATAGTAAGGTACCCAGAAAGGCTATGGTTAAGAGCCAAGCTCCACGAGTACGGAGTGGTTCAAGCTTCATCATGCGATGCAATCATCCCCAGCGGTCCCCGATAGTTCGGAGTGCATATTTGCTCAGTCCGGCAAGGACCAGTCTGCAGTTCTTGTTTTATAAAAGCAAACGAGAAATGGGATCGAGTTCACAAACGCCGGGAAGCAACAGTAGACCTCGACCTGAGTGGCTCGTCATTTCATTTCCTGCGTGACAATATGCACGTCCACGGGCGGGGCATCACGCAGGAACTTATGTATTGCGGAAAGATACAGATACCTTCTCCAGCCCTCTTGCGCAGACCGTCCGAAAACTACCTGGGTGATATGTTTTTCCCGGACGATTTTGGCCACCTCCTCGGCCACACTTTTTCCCTCGGCGCGGACAACTTTGGCTCCGAGATTTTCGGCGAAGGTGAGATTCTGTACCAGACTACGCTGATCTTCAGTGAGCTCATCGGACCCAATATCCACATAGATGACGAAAAACTCTGCATCGATCCTTTGCGCCATACGCGCGGCTCGCGCAATCAGGTATTGTGCGGCGGGACTCGAGCTCACGCAGACTGCAATGCGTTCTCGAATCCCAAGGTTCTTGCCCAGGCCTTCCCTCTCGAGATAGGTCTCCAGGCTGCGATCCACCGCTTGTGTTACCTGCTGAAGCGCCAATTCACGTAGCGCAATCAGATTGCCCGGCCGGAAGAAATGGCCGAGCGCCTTCTCCGCCCGGTCTAGTGGGTAGATGTCTCCACGCCGCATTCTTGTCTGCAGAGCTTCCGGAGTTAAATCCGCCAGCACAATCTCGTTGACTCTCTGGATCACCCAGTCCGGCACCGTTTCGCGGACATGAATGCCGGTAATATTCAGCACGGTTGGCACCATGCTTTCGATATGCTGGACATTCATAGTGGAGAGCACATCGATTTGAGCATCCAGCAAATCCATTACGTCTTCGTAACGCTTGCTGTGCTTGCTGCCTTCGATATTGGTATGCGCCAGCTCATCGACCAGCACAACTTGCGGCTTGCGGGCGAGGATCGCCTCCACGTCCATTTCTTCAAAAGACGCGCCTCGGTACTGAATTGTGCGCCGCGGCACAGCTTCCAACTTTGAGGCCAGTTCTCCAATCGACTTACGCCCATGCGTCTCCACCACCCCGATAACCGTGTCTTCGCCTCGGCTGCGGCGCCGAATCCCCTCACTAAGCATATTGAAGGTTTTTCCCACTCCCGGCGCATAACCAAGGAACAGTTTGAAGATCGCCTGCTTCTTTTGCGGCTCGGTCTCTTCCAACCACTGCTCAGGTGTCTTGGGCATCACTTCGTATTATCACAGTCCTCCGCCACGAGAGCGAGGACTGGAATCCTGCCTGAGAAAGAAATCAACTAACTATCTTTGAGAAATTTTAGCGGCCGCGAAGCCTGCGCGCATGATCATCCATGGTGCGGCCGTAACTGTCAATCGCTCAAAAATCACCCAACCGGGACGACGGGAGAAACTCGAGTCCCGGCGCAACCATGAATTTTTCTGCTATGCCCAATTGGGGGTCCTTCTGCGATCCGCAACAAGCACAGATTGCGGCAGTAGTGGCTTTGTAGGGCATAACGCCCCGCTTGCTTAAGGACCATATCCATGCCGAAATGACCGTCCTGCGGAATCTCCGGGCGCTGACCCCACTCGCCTGTCCATGCCGGGCCAAGGTCAGGGATCATCGCCGGACTGTGGCAATGGCAAACATAAAGATATCGGGAGTACCGGTATTGAAGAACACACTGGTTCGCACTAGCGCAATCTGACCCGTTCCCTTCGATCTCAAAGTTTGTGGGGTCACTGAACAGATAATTCGATTCCATGGATATGGATCAATGATGTTGTCGTTCGGGCCAAGCAGGCTGGCGTTGGCCTTGAGTCACGCACCGGGTCTGTGCCAAGATCCCAACTGTCACGTGTGCTGGGCGCGTACCCAGGAGAGGTCGTGCTGAAGCTATGTAGCACCTTGCGCCTCGGGATTATCTTCGATTGTCTGCCTGTGGTTCGGGATGAATCAGCACTCGGAACAGTTCCGGAGCCTCTTGCTTGAAGCGGATCTCAAGTTCGGTGATGATGTCGTGGACGCGCGACAAAGGTAAATTATCCGGCATGGTGCAGTGAAAGGAAACATACAAACGATCGCGCACGCGTTTGATTTCCACGTCGTGGGTGTCGAGAATCTCGGGAAACTCCCTTGCGATCTTCTTGAGTCGACGCACCAGAGCGGGGTTGTCGAAAGATGCATGGCCCGCTTCGATGGTAGCCGGCTCGCTCTCGATGTGGGTCAATATCGAGGAGATTTCCGGGAGTTCCCTGCGAATCTCGGTCTCCAACAGTGTCACTTGACCGTGCGCCTCCAGCAAGCTAAGCCGTTCGTCGAGTTCGAGATGTTGCTCAACGTGTAGCCGCCCGCCCAGATCCTGCACACTGACGTCGTGGACGTTAAAGTTGTGTCGCGTAGCCACGGCTCGAATCCGGTCAAAAATATTCTCCTCGTGAACAGGGCGTGGTACGGGCTGCACGACCACATCCGCATCGGGCAACACTTTGTGGACTGCGGCGCTGACCTCGTCGGTCATCTGCTCGGACTTTTGAAAAGTCACATTGCGTGCCAACCCGATCGACAAGTCAGCGAAGTATCTGTTCCCTGCGCGACGAATGCGCACGCGGTCCACTTCCAGCACTCCGCTGACGTTCGATACCGCAGCGATGATCTGGGAACGCACGCCGGACGGCGCTGCATCGAGCAAGGCATCGATCGTTTTTCTGGCCAGCCGCCAGCTGACATATACCACTACGCCCGCCACGAATAGCGCGGCGATCGGGTCCGCATTCCTTAGCCATAAGATTCCATACCTGCGGCCCAGCTCTACCAGCACGAGTCCGAGCACCACCACGCCAGTGGACCAGATGTCGGTCGAAAAATGGAGGGCATCGGCTTCGAGCGCCTGGCTGTTGTACTTGACGGCAATTTTTCCCAAAGCGCGCGAGCGCCAGAGGTCCACTGCCATGGATAGAAAAAGCACCGCAAATGCGGCCACGCTGGGCTCGATCTCGATATGGCGGTAAAAGATCCGCCTGATGGCTTCATAAACGATCCCGGCACAGGTGAGCAGCAGCAGTCCGGTTTCGATGAACGCGGAAAAATTCTCGAACTTGCCATGACCATACTGGTGGTCAGCATCTGCTGGCTTATCCGAGACGCGTACGGACAGGAGCGTAATAACGGCGGCAATCAGGTCCAGACCCGAGTGGGCAGCTTCGGAGAGAATTCCCAGGCTGCCGGTCGTCGTCCCGACGACGACCTTGAGAGCTGTAATTGCGATAGCCGCAAAGACCGAGTTCCCCGCCACGCTCCGCTTCTCGGCGCGCATCGATTCGGAACTGAATGCGACCGGCAATTCCGCCATGGCCGAATTATCGCTGCTCTGGCGCGGTTCCGCCAACCCTGCTTCTCATGAATCGCTGATGGAGCAAAGCCGTATGCTAGGATGCTGAAGTTCCCCCAACCTCGAGGAGGCTTTACAGGATGTGCATCCGTTACTTCGCTGTACTACTGCTTGCTTCATGGGCACTAGGGCAGGCGGTTCCAGGCTCCACTAAATCACCCTTGCCGAGACAGGCCGGGAATCCGACGGCGCCCGCCGCGGATGCACGCGATGCTTCCAAAGTGGCTCCCGGCGCTCCCGTAATCACTATCCCGGGCGTCTGCGACGCTCCTAAGGCGCATACGAAGGCGGCTACCCCCGCCGGCAAACAGAGCTGCCAAACTGTCATCACTCGCGCCCAATTTGAGGCGCTCGCCGATGCCTTGCAGCCCAACATGAATCTGCAAACCAAGCGAAGGCTGGCCGATGTCTATCCTCGCCTGCTGGCCATGGCACAGGAGGCGCGCAACCGTGGTTTGGACGGCAATGCCAAATACAAGGAGCTTGTCCGGTTCAGCCGCCTGCAGATTCTCTCCCAGGAACTCTCGCGCAGCATGAAAGAAGACGCCGACAAGGTTCCTGATGCGGAGATCGAAAACTACTACAAGCACAATCCCGAAGCCTTCGAGCAGGCCGATCTGCTTCGCCTTTTCGTTCCCAAGGAGAGACAGCACGCTGCGGTAAAAGCGGATGCGGCCGCCAAGGAGGCGACCGCAGAAGACGCCTCCAAGCAGTCCGAAGCGCAGAAGGCCGATGAAGAAGCGATGAGAAAAGTGGCGAACGACATCCAGAAACGCGCTGCCGCAGGCGAGAACTTCGAAAACCTACAAAAAGAAGCTTACGCTGCCGCCGGGATCGCGGGTGCTCCTGCTCCCACCAACATCGGCAAACTGAGGCGAAGCCAAATACCGGCGGATCAACGTCCGATTCTCGACCTCAAAGCCGGCGAAGTTTCTGGATTGTTTAGCGAAGCGAACGGATACTACGTTTACAAGTTGGTGTCTAAAGATACCAAGCCCCTGGAGCAGGCGCGCGACGAAATTCGGACAACCCTTTCGCAACAGCGCCTGCAAGACGCCATGGCGAAGTATCAACGAGAGAACAAGGCTACCCTAAACGAAGCGTACTTTGGACCTGCAGGGCCACCGCTACCGCCGCGCAGGGGGGCGCCAGAAAGCTCTAGTCCCGCCCCGACCGGGAAGCCGCAACCGGCGGCGCCGGCGGCGAACACCGGCAAGCCTGCTGCACCGGAGGCGCCTCAGAAGTAGTTCGATGGACACGCGCAGACCCACCGTCGTGGTCACTGGAGTGTCTGGAAATCTCGGCCTGCACTTGCTTCCGAAGCTGGACGGCTTTTCCGTGCTCGGCATTGACATTACTCCTCCCAAGACGGACCGTGCCATTCACTTTGTCCGAATGGATCTAGGACGGGAGGAGTCCTGTCGCGAGCTCTACCACCTTCTGCGGGAAAGCCGAGCCGTCGCTGTGGTTCACCTTGCCTTCGTTTTGGACCAGGTGCGCATGGGCGTCCTCGACCCCGAGCGCATGTGGCAGATCAACGTGGCGGGCACGGCACGTGTGATGGAGGCGATCACCGAGGCTAACCGTGATGAGGTTACGGTCGAGAAGTTCATCTTTCCGAGCAGCGTTGCTGCTTACGGCCCGAATCCCTCTGGACCGCTCACGGAAGATGCTCCTCTCTGCGCTCATACCTTTCCTTATGCCATGCACAAGAAGGAATGCGACCAAGTCGCGCAGCAACGTGCGCCTTCGCAGCGCGGGTGTAGTGTCTACATCCTGCGCCCTCACATCTTCGCCGGACGGGACGTCGAAAACTACCTGGTTGGAATCTTTCGCGGTACCCCGAACGGTGCCAGCCAGCGCGCAGTCGAATTGCGTGCCCGCGGTAAGCGCCTCCCCTGCATACTTCCCTGGGGCCGGCGCTACCTGGAAAACCGCATCCAATATGTCCACATCGACGATGTCGCTCGATTGATCTCCCACATTCTGCGCCGAGAACCCGAAGCTCGACGAGTAACCATTCTGAATGTAGCGGGCCGAGGCGAGCCGCTGACCATCGCACGCTGTCTAGAGATATCGCACGCGAAACTGATTCGTGTTCCCGGACGCTGGGCCAGCCGGCTGCTCCTCAATTACTCCTGGAAGTGCGGCCTTTCCGCCGTACCTCCGGAGATCGAGCCTTACATGAATGGCGAGTGCATCATCAATAC
>Ga0126372_10000507_pt1 | contig 13681 bp, 10 predicted proteins | sample PanSoiMetaPlot_6_FD_92762 | JGI IMG/M metagenome (GOLD analysis project Ga0126372, IMG submission 92762) | Tropical forest soil microbial communities from Panama - MetaG Plot_6 | ecosystem: Environmental > Terrestrial > Soil > Tropical forest > Bulk soil | place: Panama | collected 2016-02-17
ATATCGGGGCCGACCGTATCGAGGCCCTGGCCTCAATCACGGCCATGGAGCAGATCCGCAGCAAGCGGCACTAGAACCGGCAGCGACTTGCACTGGAGGCAGCCAACATGCAATTCGACACGATCCTGGTGGAGCGCGTCGGCCCGCTCGCGCGGCTGACCCTCAACCGCCCGCAACGCGCCAATGCCCTGAGCCAGGCGATGCTGAAGGAGATCGCCCAGGCCCTCGACGCCCTTGAGGGCGACGCCGGCGTCAACGCCATCATCGTGCGCGGCGCCGGTTCGGCGTTCTCCTCCGGCTTCGACCTCAAGGAGCAGACGGAGCTGCGCCCCACCGGCAACGCGCAATGGCAACCGATCCTGCGCCGTGATTTCGATACCATCATGCGCTTCTGGCATTCGCCGAAGCCGACCATCGCGGCAGTGCGCGGCGCCTGCCTGGCCGGAGCCTGCGAATTGGCGCTGGCCTGCGACCTCACCATCGCCGCCGACGATGCCTTCTTTGGCGAACCGGAGCTCAAATTCGGCGCCGGCATCGTGGTGATGATCCTGCCGTGGATGGTGGGCCCGAAGCTGGCCAAGGAAATCATTCTGACCGGCGCGGATCGGATCGACGCCCAGCGCGCGCTCAAGATCGGCATGGTCAATCGCGTGGTTGGCGTGGACGACCTCGACGCGGCGGCATTGGAGCTGGCCCGGCACATCGCCGCCATCGATCCCAAGCTGGTGAAGGAGACCAAGCGCGCCATCAACGGTGCGCTCGAGGCGCAAGGCATGCTTGCGGCACTCGAGGCCGCGCTTGCCATCGATCTTGGCATCGAGGGCGAGGGCTCGCCGGACAAGGCTCGGTTCCTGGACATCGCCCGCCGCGATGGGCTAAAGGCGGCGCTTGCCTGGCGCGACGCGCGCTTCCAGCAACGGTGAGCATGATGGGTCCGCTGACGTCGCTCATTGGGTCGGCGCTCGCCCGCACGCCGGCTATGGTCGTGGACGGCGATGGCACCGCCGTCACCGGTCGTGAGCTGTTGGCTTCGGCCAAGGTGCTGGCGCACGGCCTAACGGCCGCCCGCATCGGTCGGGGCGACCCCGTCCTCTGCCGCATCGCCAACCAGCCAACCGACCTAGTGGCCCTGCTGGCGGTTTGGTTGGCAGGCGGCGTCGCAGTGCCGGTCTCGGCAACCGCCGCCCGCGCCAGCGTCATCGGCATTGGGGGTGCCACGGGCGCACGCCTTGGCCTCGAGGCCGGGAGGGTTGAGGAGCTATCTCCAGCCCCGGCACCGGCCCGTCGAGGCCTCGAGCAAGCCGCCTTGATCGTGTTCACCTCCGGCAGCACGGGCAAGCCGAAGGGGGTCGTGCTCGGTCAGCAGCAATTGGCCGGCAAGCTCGACGTCCTCAATCGTCTCATCAAGCTTCGAGCGGACGACACGGTGGTCGTCGCGCTGCGGCTCAGCTTTATCTTCGGCATCTGGGTGAGCCTGCTCGCGATCCTGAGCGGCGCCAGGCTGGTAGTGTGCGAAAAGTTCAGCGCCGATGGGCTCGCCGCCAGGCTGGCGGCCGGGGCCAGCGTTGCTGCCGTGCTCCCGACCATGCTGCGCAGTATGGTGCTGGCGCCGGCGCCACCGGCGCCTCGGCTCAGGAGCATCCTGAGCGGCGGCGAGACCTTGCTTGCCCGGTTGGGCAATGAGACCGCGCAGGCCTTTCCCGCGGCCGGCATCTATGATCTTTACGGCCTCACCGAAACCGGCTCCTGTGACTTTTGCCTGTCACCCGCCGAGTTCGCCATCGGTCTGGGCTCGATCGGGCAGCCGACCGAGCAGGTGGGCTATCGCATCGTCGATCAGCAGCATAGGCCGGTGGCGGCCGGTGCCGCCGGCGAGCTCATGATCAAGACGCCGTTCGGGATGCTCGGCTATCTCGACGAGCCGCAGTTGACCGCCGACAGCTATCATGAGGGTTTCTTTGCCACCGGTGATGCGGCCCGGATGCGGCGCGACGGCCGCGTCGAGCTCGTGGGTCGGCTGAAGGACATCATCGTGCGCGGCGGCAACAAGATCGCGCCTGCCGAGATCGACGCCCTGCTCGCCACCCATCCGGAGGTCCGCGGCGCCCTGTGCGGCGGCGTTCCCGACCCACGACTGGGCGAGGCCATGCACGCCGTCGTTGCCCTCACCCCGGGCTCCGAGCTGACGGGGCAAGCCTTACGCAGCTGGGCTGCCGCCCGGATCGAGGCCTACAAGGTCCCGGACGTGATCCACATCCGCGACCAGTTGCCGACCGGCGGCACCGGCAAGCTCGACCGCACCGCCGTGGCGCGCTTGGCGCTGGCCGGGCGCCAAGCCGAAGCCGGCTAGCGCCCGCACGCGAAAGGCTCGCCGCTCGTTAGAACAGGCCCTCGATTTGGCCGTGCGCGTTAAGACGAATGCTGTTGGCGGCCGGGACCCGCGGCAGCCCGGGCATGGTCATGATTTCGCCGGTGATCACCACCACGAACTCGGCACCGGCCGCGAGCCGCAGCTCCCGGATTGGCACCACGTGCCCGCTCGGAGCGCCGCGCTTGTTGGGATCGGTCGAGAACGAGTACTGGGTCTTGGCCATGCACACCGGCAGATGGCCATAGCCGGCATCCTGCAGGTCCTTGAAGCGGGCCTCGATGGTGGCATCGCAGGCAATGTCGGCGGCATGATAGATCTCGCTGGCGATGGTCTTGACCTTGTCGCGCAACGGCATCTGATCGGGATAGAGCGGCTTGAACTTCGCCTGTCCGTTATCGGCCAACTCCACCACCTGCCGCGCCAAGGCCTCGATGCCCTTGCCGCCATCGGCCCAATGCGTGCACACCAGCGCCTTGGTGCCGGCCTTCTCGGCTGCCTTCATCACCTCGGCGAGCTCGGCCTCGGTGTCGGAAATGAAGCGGTTGATTGCGACCACCGGCGGGACGCCAAACTTGCGCACATTTTCCAGGTGACGCAGGAGATTGTCGCAGCCCTTGGCGACCGCGGCCACGTTCTCATGCTTGAGATCGTCCTTGCCGACGCCGCCGTGCATCTTGAGCGCGCGCACCGTGGCCACGATCACCGCTGCGGCCGGGTTGAGGCCAGCCTTGCGGCACTTGATGTCGAAGAACTTCTCGGCGCCGAGGTCGGCGCCGAAGCCGGCTTCGGTGACGACATAATCACACAGCTTGAGCGCGGTGCGCGTCGCCAGCACCGAATTGCAGCCGTGCGCGATGTTGGCGAAGGGTCCGCCATGGATGAACACCGGATTGTTCTCCAAGGTCTGCACCAGGTTCGGCATTAAGGCGTCCTTCAGCAACACGGTCATGGCGCCGTCGCCCTTGACGTCGGCCGCTTTCACCGGCTTGCGATCGCGGGTGTAGCCGACAACGATGTTGCCGAGCCGACGCTCGAGATCCTTGAGGTCCATGGCCAGGCACAGGATCGCCATCACTTCGGAGGCGACGGTGATGTCAAAGCCATCCTCGCGCGGGAAGCCGTTGGCGACGCCGCCCAACGAGTTGACGATCGAGCGCAAGGCGCGATCATTCATGTCCATGACCCGGCGCCAGGCCAGCCGCCGGCTGTCGAGGCCGGTGGCATTGCCCCAGTAGATGTGGTTGTCGATCAGCGCCGACAGCAGGTTGTGCGCCGAGGTGATGGCGTGGAAGTCGCCGGTGAAGTGCAGGTTGATATCCTCCATCGGCACCACCTGGGCATAACCGCCGCCGGCGGCGCCGCCCTTCATGCCAAAGCATGGACCAAGCGACGGCTCGCGCAGGCAGCTCATGGCCTTCTTGCCGATGCGGTTGAGGCCGTCGCCGAGACCGACCGTGGTCGTGGTCTTGCCCTCGCCGGCAGGGGTCGGGCTGATGGCCGTCACTAAGATCAGCTTGCCATCGCGATTGCTTTGCGCCGCATTGATGCAGTCGAACGACACCTTGGCCTTGTGCGGGCCATAGCTGTAGAGCGCGTCGGCGGGGATGCCGATCTTGTTGCCGATCTCCGCAATCGGCTTCAGCTTTGCCTCGCGAGCGATCTCAATATCCGACTTCACGGCCATGACTTTCCCCTCTTGTGAACTCGCGAGAGCTGTTTCGACTAAGCGTTCGACTTGGCAGTTGGCGCGGTAAATCTATCGCCGGCCTTGATACCGGCGGCATTGGCCCATTCGGCAGCTGCCACCTTTTTGCCGTCGGCGCCGCGCAGGCGCTTGGCCAGGATGGCGCCGCCGCCGGCGGCGATCGTCATACCGTTGGCGTCGAGCGCCAAAATCTCGCCCGGCGTGCCGCTGCCGGCGACCTTGGCCGAGTCGAAGATATCGACCTTCTGCCCATTGATCGTGCCCCAGGCGCCCGGCGCCGGGTTGGCTGCCCGGATCAGGTTGTAGACGTCGGCCACCGGCTTCGACCAGTCGATCGCGGCAACGTCCTTCTTGAACCAGCTCTCGTAGGTTTTCTTGCCATGATCCTGCGGCACCCGCGGCGCCTTGCCGGCCCGCACCAGATCGAGGCTTTCCATCAGGGCATCGACGCCAAGCGGGAACAGCTTCTTGAAATAGACGTCGCCTAAGGTCTCGTCGGGACCGATTGCAACGGTCTTCTGCAACAAGATCGGTCCCTCATCCAAGCCCTCGTCGGGCCAGAAGATGGTGAGCCCGGTCTCGCTGCGACCCATGGCGATCGGCCAGTTGATCGAGGACGGGCCGCGGTGAAGTGGCAGCAACGAGGGATGATACTGGATGGTGCCGAGCTTGGGTGCGTCGAGCACCGGCTGCGGCACGAACAGGGTCACGTACGCCATGATGCACAGGTCGGCGTTGGTCGACTTCATGAGCTCGACCGCTTCGGGGGTTTTCCAGCTCTTGGGCTGATGCACCGCCAAGCCCTTGTCTTTGGCGAACACCTTGAGCGGATCCTCGGCTCGGCCGGCCTTGTCGGGCGCGCAGAACACGGCCACGACGTTCTCCTTCCGCTCGAGCAGCTTTTCCAGCACGGCCTTGCCGAAGGCCTCCTGCCCATGCACCACGATTCGCATCACCACGCCTCCGCTCGATCAGCCGGGGCTCGCCGCGGCGAGCCTCGGAATGGCTACTCCGCCGCTTGCTTTTTCAATGCGGCGGTGGCGCCGGCTTGCGCCAATGCCGCAATCTCTTCGGTCGAGTAGCCGAGTTCGGCCAGCACCTCGTCGGTGTGCTCGCCCAACAGCGGCGAGCGGCGCACCTCCGATGCCGAAGCCGACAGCTTGACCGGATTGCCGACCGACAGGTACTTGCCGCGGATCGGATGCTCGACCTCGACCATGGTACCGGTTGCGAGCAGCGACTTGTCCTCGGCCAATTCCTTCATGGACAGGATCGGTCCGCACGGGATGTCGTATTTGTTCAAGATCTCCATCGCCTCGAACTTGGTCTTGGTCATGGTCCACTGTTCGATGCGCGCGAAGATCTCGTTGAGCCGCGGCAGTCGCGCCAGCGGCTTGGCGTAGTCGGGATGCGTCTTCCAGCCGGGCTCGCCGATAATGTCGCAGATCGCCTCCCACACCGGAGCCTGGGTGATGAAGTAGATGTAGGCGTTGGGATCGGTCTCCCAGCCCTTGCATTTGAGGATGCGGCCGGGCTGGCCGCCACCGGAGTCGTTGCCGGCGCGCGGCACCGCGTCACCAAAGGCGACGCCTTCACCATACTGGCTGTATTCGGTGAGGGGGCCGTGCGCCAGGCGCTGCTGATCGCGCATCTTGACCCGGGTCAGGTTGAGCACCCCATCCTGCATGGCGCAGGTGACCCGCTGACCCTTGCCGCTGACGGTGCGGTGGAACAGCGCGGTGACGATGCCGAGCGCCAGGTGCAGCCCGGTACCGCTGTCGCCGATCTGCGCCCCCGTCACCAGCGGCGGTCCATCGCGGAAGCCGGTGGTGGAGGCGGCGCCGCCGGTGCACTGCGCCACGTTCTCGTAGACCTTGCAGTCTTCGTATGGTCCGGGACCGAAGCCCTTCACGGAAGCGTAGATCATGCGCGGATTGAGTTCCTGGATCCGCTGCCAGGTGAGCCCCATGCGGTCGAGCGCGCCCGGTGCGAAGTTCTCGACCAGCACGTCGCACGACTTCACCAGCCGCTCCAGGATCTCCATCCCCTTCTTGTTCTTGCTGTCGATGGTGATCGAACGTTTGTTGTGGTTGAGCATGGTGAAGTAGAGCGAATCCGCCCCCTTCACGTCGACCAGCTGTCCGCGCGTGATGTCGCCGACACCAGGCCGCTCCACCTTGATCACGTCCGCGCCGAACCACGCCAACAACTGGGTACAGGTCGGACCCGACTGCACGTGTGTGAAGTCGAGGATGCGGACGCCTTCGAGTGCTTTGCCCATGCTATGCTCCACTACTTCCTTTTCACCACGCTTTGCGGGTTGAGGTTGCCGATGCGGCCGCTTTCGCTACCGGCCGCCGGATCGATGACGGCGTTGATCAGGGTCGGCCGGCCGCTATCCATCGCCTTGTCGACGGCCCGCTTCAGCTCGTCTGGCGTGGTCACATGCACACCGACGCCGCCGAACGCCTCTATCATCTTGTCGTAGCGGGAATCCTTGACGAACACGGTGGTGGCCGGGTCGACACCGCCGGCGGCGTTGACATCGGTGCCGCGATAGATGCCGTTGTTGTTGAACACGACGACGCACACCGGCAGGTCATAGCGGCAGATGGTCTCGACCTCCATGCCGGAAAAGCCAAAGGCGCTGTCGCCTTCGATCGCAAGCACGGGCTTTCCGGTCTCGACCGCAGCGGCGATGGCAAACCCCATGCCGACGCCCATCACGCCCCAGGTGCCGACGTCGAGCCGCCGGCGCGGCTGATACATGTCGATCACCCCCCGCGCCAAGTCGAGCGTGTTGGCGCCCTCGTTGACGAGGATGGCATCGGGCCGCTCTTTGATGACCGTGCGCAAGGCCCCAAGCGCCGCATGAAAGTCCATCGGTGCCGAGTTCTTCATCAGTCGCGGCGCCATCTTGGCGATATTCTCTTCCCGTTTCGCCTTGACGGCGCCGGTCCACTCGGCCGGCGGCGATGGCCAACTGCGGTCGATGCCCTCCAACAGCGCCGATACACACGAGCCGATGTCGCCGACCACGGGAGCGGCGATCTCGACGTTGCTGTCCATCTCCTTGGGTTCGATGTCGATCTGGATGAACTTCTTCGATCCCGGCGTCCCCCAGCTGTTGCCCTTGCCGTGCGACAACAGCCAGTTGAGGCGCGCCCCGATCAAGAGCACGACATCGGACTCTTTCAATACCGTGGAGCGGGCGGCGCCGGCACACTGGGGATGCGTGTCGGGTAAGAGGCCCTTTGCCATGCTCATCGGCAGGAACGGAATGCCGGTGTTTTCGATGAGCGCTCTAATCGGCGCATCGGCCTGGGCGTAGGCGGCACCCTTGCCAAGAATGATTAACGGGCGCTTGCCGCCTTTCAGCACCTCGAGCGCGCGCTTGACCGCCGCCGGATCGGGCAATTGCGCCGGTGCCGGGTCGATCACCTTGACCAGGGACTTGGCGCCGGCTCCGGCCTCCATCACCTGCGCGAACAGCTTGGCCGGCAAGTCGAGGTAGACGCCGCCGGGACGCCCCGACACGGCGGCGCGGATGGCGCGCGCAACGCCGATGCCGATGTCTGCCGCGTGCAGCACCCGGAACGCCGCCTTACACAACGGCTTGGCAATCGCCAGCTGGTCCATCTCCTCATAGTCGCCCTGCTGCAGGTCGACGATCTCGCGCTCCGAGGAACCCGAGATCAGGATCATCGGGAAGCAGTTGGTGGTGGCATTGGCCAGCGCGGTCAGGCCATTGAGAAACCCGGGCGCCGACACCGTGAGGCAGACGCCAGGCTGTTTGGTGAGATAGCCAGCGATGGCCGCGGCATTACCGGCGTTCTGTTCGTGTCGGAAGGAGAGCACGCGAATGCCGGCGGCCTGCGCCATGCGGCCAAAGTCCGTAATCGGAATGCCAGGTACGCCGTAAATCGTCTTAATGCCGTTGAGCTTCAGCGCATCGATGACGAGATGAAAGCCATCGGTCAGCTCCTGCTCCGCGGCGACCGCCTTGGCTGCTACGCTCTCTACTGCTGCGGGCATCTTTCTAACCTCCCTCTGCATTCTTGCTTGCTATGGCCTCGGTCTCGCCGGCGCCGCGCCGGCGGCTCGGATCTGCGCCAAGGTTGCCGCCAACCGCCCGGGCGGGGGGCGCCGGGCTGGGCGGGGCGGACGTTGCCGTCACCACGGCAGCCAACCGCACGCGTCGCCTCTGGTCTGAACCTCGATCTGCCACCGTTCGTTTCCGCTTAGTCAAGATTGACGTAACGATCGACGTGATCGCGCAGGCGCAGCGTATGCTGGCGCACCAGCCGCTCGGCCCGTTCAGTGTCGCGCGCCTCGAGCGCCGCCACGATCTCCTTGTGATCAACGATCGAGCGCTTGGCACGATCCTGTTCAAAGATCGTCCGTTGGCGGATGGCGCGCATGTGGAAGAAGAGATCGTTGCTCATCTCCACGATCAGAGGACATTTGCCAAGGCCGATGATGGCCTGGTGGAACTTGATGTTGGCGTCGGAGTATTCGCCCATTTTGCGGGCGATCTCGTCCTGCGAAAACTGGTCGACCAGGGCATGCAGTTGCGCGATCTCGTCGCCGCCGGCCTGCTCGGTGGCAAGCCGGGCCGCCATGCTTTCCAGCGCGGCCCACACCGTGATCATGTCGAGGATCTGCGCCTTGGTCTTGCGCACGATGAAAATGCCGCGCCGCGCCACGATGCGCACCAGGCCTTCTTGATCGAGCTGGGCCAGAGCTTCTCTGAGCGGCGTGCGGCTGACGCCAAAGCGCTGCGACAAATCGCGCTCATCGAGGCGCAATTCGGCCGCTTCGGCGTAGATGTTCATGTTGAGGATCGCCGATTTCAGCGCCTCATAGGCGCGTGCCTTGAGACTGATGCCCTCGCCAATGGGAGCGATTTTAAGCTCGGTATCGGCCACCCTTCTTACCCCACCTTACCGGCTTACCCCACCTTACCGGCGCGATCCGTGGTTTCTGGTATACCATACACCACGCGCAACGGCCTGGACAAGCCGGACGCGCTTAGCAGGAAAATCGGATGTTGCCAACGATTCGCAAAAATGCGGCGGCAATTTGCGCCAAACGGAGTGTTGCGCCATCCGGTTAATTGGCACATGGTATACCAGACAAGGGTGATGCCACCGCCGTCGCCGGCGGGCCAAATAGAGCGTCACCCGATTGGAAACGACCGAGAAAGAGACAGGCAGTGGAAGATATCGCCTCGCTGTTGGGTGGCTTTGCCGTCGCACTCAGCTGGTACAACGTCTTCCTGATGATGATCGGCATTCTGTTGGGGGTCATCATCGGCGTACTGCCGGGGCTCGGCGGCGCCAACGGTGTGGCTATTTTGCTGCCGCTGACCTTCTCGATGCCGCCGACATCGGCCATCATCATGCTGTCGTGCATCTACTGGGGCGCTTTGTTCGGCGGCGCCATCACCTCGATCCTGTTTAACATTCCCGGCGAGCCGTGGTCGGTCGCGACCACCTTCGACGGCCATCCGATGGCCCAGAAGGGCAAAGCCGATGCGGCGCTGACGGCGGCCTTCACCTCATCGTTCGTTGGCGCCCTGTTTGCCGTCATTGTCATCACCTTCCTCGCTCCCCTGGTGGCCAAGTTCGCCTTGCGCTTCGGCCCGGCGGAGTTCTTTGCCGTGCAGTTTTTGACCTTCGCCAGTTTCATTGGCATGGGGCGCGGCAGCCCGGCCAAGACCATCGCATCGATGTGCCTGGGGTTTGCCCTGGCCGCGGTCGGGCTCGACACCGTGACCGGCCAATTGCGCATGACCTTCGGCTTCGTCGAGCTGCTCAAGGGCTTCGGCTTCCTGATCGCCGTGATCGGCCTGTTTGGCATCGGCGAAATGCTGAACTCGATCGAAGAGGGGCTCGAGTTCAAGGGTGCCGACGGCAAGTTGCGGCTCGATGCCGTGCTCAGAACCTGGGCGTTGTTGCCGCGCTATTGGCTAACCTCGCTCAGGAGCTGCCTGATCGGCTGCTGGATGGGCATCACGCCCGGCGGCGCCACCCCTGCCTCGTTCATGAGCTACGGTCTTGCCAAGCGCTTTTCCAAACAGGGCGATGCCTTCGGCAAGGGCACCATCGAGGGCGTGGTGGCGCCGGAGACGGCGGCGCACGCCGCCGGCACCAGCGCGCTGTTGCCGATGCTGACCTTGGGTATTCCCGGATCGCCAACCGCAGCGGTGCTGCTCGGCGGGCTTTTGATCTGGGGGCTGCAACCCGGACCGTTACTGTTCGTGGAACAGAAGGAGTTCGTCTGGGGGCTGATCGCCAGCATGTATCTCGGCAATATTGCCGGGCTGGTCGTGGTGTTGACCTGCGTGCCGCTGTTTGCCGCCATCTTGCGGGTACCGTTCTCGATCATCGCCCCGGTCATCATGGTGATTTGCGCGGTCGGCGCCTATACCGTCAACAACGCCATGTTCGACGTGTGGCTGATGGTGGTGTTCGGCGTCGTCGGCTACAGCTTCAATAAACTCGGCTATCCGCTGGCACCGATGGTGCTCGCGCTGGTGCTCGGCGATCAAGCCGAGAGCTCCTTCCGCCAAGCCATGCTGATCTCACAGGGCAGCGTCACGATCTTTTTCTCGAATGCCTTGGTTGGCGGCATCATGACGCTCGGCCTGTTGATGCTGTTCTGGCCGCTGCTGGGCTCGCTGTTGAGCGCCGTTCGTCCGCGCAGGATCGCCGGCTAGTTACCCCCCAAGAACCGTCAAACGACAAGGAGGAAACCCATGCTGCCATACGTCAAATCAGGACTGGCAGGCGCGAGCGCAACCGCTGCCGCGCTCATGCTGGTGCTATCGCCGGTGACGGCGCAGGCCTGGGAGCCGACCAAGCCGGTGGAATTCATCGTTCCCGCCGGCACCGGCGGCGGCGCCGATCAGATGGCCCGCTTCGTGCAGGGGGTGATTGCCAAGCACAACCTCATGAAACAGCCGATGGTGGTGATCAACAAGCCGGGCGGCGCCGGCGCGGAGGGCTTCCTCGAGATCAAAGGAGCAGCCAAGGATCCGCACAAGATCGTCATCACGCTTTCCAACCTGTTCACGACCCCGCTCGGCACCGGCGTGCCCTTCAACTGGAAAGATCTGACCCCACTCAGCATGCTGGCGCTCGACCAATTCGTGCTGTGGGTCAACAGCGAAGCACCGTTCAAATCGGCCAAGGACTACCTTGACGCCGTCAAAGGTGCGGATGACCGCAAGTTCAAGATGGGCGGCACCGGCTCCAAGCAGGAAGATCAAATCATCACCGTCGCGCTGGAACGCCTAACCACTCCCAAGAAGCTGACCTACGTGCCGTTCAAGGGCGGCGGCGACGTCGCCGTGCAGTTGGTCGGCAAGCACATCGATTCCAGCGTCAACAACCCGATCGAAGCGGTGGCGCAATGGCGGGCGGGGTCGCTCAGGCCGCTGTGCCTGTTCGACGCCAACCGCTCGACCTACACCGACAAGGTCACCGCCAACATGGCGTGGTCGGACATTCCAACCTGCAAGGAAGCCGGCATCAACGTCGAGTACCAGATGCTGCGCGGCGTATTCGGCCCGCCTGGCATCTCCAAGGAGCAGGCCGCATTCTACGTCGACCTGTTCAAGAAGGTTGCCGCCACCGAGGACTGGAAGGACTACATGGAGAAGGGTGCCTACAATCCGACCATGATGTCCGGCGAACCCTACGTGCACTGGCTCGAGGGTGCCGAGAAGACCCACCACGATCTGATGGCCGAAGCCGGTTTTCTCGCCAAGAGGTGAGGAAGGCGTCCTCCGCGCGCGCCGCCGCCCAACAGCGTCAAGGCGCGCGCGGGAACCCGCTCTTGAACCATCTTCAAGATGAGCGACACGAACCATGAACGACGCCGACCAAAGTCAAGACCGCGGCATTGTCAGCAAGCGCAGCATGGAAATCGTGGTGGCGCTGCTGTTTCTCGTGGTCAGCGGCGTCGTGATCGCCGACAGCCTGCGGCTCGGCATGGGCTGGGAATCCGATGGCCCCGAACCCGGTTATTTCCCCTTCTACATTGCCGTGGCGATGGCCGCTGCCAGCTTGGTTAATCTCTACCGTGCCGCCATCCAGGGCGCCGGCAGCGGCATTGCCTTTGTCAGCGGCGCGGCGCTCCTCAAGATCATCCTCGTGCTGGTGCCCCTGCTGGTCTATGTCGGCGCCATCGGCAGCATCGGCATTTACGTCGCCAGCGCCATCTATGTGGCGCTGTTCATGTGGTACTTCGGCGGTTATGCGATCTGGAAGGGCGTGCTGACCGGGACCGGCATCGCCGTCGCCCTGTTCTTCATGTTCGAGCGCTGGTTCCTGGTGCCACTGCCAAAGGGGCCGCTCGAGGCCTGGCTTGGGTACTGAGGGGTCCCGCCCCCCGCGACAAAATCGCCGGTTCGGCCACGCTCGCGCCTCGATGCTGAGCGGAAGTGGACAAGGATTAACTTGGCGACCCTGTGACGAGAGCCATATATCTCGCGTTTGATGATATTATCGTGATCCCTTGCCAGCGAAGGACAGGCTCGCCTATGGCTCGCAAATACGGGTTGGGAGGCGCTGCGGCGGCCTTTTTCGTCCTCATCGCCTCCGCGGGCCTCCCCTGTCTGGCCGCCGACGAGGGCACCAAAAATTATGCCGTTTCGCTGATCGGCACCCCGAAATACGCCCCGGATTTCAAGCATTTCGACTGGGTTAACCCAAATGCTCCAAAGGGCGGGCGCGTGCGGCAATGGGCGCTCGGCAGCTTCGATTCCCTCAATCCGTTTCCGGTCAAGGGCTCGGTCGCGGCCGGCGTCACCTTGGTCTATGACCAGTTAATGTCCTCAAGCCCCGACGAAGACACCACCGCCTACGGTCTGATCGCCGAATGGATGACGCATCCGGCCGACTATTCTTCGGCTACGTTCCAGCTTCGGCCCGAGGCCCGCTTCCACGACGGCAAGCCGATCACGCCGGAGGACGTCGTGTTCTCCCTCGAGGCCATCAAAAAGTCGTCCCCCAACTACGGCTTCTACTACAAAGACGTGACCAGGGCCGAGAAGACCGGCGACCACCAGGTGACATTCATCTTTGCGGTCAAGGGCAATCGCGAACTGCCGGTGATCATCGGTGAGCTGCCGATCCTGCCCAAGCATTTCTGGGAAGCCGCCGCCGCCAACGGCGAGCCGCGCGACTTGAGCAAATCGACGCTTGAGGTACCCCTGGGTTCGGGCCCTTACCGCATCAAGGAAGTGGATGCCGGCCGCTCGATTACCTTCGAGCGCGTCAAGGACTGGTGGGCCAAGGACCTGCCGGTTGCCAAAGGCCAGTGGAATTTCGACGAGATCAAGTACGTCTATTTCCGCGACCGGGTTCCCGCGTTCGAAGCCTTCAAGTCCAATCAGCTCGACTTCTGGCGGGAAAGCAGCGCCAAGTCCTGGGCCACGGCGTTCGACTTCGACGCCGTCAAGCGCGGTCTGGTCAAGCTCGACACGTTGCCGATCGCCAGCGTCGCGCCGATGCAAGCCTTCGTCGTTAATATACGCCGGCCGCAGTCCAACGACCGCGGGTCGATGTACCCCAGAAACCGCAGACCCAACAACGAGA
>Ga0126372_10000509_pt1 | contig 13657 bp, 10 predicted proteins | sample PanSoiMetaPlot_6_FD_92762 | JGI IMG/M metagenome (GOLD analysis project Ga0126372, IMG submission 92762) | Tropical forest soil microbial communities from Panama - MetaG Plot_6 | ecosystem: Environmental > Terrestrial > Soil > Tropical forest > Bulk soil | place: Panama | collected 2016-02-17
CCGCTCGGGGTGCAGCCTTCGGCGATCTGTTCAATGACGGCCACATCGACGTGGTAATTAACAACGTGGACTCGACTCCCACTCTGTTACGCAACGTGGTAAAAAATAACAACCACTGGATCACTTTGCGATTGATCGGTGCTGCGAAAAGTCCGCGGGATGCGATTGGCAGTACGGTTTTCGTAACTGCCGGAGGAATCAGTCAACGTGCGGACGTAGTCAGCGGCGGCAGTTATGGCTCAAGCTCTGACTTGCGCGTGCACTTCGGTCTCGGTTCCGCGACAAAAATCGACAAACTTGAGATTCACTGGCCAAGCGCAGCGAAACAAGCGATTACCGTTCCAGGCGTCGATCGCATTCTTACTGTCACAGAAGGAAAAGCGGCAGTTAGAGAAAAGTAGGACTCAGTCTCGGGGGGTAGGCAATATCAGAGGGTTGCTCTTTTGCTTTAATGTGGTAACTCGGTCCAGTTCGAGCCTTGCCTTGTCGATCATGCCGCGTTTCCGGTAGACCTGCCCCAGCATGAAATGTAAGGAAGCACTATCCGGAGCGAGAGCTGCAGCTGTCTCCAGTTGGTCTTGAGCATTTTGCAAGTCTTCCAGACGCGTGTAGGCTTTTCCCAGCTGTTCATGGGCCCTGGACTCGGCAGGGGAAATCTGAACCGCCTGTTTCAAGTACGGAAGAGCCTCCTCCACACGATTTTGTTCGATCAACAGGCCGCCAAGATTGATGAGTGGTCCCGGGTTCTTGTTCAGAATATCCTGTTGCCACACAATTGCTTTGCGATATGCGGCGAACGCCTCATCCGTACGACCAAGACCCTGATAGGACAAGCCCAGATTATCTTCAGCCTTCACGTTTCTGTGATCGAGCTTCAAGCACTGCTCAAAAGCCTTGATCGCTTCCGGGAACATGTTCTCGTTGTACTTGGTTCGACCAAGATAGTACCAAGCCTCGGAATCGTTCGGGTCCGACTGCAGGGATCGAACGAGCCAGTGATCGGCGTCAACGTAATCACCCAGCAGAACGTAGTCGAGTGCGACGACCTTCAAATCGAACGCGCCAGGATCGTGAAACTTCGCACCTTCGGTAAACTCCGCCAGCGAGTCTGCAGGTTTCTGTTCCTTGAAGAGGATGTATCCGAGCAGAAAATGACCGTGGGCGGATTTTGAATTATGGCGCAAATACTCGCGCACAACACTATCGGCTTCTTTTATGGATCCTTTTGCCAGTAAAGATTTCGCTTGCGCGAGCCCATCTATTTCTCCACTCTGTGGCGTTCCCGTTTCGAGTTGAGCCTTCGCCGCAAGCGCGCGAGATTGTCCCGCTGAAAGAGAGTTGAATGCAAGGAGGCCGGCAACGATCACGCAGGAGTAGATAAGGTGAAGGCCGGTGAATCGAGGGTGGCCCGAATGATTCTTGTCAGGGGCTGGATCGGGTCCCTTAAACGGAAGGCAGGTCATTCGGATGGATCGCACACGTGTGTGCGCAGAAATTATAACTCCGTCAGCAGTATTGGCATGGCTAGCGGGCTCGCCTGCAAACTAGTTTAAGGGCTGACTGGCTTGGAACGGCGACTAGCAGGACTTGGTTGCGTTGGTGCAGCGTCCAGCGCCTCTGCCAGAGCGGCAAAAGCAGGCTTCGGGCCCGCCCATCGCAACTCGTCTACATCGTCGAAGAGCGGGATATCGGTCCGGAGTGTAGCCAGCGTTCGGAACAGCAAAGCTTGTTCGCGTTCGCGGCAAAGAGTGCTCGCAAGCGTCTTTGCATTTGCGACGTTGACGCGCCATTCGCGGACGTCCACGGGGATCGATTCGAGATGAACGAACTTTGCCAGCACCGCGGCTGACGATTTCGCTCCCCAGCCCGGCAAGCCCGGATACCCGTCAGCCGCGTCGCCGACGAGCGCCAAATAGTCGGGGATCGATGCGGGTGTGACGCCAAACTTCTGAAATACTCCAGGTTCGTCCAGTGTGAGCTGCGTGCGGCGAATCAGTTGCACAATGCGCGTTCCGTTCACGCATTGGGCGAGGTCCTTGTCCGGAGTGCATATAATCACCTGTTCTACGCGCGGGTCACGCGCAGCTGCGGTCGCGGCGGCGGCCAAGGCATCATCTGCCTCAAACTCTACCATCGGCCAGACCACAATACCGGCCGAGGTTAACACCTCCTCAAGCAGGGGGAACTGCGCCAACAGGTCAGGTTCGATCCCGGCACTGGTCTTGTATCCCGCCCACAGGTTGTTGCGGAACGATTCAATCACGTGGTCAGTCGCAACCGCGATATGCGTTGCGCCTTCTTTGATCATGCCCAACACTGAGCGGAGCACACCTCGCACCGCGGCGACTTCACGGCCGTTCTCATCCCGCGCGGATGGCAACGCATAGTAGTGCCGGAACAGTTCGTAGGTTCCATCAACCAGGTAGATTTTCAAGTCACCACCCCGACAGCACGCTATAGAATGAATGGGCCATTGATCAACCGACGGCAACGGCCCATATGATTGGCTTTTTCTCCATCATTGCGATTGGATTTATTCTTGGCATGCGCCATGCCACCGATCCTGACCATGTTATCGCTGTCACCACGATTGTCAGCCGTCTGCGCAGCACAAGCAAGGCGGCAATCATAGGGGCGATTTGGGGATTGGGCCACACGGTAACAATTTTCGTTGTGGGCTGCCTGATCATACTGTTTAACCTTGTAATACCTCCTCGCATTGGCCTGACCATGGAACTCTCCGTCGGGCTCATGCTGATTCTGCTTGGTGTATGGAACTTGAAAGCCTTTTTTACGGTGATGCCACCGTCGCAATTGCTGGCCAACTCAGTAACGCCTCATATCCACTCCCATGCTCATGCGCACGGTGATTACGTTCACGATCATCCTCACGGACATGCTCCAGAATCACATTCACATGTTCCCGAGCAGACCCCGCTCGCTCGCCTGGACAGTAGATTCGGAACACTCTCGCCATATCAATTTGCTCGTCCGTTGATCGTCGGCATCGTGCATGGGCTGGCGGGCTCAGCCGCTGTCACGTTGCTGATCCTTGCCACCATCAGGAATCCAGGCTGGGCGATTGCGTACCTGCTCGTGTTCGGCATCGGAACGATTGCAGGCATGATGCTCATCACGATGAGTCTGGCTTCCACATTCCGTTACTTTGGAAACCGGTTCGCGAACCTAGGCCGGAGGTTTTCCGTCGCTGTCGGACTCATCAGCATGGCCTTTGGAATTTTCTTGGCTTACCAAATCTGCATCGTCCAAGGCCTTTTGTCTGCTCATCCGAACTGGACTCCTCGCTAGTCAACGGACCACTGCTTGCGCGATGGCGAGGAGACGTTCGTAGTTGACGCCCTGAAGCTTGCGGGTTTTCGAGCAATCATCTTAAACGGCTCGTTTGAACGTCGATCTCGCATGCGCATTACCCGACACGGGACTGAACACTCCCCTTTATCATTGATCAACCCTTGGCAAATTTCACTCTGCATTAACACCCCTGTAACACAGCAGCAACGCATGCCCGCTATCGTTCGGCATCGCTCCACAATCTGTGGTGTTAGTCACCGGAGGAAAATATGTTTGCCAAGTCAGAGCTCGGAGAGTGGCGGCAGCGCATCCTGGTATGCGCCTCGATACTGGCGCTACTCTCAAACAGCTTTACCGCATTCGCCGAACCCCCCCGAGGCAGCGATGACAACGACGCCCAAACTGTCACGCCCATCAAGCATGTTATCGTTCTGATTGGGGAAAACCGCACCTTCGATCATCTTTTCGCGACCTATGTGCCAAAGAGCGGCGAGTCCGCGTCAAACCTGCTCTCGAAAGGCATCGTTAACGCCGACGGCACTCCTGGCCCCCATTTCGGCCTATCCAAACAATTCGAGGCGACTCCGCCTTTCCGGACGGAATATTTCATCAGCCTGAACAAAAATGAGAAGAGACCCTATCGGACCCTACCGCAACCAACCCTCAACTTCGCGCCCATTCCGCCCCCGTTACCGGCTGGCGACCTCTCCTTCCAACCCGTGCAGCCTTTTCCTCCGGGAACGCCGACGAGCATCCTGGCCGCGGTAGAGCCTTCCCTGGAGAAAAAGAGTCTGCATCTACTGACGACAGGCGTTCCGCACGTCACGCAGACTGTCGTTTTGCCTGATCCGGACACCCGCGTAGCGAATTTCAACCACTTGGCGAATGGCCCGTTTCCCCTTGCCGGACCCAACCTTCCTTTCGACTCCTATACAGGCGACACGACGCACAGACTGTTTGAGATGTGGCAACAGTCTGACTGCGATGTCAAGAATGCCACCCGGCAAAATCCTTCGGGCTGCCTCAATGACCTCTACCCATTCGTGATCACCAGCTATACCAATATTCCCGATCCCTTCAGCAACAACGCGGTTGACGACAATGGCGGCGGAAACTCTATGGCGTTCTACAACGTGCAGAAGGGAGATCTGCCCGTTCTGAAGCGGCTAGCCGATGAATTCTCCATGAGCGACAACTTCCACCAATCGGTCATGGGGGGCACAGGCGCCAACCACGTCATGCTTGGTCTAGGGGATGCGATCTTCTGGAGCGATGGACATGGCAACGCGACTACTCCGCCTTCGCACATCGCCAATCCAAATCCCTTACCCGGGACTGACAATGTCTACACCGTAGACATCGGTTTCGATGGCAATTTCACCGAGTGCGCCAATCTCAGCCAACCAGGGATCAAGCCCATTCGCGACTACCTGCAGTCTCTGCCCTATCATCCCAAAGCGAAGTGCGAGTCGGGGCACTTCTACATGGTGAACAACGATGCGCCTGGTTTCCTTCCAGATGGCACAGTCGACACCAGCGGAATTGCCAAAGGCTCTGCTATCCCGCCGACTGACGTCCGTACGCTTGGCGAAGCGCTTAACGATAAGGGTGTGTCGTGGGCGTACTACGGCGGTGCCTATAACGCCGCGGTAGCACTGCAACATAACCCCACCACAACGGATCCGGCCGTCCTGGTCGGAGCCGCGTACTGCAATATCTGCAACTTCGAGTCGTACGCTACTGCGATCATGGGCAACTCAGCGCAGCGAGCGGCTCATATTAAGGACCTGACTGATTTCTTCGCAGCGGTCGCCGATGGAACGCTTCCTGCAGTGTCATTCGTAAAACCGGATGGCCTGCTGGATGGTCACCCGGCTAGCTCGAAGGTCGACCTGCTGGAAGGCATGATCCAGAAGATGCTCGACAGCCTTAACGCCAATCCCACGCTCAAGGCATCCACCGCTTTCATCATCACCTTCGATGAAGGCGGCGGTTACTACGACTCCGGATACATGCAGCCCCTGGACTTTTTCGGGGACGGGCCGCGGATCCCCCTGATCATCGTTTCACCGTTTACGCGTGGCGGGCACATCAGTCACACCTACACCGACCACGTTTCGATCCTGAAGTTCATCGAGCGCAACTGGAATGTGAAGCCACTTACGGCGCGAAGCCGCGACAACTTCCCGAACCCGGTTTCGGCTCCTGACAATCCTTATGTTCCACTCAACAGCCCGGCTCTAGGCGATCTGTTTGATATGTTCCACTTCTGATTGCGATTGATTTGCTCCACCGGGGATCACGAACTCCAAATTCGTGGTCCCCATCCGATACTCGCCGAAAAGTTCCGCCAAGTCTGGCTCAGTTCCACTGCAGTTACCTACTCTCGTCATTAAGAATGTTATGGTATGGTTTCGCGCCGCTGCTGCCGAGGCGGTGATCGAAAAGGAATTTCGACCTTGTCGCTGATGCTCGAAGAGATCCGCCAACAGCCAGATGTTCTGGCTCGCATCCTGCAGGAGGAACGCAGCAAGATTTCCAGGCTTGGCGAAACAATACGCAAGCGGTCGATACGGCTCATCATTCTGGTGGCCCGGGGTAGTTCCGACAACGCGGCTTTGTTTGCGCGCTACTTGCTGGAAATCGCGACCGGAATTCCGGTGAGCCTGGCTGCCCCCTCGGTTTACACGATGTACGGCGCAAAGTTAAATCTGGACCATGCTCTTGTCGTTGGAGTATCGCAGTCGGGTGAAGGAGAGGATATCAATCGCGTACTGACCGGGGCGCGCGCGGCCGGAGCCTTCACCATCGGAATCACAAACGAGTCGCGTTCCTCGATGGCAGGGGTCGTTAACGAAACACTTTTTATTCACGGAGAACGTGAACGCTCGGTGGCGGCGACCAAGACTTTTACCGGGCAGATGATGATTTTCTACCTCCTCGCTGAGGCGTTGGCAGGGAGCTCGGCTGTTACCGAGGGCTACGAGCGCGTTCCGGAACTCTGCGCACGGGCATTGCGTCACGAAGAGGCGATTCGAGAGCTGGCACAGCGCTATACGTTTATGGAGAACTGTGTTGTTCTGGGTCGCGGCGTCCTTTACGGAAACGCTTACGAACTCGCTCTCAAACTGATGGAGACCTGCTACGTGGTGGCAGAAAGGTTTTCCACGGCTGACTTCTTCCACGGCCCACTCGCTATGGTAGAGAGACACTTTCCCGTGATTTTATTTGCGGTTCCTGGCACGATGCTTGCCGGTGTTGTGGCGCTTGCTGATCGACTCAGAGAGTTGCGAGCGGAGACATTGGCGATCACGTCTGATCCCGGACTCGCGAGGCTTTGTTCGCGCAACGTACCGATGATGCCCGAGGTCAACGAATTCCTTTCGCCCATTCCCTACATAATCCCGGGCCAGCTCTTTGCCGCTCTGCTTGCTGAAGCTAAGGGCCTCGACCCCGATACGCCGCGCTCTTTATCGAAAGTCACCCGGACGCTGTAGGTATCGATTCCAGCTGGACCCAAGACCGCAATCCTCGTGGTCATTTGCTGCTCTCTGCTATGCTGACGCCCATGCCACGAGCCTTTCTCATCGATACAGATACCGCTTCCGACGATGCCGTTGCCCTTATCATGGCCCTGTGTGCCCCAGACGTGCGAGTGGTTGCGATCACAACGGTTGCCGGAAATGTTGATGTTCGTCAGTCCACGCGAAACGCGTTGTACACCGTCGAATTGTGCGGGGCGAACGTACCGGTATATGCGGGCGCCGAGAAGCCGCTGCTTCGAACTCACCAAAATGCGACGTGGTTTCACGGTCGCGACGGCCTTGGTGATCACGACTATCCAGCGCCACAGCAGTCTGCGGGCAGCTTGCACGCTGCGGATGCTATCGTCGAAGCAGTCGAAGCCAACCCCGGTCTTGTTATTGTGACTTTGGCTCCGCTTACCAACATCGCCCTCGCGCTGACAAAAAAGCCATCCATCGCCGCGAAGGTGGGGCGGTGCGTGGTCATGGGCGGCGCGCCCTGTTGCGAAGGCAATGTGACGCCGGCAGCCGAGTACAACATCTGGGTCGATCCCGAAGCCGCTCGTGTGGTGTTCCGCAGCGGGCTTCCCATTGAACTCATAGGCTGGCAACTCTCGCGTTGGGACGCCGTCGTTCACCAGGACGACATTGCAGTCATTGAAGGCCTCGGTACCAGGATTGGTCATTTTGCAATCGAGTGCAACAGTCAAGCGCGGCGGGCCTACAAAGCGCAGACCGGCGAGGACGGTATTTCCTTGCCTGACCCAGTAGCCATGACAATTGCGCTTGACCCGACCATCGGAACCAGATGGTCCGAACATTACGTTGACATTGAAATCCACAGCGAGTTGACGAGAGGAATGACGATAGTCGATCGGCTGAATGTGGCTGCGGACGAGCGCAACCGGTCTGTTTGGGAACCAGTTTTGACTCAAGCCAAGGCTAAAATCTGCTGGGAAATCGACAACCCGCGCTGGAAGCAGCTCCTTTTCGCATCGCTGCGCTAGGCCCAACCGTTTCGGCTCAACTAAGGGCCTCGACCGCCCATTGGAATCAAAAAAGCACTCTGATGGCGCGGACTAGGCTGGTATAGTTGCGTTCCGCGGAGGTAGATATGCCACGGATTGTCCGCTGCGGTCTGATTCAAGCCAGCAACGCTATCAGCCCTACTCAACCCCTCGCCCAGATTAAAAAGGCGATGGTTGAAAAACATTTGAAGATGATCGAGCAGGCTGCCCGCAAGAGGACCCAAATCCTGTGCCTGCAGGAACTCTTCTACGGTCCGTACTTCTGCGCTGAGCAGAACGCCCGCTGGTATGAGTTAACCGAAAGAGTCCCTGAGGGACCGACAGTGCGGATGATGCAGAAACTGGCAGCCAAACATCGCATGGTAATCGTAGTCCCCGTCTATGAAGAGCAGATGCCTGGCGTCTATTTCAATACGGCCGCGGTGATCGACGCGGACGGCAGCTATCTCGGAAAATATCGCAAACACCATATTCCGCATTGCCACCCGGGTTTCTGGGAAAAGTTTTATTTCACCCCGGGCGATCTTGGCTACCCTGTCTTTGATACGAAATACGCGAGAATCGGGGTTTACATCTGTTACGACCGGCACTTCCCAGAGGGTGCGCGCATCCTGGGCCTGAACGGCGCGGAGATTGTTTTTAATCCTTCTGCGACGGTGGCTGGCTTATCGGAGTACTTGTGGGAACTCGAGCAACCCGCGCACGCTGTAGCTAATGGCTATTATGTGGGAGCCATTAATCGCGTGGGCAAGGAAAAGCCTTGGAGCATCGGCGAGTTTTATGGCAAGAGTTACTTTTGCAATCCACGCGGGAAAATCATCGCGCAGGCGAGCCGGACCAAGGACGAGGTACTGACCGCAGACCTTGATCTCGACATGATCACCGAAGTCCGCCGCGTTTGGCAATTCTTCCGCGATCGTCGGCCGGAAACCTATAGTCCGTTGACAGCGCAAACCGGAGCAGCGGCGGCTGCCGATTAGAACTCAGAAACCAGTCGTCTCTAAAAATGACACAACCACCTCAGACACGGTCCAGGATTGAATCTAGCTCTCTCTACAATCCAGACCTGGCGCCCGCCGGGGCGGAGCGCCGTCAATGGGGTACGTATAACTATGCCGCCTTGTGGATCTCTATGTCGGTGAACATTCTGACCTACATGCTTGCAGCCAGCTTGATTCAGGGCGGCATGGATTGGAAGCAGTCCGTTGCGACAATCTTTCTTGGTAACGTGATTGTCCTGGTTCCGATGTTGCTCAACTCGCATCCAGGCGCCAAGTACGGTATTCCGTTTCCCGTACTGGCGCGCGCATCTTTTGGAGTGCTTGGAGCGAATATCGCCGCCGTTCTGCGGGCGCTCGTCGCCTGCGGGTGGTTTGGAATTCAGACCTGGATTGGCGGTGAAGCGATCAGCACGCTCCTGGCAACGCTGACACCGGCATGGAAGCAAGTTCCGCACAACACGGCTGTATGTTTCCTCTTGTTCTGGCTGATCAACCTAGCCGTAATCCTGAAGGGTATCGGGTACATTCGCGTGCTTCAGGGGATCAGCGCTCCGGTTCTCCTGGCGGTCGGAGTTCTGCTGCTTGTATGGGCATACCGCGGCGCCGGCGGCTTTGGCCCCATGTTAGCCGCCCCTTCGCGCTTCACACAGTTTTCCGACTTCCTGAAATTCCTGATTCCCGCCCTCAACGCCACAGTTGGATTCTGGGCCACAGTCTCTTTGAACATTCCTGACTTCACGCGTTTCGCGCGGAACCAACGGGAACAGATGATCGGCCAGGCTCTTGCGCTGCCGACGACGATGACGCTGTATGCCTTCATAGGGATCGCGGTGACTTCTGCGACGGTCGTAATTTATGGAACAGGGATCTGGGATCCGGTGCAGTTGTTGAGCCGGTTCCAGTCTCCGGTAGCGGTGATCATTTCGCTCGTAGCAATTCTTCTCGCTACGCTCAACGTGAACATCGGCGCCAATGTAGTTTCGCCCGCCAACGATTTTTCTAACCTTTGGCCTCAGCGCATAGACTTCCGGACAGGCGGGGTCATCACCTGCATCATGGGGATTGCGCTGATGCCGTGGAAGCTTCTCGGAAACTACAAGACCTTCATTTTAGGCTGGCTGGGCGGCTACGCGGCCTTTCTCGGACCGGTGGCTGGCATCATGATTTGCGATTACTTCCTGATCAGGCGACGCATGTTGCAGGTGGATGATCTCTATCTTCGCGGTGGAACTTACGAATATTCCAAAGGCTTCAACTGGCGCGCGATCGGAGCCCTCGCTTTTGGGGCGGGAACGGCGCTCGTGGGTCTTGCAGTTCCCTCGCTCCGGGTGCTGTACGACTACTCGTGGTTCGTTGGATTCGTAGTTTCGTTCGTTTCTTACTACGCAATGATGAAACTTCAGCGGGGCGCCGAACTGTCCCTGACCGAACCTGAAGTTGGTCGTTGAGAGGGAAAACCGCTAGTGGAATGTGGGTAGGACTTCCCGCTGATAGGCTGCCAGGGTTTGCTCCTCGTCCCCGCACATCAGATATAAATTGAACTGCGTAACCCCGGCTGCGGCCAGAGTTTTCAACTTCTGGCGATGCGCCTCCGCCCGCCCCACGATGCAAAAGCGATCCACGACCTGGTCTGAGACAAAATCCGCGTTGTCGCTCCCGACTTCGCAGTGATGCTGGTAGTCATATCCGCCGCGATCCTGGACGTACGAGGTCAGCTGTGGCGGGAGTTCTTCCGGCTTGTACTGCCGGATGAGGTCCACCACGTGATTTGAAACCAGAGCAGGAAACCAACGCACGCGTTCTCGCGCGATTGCCAAATCATCGGATACCCACACCGGGGCGGCGGCCATCACCTGAATGCTGGTCGGGTCGCGACCGATAGATTTTGCGCCCTCTTTTACAAAGCCCATGCACCAGGAGATCAGGTCGGGGTCGGCAAATTGAAGAATGATTCCGTCGGCAACACGACCAGCCATGTGTAAAACTTTTGGCCCGTAACCCGCGATCCAAACCGGAGTGGATCCCTCGGCCCAGGTCAACTTTGCGGGTTGACCGTCGTATTGAACTTCCTTACCCGCGGCGAGGTCGCGGAACTTTGTCACTGCCATTTCCAGTTGAGACCAGGTGACTGGTTTTTTACCGAGCACCCGGCGCGAACTGTCACCGCGCCCGATCCCCAGGACCATCCGCCCGCCGGAGATGACATTTAGAGTCGCAAGCAGGCTCGCCGTCACCGTGATATCTCTTACCGCCGGATTAGTCACGCAGGTGCCGAGGCGCATGCGTTTTGTATTGACAGCCATGAGCGTCAACAACGGGTATGGTTCCATCCACAGTACGTGGGAATCAAAAATCCAACCGTAATCAAACCCGGCGCCTTCGGCCTGGCGAGTCAATCCGACAATACGTTCGACGGAAATGTCTGGCTTCAGGGTAATGCCGAATTGCATAACGTCCCTCGATGCCGCACAGAAATATCAAGGACTGAGGTGCGGGAGTTTAGCATAGAATTCCTTGACTCACGATAGGTAAGGAAGGAAATCTGGCATGGGGTTCGACACGATCGTCGCGAACGGACGCGTTGTAACTGCAACCGACACATTCTCAGCCGACATCGCAATCAGTGATGGCAAGATTGCTGCCTTGAGCGGAGAGTTGCCCCGGCAGAATGCGAAGGCAGTCGTCGACGCTGCGGGCAAGTACGTCTTCCCGGGCGGGATCGACGTTCACACCCACCTCGATATGCCTTTCGGCGGCACCAAGAGTGCCGACGATTTCGAAACCGGCACGCGCGCCGCTCTATTCGGAGGCACAACCACACTCATCGATTTCGCAATTCAATACAAAGGCCAGTCTCTGCGCACCGCGTTCGACACCTGGATGCAGAAGGCTTCCAACAAGGCGCTCTGCGACTATGCGTTTCACTGCATCATTACCGACCTCGGCGACGCCCAGCTAAGCGAAATGAATGCGCTCGTCCGCGAAGGGGTCACGAGCTTCAAGCTCTTCATGGCGTATCCCGGCGTTTTTATGTTGGATGACGCCAGCATTTTCAAAGCTTTTCAGGCAACCTCCAAAAACGGCGGACTGGTCTGCATGCACGCTGAGAATGGCAGCGCGATTGACGTCATCGTTCAGCAGGCGCTTGCCGAAGGCAAGAAGGCTCCCAAGTACCATGCACTAACGCGGCCCACTACCGCCGAAGCGGAGGCAACAGCGCGCGCCATCGCCCTCGCCGAAATGGCGGGAGCGCCCGTTTATATCGTCCATCTCAGCTGTCACGATGCCCTGGAAAAAGTTCGCGAGGCCCGCGACCGCGGATTGGCGGTCTACGCCGAAACCTGCCCGCAGTATCTGTATCTCTCCATCGAAAACTTTGACGCGCCGGGCTTTGAGGGAGCCAAGTACGTCTTCACTCCGCCGCTGCGCGAAAAATGGCATCAGGAAAAACTGTGGAACGGGTTGAAACGCGATCATCTGCAGGTCGTGTCGACCGATCATTGCCCGTTTTGCTTTAAAGAACAGAAAGAACTGGGACGGGATGATTTCACGAAAATTCCGAATGGCGGTCCAGGCATCGAGCACCGTCTTAGCCTGATTTATTCCGGCGGCGTGGCGCAAGGCCGTTTCAGTGTCAACCGTTTTGTGGAACTCGTCTCGACGACTCCGGCTAAGCTCTTCGGCTTGTATCCCCGCAAGGGGACAATCGCGGTGGGCAGTGACGCCGACCTGGTGGTTTTTGATCCGCAACGCAAGCACACTATCAGCGCAAAGACTCACCATATGCGGGTCGATTACTCAATGTTCGAGGGAATCCAGGTTAGCGGCATGCCGGACCTTGTGCTCTCACGAGGAAAGGTCGTTGTGCAGGGAGATAAATTTCTGGGTCGGCCGGGCGAGGGCTCCTTTGTTCGCCGAGCGCTTCATTCCCCGGTGAACGGTTAGTCGGTCACCGCTTTGTCTGTAATCTCGAGCGCGCGGTCAATGATGGCGAACCCTTCGCGCAATTGAGCTTCGTTAATACAGAGTGGTGGATTGGTATAGAAAACGTTCCACCGCACGAATGTATAAAATCCCTGCTCTCTGAAGAAGCGATTCAGCGCCTGCATCTCTTCCGATGTCGCATTGAATGGTGCAAGCGGGTCGCGCGTCCGGCGGTTGCGAATCAGCTCGACAATGCCAAACAACCCTATGGAACGAACCGCGCCAACTGAGGGGTGCTTCTTCTCCAGATCGTTGAGGAGTTCGCTCATGATCTCGCCCATCTGGCGTGCATTGTCAAGCAGGCGGTCTTCTTCGTAAACACGAATCGTCGCGAGCGCCGCCGCGCATCCCAGTGGATGGCTGTTATAAGTGAGACCGCCGTAGAAAACATTGTCGCTGAAATGATCGGCGATCTTTCTCCGCATGCCGACTGCGCCCAAAGGAATGTAGCTGCTGGTCAGGCCCTTCGCCATGGTGATCATGTCGGGAACGACGTTCCAATGGTTGACTGCGAACCACTCGCCGGTACGGCCAAAACCGGCCATGACTTCGTCGGCAATCATCAGGATGCCGTATTTGTCACAAAGAGCGCGGACGCCCTGCAGATATCCGTCTGGGGGAACAAGCACTCCATTCGTTCCGGTGACAGTCTCCAGAATGAAAGCCGCAATGGAGCGTGGGCCCTCGAGTTGAATGATTTCCTCGAGCATCGCAAGAGATGCCTGCGCCGAATCCCATCCCCGCGCCAGCCCGTGATACGGGTCAAGCACGTGAACGACACCAGAAATCCCCGGCTCTGCCGCCCAGC